>Ga0315298_1002452_pt1 | contig 31464 bp, 28 predicted proteins | sample WHS_1_MG_FD_203077 | JGI IMG/M metagenome (GOLD analysis project Ga0315298, IMG submission 203077) | Extremophilic microbial mat communities from Washburn Hot Springs, YNP, Wyoming, USA - WHS_1_MG | ecosystem: Environmental > Aquatic > Thermal springs > Hot (42-90C) | place: USA: Wyoming... | reverse complement strand
CACCGCTGATCCAGGGATTGCGCGCGTCACCTGGCCATGTTTTTTGGCCAGACGACATCAGCCTGCTGGATGTCGACCATATCGACGCATCGCGCCTGCTAACTTCTGGTCAGATTACCGATAGCTACCTCTTGGCGCTGGCCTGCGCCCATGAGGGCCAACTGGCAACCTTCGATCATCGCTTAGTGACGAATGCCGTGCGCAACGGTTTGCAATGCATCAACAAAATTTAATTAAGGAGCTTTGTCCAGACTGCGGACCGGCAGGGCTATGTGGTTGATGCCATGTAACATTGTTTCGCCTCGCTTTTCCTGAAAACGATCCACTAATAACCGCCGCCACTCGCCAAATAGGTCTGTAGAGCCATCCACCCCGCTACGGCCATGGGCAGGGAGCTGATCAATCCTGGCGTGAGCACTGCCCACCGACTGGAACTGCCTCGGTGTTGAAGGATGCTGGCAACACCCGCTCCTGCGGCAAGCGACACGAGTAGCCATACCATGACGCCCATTGAAGCACCCGCGTAGAAGCGCAAATCCACCATTAGGGCACCCAGGATCAGCACCCCCACATCGGCACTCGGCGAATCCCAACGCGAACCGCGCATCAGAAAAGAGAAAACAAGGGCCACGGCCAGCACTACGGCCAGTGCTGATCCAAACTGAGCCAGCAGGATACTGCTCGACAATGGCGCGACGAGTGCTAGCCCGACAGCTCCGACAAACAGCGTGGCCCCTGTGGATTTTTGATCCCGCTTGTCAGGAATAAGAGCAAGCCACAGAACGGACCACAGCCCCGCCACGGTGAGCCAAGCCAAGAAGGCGGCGAGCACACTTTCTTGGCGCATGATGGGCCACAGCAGAATCCAAGCCGAGACGCTTGCGGTCATTCCCCTCGCCCCATAGCGCCACCCTGGATGTTTACGGCGATCGGCTATAGCCACCACGATTCCACCCATGAGGGCTAGCCAGGGCAACCAGGACAACACTGTACGTGGTGGGAAGGGGAAGGAGAGATCACGATAGATCAGCGCATAGCCGCCCAGAAACCCACCTAATATTGCAGCCCCCCAGATGATGCTTCGCCATCTGGGACATTTGCGGGTTTTGTAATACGCGGCGACCACAATGAGCATGGTGACAGCAGCGGGAAACAGGGCACTATCCAAAATCAAGGACCGAACGAAACTGGATTGCCAGAGATTCCACATAAAGATTGCCTCCCAAAGGGAAGGAGGCGCCGGCCTTGCTGGTCGGCACCCCAGAAGGCCGCTCAGCCGGCCGTGCGGACGCCCTCGATATTCACATGCAGGTGCACCGTGTTGGCGATCATGCCCGCATAGGCATCCATGCCGAAGTCGCTGCGCTGGATAGTGGTGGTGGCCACATAGCCGGAGAGATAGCCACCCCAGGGCTTGGGCAACGCTGGCACCGGCCCGGCACCAATTTCCCGTACGTGGAAGGCCACCGGCCGAGTCACGCCATGAATGGTCAGTTTTCCAAACAGTTGCCCGCCATCCTTGCCTGTAGGTTGATAGCGTGTACTGACGAATGTGATGTTCGGGAACTCCCGGACATTGAAAAAGTCCGGCCCACGCAAGTCGTGATCCCTTAGAGCGAAGTTGGTATTGATGCTGGCTGCGGGAATGCGGATATCCACTTTGTCCCCCGCAGGACTCGCGGGATTGAAGGTATAGCTACCGGATAGTTTGTCGAAACGGCCCACCACCACCGCCACCCCGGCATGGCCGATGGTGAACCACGCCAGAGAGTGGTCCGGATCAATCCGGTACGAGCCAGCCGGGCTGGCGTCCAATCGATGATATGTCGCTGCGTCAGCAAGTGACACCAGTGACGCGGACAATGCGACGGAAAGAATGGTGGTCCTCAGTGCAATTGAAACTTTATTCTGTAACATGGCAATGCTCCTCTATAAATTCGGGAGAAACGGTCACTCAGCCGCTAGGCTTTTATGCGTGCCGTCGCAGAAGGGGCTGTTGGCGGAGTGACGGCAGGCACAGATGGCTACCGTTTGCGGCTCGGCGATATCCACGGCGAAGGGGGCTCCATGCCGCTACCCTGGTGCGTCCCATCGCAGAAAGGCAAGTTTGCGGAGCGCCCGCAGGCGCAGAAATAGTAGCTGCCTGGTTCCAGGCTCATAACGCAAGGTGTCGGGTTCATCATGACCTCCATATAATTAATCATCTCATCTGGTACGCATCCATATAGTTACAATGAGTACTATATAGATAGCACAAGAAATGTTCCTATGCAAACTATATTTTGGTTTAGTCCTGGAACCGACCTCGCAACCCGCGCAGGGTGCGGCGCACCTGTTCCAAATCATCCGCATCTACGTCCGTGAAGGCCCGCTTGAGATAGTCGATATGGGCGGGAAAGACTTGAGCGAAAAGCGCCTCGCCTGCCGGAGTCAGGACGGCGAGGAAACTGCGCCGGTCGCCGACCGGCACCTCCCTGCGAACCAGACCCTTTTCTTCGAGCCGGTCGATGATGCCGGTCAGGGTTCCCTTGGTGATCAAGGTTTTTTGGGCAAGCTGGCTGAGGGGCATTCCCTGGGTGTTTCCCAGAGTGGCGATGACATCAAACTGCGCTGGCGTGAGGCCCAGTTGCCGGACGTGGGCGGCAGAGTAGGCGGAAAACGCATGATAGGCTTGGGCGAGCTCTCGCAGAACGGCGAGAAAAGGCTCCTTTGCTGTGGTCTCCTGCAGCAGGTCCGTAGAGGACCATGTTGTCTCCCGAAGTATTTCCTCACGCATCTATTCCCCCAACTGTTCGCAGGCAAATAGTCCTATATAGAACTATTCTGGGCGGCCGTCAACAGGATAGATGGCGTAAAATATCCCCGCACCACGCCAAAGAGGCATTGCGCGCATTAGGGCTGTTCAGATAGCGATAATTTGCTGCGCGCTTCATCACCTACCTAACTGATCTGGATTTCGTTCTAAGGCAGGCACTGTTCTTGATCTGGCAGCGTCATACTGAAGCGTAAAGCCGTAGCCAACAGCCCTTGGCGATAATAAAAACGATGCCCGAGTGTGTTACTCATGGCTGCGTCCAACAGCAGTTTGGCACAGCCCAGAAGCTTGGCCTCGGCTTTTAGTCGCTCGATCAGAATCTTCCCGTACCCCAGGCTGCGCCTGGACGCATCAATGACGAGATCATCCACGTAGACAAAGCGGCCATGCACCAAATTGTCTTGCACGCGGAATCCGGCAAGACCCACGGGTTGTGTACCGTGCCACAGGACCAGTAAGCGGTAGCCTTGGCTCGTCTGGTGCTGCCAACGTCGCAGAAACTCCTGTTCAGAATCCAGGTGCGGCCGCAGTTGCCGGATCAGAGGGTAGCAGGTCCAGACGTCGTCCTCCTGATCGACATAACGCAGTTCGACCGCTGCAGAGACATTCCCGCTGTTCTCCAGGCCGTTTTCTACTGGAATCATATCTGCCCCCCCGTGCGCGGGGGCGGCGGCGAAAATCGCAGGCCAACACCCAGTCGATTCCAGTGATTGATGGCGCCGATGGCCACCGTCAGGAACGTCACTTCTGTTTCCGTGAACTGAGACCGCAGTGTCTCATAGACGGCGTCGGGCGCCCCCTGGGTCGCGAGCGCCGTCAGACATTCGGCCCACGCCAAAGCGGCCCGCTCCCGTGCAGAAAAAATACCGGCATCCCTCCAGCCCGCGACCAGATCCAGCTTGACCGCTTCCACACCGATTTGGCGGGCGACGTTCAGGTGGTACTGAATACAGAACGCACAGCCGTTGATTTGCGATACCCGCACCTTGATAAGTTCCGTCAGGGGTTTTTCGAGGCCGGAATCATCGACCGCTTTCCCCATCGCCAGGAGCGCGGCGTACACTTCGGGCGCGGTCTTGGTGAAGGAGAGATAGGCAATACGGGCATGCTCTGTGGACATGGCTTGTTCCTTATGAGGTGACTCGGGTAGTATCAGGACTCTAACAATATATCAGAGTGCTTACAATATGGACGACGCAGCGCCAAAACCCCTCATCCCTCCAGGGGGAGAGGGCAAACGCGGGGAAAATGGTTATCTGGGTTACCTGCTGCGGCAGGCTGCGGGGGCATACCGGCACCGGGTGGAACGGGCGCTCTCCGACCTGCGGGTAACGCCTCCACAATTTTCCGTGCTCACCATGCTGGCCGCATATCCCGGCATTTCCAATGCCGATCTGGCGCGGCTGGCCCTCCTCACCCCGCAAACGGTCAGCACCATTGTCGCCAACCTGGAGCGGGCCGGGGCCATCGTGCGCCAGCCGCATCATTACCATGGCCGTATCCAGCAGATTGATCTCAGCGAAACAGGCAAGTCGTTATTGGCGACCTGCCGTGAGCGGGTGCATGGTATGGAGCAAAAGCTGACGGATGGGCTTTCCCGAGAAGAGGAATCGGCACTTCGAAAATGGTTGGTTCGCGTCGCCACGTCAGCCTGAAACTTTCTGTGAATGATTTGAACGTCCGCTCCACGATATTTGCAAAGCATATCGCAGTACTAACAGAATCCCATGGTCTGGCGCGACTGGCGGGACTGGGGCCTGTAGCGGTGATCAATACACCGGCAACTCCGTCGTATCCACCACCCTGCGCAGCACAAAGCTGGAATGCACGCCGGTCACCCCCTCGATGCGTGTCAGGCGATTGAGCAGAAAATCCTGAAAATGCGCCATATCGCGCACGGCGACCTTGATCTGGTAATCCGCGTCATGGCCGGTGATGAGGTAGCACTCCAGTACCTCCGGCGAGTGGCTAATTTCTGCCTCAAAATGCTCAAAGCGCTCGGGGGTATGGCGGTCCATGCTGATGTGCATCAGCACCATCAGCGCTAGGCCCAGACGCTGCGGATCCAGCAGGGCCACGCGCTTGCGGATCAGTCCGGCTTCTTCCAGCGCCTGCACCCGGCGCAGGCAGGGGGAGGGGGACAAACCGATGCGCTCGGCGAGACGCTGATTGCTGAGTCCGCCGTCGCGCTGTAGCTCCTCCAGAATGCGGCGGTCGTAGCGATCTAATTCGCTGGTAGGGGCTTTCGACTTCATGGCACAATATTACTCCGTTAATGGGTGTTAGTGCGCAATAATCATGCGACATAGTCGCTTTTATGGCCCCAATTCGCAAGCACCTGCTGCGACTTCTTCCCTATACTGCGTCCATCGTCACTTGCCGCAGGAGATTGGACCATGGGGACTTTCAACCACCGCCGTTACCGCGCCTTCGCGCCCGTCCACAAACCGGACCGGCGCTGGCCCAACCGGCGTATGCACCACGCGCCGGTCTGGACCAGCGTCGATCTGCGCGATGGCAATCAGGCGCTGGTCTCCCCCATGAGCGTCGAGCAAAAAATTCGGATGTTCGATTTGCTCGTGCGTATGGGCTTTCGGGAGATTGAGGTGGGTTTTCCCGCCGCCTCCCAGCCCGATTTTGACTTTGTGCGGCGCATCATTGAAGAAGACCGTATCCCTGGGCAGGTGACCATCCAGGTGCTCACCCAGGCGCGAGAAGCCCTGATTGACCGCACTTTCGAGGCGTTGAAAGGGGTGCGGCGGGCGATTGTCCATGTCTACAACTCCACCAACCCGGCCCAGCGCGAGCAGGTGTTTGGCCTGGATCGGGAGGGCATCCAGGCCATTGCCGTGCATGGCGCGGAGTGGGTGAAGGCCGGGGCCGCACGCTATCCAGAGACGGAATGGGTCTTTCAGTATTCGCCGGAGAGCTTCAGTGCCACCGAGCCGGATTATGCGGTGGATGTCTGCGAGGCGGTCAATGGGGTCTGGCGGCCTGATCAGGGGCAGGCGGTGATCCTCAACCTGCCCGCCACCGTCGAGTCGTCCATGCCCAACGTCTTCGCGGACCAGATTGAATGGTTCTGCGACCACTTGCGCGGGCGGGAGCACGTGAAAATCAGTGTTCACAACCACAATGACCGCGGCTGCGCGGTGGCGGCGGCGGAACTTGCGGTGTTGGCCGGTGCTGACCGGGTGGAGGGCACCCTCTTCGGCAACGGCGAGCGCACCGGCAACATGGATATTCTCACCATGGCCATGAATCTTTACTCTCAGGGCATTGATCCGCAACTGGATATGTCCATGGGCACGGAAATCGCGGAGATCTATACCGCGTGTACGGGTATGGTCGTGCCGCCGCGCCATCCCTGGTTTGGCGAACTGGTCTACACGGCGTTTTCCGGCAGTCATCAGGACGCCATTCGCAAGGGCATGCACCATCGGCGGGGACGGGAAGATGCTGTCTGGGAGGTGCCCTATCTGCCCGTCGATCCCGCCGATTTGGGGCGCAAGTACGAAGAGGTGGTGCGCATCAACAGCCAGTCCGGGAAGGGCGGTGTCGCCCATGTGCTGGAGCGCGACCACGGCATTTCCTTGCCGCGCTGGTTGGCGCAGGACTTCAGCGCCGTAGTGCAGGCGGCTTCCGAGCAGGAGACCGGTGAAGTCACCTCAGCGCAGATTTTCGCCCTGTTCGAGAGCCATTACTGCCATCCCGCGGAAGACTGGCACATGCGCCGCTATCGTCTCAGCCGGGAAGGGGAGCAGGTCGCAGCGACCGTGGTGGTTGGCTCGGAGGCACAGCCGCATATTTTGCAGGGCAAGGGGAGCGGTGCCGTAGGTGCCTTGGTCGATGCCCTGATCCAGAGTTGGGGCGTTCGTGCCGAGGTGGAGCAGTTCGACCAGCATGCCCTCGGCACCGGTACCGGCGCCCAGGCCATGGCTTGCGCCCGGGTCAGTGTGGACCATGGCCATGCGGCATCCGCAGTGGCCTTTGGTGAGGATACCACCGAGGCCGCTTTACAGGCGGTGCTCAGTGCTATTGGTCGGTCCGTTGCAAAAAACAACACATGGAGCACATCGGTAGAACGGCAAGTACGTTGATTGCCGCGTTATGCCCTCGCAGGCCGACGCACGGTAACCACCACGCATTTGCCACGAAATCCCCATGCCCTGACGACGATATCCTGTCGTCACGGCATGGGAATCTCCCTCCCGACCTGCCTGGCCGCGATGCTTGACCTTGCGGCTGTAGACCGTCTGGTCCCTTTCCACCCTAGTGGGCTGCACGCCGAAGCGCGGTTTCAGGCGCTTGGGGACGATACGTAAGGTCTCCTTTTTCATAACCTGATTCTCCTCTTAGTCGATGATGATACAACTTCATTTTAGCATGAACACGAGCGTAGCGGTGCGCCTCAAACTGCCTGCGGAGGCGCCACAAGCTTGCCGGCCAGCCACGCCAACGCCGTGCAGGCGGCAATGATCCCCATATCCGCGCCCCCCATGGCCGTTGTCGCGAATACCCGCTGAAAAAATGGCAGACAGGAGAAAAGCCCCTGGGCAATCAGAGCAGCTAACATCGCTACCGCCAGGACAATATCCCCCCGGTCACGACGCCAGCGCCCATACATGGCCAGCAGTATTCCGGCCTCCATGCCCACCAGGGCGTTCACCGCCAGAGTATGTGCATGGCTGTCGCTGTGCAGAGTCGCATCGCCAAAAAACACCACAAAGACGATTATGACCAGAAAGGTACTCAATCCGAAGATGCGCCACCACAAGCTTCCTGGAATGAGTGCCTCCCGGGCCGGACGCGGTTTGCGCTCCATCACGCCTTTATCAGCCCCCATGAATGCAAAAGCCAGAGTCAGCGTACTGGCGGTAATCGTGTTCACCCAAAGTATCTGCAGTGGAGTAATAGGCAGGGTCATTCCCGACAGCACCGCGAAAAAAATCACCAGCCCTTCCGCAAAATTAGTCGGCAGCATAAAGAAAGTCGTGCGCCGGATATTGTCATAGATGTGGCGCCCCTCCGCTACGGCGGTGGCGATATGGGCAAAGTTGTCGTCACTCAGCACCATGGCCGCAGCCTCACGGGCCACGTCGCTCCCCGATTGCCCCATGGCCACACCAATCTGCGCCCGGCGCAAGGCGGGTGCATCGTTGACGCCATCACCGGTCATGGCGACCACCTCGCCGCTGGCCTGCAGAGTCTGCACCAGTTCCAGCTTATCGGCGGGCTGCACCCTGGCGAAAACCACTGCATCGCGGGCCAGGGCCTGCCGTCCCTCTGCATCCGCGCTGACCCACTGGGCATGATCGACCACCGCCGCTGGACCATCTTCCAGAATGCCGACCTGACGGGCGATAGTGGCCGCCGTCTGCGGATGATCGCCGGTAACCATAATCACCCGGATACCCGCGCTGCGGCAGGCAGCAATGGCGGCCGGTACGGCGGCACGCGGGGGATCCAGCAGTGCGACAACACCCAACCAGGTCCAGCCACCATCGTCCAGAGCTTCCCACCGTCCATCCATCGCACTGGCCAGGGCAATGGTACGCATGCCGGCAGTCGCCATATCCGCAATGACTTTGTGCCAATAGCGCGGATCGACTTCCGCCACCCCGCTTGCGGTTGCCATCCGCCGACAGCGCTGTAGGACCCATTCCGGAGCACCTTTAATGGCGATGCCGTCGCTGTGGCGCGTCGCCATGAAGGGCTGCTCGTGGCTGAAAGGCCGGGCATCCACCCGCGGAGATCCCAGCCGCAACGCGTCGACGTCGGCATTATGTGTGCCCGCATAGCGGAGCAGGGCCTGTTCCAGAGGGTCACCAATACCGCTCTGATCGTTGCGTAGTTGGGCGTCATTACACAAAATCATGACCCGCAGGGCACGTTGCAGCAGGGCAGGGGAGTCATCGGCGAGGGCCAGCTCCTGCACGGTCATACGATTTTCTGTCAGGGTGCCCGTTTTGTCGGTGCAAATGACGGTAACCGTGCCCAGGGTTTCCACTGCCGGTAACTGGCGGACGATGGCGCCGCGTTGCGCCATACGCTGCACGCCCAGCGCCAGGGTCACACTAATTATCGCTGGTAACCCCTCGGGAATAATGGCTACCGCCAGACTGATGGCGGCGAGCAGGGCGAATTCCAGCGCCTCGCCCCGCCACCAGGCAATGCCCGCCGCGATGGCTGCCAGAAAAACTACGGTGAAAGCGAGCGTCCGGGACAAGCGGCTGATGCGCTCCAGCAGAGGCGAGCGCATGGTCAGGGTGGTTCCCATGAGCTGATGGATACGGCCTATTTCGGTGGCACTGCCGGTGGCGGTCACCTGGCCCACACCATCTCCCCCGGTCACCAGCGTTCCCGCCCGCAGCAGTAACTCGCCAGCGTCGCCAGAAGTGGTTTTATCCACCGGGACGGATTCCCCCGTCAGCAGGGATTCGTCCACCCGCAGAGCATGCGCCTCCAGCAAGCGCATGTCGGCGCTGATACGTGCCCCATTTTCTATTCGCACCAAGTCGCCGGGCACCAGTGCTTCAGCGGGCAGATGTTGCCATTCGCCATCGCGACAGACCAACACCCGCGGGGCGAGAAAAGATTGCAGTGCCTGCACGGCTTTCTCCGCGCGGTTCTCCTGAACAAAGCCGAGCAGGGTGTTGATCAGGATCACCGTGCCAATGACCGCGCCGTCTACCAGATGTCCGAGCACCAGTGATAAGAGTGCAGCGGCCAGCAGAATCGCGATGAGGGTGTTGCGAAACTGCGCCAGCAGTTGTTGCCACCAGCGCGGTGCATGCGCCGTGGGCAGACGATTAGGCCCGTATTGTTGCTGTAACGCCGAGGCCGCGGCGCTGCTCAGACCGCATGCTATTGGATCATGCTCCGTGGCGCCCATGATGCTCCCTCCCGTCGCGCAAAAACCGAAATTACGGTGGACTCAGTAACTGCAAGGACCAATGGCCGTTCTCCCAGCGCCCGATTCGCGCGCCATCGGCGCCCCAGGCACCCAGCACCATGCGCCGTCCCTCCGGACCCTGCTCCCAAACGGGACGATGGGTATGGCCGTGAATCAAAATGTCATAAGTGGCGCCATCCAGCGCGAAAGCACCCTCCCCGTGGAGGGCGGCGACGATGGTCTGCGGATTGGCATCGGTTATGGCTGATGCCTTGGCCCGCACTTCCCGGCTACTGCCGCGACGCAATCCGCGGGCGATACGCTGGAGCCAGGCATAAGGCAGGCGTCCCAGCGTCAGGCGAGTCAGCGGATGGCGAATCACCCGGCGAAAGCGCTGGTAACGATGATCGTCGCTACACAGCAAGTCACCATGGGTCAGCAGGATACGCTGATCGCCCAGTTGCAACAGCGCCGGGTCGGGCAGAACGCGGATACCGAACTGCGCCAGAAACGCGGCCTCCAGGGCAAAGTCCCGGTTACCGACCATGAGGTACACCGTGGTGCCCTGCTTCTGCAGATCATGGAGCAGGGCAAGGATTTCTGCATAAGGCGCTTCCGCCGCCTGATCCCGATGCACCCAGTAGTCAAACAGATCGCCCAGAATAAAAACAGCCCGCGCGGCCCGGCCCTCGTGCCAACAAAAATGGCGGAAGAGGGCGGTCAGCGCGGGCTGTGCGGAGCACAAATGCAGGTCAGAGATAAACAGCACGGGGCCATTACCAAGGTCTGCACCCTGCACCATCATAGACTCAGGCCGCAGGCAGACGCTCGCCCTTGTCGATGGAGATGGTGTCCTTGGGAACGTCCTGATGCATCCCCTGGTTACCGGTCGGGGTCTTGGCGATGTCGTCCACCACATCCATCCCGCTGACGACCTTACCAAAAACGGCATAGCCCCAGCCCGATCCTGAGGCCATCTTGAAGTTGAGGAAATCATTGTCTGTCAGATTGATGAAAAACTGCGCGGTGGCGGAGTGGGGATCATTGGTCCGTGCCATGGCGAGCGTACCCCGCGCATTTTTCAGACCATTCTCCGCCTCATTGGCGATAGGCGCATGGACCTCTTTCTGCTGCATCTCCGCCGTAAAACCACCGCCCTGAATCATAAAGCCGGGTATCACGCGATGAAAGATGGTGCCGTCAAAAAAGCCCTCGTCGACATACTTCAGAAAATTCTCGACGGTGTTGGGCGCTTTGTCGGCGTCCAACTCAATGACGATGTCACCCTTGTTGCTGTGCAGCACTACTTGCGGATTTGCCATGAACACTCCTCAGAATTCAGGGCACCAGCGCCCTGCTAGAAAAAATTCGCCACTCAGGCCAGCAGCGACGAAGACCAAGAGTAAAGCGACAGAGCGGGCCTTGTCGATACCCGGCATTCCCCTGTAGGGAAGTTCAAAAAACTCTCCGTATATAGTAAAATACAACGTGTAGATTGAGTCGAAAAGCAGGCTATGGCTGGACTGGTAGGGCAGGCGGGATTCTTTCCCCGAAGAACGTCGGTTGCGGGAACTGGATTTGCTCGGCGATGGACTGCCGTTGCTCAACCGGCTCATTCCCTGGGAGTGCTTTCGCCCGAGACGCCAGCTTTGTGACGGTCCCACGGCAGCATTTGCACCGGAAGGAACGGGAACAAGTGAATCAAGGCGAAACACCATCCGCGTGGCAGGATCAGCCCGCTAAGCGCCGCCAGAAAGACACCGATGCCCGCTGGACCAAAAAGAATGGCCGCGGTTTCTTCGGATACAAAAACCATTTCATCAGTAACGGATGCCGCAGTGCATGACAGTCAGTACCTAGAAGCGCTTCTGGACCCGGCGAATCAGGGCGTGGAGGTCTTTGTGGGCAGCGCCTATCGTTCAGCGGACGCGGAGCAAATGCTATGTCAAAAAGGTTACCGCAGCCGAATCCACGAAAAGGCGCAGCGCAACCGCCCCTTGGCCAAGGCCCAGGAGTTGGCCAACACCCCCGGTCACCTCACCGCGCACGGGTCGTGCATGCCTTTGGCGCGATGGTACAACAGCAGGGTGGTAAGTTTCTGCTCACCATTGGTATGGCTCGCGCTGAAGTCAAAATCGGCATGATGAATCTGGTCTATAACATGCGGCGATTTACCTGCTTGATCCAGCAATCGGTGGCCGGGTAGGGATCAATCCGTCCAAAGTCCACGAAAAGGGCTGAAAATGCTGGAAATCGGCAAGGAATATGGCAGATAATAGGCGAAAATCGCCTAATAATGGCGAGGGATGGGGATTATCTCCGCTTCAAATCGCAGGTTTTTTGTTATTTCGAAGTGCCCTGTAGTCGCTGCCATTTCCATTTTTCATCTTGCACGGACTAAATTGGCGGGCGTGGAAAGCGGTGAACGTCACACGATGAAGTCTACTCAATCTCGGGGCTTCTGGCAGGCGGAGAGGGGCAGATCGGTGCTTCTTGGTCCGGGCGCTGCTAATTTGCCTGAATCGACTATATGATCACGGGGCAGCAGAAAGGAATCGTCAACTCCCAGGAATGCAGGCACAAGCAGCGTCCTGCTCAAGATTAGAAAAGGAAGAAAAGCTCGCATGGTAATGTTTTATCAATCTCTTGTTCAGTATTGGTATTTATACTTCACCGGCAGTGCATGCTTGGTCCTCTTAGGCTTCTTTATAGTTCGATTCATGTGGCCCAAACATGTTCTCCACAAGGAGGTGTCGAAGTCTATTACAGAACTCAAGAAAATCTGGGGCCTGCTTGAGGGTGCAGTGGTTGATCTCGATGAGATTGCAGAAAAAGCTATGCCAGGCCCAACATTAAGCAATTTATGGCGCGAATACATAAAGACGCTTCACCGCCAGAGCAAGGAAAATGAACAGGGTCAGCAAAAGATAGCTTGTTGGCGCGCTACGGCACTTGCGGAGACGTTTTTTTCTGACCAGGCGGTGGTGGAAACCCCTCTCAAGACAGAGTTTTTTAACCATCTTCCCGGCATATTTACGGGCATAGGGATTATCGGAACCTTTGTGGGACTAATTTCTGGTCTGTCACGCTTTGATGTATCGCTTAATCCCACGGCGGCTCAAGACCAGCTTAGTACTCTTGTCAACACTGTTGGGCATGCCTTCATCATTTCTGGATCCGCCATCTTCTTGGCTATAGTGGTCACAATTATTTTAAAACTATCTCTTTCATCATGTTATAGTCAGACAGAACAGCTCAGAGCATCTATTGATAACATGTTTATGGCTGGGGCTGGCGAGGAATACCTCGAACGAATCATGGATGCCTCGGAGGCCTCAGAAACACAAGCAAAGCATATTAAGGATGCATTGGTTTCCGACTTAAAAGAGATTCTGACTACACTCACTACACAGCAAATAGAAGCCCAGGGCAGACATGGCGAGCAGCTCTCTGTCGAAATTGGCGAAGCGATAAAAAAATCACTTTCTGGCCCGATGGAATCCATCTCTCAGGCCGTAAAGGGTGTTAGTGCTACCCAGGGGGATGCGATTAATAGAGCCTTAACGGATGTGCTAACTGACTTCTCCGCAAAGATGCACGACATGTTTGGAGGGCAAATGCAAGGCATGTCGGATTTGCTCGTCAAGACCAGTGAGGCTATGCAAGCTACCGCGCAGAAATTTGATCAACTTGCCGCGAACATGGACTCAACGGGCACGGATGTCATTGACGCTATGAGTGATCGGCTGAATAAAACGCTGGATGTGCTTGATGCAAAACAACAAACCATGAATGCCCAAATGGGTATCTTTGTAGAGCAGATCAGAGAGGCCGTTGCTAATTCGCAGTATGAGTCGGCGAGAAAGCTGCAAGAGTCGCTTTCAGCCGTGGGTGAGAAGATGACGACTGTGGTCGGTGAACTGCATCGGCAAGCAGAGGCGTCCTCAGTGACCCAGCGGGAGATCCAATCTCGCTTTGAAGAAAGCACTGGCGATGTTATCCATTCGCTTTCTGCCCAAATGGAGCAATTGCTAGGACAATCTATGGAGACAAATAAGGCCCTACGTCTCTCTGTAGAGAGTTTTACGTCCGTAACAGATAAGGCCATTTCCGGAATGAATTCTGGTGCTGAAACGCTTTACCTGGCAGCCGGTGATTTCGCAAAGGCCGGACAGGGCGTCTCCGAGACCATGCGCCACGCGGCCTCGGCGGTGGCGACAATCAAATCTACGGCAGATGAGTTGTCACAAGCCACCCTTGGGGCTATCGAAATTGTCGCAGATTATGGAAACACACGGGATGTGTTTAAGCAGATGGTCTCGGATTTGCGCACGACCATTGAAACGGCAAGACGCGATGCATCTATGACCTCTGAGATTGTCCGGAGCATTGAGGCTGCCACTAATAAGCTCGCTGAGGCACACGGGAAAACTGGGGACTACCTCAAGGGCATCAACGATGTCCTGGTTGGCGCACACAAAACTTTTGCTGAGAACATTAGAGGGACTTTGCGCGAAGGCAATCTTGAGTTCCAAAATGAGCTCACACAATCAGTGCAACTGTTATCCGGCGCGATCAAGAGCCTTTCTGATCTTGTTGATGACATCCCTGCGAGAAGGTAAAAAACATGTTGGGTTTAAAAGGCCAAGGTAAGAAAAGAGCAAGAGATTGTGTCGAGAAACCGTTTTGGATTTCTTTTTCTGATTTAATGAGTGCCCTTATGGTACTTTTTCTCGTGGCCATGGCGGTCGCTCTTATGGCGGTCACTCAAGGCTTAGCTCAAATGAAAAAACAGGAGCAGAACCGCGTGAAGACGATACAATCCTGCATTGACAATGTTACTGATCTGACCAAGCAAAATGGATTCGGAAGCATTACAATACATGGTACCACGATTGATTTTGGGTCCTTAGTGGAATTCGCTAATAATGATCAGCGGCTGAATGCTCAACAAGAGCATCTCATTCGCACATTCGTTCCCAAGGTGCTCCAGGTCGCAAGGGAGAAGACATGTAGAAAATGGTTGAAACGCGTTGTTGTTGAAGGATCTGCCAGTCAAGTGGGGTCCTATCTGTACAATCTTAACTTAAGTTTTCTTCGCTCCCAGCGTGTATTGTGTATTTTACTGGATTCGAAGACCAAAGATGCTTTATCCATAAAGGATAGAAAGCAAATCGAACAATTATTTTTTGTTGGCGGATCATCATTCAATGCCGTCGCAAAAACTCCTGCAGAAATGAGAAGGGTCGAGTTAAAACTGGAATTTCGTGGGCTGAAAGAAAAGAAACAATTGGCTCGTGACATCCCGTGGGGCAATGAAGGTACATGCCCGAATGACATGCGATGAACTCGGAACTTGACGCTTTGCGCCGTGAGATCACTTCAGCCTTAGGGCTGGGCCATCATTTTTCAGCGTCCATCGCAGACGCGACAAAAATGATCAAGGTACGCAAACAACTTCAGCATGATTATGATTCTGCTGCTATATCGGCGGATCCACGCTCGATCATGTCTGCAGTATATGATTATCGTAGTACAGAGAAAGTTGAGAGCTTCAGAGAGCTCAAATATATCTGTCTTGGCGTTGGTATTGTCGATGACAAAGGACGATGTTTGTTGGCCGAAGAGAGACTCCGCTCAGATATTTTAAAGCTCTCACGGGAGCAAACGGGGGCAAGGCGCAGGTTTCGATGTTTTCAGTCGCTTCTCTCTAGCTATTGGACTTTTCCGAAAAATAGCAGCACAGTCACCGCAGAGTCACTTCACGGATGGGATCAACTCCGTATATGGCTGCGGGAAGAGCATGATGATCTGTCCATGTTGCCAACATCAAAGCCTACGTGGTTTGCCCACTTAAGCCAGCATCTTGACTTATTGAGCCGTCACCCCTGCGACAGATATGGCAAAGCACTTCTTTATGAAGACTCATCGCCTCTCAAAGAGGTTGTCGAAGCTTTGGCTATTCCGCAAGATTCATGGGTAATGGAAGAAGTGATGTATGCCAGAATTCGGGCCGGTACTGATCTTGATGATGCAGAATTCAAATCTGCATTAGCCATACTCCTACCTATCGCTACTGGAAGCAGTGGAATAGAGATCGGTCGAATACTCCGTATTCGTTGCGTGGCGGCGCTTGTATCAAGGTATGCACGTTGTGAAAGCCGTCCTGAGGTGGCTATATTGCGCGATGCGGCTATTATAACCATTGGGAATCCTTGGTTAAAGCAAACGAGCTGGGATGCCTGGGTCCGCGATGCGAAGAACAACCCCGACGATCGGGCACGAGAGATGGTCACTGGATGGCTCAAACGTCAGCTTATTTACGATTTTTTTGCATTGCTAAGTTTCGAAGGAAAAGGCGACCTTCGGCGCCATAACTACTGGCTGCGTTTCGCAGATCATATCGATAACATGTGGTTTGCTTTAGGTACCGATGCGCAAGGTCTGCGTGGAGGGCATTTTGAAGATTTTCGTGATCGTGCTAAAGGGAACCTTTTAAATCTCGATAATACAACTGCCGATAACAACGCATTTATTATGCGCGTAGGGAAGTATTTGGTTGTCGAGTTTGGGGCCAAAGGGAATGCCTTTTACCTGTTTGAGTGGGATTCTATAGGGCAGAGATTGAAAAACGTTCTTTCGTCTGGAAGACCTCTAGATACTGTAAGTATAGGTGATCTTAAAGCTATTAATTATATTAACAAGCGTCGTGTCCATAGTGGGGCATGGGAGACCAATTTTGACGAAGAGTTGTGTCCACTTTTTGGTGTATGGCCAAATCGTAAGCACGGAGTGAGAGTCGCGCGCAAACCAGGCACTATCAACACCGATAAATTTCTCATTTCACAGCAATGGACTGATTTTGTGCGTCGTCACCAGCTTGAAATTGATGACAACAGGGCTAATGGTGGAGCCTATTGGGTGTCGGGTCTGCAATTTTCATCTGAGATCACTGAATTGCTTAAATCCTGGGGATTTAAGGCTACTCCGTCGGGCAGGTTCTGCTGGTTCGAGGACACATAAATGATCTGGTCTACCTTTCGATCTAGGAATAAGTCGTCGTCCATCGCGGCTTCACAATCTCCACACATCCCGGTAACCTGGAACGAAGAGCGTATTGAATTCCATTGCGAGCCCCCAGTTAATAACTGGCTCTATGCGGTGAACCACTTCGAGGGTTGGGATGCTGAGAGAGTTTCTGCTCTAAGGCAGATGGAGGATATGGGCCTTGTCATCGTTATCGAAGAACGGGCCTGCCTTAGCTGGGATGCCTTCTACCAAGTGGCGAGTTCCTCGGACTTCAATATCACCACGGATTTGCTTGGCATGCCACCAATTGAAAAGTGGAAGCCTCTGCTGGCGAGTCGCGGTGCCCTTTCCGATGCAGATTTTTCGATAGTGATTGGGCCATGGATTGCGCCTGATGGGAGCACTCCGAGTGGCGACGTAACGCTGACCGGCGGCATAGTCTCTGCGGGAAAGCATCAGTCTGTTCTTCCAGAAGCGTGCTGGCGCATTGTTTCAGCTGTTGCTGAATTATACCGTCCCTCAGTTGAGCGAACTCCGGATACAAACCGCAGGGCTTGGTCGAAAATACGCGAGCAGGCGCTGGCCGCAAATGCAGATTTGTCAGACTTCTTGCGAAATACGGTTATCCTTACACCAGAACGACTACGAATCGAGATGCGCAAGAGCGAATTGGCGGATACGAATGTCATCGAGATTGAACCCACCTTTGACGGGGCGCCGAGTCGCTGGTTGGAGATGTTTGATCGTTTGATAGATGTGCCCGAGAGGTATGATATTTCTGACGGAAGGGGTATCACGCAAATCCTACTCTCCCCCGAAGTTCGAACGGTCCTGCGTGAAATCCGCCGGATGCCGGGTCGCCGTATTGCTGGCGATCGTGCAGAAGCATTCGTCCGTAACCCATTCGCATTATTGGGAGATGATGCGTCTAAAGTCATTGATCCAGAGCAGTTTGAGCATTCGAGAGATGCTGCCGGCATCTCCTTTTCTCGCTTTGTTTCTAGTGTTCTTCGGGATGAGCAAGGTACGCCATATAACTGTTCATTGCGGATTGAGGAATCCATTGCGGGAACGATTCGATCAGATGAACTGCAATTTCACGGGGCTAACGATCTCGCAAACTTTCTGCATCGTCTCGATAACAGGATTGCGTCTGGATCCCTGTGTTTTCACTGGCAGGGCTATGATCTGGAAATTCTCGGTGATACGCCGAGTCAGGCCGAACTGCTGCGGAATGCCTTGCATGATATGGAGGCAAAAAGCGTCTATAAAGCTTCTGACATCTTTAACTTGAGTAAATACTCAGGCCGCATTCTTGGCTTTGGCGTTGAAAGACCATATTACTCGCCATATATCGCCAAAAAGGATGAGGGCGAAGGCTGGTTTCCGGAAAACGTGGAGTACGGGCTTTGCTATACGCCAGAGGGTGGCGGGGAAACAGTCGCCATCCGGCTCGACGAACAGCGCATCGCGAGTCTTCGCGATGAAATCTGCACAGCTCATGAAGAACATAGAGATTCTATGGTCCTTTCCGAGTCCCCTAATCCGATTCCTGTCGAATGGCTGGTTACGGCACTGGAGGATATCGGCCATGCTAAAAAAGATATATCGCAAGGCGCGTTCGATCCCAATAAAGTGGCAATAGTCCATGAGGTAAAAAAGCGGCAAGGGCTGGTTGTAAAGCCTAATGTCGAATCGCTTGATTATAAGGAATCACGAGGAGCGCTAACCCCACCAGTGGGGCCACCTCGCCTGCCCACGACGTTACTGCCCCACATTCAGCTCAAAGATTATCAAATGGAAGGCGTGAAGTGGCTTCAGCATCTTTGGGGTATGTCACCGACGGAATGTGGTGGTGCTTTGCTTGCCGATGATATGGGGTTAGGTAAGACGTTACAACTTCTTACCTTTATCGCTGCGACATTAGAAGAAAAAGAAAAGATCGATCCGTTCTTGATTGTGGCGCCAGTATCATTACTGGATAACTGGCGGGAAGAAATTGATAAATTTTTTGTGCCTGGGACGATGAAAGTCTTAACCCTGTACGGTCAGGACCTTGCGCAGCAACGCGTGGCAAAACGCGACCTTGATGACGAGTTGATTAGCGCCGGCGCTACCCGCCTCCTAAAAAACGGTTGGCTGGGTTCTGCGCAAGTTGTTTTGACCACCTACGAAACTCTCAGAGATCTTGAGTTTTCCCTTGCTGCCCAGCATTGGTCCGCCATCATCTGCGACGAGGCTCAGAAGATTAAAAATCCTAATGCATTGGTCACGCGGGCCGCAAAAAAGCAGAACGCCCGAATGCGTATCGCATGTACTGGTACTCCAGTTGAAAACACCCTCGTTGACCTCTGGTGCTTGTTTGACTTCATTCAGCCAGGGCTTTTTGGTGCCCTTAAGACTTTTGGCGAACTCTACCGTAAGCCAATTGAGGCCTCATCAGGTGCGGAAAAGTCATCGATTGAGGAGCTACGTACTATTATCGAGCCGCAAAAACTGAGAAGAACAAAAGCTGAGGTGGCTAAAAACCTACCCAGAAAAATCGAGGTGGGTAGTTGCCGAGAGCTCCAGATTTCCGACGGGCAAAGAGCGCAGTATGCAGACGCTATTGCCACTTTTAGACGGAGAGGTGCTGGCGAAGCGGCGGCGGGCCTACAGTCATCTCTTGGTCTCCTACATCATTTGCGCCGACTTTGCACAGATCCCCGCCCCCTGGGCGCTGTTTCCACGGCATTAGAGTCCATCGCAGAGATCGAACGTCAGTCACCTAAGATGTCGTGGCTTCTCCGCCAACTGAATGAAATCAAGCAAAAACATGAGAAGGCAATTGTATTTTGTGAGTTCAGAGATTTGCAGAGAACCTTACAGCGTGCGATTGAAGCGAAATTTGGTTTCGTTTCTGATGTGATTAACGGCGATACCTCCACGGACACACGCAGTGCCAGCAATCGCCAACGAAGGATTAAAGCGTTTCAGGAAGGTCATGGCTTTGGGGTGATTATTCTCTCTCCGCTTGCCGTTGGCTTTGGTGTCAACATGCAGTCGGCAAATCATGTCATTCACTTCACACGATCGTGGAATCCTGCCAAGGAAGATCAGGCAACAGACCGTGCATACCGAATTGGCCAGGAAAAAGATGTGTACGTTTATTACCCCGTCGTTATTGCACATGACTTTAAAACTTTTGATCAGAAGCTTGATGAGTTACTGCAACAGAAAAGAGAGCTTTCAGCTGAAATGCTCAATGGGTCAGGTGATATTAAACCAGCGGACTTTGGTGATCTCGAGGCACCAGATGGCGGAAATGCCTTTGGCAGTGATCTTATTTTGAAGGACGACATTCGTTCGATGAGTGGCGAGGCGTTTGAGGCTTTTTGCGCTGTGCTGTGGAGTAAACAGGGTTTTACGCGAACGATAAAAACACCGCGTGTCGGCGATGGTGGGATAGATATCGTAGCGATCCGCAATTCAGAAGGAGTATTGATTCAATGTAAGAGCTCATCGCTTGATGGACGTGGACTGGGATGGGAAGCAGTAAAAGATGTCGCGGCAGGTTCCGCAGCTTACGCAGCACAATATAAGGGGATAACATTCAGGATGGTCGCTGTGACGAATCAGTACTTTAACGGAGCAGCAAAGACACAGGCCAATAATTTGCATGTTGAACTGGTCGATGGCGATGATATCGAGAAGATGTTATTAACCTATCCGATTCAGCGTGGGGAGATTGCTCAATTCCTCTTGGGAAGGTGGTAAATAATGAGCTTGTGATGGATATGGCACTGCTAAACTATCAATAAGTGAGTGATTCAGTGTCTGAGCAATCCATCGAAAAAATCTGCAGAAAAACGGTCGGCGCATGGATTGCCGTGAGGATCGCGTGGATCATATTCAATCACTTTTTTCGAGGACCTCGCAGAGCAGGGTGCCCTGCGCCAGGGTCGCGCTGATTTGTGCATGCACCGCGACAAAGGCGCTGCCAAAAATGACCTTGCCGGACGCATCGCGAAGGACGGCAAAGCCACGTTGTAGCACAGCCAAGGGATCCAGCAGGCGTAAGGCCGCCACCTGCTGCTGCTGTTGCGCCTCGGCGCCGGCCAGTCGCTTGTCCATCGCTAGAATCAGCGCGGCGCGCCGGACTTCCAAGCGCTCCCTCAGATTCTGCAAGCGTTGGCGCGGGTCTTGCCGCAAACGTCGCGCCTGGAGAACCTGCAGTCGTCCGCCCCATACGGCCTGCTGACGCTGCATGGCCTGCCGCAAGGCCCCACGCGCCAGACGCAAACGGCGCTCAGCATCCCGCACCCGCTCGCCGGGATGACGCAGGCGCAGCCGCAAATAGTCGAGGCGCTGGGTCGCGTCCCGCAGCGTGCGCTGCATGGACTGTTCCAGCTGTCGCCGATGTGCCCGCACCTGCGGCAACCACTCGCCACGGTCGGGGCTAACCGCTTCCGCCGCCGCCGTGGGGGTCGCCGCGCGCAGATCACCCGCGAAATCGGCAATGGTGAAATCAATTTCATGACCAATGCCCGTCACCACCGGCACCGGGCAGGCACGAATCGCGCGCGCGACGCTTTCTTCATTAAAACACCACAGATCCTCCGCGCTGCCGCCGCCACGCGCCAGGATCACCACATCCTCCTGCTGCCGACTGGCGATGCGGGCCAGCGCGCTACAAATCTGTGCCGCTGCCTGATCGCCTTGCACCAGCACCGGATAGACCATTACCGCGAGCATCGGCCAGCGCCGCGCCAGCGTCACCCGGATGTCATGCAGCGCCGCGCCGCTCGCTGAAGTGACCACGGCGACCCGCTGCGGCCAGCGGGGGAGGGGCCGTTTCAGCTCCGGCGCAAAAAGCCCTTCGGCCGCGAGCTTATCCTTGAGGGCGGCAAAACGCGCCTGTAAATCGCCCTCACCGGCATCCAGCAATTGCTCGACAACCAATTGAAAATCACCCCGTCCTTCATACAGGGTGGGCTGCGCCAGTATCTGCACCTGCATGCCGTTGCGGGGCTGAATCCGGGTATAGGTATTGCGCTGGCGGAACATGGCGCAGCGCACCTGCGCCCGCGCATCCTTCAGCGAAAAATACCAGTGTCCCGATCCGGGGCTACTGAAATTGGACAGCTCACCTTCCACCCTTAACAGCGGAAAATTCCCTTCAATGATCTCGCGGGCGGCAGCGTTCAGTGCGCTGACGGTGAGTATTGGGATCTGCGAATCACTAACGGTCATGTCATTCTCTCGTGGCTGACGGGATGAAGATCGGGGCTCTTGACCCTGTCACCCTCCGCGTTTTAAGGTCGGTATAATACATTTTGTGGTCATTCGGGATGGTCCCGCATGTCTGGCGCATTGCCGCGCAAACACTCACATTAAAGAGAATCCTCATGGCCGTAGTAGAACTCACGCAAGACAATTTTGAAGCCGTCGTCATCGGCAATGACATGGTGTTGGTGGATTTCTGGGCGCCCTGGTGTGCACCTTGCCGCGCTTTTGCCCCCATTTTTGAAGCCGCCGCTGAGAAGTATCCGGATGTGGTCTTTGCCAAGGTGAATACGGACGCCGAGCAGGAACTCGCCGCTTCTTTCCAGATTCGTTCTATCCCGACGCTGACCATCTTCCGCCAGCAGATTGGCATCTTCTCTCAGGCAGGCTCACTCCCGGCCAGCGCGCTGGAAGAAGTGATTCAACAGGCTCAGGCACTGGATATGGACAAAGTCCGCGAAGAAATCGCCGCCCAGCCGGATACAACACACTGACCGCCACATCGGTGTCTGGTCAGGCGCCGACGCTTTATGATCATCACCGATGGGGTTAACGCCCGGCCGACACATGCCGCACCCCCAGAAAATGCATGTTCAGCGGAATTTCTATTTTGCGGGTTTGTTCCGCGAGCTGCTTTGAGAACGGCATATACGGGAAGGAGAGCCGGATAATCCGTTCCGCTGCCGCATCCAGGGCTTTGTTCCCCGACGACTGCTCCATGATGATGCGCTTGAGGTCTCCCTGCGGATTCAGTACCACCTTGACCTTAAGCTGCCCGACCATCTCTCCCGGGTAATTGAGATCACCGATCCGCTCCAGTTTCTGTATCCATCCGGCGATATAAAAATCCGCCACCGGCCCCTTTGGGTTCTCAAACTTCGGTAACGGCGGGCTGGCCGTTGCGGCGCGGGCCACCTGATCCATTTGTTGCTCCAGTCTGCCGATGCTGATATGGGGCAAAGCCTGGGGCTGCGCACTGGGAGACGCCGGTGTCATCTCTGGAGTTACGCGCTGCGTCAGAGGATGCGTTCGCGCCGGGACCCGACGGGGTTGCGTCACTGATCGCAGTCTCGGCTGCGGACGTGCGGCGGGCACGACCCGATGTGGCACTGCTACCGGCCTGCTGGGCGGCACGACCCGGGGCCTGGCGGGACTGGGCGCCTGGGGTCGAATGGGTCTCGGCATGATGCGGAAGGTCTTGTGGACCGTGGTTTGATTCGGTAACGCCTGCATTTTCGGCTTCTGGATGTGTACAAAGAAAAAAATACCCGCCGCCATAAGCAGGGCGGAGAGCAGCAACCAGGGCAGCAGGCTCTCGCTCCAGTGGGGCTTTTCCTCCGGAACCAGAAAATAAAACTTGTGTTCAGCGATAGCCAATCGTCCTAACCTCGCGGCCACGCCGCCCCACGCAATTCAACCCACCCCCGCTCCGCGGGCACTGGGCTTAAGCTTGAATCATCGACAGCCCTGAGTAAAGACGGCGCACCATACTCAGGCCGCGGGCCTTCGCGAACGGGGGATGTGGGGCAGAAATCCGGCCAGCACACCGAGCAAAGGCAGGAAAGCGCATATCCGATACACCACCTGGATACTCCAGACGTCTGCCAGCTCCCCGAGCAATGCAGCACCTACGCCACCCAGACCAAAAGCCAGCCCGAAAAACAAACCAGAGATGGTCCCGACCTTGCCGGGCACCAATTCTTGCGCGTACACCACAATGGCGGGGAAGGCTGAGGCCAGCAAAAAGCCAATGATCACCGTCAAAATAGCGCTTAGCGTCAGACCCACATAGGGCAAGGCGAGGGTGAAGGGCGCGATCCCCAGCAAAGAAACCCAAATCACCTTCTTGCGGCCAATCCGGTCCCCAATCGGCCCACCCATCAATGTCCCTGCTGCCACCGCCGCGAGGAAAATGAAAAGGTGCATCTGCGCTTCCTGGGTTACGATATGAAAGCGCTGTATCAGGTAGAAAATCAGGTAGCTGCTGATGCTGGTCAGATACAGAAACTTGGAAAACATCAGCACGACCAGAATGATAATGCTGCGTCGCACCAGTTTGGGAGGCAGCGTGGGCGCCACGATCTTTGCCGCCGGACTTTTGGGCTGACGGTGCTGATGCTGATACCAGCGCCCCACAAAAGAAAGAATCACGATGGCCAGTAACGCCGCCAGTGAAAACCACGACAGGCTGTGTTGACCGTTAGGCATGACAAAAAAGGCAGCCAGCAATGGACCCACCGCCGAGCCCGCATTACCACCCACCTGAAAAATGGACTGCGCCAGCCCGTGGCGCCCGCCAGAGGCCATCCGCGCCACCCGCGAGGACTCTGGATGGAACACTGATGAACCCAGGCCCACCAACGCCGCTGCCAATAAGAGCGTTGCATAATTCGGAGCCACGGATAGCAACAATAGCCCGCCAAAGGTAAATAGCATTCCGAAAGGCAATGAGTAAGGCATGGGGTGGCGATCGGTAAAACGCCCTACCAATGGCTGAATGATGGATGCGGTCAACTGATAGGCCAGGGTAATCAACCCGATCTGCGCAAAACTCAAGTCAAAATTACTTTTGAACAACGGATACACCGCCAGCATCAACGACTGAATGCTGTCATTGAGAAAATGCGACACGCTGATAGCGCCGAGCACCTCGAAGCGGGTGACATCGGCGGCTGCGCTCGGAGCACTCCCGACCTTTTGCAGAAACATGGCTGAAGCCTTTAAGATATGGGCGGCACGAAGTTTAGGGTCTGGCGAACGTACCGTCCAGTCTGAATCTTCGTTATCCCTTGCCCCGAGGACTGGGCCTAGTGTTTAATTGGCGAACATGGAAAAACGCATGAACGATAAATCGTCCCCCGTGGAAGCTCCCGCAGACTTCGCAAGCACCTTGGACGCCTTGGAAGAAACCGTTCGCCGCCTGGAAGAGGGGCAGCTGGGTCTGGAAGACTCTGTCGCCCTTTTTCAGCGCGGCATGGAACTGTCCAAGCGTGCCGAGGCGCAGTTGCAAAATGCCCGGCAGACCGTGGAAATATTACTCGGAGAGGACGCGGTCTCCACTCCGCTTACTCAGGAAGAAGACGTATGACCTTGGATGCCGCTGTGAACAATGAAACTTTTGCGCAGTTCCGGACGCGCTCGGTACAGCGCACCGAAAGCGTTCTGGGGACACTGCTGCCTGCGGCGCACATACTGCCCGCGCGTCTGCATGACGCCATGCGTTACAGTACGCTGGGTGGCGGCAAGCGCATCCGTCCCTTGCTGGTGTACGCGACGGGAGCCTGCCTGGGTGTGCCACGGGAGCATCTGGACCGTCCCGCGGCGGCACTGGAGATGATTCATGCCTATTCGCTCGTGCATGACGATCTCCCGGCCATGGATAATGATGACTTGCGCCGGGGTCAGCCTACCTGCCATCGCGCTTATGACGAAGCCACCGCCATTCTCGTGGGCGATGCCTTGCAGACGCAGGCCTTCCTGGCGCTGGCTGAGCCGGGTTGGGGCGTGGCCGCCGAATGGCAGGTGCAGATGCTGGCGACCCTCGCGCAGGCCTCTGGCTCGCGGGGTATGGTAGGTGGGCAGGCCATTGACCTGGCCGCCGTGGGGCATGAATTGGCCTTGCCCGCACTGGAGCAAATGCACCTGCATAAGACAGGCATGCTCATTCGCTGCGCCATACAGTTGGCGCTCTGCGCTGCGGGCATTGGTGAGAAAGATTCCACAGGTGTGGCGCTGCTGCGTTATGCCGATCGTGTCGGTCTGGCTTTTCAGGTACAAGACGATATCCTTGACGAGATTGGCGATTTGCAACAGACCGGAAAAGCGCGGCAAGGCGCGGATCGCAGCCGTAACAAGCCCAGTTTTGTTACCTTGCTTGGGCTTGTCGAGGCGCAAAGCTATGCCCGACGCCTGCTCGACGAGGCTTTGGAGGCCTTGCAGCCCTGGCAAACAGAAGCTGATCACCTCCGCGCCCTGGCGCGCCTCATTGTAGAGCGGAATAAATGAGCGATTTGTTGAAGGGTATTCCTATGCCCGCCGAGCTGCGGCAGATGTCACGCAGCGAGCAAAAAGGCGTGGCCAAAGCGGTGCGGCAGTTCCTTCTGGAAACGGTCAGCCGGACCGGTGGGCACCTCTCTTCCTGTCTGGGCGCGGTGGAACTGACCGTGGCGCTGCACGCCGTATTCAACACCCCAGACGATCGGCTGATCTGGGATGTCGGCCATCAAGCTTATCCCCACAAAATTCTTACCGGACGTGGCCCGTTTTTTCCCCAGTTACGGATCAAAGACGGTCTTTCCGGTTTCCTCAAGCGCGATGAGAGCCCTTACGACAGCTTTGGCGCCGGTCACTCCAGCACTTCTATCAGTGCCGGATTGGGCATGGCGGTGGCAGCCAAGCTGGGGCATAAATCGCGGGAGGTGGTGGCGATCATTGGCGATGGTGCCATGACGGCGGGCCTCGCCTATGAGGCTCTGAATAACGGTGGCGTTTTGGATGCCGACTTGCTGGTCATCCTCAATGACAATGAGATGTCCATCTCACCCAATGTGGGTGCGGTGTCCCAGTACCTGACGCGAATTCTCTCGGGTCGCCTCTATAACACCATGCGCGAAGGGGCAGGGCAGGCCTTGAGTTTCGTACCGCCCTTGCGTGAACTGGCGAGGAAGGCGGAAGAGGGCGTTAAGGGGCTGGTGACGCCGGGGACATTGTTCGAGGAAATGGGATTTCATTATTTCGGTCCTATTGATGGACACGATCTGGACGCGTTGATCCCGACGCTTGAAAACCTAAAAAAAATCAGGGGGCCACGCCTGCTCCATGTCATCACCAAAAAAGGGAAGGGCTACGGTCCCGCCGAGCAGGACCCCTGCGGCTATCACGGAGTGACCCCGTTTAACCGGACGGATGGCAAAATGATCAAGAAACCCGCCGGGGCGCCGAGCTACACGCAAGTGTTCGGCGATTGGATCTGCGACAAGGGTGCGGCAGAAAAGCATCTGGTCGCTATCACGCCGGCCATGCGCGAGGGCTCCGGGCTAGTGCGCTTTGAACAACTGTTTCCCGAGCGTTATTTTGATGTGGGTATCGCTGAGCAACATGCAGTGACTTTTGCCGCAGGTCTGTCCTGTGACGGCATTCACCCGGTAGTCGCCATCTACTCCACTTTCTTGCAGCGGGCCTATGACCAGCTCCTGCACGATGTCGCCATCCAGAATCTGCCGGTGCTTTTCGCTATTGACCGCGCGGGATTGGTCGGTGCTGACGGGGCTACTCATCAAGGTACTTTTGACATCGCCTATGCGCGCTGCGTTCCTAACGTGGTCATTATGGCTCCCAAAGATGAGCAGGAGATGCGCGATATGCTCAACACGGGCTTTGCTTATCAGGGGCCGGCACTGGTGCGTTATCCGCGCGGTAACGGCCTGGGCTTGGCGCTGGACCAGAATTTGTCACGGCAGATCCCCATCGGCAAGGCGGAGGTCCTGCGGGAAGGTAAGGATCTCGCGATTCTTGCCTTTGGTACTCGGGCTGCGCCAGCCATGGCGGCAGGTGAGACCCTCGACGCTACCGTCGTCAATATGCGTTTCGTCAAGCCACTGGACACGGAATTACTGAACAATCTGGCGCAAAGCCATCGCGCGTTCTTGACTGTGGAGGAAGGCTCACGCATGGGGGGCGCCGGTAGCGCCGTCGCGGAGTTCCTGCTCAACGAAGGCGTCGTGCGGCCCATGCGCCTGCTCGGTTTACCCGACATCTTTATCGAACAGGGCGATGTCGGCCAATGGCTTGCAGACTTTGGCCTGGATGCCGCAGGGATCGAGAAATCCGGTAAGGAGTTGCTCGCATTGCTTGCCCAGTCACCGGCTGGGGCGTAGTATTTGAGCGATTCAGTCTACTATTCCCAAGAGAGGCCGGCGGTGAGAGATTGCGCGGTTGAAGTTCTGGAAGACGTACAAGGTCGCGCTGATCCGCGGGCTATTGCTATCCAGCAGGTGGGTATCCGCGCCGTGCGCCATCCCATGCAGATTCAGGACCGTGATGGGGCGGTGCAGTCCACCGTCGCCCAATGCAATATGTACGTGAGTCTGCCTGCGCACCTAAAAGGCACGCACATGTCACGCTTCATCGATATCCTGAACACGCATGAGAATCTCTTCAGTGTGGAAGGATTCGGCGCAGTGGTAGAACAAATGCGGCAGCGCCTGGAAGCGGATTCAGCGCGGCTGGAGATGCGCTTTCCATTCTTTGTTCAAAAAGCCGCCCCCGTATCCGGTGTCAAGAGCATGCTGGATTATGAGGTGGAGCTGACGGGAGAGGTTACCCCGATGGGCTATCAACTGACGGTCGGGGTGATGGTCCCCGTAACCAGCCTCTGCCCCTGCTCCAAAAGCATTTCGGAATATGGCGCCCACAACCAGCGTGCCCATGTCTGGGTTCATGTGCGCGCCCGCGAAACAGTCTGGATTAAGGATATCATTGATCTGATCGAAGCAGAGGCGTCCTGTCAGCTTTACGGTCTGCTGAAGCGCCCAGATGAAAAATATGTCACGGAATACGCTTATGACCATCCCAAGTTTGTGGAAGATATGGTACGGGACGTCGCGCTACGACTGCAGGAAGACCCGCGCGTGCAGTGGTTTTCGGTTTCTTCCGAAAACTTCGAGTCGATTCACAATCATTCGGCTTATGCCATGATTGAAATGGAAAAATAACTTATGGCGGGAAGCAGCATCGGCGATTGTTTCCGGGTCAGCACCTTTGGCGAGAGTCATGGCCCAGCCATCGGCTGCATTGTCGATGGCTGCCCGCCGGGCATGCCGCTCAACGAAGTCGATATCCAGATTGAGCTGGATCGCCGCCGCCCCGGTCAGTCACGCCATACCACCCAGCGTCAGGAAGCGGATCAGGTCGAAATTCTCTCCGGCGTCTTTGAGGGTCTGACCACCGGTACACCCATCGGACTGCTGATTCGCAACACGGACCAACGCTCACAGGATTACAGCAAAATCAAAGAGCTGTTTCGTCCTGGTCACGCCGATTACACTTACTTGCAGAAATACGGTCGGCGCGACTATAGGGGGGGCGGTCGCTCCTCGGCGCGGGAAACGGCGACACGGGTCGCTGCCGGGGCCATCGCCCGTAAGTTTTTGCGCGAGCGTCTTGGCGTGAACATACAGGCCTGGATGGCGCAGATGGGTCCCATCCAGGCCGAGGGTTTTGATGTGACGGAAATCTCCCGCAACGATTTTTTCTGTCCTGATGCCCAGGCTGCGATCCGTATGGCCGACTTTCTCGATGCCTTGCGCAAAGAGGGGGATTCTATTGGCGCGCGGGTGGACGCGCGGGTGACCGGCATGCCCGTGGGGCTCGGTGAACCGGTCTTTGATCGCCTGGAGGCGGACATCGCCAAGGCGATGATGAGCATCAATGCAGTTAAAGCGGTCGCCATAGGCGATGGTTTTGCCGTGGTAGAGCAGCGCGGCAGCTATCATGGGGACGCGATAACCCCCACGGGTTTTCAGAGCAATCATGCCGGCGGTGTTTTGGGCGGCATTTCTTCCGGGCAGGATCTCACGCTGTCCGTGGCCATCAAACCGACCTCCAGTATTCGTATCCCGCGGCAAAGCATAGATGTGCATGGTCAGCCCGCTGAAGTGGTCACCACCGGCCGCCATGACCCCTGTGTCGGTATCCGCGCGGTCCCCATCGTCGAGGCCATGCTGGCGCTGGTGATCATGGACCACTGGATGCGTCACCGCGCCCAGAACGCCGACGTGCAGGCACCCCTGCCTCCCATCCCCGCCTAAGTTATGCAGGCAGACCGGGAAGGGGGCTGGCTCGCCACCTTCTATTTCCTGTACTTTTGCGCGCTGGGTGCGTTCATGCCCTACTGGGGTCCGTGGCTGCATGCCCAGGGCCAGAGTCCTCTGGCCATCGGCATCCTCACCGCGGCTGTGCAGTTCAGCAAGGTGCTGGCGCCCAATCTCTGGGGCTGGCTGGCACATTTTTGGGGGAGTCGGCGGATCGTCCCCTGGGCGGCGCTGATTACGGCGGTGGGCTTTCTCGCCCTGTGGCTGGCCCACGGTCACTTTCTGTCCCTATTGCTCATCACTCTGACTTTTTCCTTCTTCTGGGCGGCGACGCTGCCCCTGGTGGACGCTACCACCATGGACTGGGCACAACGCCGTGGCACCGCCTATGGGCGTATTCGACTCTGGGGCTCCCTCGGGTTTATCGCCCTGTCACTGGGCATGGGTGGGCTGATCGCCCGCTGGGGGATGACCGCGTTTTTGCCTGGCATCGCCATTTTTCTGATGGGTGCATGGTGGGCCAGTCGCTATTTGCCCTATGGCACGCTGCCAGCCACCGGTACACCACGCCCCCGTCTCAGCGGCACACTCCGCCATGTGAGCCTCTGGTTTTTCCTGCTGGCGGGCTTGCTGGAGCAGGCCAGTCATGGCGCCTATTACGCGTTTTATTCTATCTATGCGGAACAGCACGGTCTGGGGAGTGCCGCTGTCGGGATGCTGTGGGGATTTGCAGTGCTCTGCGAAGTCGCGTTTTTCTGGTGGGGCGATCGTTTTATCCGGCGCTGGGGTGTGCCACTGGTATTCACCGGCGCGTTTATTCTGACCGCCCTGCGCTGGGGTGTTATCGCCTGGTGGCCGGGACTGATATGGATCATTCTGGTGCAGACCTTGCATGCGGCCAGCTATGGCGCCTTTCATCTAGCGGCCGTACATTGGTTAGCGGACCGCTTTCCCGGCGCTCTGCGCGGGCGCGGCATGGCCCTGTATGCCAGTATCGTTTATGGTTTGGGGGGAGGTCTGGGCGCGCTCGGAGCCGGCTGGACCTGGGCGCAGTGGGGCGGGCAGGGCACCTTCGCCGCAGCAGCACTGCTGGCGCTTTTGGGTGCGGTTTTCCTGATCTGGGCACTACAGCCCGCACCGGCTCTTGAAAAAGGGGCTGGATAATCCCATTTCTTGGGCAATACCAATCTATAGGAGTCACTCCGTGCGCACCGACAAACTGACCACCAAATTTCAACAGGCTTTCCAGGATGCCCAGAGTCTCGCACTGGCCCAGGATCATCAGCAGATGGAGCCCGTCCACTTGCTTGTTGCTTTTCTTGATCAGGAAGGCGGTATCGCCCGGCCACTCCTGTCAAAAGCCGGCGTACGGGTCGATGCCCTACGCAATCAGTTGAACCGCGCGCTGGAGTCCATGCCGAAAGTACAAGGGCATCCGGGCGAGGTGCAGGTGGGCCGCGATCTTACCAACATGCTCAATCTGGCCGACAAGATAGGCCAGAAGCGCGGCGACACGTATGTCTCCACCGAACACTTCCTGCTGGCCTTGATGGACGACAAGGGCGAGGCTGGGCGCCTCCTGAAAGAGGCGGGTGCCACCACCAAGGATCTGGAACAGGCCGTCCACGATCTGCACGGCGGGGAAAAAA
>Ga0315298_1002451_pt1 | contig 31467 bp, 31 predicted proteins | sample WHS_1_MG_FD_203077 | JGI IMG/M metagenome (GOLD analysis project Ga0315298, IMG submission 203077) | Extremophilic microbial mat communities from Washburn Hot Springs, YNP, Wyoming, USA - WHS_1_MG | ecosystem: Environmental > Aquatic > Thermal springs > Hot (42-90C) | place: USA: Wyoming... | reverse complement strand
GTTGAACGCTGGTCGTGTGCAACACCCATGTTCAACCATAATGGCCTTCAAGGTACCAGAAAAATCTTCACCGAAGTGGAAATTACTTTTGGCAATCAGTCTACCACCGCTTCGCCCGCGCCGACCAACCGCACGGCACCGGCGTGGCCATCGTCCCCGGCCCCGCCACCGGCGTGGACGCGCTCGTCACCCGGCAGCCCGGCCTGCCGCTCCTCATCCGTTGTGCCGACTGCGCCCCGGTGTTCCTTGTGGACCCGGTCACCCCGACCGTGGCGCTCATCCATTCCGGCAAGAAAGGCACGCTCGCCAACGTCACCGGCGCAACCCTCGCCACGATGCGGCGGCACTTCGGCACCCGGGCACGCCACTGCCTGGCCGTCATCGGCCCGTGCATCGGCCCCTGCCACTACGAACTGGACATCCCCGCCACCATCGAGGCCCAACTCCGCGCGGCCGGCGTGACCGACATCCACAACCTCCGCGTGTGCACCGCCTGTCATCGCGACCGGTATTTTTCCTACCGTGCCGAACAGGGTCAGACCGGCCGCATGTTTGCGCTGCTGGCGCTGCGCCCGGTCACCCCCCCAAACCAAGACGGCCGCCGGGAAGCGGCGGCCGTCTCGACCGGAACGAACCGGTAAGCGGGATTCAATCGCCCTTGGCGCGTTTGCCCCAGTGATGGTCGAGCATGTAGAGTTGGCCGGGACTCTTGTGGAATTGTTCCATCTGCGCCAGCAATTCCGTCACCCATGCTTCCTCTTCGACCTGCTCGGCGATGAACCAGTGCAACGCGACCGCCAACGCGTGGTCGCCCTCCTTCTGCGCCAGGTCGGCCAGCTTGTGAATCAACGCGGTGGTGGCCTGTTCCAACGCCCGCACCGCCTGAATCGCCTCGAGCGGCGAAGCAAACTCCGTCTGCGGCGCCGCCAGCGCGCCCAACCGCACCGTGCCGCCCCGCGCCACGACGTGGGCAATGAACTTGTCCGCGTGACCGCGTTCGTCGGCCACCTGTTTGTTGAGCCACGCTGCCAGCCCGTGCAGGTTCAGCCCCTCGAAATACAACGCGACGGCCTGATAACTGTGGGCGTTCTGCTGTTCGTGCTGAATCTGTTTGTTCAGCGCTTCGAGCACGTTCTTCTTGATCATGGCGCTCCTTTCACGCGAGGTTCTTGGCCACGAAATCCCAGTTCACCAAACTCCAGAACTGCTCGACGTACTTGGCGCGCGCGTTCCGGTAATCAATGTAGTAGGCGTGCTCCCAGACGTCACAAGTCAACAACGGTTTGTCCCCGGCCGTCAGGGGGTTGCCGGCGTTGCCGGTGGCCACGATGGCGAGGCTGCCGTCCTTCTTCTGCACGAGCCAGCCCCAGCCGGAGCCGAATTGGCCGACCGCCGCCGCGCTGAACGCCGCGCGGAACTCGGCGAACGATTTGAAGGATTTCTTGATCGCCTCGGCCACCTTGCCGGTCGGCTCGCCGCCGCCGCCGGGCTTGAGGCTGTTCCAGTAGAAGGTGTGATTCCACACCTGCGCGGCGTTGTTGAACACCGGGCCGGGCGCGGCCTTGACGATGATCTGTTCGAGCGTCGCGCCGGCAAACTCGGTGCCGGGCACGAGTTTGTTGAGGTTGTCCACGTAGGCCTGGTGATGTTTCCCGTAGTGGTATTCGAGCGTCTCGGCCGAAATGACCGGCGCGAGCGCGTTCTTGGCGTACGGCAATGGCGGTAATGTATGCATGGGGTCTCCTTTTTCAGTTGTGCCCCCGGCGAAGCAGTTTTCCGGCCTCGCGGTCAACGCCGTCACGGCAGCGACGCCGGTCATGGTCTGGATAAACTCTCGCCGGTTGATTGGGGCTCCTTTCGGCGCTAACGGTAGCGCAAACTTGCCGGAATGCAACCGCCGCGCGATACTACCGGCCCCATGCGCTTGACCACTCAATTCCTCTCTGAGTCAGAACGCGACCAAATCCACCACGACAGCTTGAAGATTCTGGCTGAAGTCGGCATTCTCTTTCGCAGCGCCACCGCCCGGCAGATTCTGGCCAAGCACGGCGCGAAGCCGACCGGCGAAATCGTAAAGATACCGGCCGAACTGGTCCGGCAGGCGTTGGCGACGGCACCGAAACAATTCACGCTCGGCGCGCGCAACCCGGCTTTTGATTTCCCGATGCCGTCAGCCTTTACCGGCTACACGCTCGACGGTGCGGCCACGTTCACATTAGAAAACGGCGAACGCCGGTACGCCGTCACCGGCGATCTCCTCGCCAGCCTCCGGCTGTTCGAGGAACTCCCGCTCGGCACTGTTGTCTGGCCGAACGTCGTCCCCAGCGACATTCCGGAACATTCCAGCGATGTCCGCACGACCTGCCTGTCGTTGATGCATTCCTCGAAGCACATCCAACACGAAGTCCACGCGCCCGAACACGTCCCGTTCATCATCGAAACGCTCGCCGCCGTGCTCGGCAGCGAGGACGCCATCCGCCAACGAAAGATTTTTTTCGGTCTGCTACTGCACCCTCCCGCCGTTGACCCACGACGACGCGATGTGCGACGCCTGCCTCGAACTCGCCAAGTTCCATGTGCCGATCCTGCCGTACCCGATGCCCGCGCCCGGCTCGACCGGTCCGGCGCGTCTGTTTTCCGATGTCGCGGTGGCCAACGCCGAAAGTTTGTCGGCGCTTGTGCTCTTCCAACTGGCCGTGCCCGGTTGCCCGATCCTCCACGGCGGCGCGGCCGGCATCACCAACTTCGCCAGCGGCGGCTTCGTCGAGGGCGCGCCGGAGTCAAACCTCCTCAACGGCGCCATGGGCGACATGGCCCGGTATTACGGGCTCCCGACCATCGTCGCCGGCTGTCTTGCCGACGCCCAAGCGCCCGGCCCGCAAGCCCTGTTGGAGAAGATGCTCTCCACCCTGCCGCTCGTGTTGTCCGGTGTGGATGTCATCAACGGCATCGGCGAAATCGGCACCAGCCAGATTCTCGTGCCGGAACAGATTCTCGTGGACCACGAACTCGCCGTGCTCTGCCAACGGTTCCGGGACGGCATCAGGCCGTCGGACCTGTTCGCCGACGTGGCGCGCGTCGGTCCGGGCGGCAATTTCTTGATGGAAGACAGCACGGTCGCGGCCTGCCGGAGCGCCGAGTTTTGCCGGCCCGAGTTCGTGGACCGCAACAGCTACGAACAGTGGCAGGAGTTGGGACGGCCGGACCTCTACACCAAAGCCCGGCAGCGCATGACGGAGATTCTGGCGGCACCGTTGAAGAATCCGTTACCGGACAAAGTCACCGGCCGGCTCGAAGACATCAGTCGCCGCGCCGACGCGGTTCTCGGTAGAGCGCGGCGGCTCACCGCGCCGTAACCGAGCGGCGGGCTGGGCCAGCCCGCCCTGCCGGACGTGGGCGTCAGACCGCCGCCGCAACCAGATCGCCGACCTGCGTTGTGCCCATCCCCATCTTGCCGGCGGCGAGCGACTTGATTTTGCCGCTGTTGAGCGCGCCGGTGACTGCCCGGTCAATGGCCAGCGCGGCCTCGCGCTCGCCCAACGTGTCGAGCATCATGCCGGCGGCGTTGATGGCCGCGATGGGGTTGATGACGTTCTGGCCGGTGTACTTCGGCGCGCTGCCGCCCATCGGCTCGAACATCGAAACGCCTTCGGGATTGATGTTGCCGCCCGCGGCGACCCCAAGACCGCCTTGAATGATCGCGGCGAGGTCGGTGATGATGTCGCCAAAGAGGTTTTCGGTCACAATCACGTCGTACCATTCGGGTTGTTTCACGAACCACATCGTGCAGGCGTCCACGTGATTGTAGTCCTGCTTGATGTCGGGGTAATCCCGGTCGCCCACTTCCTTGTGCGTGCGGACCCAGAGGTCGCCGGCATGGGTGAGGACGTTGGACTTGTGGACAAGCGTGAGCATTTTCTTCCGGTTGCGCCGGCGGGTGACTTCGTAGGCGTACCGGACACAACGTTCCACCACCGGCCGGCCGTAGATCATGACCTGCGTGGCGATTTCCATCGGCGTGCCTTTCTGCACCACGCCGCCGACGCCGGTATAAATGCCGCCGGTATTTTCGCGGACGACCACAAAATCCACATCCTGCGGCGTTTTGCCTTTGAGCGGGCAATCCTCGACCCGGTAAAGCTTCACAGGCCGGAGATTGATGTACTGGTCGAGCGCGAACCGGATCTTCAACAGAATGCCGCATTCCAGGATGCCCGGCTTGACGTCCGGGTGGCCAATCGCGCCGAGGAAGATGGCGTGTTGTTTGCGGAACTCCTCAAGGGCCGAGTCCGGCAACGTCTCGCCGGTCCTCAGGTACCGCGCGCCGCCAAAGTCGTAGTTGGTGTAGTGGAGCTTGAAGCCGAACTTGCGTTGGGCAACGTCGAGCACCTTGAGCGCCTCGCGGATGACTTCCGGGCCGGTGCCGTCGCCGCCGATGACTGCGATGTTGTAGGATTTCATGGGAGCGCGAGAATGCGCGGCCCGGCGGCGTTTTTCAATCCGATTTTTCCGGGCGCACCGCGTTGGCCACCGTGATCCACTGGTCGAGGCTCAATTCCTCCGCCCGCGCCGTCACCGGCACCCCCGCCGCCGCAAACGCCCGGTCCAGCTCGCCGAAGCCGGTCAGGTGATTGCGCAGCATTTTGCGGCGTTGGCTGAATCCCTGCCGGACGAGATCGTGGAACGGCGCGCCCGGTGACAGCGGCACCCGCGGTTCGCGCCGGTCGAGCGCCACGACCGCGCTCTGCACGGCGGGTTCGGGATAGAAACAACTTGCCGACACGATGTGCACGAGGGTCACGTGGTACCGGAGTTGGGTGAACAACGTCAACGCACTGTAATCCTTGCTGCGCGGTTTGGCCGCCAACCGTTCCGCCACCTCCCGCTGAAGCGTCAACACCATCTTCCGCGGCTGATGCCGGCCTTCGATCAACTGCTCCAACACCGGCGTCGAGATGTTGTACGGCAGATTGGCCACGACTTTGAACGCCGCCGGCAACCGCAGCTTGCCGGCCCGCAACACTTTCACCGCGTCGTCCTCGATCAACTCCAGCCGGGGGAACTGCGCCCGGAGGTACCGGCAGAGTTGCCGGTCTTTCTCCACGGCCACGACATGCCCGGCGCACTCCGTCAACGCCTGGGTCAACGTTCCCAACCCCGGCCCGATCTCCAGCACCGTCTCGTCGGACTGCACGTCGGCCTCGTCGAGGATGATGTTCAGGATGTTGCCGTCCACGAGAAAGTTCTGCCCCAGCGCCTTGCGCGGGCTGATCTCAAGGTCAGCAAGCAGTTCCCGGACTTCTGTGAGTGTCATACCGGCACTCTCACGCAAGGACGCAAAGACGCCAAGCAGAAACGACTGACGGCTGGTTGCGAGACGCTTCTACTACTCCGGAAACGGCAGTATATCGAGCACGTCGGGAGACTCCCGCCAAGCAGGCGTGAAATGGTCATCGATGACAAACGCAAAACGAGCATTAACGCGCAGAACAAAACGGCGTGGCCCATTGGTACAAAAATAGTGTGGGAAAACACGAACCCGCGAGAAGTCTTGACTGGGGGTGTAGCGGACAACCTCATCCAAGTTCTCCGGCGATCTGCCGCGCTCTCTGGCAAAACTCTCCATTGCACGAGCCAGCGGCCATACAGTCTGAACGAGCGGCTCCGCTTGTCCATAGTCGCGCCGCCACATATAAAAACGGAAACCCATTATTAAAATGGGAAGCAGAACAATCAGGCTTAACGTCCAGATGAAGACTTTGGTTCGTGTCTTCATGACTATCGCTCACGACACACAAGTTTGGCGGCGAGGTTGATGGCGGCGATCATGCCATCGGGACGGGCGATGCCTTTGCCGGCGATGTCGGGGGCGGTGCCGTGGTCGGGACTGGTGCGGACGAACGGCAGGCCGAGCGTGACGTTCACGCCGTTGTCGAACGCGAGGAGCTTGAACGGGGCGAGTCCTTGGTCGTGGTACATCGCCACGACAGCGTCGAACTCGCCGTGCGCAGCCCGGTAGAAGACGGTGTCGGCCGGGCACGGACCGATGGCGTGGACGCGTTTCACGGCCGGGGCGATGATGCGGCGTTCTTCGGTGCCGAGCAGGCCGCCCTCGCCGGCGTGCGGGTTGAGGCCGGTCACGGCGATGCGGGGTTTCTGGATGCCGAGTTGCCGGCAGAAATCAGCGGTCAGGGCAACGACGTCGCAAATCTTCTTGCCGGTAATGAGTTTCGGCACGTCGCGGATGGGTGCGTGGGTGGTGACGAGGGCGACACGGAGAACACCCGCCCCCTCACCTTGATCCTCTCCCCCGAGGGGGAGAGGGGAGCGCCCGCTTTCCAATTTGCGTCCCTTCTCCCCTTGGGGGAGAAGGTTGGGATGAGGGGTTGCCTGATCATTCGTCAGCAGCATGGCGAATTTCTTGGTCCGGGAAAGATGGGCAAGGAGTTCGGTCTGGCCGACGAACGGGTAACCGGCTTGGTGGAGCAGTTCTTTGGCGATGGGGCCGGTCACCAACGCGGCGAGGTCGCCCCGCAGGCACCGTTCCGCACCGGCGACGACCCAATGGGCGGCGCGTTCGCGGATGGTGGTGCCGGGATCACCGATGACTTCGTAGCGGTACCGTTTGTCGAGCTTGCCGGAGGCGAGGGCTTTGGCGACGATTTCCGGGCCGATGCCGGCCACGTCGCCCAGCGTAATGCCGATTCGCCGGAGGCTCATAAATCCGAAATCCGAAATCCGAAGCTCGCAACAAGTCCGAAATCCAAACTCGGGAAATCACAACGCCGGGGGTTGTTGGTTGCTGTCATTCGGATTTGTTTGGGATTTCGATATTCGCGCTTCGAATTTGCCTTTAGTAGAGGCGGATGTAGGCTTTGGCCCGGAGGGCGTTGATCCATTCTTGCTGCATTTTGGCGTGTTGCTCCTGGAGGAGCACCCGCTCGATTTCGTCGCGGACTTCGGCCAACGGTTTCACATAAGCCGGTTTCACCTCGTCCACTTGGAGGATGTAATAACCTTCTGCGGTCTCGATGACCCGGCTGTGTTCTTTGGGTTTGAGTTGGAACGCGATTTCGTTGAGTTCTTTGCGCAGGACATCCCGGCGGATCCAGCCCCAATCGCCGCCGTCCTTGCCCTCTTTGCCGTCGGAGTACGCCCGGGCCAGGCTCTCGAAGCTTTCGCCCTGATCGAGTTTGGCCAGAATCTCGTCGGCCAGTTGCCGGCGGAGGTCGGCGGGCGGAGCGTTCGTGTCCGGGGCGGCGGGAGACGCGCGTTTGATGAAAATGAGGCGGAGTTTGATCTGGTCGTCCACGCGGAAGCGGTCGGGGTGTTCCCGGTAGTAGGATTCGATTTTGTAGGGGGAGATGACGATGTTGCGTTCGCGCTGCCGGTTTTGCATGGCCTGGACGATGATGCGGTCACGGACCTGCTCACGGTATTTGGCGAGCGTCAGGCCCTGGGCCTCGAGGGTTTTCAGGAACGTGGTCCGGTCGCCGTTGTATTCCCGGCTGATGAGGTCGTTGATGTACTGGTCGGGCGCGCTCTCCGGCAGGGTGTAGCCCTTGGTTTTGAATTCGTCGAGGATGAGGGCGCGGTCAATCAGGTCGTTCAACGCGTCGTGCTGCGCCTGGCGGAGGCGTTCGCGCAATTCGGCGCCGCTGTAATCCCGGCGCAAATTTGGCAAAAACGGCTGGATGTAGGCGAGCACGTCGCTGTAGGTGATGACCCGGTCGTTGACCACCGCGACGACACCATCCACCAGGCCCTCTTTGTCTTGGGCGATCGCGGCAACGAGCAGGGCCGACCACAGGGCGCAGATTTTCAATCCGGTCATCATTGGGGCAGCATACCCGAACCGGGGCGCGCGGCGCAAGCCGCCGCGAGAATCTGCTTTCCACTGGGGCAAAACCGGTATAAAGTGTCCGCGTGGATACGGAAGTGACCAAGGTCGGGGACAAAGGCATCTGGGTCTGCCGGTCGTTGGATCGGTTGTTCATCCGGTTGGTGGGCCGGGGCACGTTTCAAAACAGCCGGGCCCTGCGCGGGTACGTGCAGGACCTGCTGAGCCAGGGCGTGCGCGAGATCTTTGTGGACTTGCGCGGGTGTCAGGGAATGGACAGCACGTTTTTGGGCGTGCTCGCCGGGATCGCATTGAAATTGCGCCAGAACAAGAGCGGCGCGATCCACGTTGTCAACGTCGGCCCCCGCAACTTCGAGTTGTTGCAAACGCTCGGCCTCGACCGGCTCCTGGAAGTCAGCAGCGACCTGCCGGCGGCCTGGTTCAGCAAACCGGTGCCGCCCGACCACGCGTTTCAACTGTTGCCGGAATCGGACATCGAGCTGTTGACCCGGCCGTTGGACAAAGATGAGACCGCCGACCTCATGCTTGAAGCCCATGAGAACCTGCAACGAGCCGACGGACGCAACGTCCAAAAGTTCCGCGATCTCACGAAGATGTTGCGCGACGGCGTCGAACAACGAAAGGCCCGGACCAAAGATGCCTCGTGACGGGCGGACGAACGGGTTGGCAGGCCCGGCAGGTTCTGCTAGAGTGCCACCCACCAGAGGAGGATGCCGATGAAAGATTTCCGAATTGAACGTGAAGCGCGCGGCAACGTGAACGTCGTGCGGTTGAGCGGGTCGCTGGACATGTATTCCTTCCCCAAGCTCGAGGCCCAACTCAATTCGCTGTTCCATCAGGCCCAATACCGGATCATCCTCGATTGCCGCGATCTCGATTACATCGGCAGCGCCGGCCTCGGCGCGCTGATCGGGTTCGCCAAGCAAGCCCACGAACACGACGGCGACGTCAAGCTGCTGAACGTGCCCGAACGCATCTTCAAAATCATCGAACTGCTCGGGTTCACCAAAATCCTCCAGGTGCACCCCACCGAGGAGAGCGCCCTCGCGGCGTTTGGCGCCCGCTAACGGCGCCGCTCCGCCGCGCCTGGCCCCGCTGCCATGCCTGCCCCTGATGCCAACAACATTCGCCGCCAGGAATCCGCCGACCGCCTGTCCCTGCACGCGCCCGGCTACAGCGCGTCGCTGGCCCACATTCGCGACACGGTCACGGACATCGCCCGGCGCACCGGCTTCCCGGAAGACGAGGTCGCCAAAATTGAAATGGCCGTGGGCGAAGCCTGCGAGAACGTGGTCGAACACGCCTACGCCCCCGGCAAAAAATGGTATTCCCACACCGACCCCGAGCTGCGCCTGGAAATCCGCCGCGAGGACGACAAGTTGGTTATCGAGATTCACGACCACGGCTCGCATTTCGACCTCGCCAACTACCAGCCCCCGCCGATTGAAGAAGGCATCCGCTGCCGCCGCACCGGCGGATTCGGGCTGGCCATCATCCGGCAGTTCATGGACGAAGTGCAGTTCACCTCCCGCGCCGAGACCGGCAACACCCTCCGGCTGGTCAAATACTTGAAAAAATCCTGATCGTCCGGCATTAGATAGGACGAACTCCATGACGGCCAACACTCAACCACCACCACCGCCCGCGCCGGCGCCGGACGAACTCGCCGCGCTCAAAGCCAAAGCCGACGAGAATTGGGACCGCTTCCTCCGCGCCGCCGCCGACCTGGAAAACTACCGGAAACGCGCCGCCCGCGAAAAGGACGACCTCGCCCGGTTCATTACCGAGCGCATCATCACCGCCTTCTTGCCGGCGCTCGACAGCCTCGAACGCGCCCTCGACCACAGCCCCCCGGGCACCCCGCTGCACGACGGCCTCCTGCAGGTCCAAAAACAATTCCAACGCGCCCTCGCCGACTGCGGCGTCACCGAAATCATCGCCAAACCCGGCGACCCGTTCGACCCGGCCATCCACGAGGCCGTCAGCCAAATCCCCGCCGCCGAACACGCCGCCGGCACCATCGTCGAACAACTGAACAGCGCCTACAAAATCGGCGACCGGCTGCTCCGCCCGGCGCGGGTCGTCGTGAGCAAGCCGGCATGAGCAAGCGCGACTACTACGAAGTCCTCGGCGTCCCCCGCACGGCCACCGCCGAGGAAATCAAAAAGGCCTACCGGAAACTGGCCATCAAATACCACCCGGACAAAAACCCCGGCGACCACACCGCCGAGGAAAAATTCAAGGAACTCGGCGAAGCCTACGAAGTCCTCTCTGACGAACAAAAACGCGCCGCCTACGACCGGTTCGGCCACGCCGCGTTCGCGCCCGGCGCCGGGGCGCGGCCCGGCGGCGCCTCGTGGGCCGGCGGCTTTCACGATCCGATGGATATTTTCCGCGAAGTCTTCGGCGGCGGCATGTTCAACGACTTCTTCGAACAGGCGTTCGGCGGCCAGGCCGGCCGCGGCGCGTTCCGCGGCAACGACCTCCGCTACGATCTGGAGATTGACCTCGAAGAGGCCGCCCGGGGACTGGAAAAAGAAATCTCCTTCAACGTCCTGGAGACCTGTCCGGAATGTTCCGGCAGCGGCGCGGCCGCCGGCGCGCGCGCCGAAACCTGCCCGACCTGCCACGGCCGGGGCCAGGTCGTCCACGCCCGGGGATTCTTTCAAGTGGCGTCCACCTGCCCGCGCTGCAACGGCACCGGCGAGATCATCAACCACCCCTGCCGGCGGTGCGGCGGCGAAGGCCGCGTCCAACAGCGCCGCAAAATCAAAGTGCGGATTCCCGCCGGGATTGACGACGGCGCGCGGCTGCGCAGTTCCGGTCACGGCGAAGCCGGCTTGCGCGGCGGCTCGCCCGGCGATCTGTACGTGGTCGTCCATGTCCGCCCCCACGAGTTGTTTCTCCGGCAGGGCGATGACCTGCTGTGCGAAATGCCCATCAGTTTCCCCACCGCGGCGCTCGGCGGCGAGATCGAGGTGCCGACGCTGCACGGGCCGGCCCGGTTGCACATCCCGCCCGGCACGCAAAATGGCACCGTCTTCCGCCTGCGCGGCAAAGGCATGCCCAACGTCCACGGCCACGGCACCGGCGACCAACACGTCCGTGTCACCGTCGAGGTGCCGACGCGGCTCAGCCGGCCCCAGCGCGACAAACTGCAGGAGTTCGCCGCGTTGACCGGCACCGAAGCGTACCCCAACCTGAAAAGTTGGCTGGGGAAAGCCAAACGGTTTTTCGGCGGGTGAGCCACCGGTTTTACCTCCCCGACCTGCGCGCGCCGGTGCTGACCGGCGCGGAAGCGCGCCATGCCCGGCAGGTCTTGCGGCTGCGCCCCGGCGACGAACTCACGGTGTTCGACGGCCGCGGCCACGAGGCCCGCTGCCGGCTCGGCGACGCCGGGCGGCTGGAAATTCTCCACCACACCACCACGCCACCCCTCCCGTGCCGGGTGACGCTGGCGCAGGCGATCACGAAAAAGCACATGGACTGGATCATCCAGAAAGCCACCGAACTTGGCGTGGCCGCCATCGTCCCGCTCGTGACCGACCGGACCATTGTCCGCACCGCCAAACCCGACCGGTGGCGCGAGATTGCCCTCGAAGCCTGCAAACAATCCGGCAACAACTGGCTGCCGGAGATTACCGCACCGGTGACACTCGCAGAGGCGGCGGCCGGTACCTACGACCTGAAATGGATTGCCGCGCTCACGCCGGGAACAGTGCCCTTCTGTGTCAAGCCGGCCCGTTCGGTGTTGCTGTTGATCGGCCCGGAAGGCGATTTCACCCCGGCAGAAGTCGCCCGGGCGCAGGCCGCCGGTTGCGTGCCGGTCTCGCTCGGACCGCTGACGTTGCGGGCGGAGACGGCGGCGCTCTACGCGCTCAGCGTGTTGCACCACGAACTACAAACCGGCTGACGCGCGTGTCGCCGTACACCGCCTCGCGCACCAACGCCCACGGCAGCGGCACCGTCAACGCGTCGCGCTTTGCGGATTCCACCACCAGCACCCCGCCGGCCGCCAACAATCCCGGCAAGTCGGGATGCTGCAGCAATTCCTGCGCGGCCCGGCCGTAGGGCGGATCGGCAAAAATAATCGTGAACCGCCGCCCGGCGAGCCGCGGCAACACGGCGGCAACTTCGCCGCAGACCAGGGCGCCCGCCGGGAAGTGCAGGGCGGCGATGTTTTGCCGGATGGCCTCCTGCGCGGCCCGGTGGTGTTCGACGAAGGTGACCGATCGCGCGCCGCGGCTGGCGGCTTCGAGTCCGAGCGCGCCCGTGCCGGCAAAAAGGTCAAGCACGTCGGCGCCCACCACCAGCGCGCCGAGACTGGAGAAGATGGCCTGCCGGGTGCGGTCGGCGGTGGGCCGCACGTCGCCCGTGCGGGGCACGGCGAGAATCCGACCGCGCGCGGTGCCGCCCGTGATGCGCATGGTTACTTGAGCAGCTTCAGCCCCTGCTGCAACAACTGCTGGCCGGCTTTCTTGACCAGCACGTTGCCGAGGTTTGTTTTGGGGGAATCGTAAGGGCCGGTGACCTTGAAGCTCAAGGTGTAGTAACCATCGGCACGTTGTGTGAGAGCCTCCCGGACTTCTTTGGGCAGCTTGCTCAACAACTCGCCCGCCAGCGCCAGCGTGAACTCGTGGTTGAGCGAGTAGTCGCTGAGCTGGATGCTGCCGTGGCCGGTCAACTCGACTCGTTTCGCGCTGACTTTGATCACCGGGGTCTGCATCACGTTGTCGGCAAGGGTGAACTCCACCAGGCACTTGTCGAACTTCAACTGCTGGAGTTCGTCAATCTGCAGCAGGGTGCCGATGGTTTTCAGCAGCGGCACATCCACGAACAAGCCGTTCACGATCTCGGCTTTGCCCTGCCCGGTCATCGTGGCGAGGCCGCCGGCGCCGGTGATCTTGGCGTTGGCCGCCAACTTGCCGGTCACCACCTGTTTCGTGCCAGCCTCCTTCAGGATCGTTGTCACGTCGCTGTTGTTGATTTGCAGGTCGGCGCCGTACTTGAACCCGCCGGCCAACTGCACCGCCACGGTGCCGCCGATGGTGCCGCCGGCCAGTTGCCCGCTGACGGGAGACAGCTTCACTTCCCGCGACGACACACTCACCGGCGCGCCCGCCTGCCGGATGTAGAGCGCTTGGGCAATGTTCAACAAACCAAGCTTCGCCTGCCCCCTGCCGGAGAGTTTGCTGCCGGTCAGATCCACGGCGGTGGTGACGTTGATTTGCTCGACTTGCACGAGCGGTTTGTTGCTGGCACCGAGCATCGCCACGGTGCCGTCGGTGAGCGCGAGTTTCGACAACGTGACGTTGATGCCGCCGGCCATGCTGGCCCCGCCCGCAGACGTGGCCGGTGGCGGTTTCTCGGCCGGCGCGCCGCCGAGTTTGTCGTAGTTCCAGTCGCCTTTTTCGTTTTTGCAGAGAACAATCTTGGGCTGTTCCAGCGCCAATTCTTCAATCACCAGCCGCCGCGACAACAACGGCAGCAGCCGGTAGCGCAACACGAACGCCTTCGCCGTCAGCAGTTGGCCGTCGAAGCCGGGCGGGTTGGCGATGGTCACGCCGTGGAGGCGGATGCCGCTGAAGATGGAAATCTTCATGTCGGCGATCTTCACCTCCGAGCCGAGCGACTGTTTCGCGGCGGCGAGCACCGCCTGTTTGCAGGCCGGCGACTGGAGGTAATGGTTCAGGTACAACAGGGCGCCGACCGCCACCACGGCGACGAGCACGACCACGCCGATCAGAATCTTGAGAAATGTTTTCATGTTTGGTTGTCTCCTCTTCGCCGGCTAGAATAACGCGAAAATCGCCCATGACCAACTACTTTGTCATCTTCAATCCGGCCGCCCGGAGCGAGAAATCCCGCCGGCTCCAGCAGTTTCTGCCGACGCAGGCGACGGTGGCGGCCACGACCGGCCCCGGTGACGCCCAGCGGTTGGCCGCCCAGGCCGCGCGGGCCGGTTACCCGTGCGTGGTGGCGGCCGGCGGCGACGGCACCGTCAACGAAGTGGTCAACGGCCTCGGCCCGCACGGGCCGGCGTTGGGCGTATTGCCGCTGGGCACCGTCAACGTCTTTGCCCGGGAACTCGGCCTGCCGCGCCGCCTCGACGCCGCGTGGGCGGTCATCGCGGCCGGGCGGACCCGCACGATGGATCTGGGGTGTGCCACGGCCCGGGGCGTGAGCCGGTATTTCGTTCAACTTGCCGGTGTGGGCTTCGACGCGTGGGCGGTGCAGCACGCCAGTGGGACATTGAAAAAGCGGATCGGGCCGATGAGCTACGTTTGGGCCGGGCTGAAAGCGGTGGCGACGCCGTGCGCGCCGGTGGCGGTGGGCGAGCATCGGGGCGTGGCGGTGTTGGTCGGCAACGGCCGGTTTTACGGCGGGCGGTTCCTCCTGTTTCCGCGGGCGCGGTTGGATGATGGGTTGTTGGATGTGTGTGTGTTCGAACGGGGCCGGTATGTGGATGTGCTCCGGTATGTCGTGGCGGTGGCGCGGGGCCGGCACGCGCGGTTGCCGGATGTCCGGTATTTTCAGGCGGCGGAATTCGAGTGCCGGGCCGTGGCCGGTTCCGCGCCGGTGGAGGTGGACGGCGAACTGGCCGGCCACGCCCCGGTGCGGTTTGCCGTCGTCCCCGGAGCCTTGCGCGTCCGTTGTTGACGGCGGGCCGGCGGTTTGGTAATCCTCGGCGCGTTCATTTGGGTGTCTCACCCCGGGAACCTGGAGGCTGATTATGGTTTCGAGACGCCCGTGGGGTGCCGTGGCGTTGGCTTTCTTGGTTGCTGGTTTCACCGGCCGCGCCGAGACGGAGGCCGATCTTCGCGAGGAAAACAAACAGCTCCGGCAACGCCTGGAAAATGTCGAGACCGAACTCGGCCAGATCAAAAAACAGTTGGCCCGCCCCGCCGAAACGCTGGTGGCCGACCCGAAGAAGAAACCGCTCTTGGCCAGCGTAGAGATGGAGTTGTACGGTTACCTCAAGCTCGACGCGGCCTACGATGATTCGCGGGCCAATGTCGGCAACTTCGCCCGGTGGGTGGAATCCGAGAGCACCCGGCCCAATGACGATCAGTTTGCCATGACCGCCAATCAAACCCGGTTGGGGCTGAACCTTGCCGCCCCAACGGTCAACGGCATCAAAACCACCGGCAAATTGGAGATTGATTTCTACGGGGTCGGCGCCGCCGAGAACAAACCCGAAGTGCTCTTGCGGCACGCCTACCTGAATGCCGAGTGGCTGGATTATCACTGCAGCGTCCTCGCCGGCCAGACCGCGGACATTATCTCGCCGCTGTTCCTGCCGACCCTCAACTACTCCGTGGGCTGGTGGCAGGGCAACATCGGTTACCGGCGCCCGCAAATCCGGTTGACCGAGAACCTCCCGATTGCTCCGGACTGGAGCGCCAAACTCGAGGGCGGCGTCTCCCGCACGATCACCGATCGCCGGTTGGGCGCGACCGACCCCAACAGCGGCGACGACGCCGGTTGGCCGACGCTCCAGGGGCGGGCGAGCCTCAACTTTCCGACCGGCGGGAAGCGGCAGGGCACCATCGGCATCTCCGGCCACTACGGCGAAGAGGAACAACACCTGACCGCCGGCGGCAACTGCCACCATCACACCTGGTCCGCCAATGTGGACGTGAAACTCCCGCTGGCGAAATGGTTGACGCTCCAAGGCGAGGCGTTTGTCGGCGCGAATCTGGACTCGTTCAACGGCGGCATCGGCTACGGCGTGAACACCAACACCATGCAGAGCATCGTCTCCCACGGCGGCTGGGTCGCCGCCACGATTGACCCGCACCCCAAACTGCAGTTCAACATCGGCGCCGGGCTGGATCATCCCCACGAGGAAGACCTCCCCAACAAGGCGCGCTCCTACAACAGCGTGGCGTTCATCAACGGCAGCTACCTGTTCACTGCCAATTTCTCCGTCGGCCTCGAAGTGTCCTACCTCCGCACCTGCTACAAAGGACAGGAGGCAGGAGACGACTGGCGCGAACAACTGGCGTTCATCTACAAATTCTAACCGGGCTTACACGCTGGCCGGTTTGGGCGGTTTGATGAGAAACGTCAGCGCGGCGCCACCGATGAGCAGCGCGCCAGCCGTGATGAACGATGACGTGTAGTTGCCGCTCTGGGCAGTGAGCGTTTGTTGCAGGCGCGGCAGCACGAGGCCGCCGACACCCCACGCGGTGAACAACACGCCGTAGTTCATGCCAAAAGTCTTCAAGCCCCACAGGTCTTTCGTGAAGGACGGGAAGAGCGCGAGGTTGGCGCCGTAATTCGCGCCGATCAACGCCGCCAGCACCACGATGATGACCGGCGCCATGTCTTTCGACGCCGTGACCGGGATGGCAATGAACATCAACACCGCCTGAATCACCAGCACCAGAAAGAGCGTCCACCGCCGGCCAATCTTGTCCGACAACGTGCCGGCCACGACACGGCCACCGGCATTACCGACGGCCATGATCGCCACCGCCACGAATGCCGCGGTGCCCATGCTCTGTTTGGCCATGCCGCTGATGCTGCCAATGACCATCAAACCGGCGCCAGCACCGATGAAATAGATGACCCACAACAGCCAGAACCCGGGCGTGCGCAGAATCTGGCTGGGGGGCATCCCGACCGGGGCCGGTTTGGAGACGGTTCCGGCGGCGGTGGCGGCCACGTAACCGGGGGGCGGATTGACCAATAATTGGGCGAGACCACAGACGATCACAACGAACGCAATACCGAAGATGAGCATCGAGTTCTGCAGTTTGTAGTGGGCCAACAGAAATTGCGAAAGCGGCGCGAGATAAACCGGCGCCAACCCAAACCCGGCCACGACGAGGCCGGCGATCAGGCCGGTCTTGGCGGGTGGAAACCATTTCAAGGCCGGAGGCGTGGCGGACGAATAGCCAAAACCGATGCCGGTCCCCACGAGAATCCCAAAGCCGAGCAGCCAAAGGCCATAGCGGCTCGTCTGGGAAATGAGCACCATGCCGGCGCCGACGAGCAAGCCGCCAATCGTTGCCGTCAGTCGGGGGCCAAACTTGTCCTGACAGCGCCCGGCCAGAATCATGGCAAACGCGAACACCAGACAGCACAGCGCATAGGGATCATTCAACTGGCTGCCTTTCCAGCCGAACTCCTTCTCAATTGCTCCCTTGAACATGCTCCATGTGTACAGCACGCCGAGGGCGAGGTTGATTCCCATCCCGGCGAAAGTCACAGCCCAACCGCGGTTTGGCGATGTTGTCATCGGAACTCCTTTCGGTTGTACGACACCGGGGCCGGCCGGATCGCGACCGGCCCCGGCTGTTGCGCGTTGATTACAGTTTGTTTTTGACGAGCACTTCCACGACGTGCGGGTCGGCCAACGTCGTGGTATCGCCGATTTGGTCCACCGCGTTCTCGGCGATCTTGCGCAGGATGCGGCGCATGATCTTGCCGGAGCGGGTCTTCGGCAGTGCCGGCGCGAACTGAATCTTGTCCGGCACAGCAATCGGCCCGATCTCTTTGCGGACGTGGAGCGCCAACTCCTTGCGAAGCTCTTCGCTCTCCTGCACGCCGTCGCGCAAGGTCACGAAGGCATACAGCCCCTGGCCCTTGATGTCGTGCGGCATGGGCGCCACGGCGGCTTCGGCCACTTTCGGGTGGCTCACCAGCGCGCTTTCGACTTCGGCGGTGCCGATGCGGTGGCCGGAGACGTTCACCACGTCGTCAATGCGGCCCATCAGCCAGTAATCGCCGTCGGGGTCCACCCGGCAGCCGTCGCCGGTGAAGTAGAGGTTCTTGTACATCGTGAAGTAGGTGTCAATGAACCGGTCGTGGTCGCCCCAGGTGGTGCGCATCATGCCCGGCCACGGTTTCTTAATGCAGAGCTTGCCGCCTTCGTTGGGCGCGCATTCGCTGCCGTCGTCGCGCAGCACGACCGGCTCGACGCCGAAGAACGGCCGCGAGGCGCTGCCGGGCTTCAGAACATGCGCGCCCGGCAACGGCGTGATGAGGATGCCGCCGGTCTCGGTTTGCCACCAGGTGTCCACGATCGGGATGCGTTCCTTGCCGATCATCTTGTAGTACCAGATCCAGGCTTCGGGGTTGATCGGTTCGCCGACTGAGCCGAGCACTTTGAGCGAGCTGAGGTCGTACTTGTTCGGCCACTCGTCGCCGAGGCGGATCAGCGACCGGATCGCCGTCGGCGCGGTGTAGAACTGGGTGACTTTGAATTTCTCGATGATCTGCCAGAACCGGCCGGCATCCGGGTAGGTCGGCACGCCCTCGAACATGAGGCTGGTGAAGCCGTTGGCGAGCGGGCCATAGACGATGTAGCTGTGGCCGGTCACCCAGCCGATGTCGGCGGTGCACCAGAACAGGTCGCCTTTGTGGATGTCGAACACGTATTTGGTCGTCAACGCCACGTGCAACAGGTAGCCGGCCTGGGTGTGCACGACGCCCTTGGGTTTGCCGGTCGAGCCGGAGGTGTAGAGGATAAACAGCGGGTCTTCGGCGTTCATGGTGACCGGCGGACAATCGGCGCTGGCGGCGGCCATTTCGTCATGCCACCACACGTCGCGGCCGGCCTGCATGTGGCACGGCTCGTCGTTGCGTTTGAATACGATCACCTTCTCGACGCAGCCGGCTTTCTGGCAGGCTTCATCGGCAATGTCCTTCAAGCGGATGTGTTTGCCGGCCCGCAGCGAGACGTTGGCGGTGACGAGGATTTTGCAGGTGGAGTCCATAATCCGGCCCGCGAGCGACTCGGCGCTGAACCCGCCGAACACGATCGAGTGGATTGCGCCGATGCGGGCGCAGGCGAGCATGGCGATGGGCAGCTCCGGCACCATCGGCATGTAAATGGAGACCCGGTCGCCCTTCTTGACGCCGTGTTTTTTGAGCACGTTGGCGAACTTGCAAACTTCGCGGTGCAACTCGGCATAGGTGATCTTCTTCACGTCGTGTTCCGGCTCGCCCTGCCAAAGCAACGCCACTTGATTGGCCGTGGCGGTTTTCAGGTGCCGGTCGAGGCAGTTGGCGGTGACGTTGAGCTGGCCGTCCTCGAACCAAGTGTGTTTGATGATGCGGGCGTCGGTGTTCCACGTGTATTTGCGGGCGACGGTGGGCTTTTTCACCCAATCCAGCACGGCGGCTTGTTCGAGCCAGAATTTGTCCGGCTCGTGGACCGAGCGCTCATACATTTCCTTGTATTTCGCGGCATTGATATACGCGCGTTTGACCACCTCGGCGGATGGCGGGAAGGTCCGGTTCTCCGTCAGCAACGACGCGGTGGATATGGTCATGGGTTGACTCATATTCTCAGTCTCCTGATTTGTTTTTTTGGGGTAGACAACGGCGCGCATGACACCACATTTTGCCGGCCTTGTCAACGTTTTGCCCCCAACCGATTGCTCTTCTTGACAAAGTGGGCGGCGCATGGGAAAAGGATTGCACCCCGTTGTGAATTGAAATTGAAAGATCCATGCTTGAATCATTGTTGTCGCCGCAAACGGTGGCCGTCATCGGTGCCTCGCGCGAGCCGGGCAAGGTCGGCCATGAAGTCGTTGCCAATTTAATCAACGGGGGGTTCACCGGCACGATCGTGCCGGTCAACCCGAAGGCCGCCGACGTCCTCGGCCGCAAGTGTTACCCCGACCTGAAATCCTACCCCGGCCCGGTGGACTTGGCGGTGATTGTGGTGCCGACCAAGTTCGTCTTGCCGGCCGTGCAGAGTGCGGTGGCGGCCGGGGTAAAGGGCATCGTCATCATCACTGCCGGTTTCAAGGAAGTCGGCCCCCAGGGCGCCGCGCTCGAAAAGGAAATCGCCGAACTCTGCCGGGCCAACAGCGTCCGCTTGGTGGGGCCGAACTGCATTGGCGTCATCAACACGGCCAACCGGATGAACGCGACCTTCGCGCCGCAGATGCCGCCGCCGGGCAAAATCTCCGTCATCTCCCAGTCCGGCGCGCTCTGCGTGGCGATTCTCGACATGGCCCTCCACAAACGGATGGGCCTCGGCAAGGTCGTCAGCTTCGGCAACAAAGCCGATGTCAACGAAGTGGACCTGCTCCAGGCGCTCGCCGAAGATGACCAAACCGGTGTCATCGCCGGGTATCTGGAAAGCATCACCGAGGGCGACGAGTTTCTGCGCGTCGCCGAGCAAGCCGCCAACATCAAGCCGGTGGTCATCCTGAAAGTCGGCGTGACGCAGGCCGGCGCGAAAGCGGCGTCGTCGCATACCGGCAGCCTCGCGGGGGCCGACATGGCGTACGGCGCGGCGTTCAAACGCTCGGGCGTCATCCGCGCGGAGAATTTCGAGGCGTTGTTTGACTACGCGACGGCGTTCGCGATGCAACCGTTGCCGGCGGGCGAGCGGGTCGCCATCATCACCAACGCCGGCGGCCCCGGCATCATGGCCACCGACGCCGCCGAACAGGCCGGCTTGAAGATGATCACCCCGGCCCCGGAGACGCAGGAGAAACTCCGCGCCCACCTGCCGCCCACCGCCGCCGTCGGCAACCCGGTGGATGTCATCGGCGACGCCGATCCCGACCGGTATTGCCGGGCGTTCGAGATTTTGCAGGACGACCCGAACGTGGACGCCATCATCGTCGTGGTCACGCCCCAGAACATGACCCAGCCGCTGGCGCTCGCCGAACGTCTGGCCCGGGCGCATCAGGGGAAGAAACCGATGTTGGCGGCCTTCCTCGGTGGCCAGGAGATGGTCAAGGCGCACGCGCGGTTGATGGAGCTGAACATCCCGAATTATCCGTCGCCGGAACGCGCCATCGGCGCGTTGCGGGCGATGTGCGATTACCGGGCGTGGCGCAACCGGCCGCCGCGGGTCGTGGCGCGGTTCCCCGTGAACCGCCGGCGGGTGGACCGGGTGATTGCCTGGCACGGCCGCATGGGCATCCGCCAGGTCGGCGAGGTCGAGGCGAAGGAAATCCTCCGCGCGTACGACTTCAACATCCTGCCGGGCGGCCTGGCGGAGACCGCCACGCAAGCCGTGGAAATCGCCGAGCGCATCGGGTATCCGGTGGTGCTCAAAATTTCGTCCCCGGACATCATTCACAAATCGGACTTCGGCGGCGTGCGAATCAATCTCGCCAACGCCGAGCAGGTCCGCGACGCATTTGACCTGATGATGCTCCGCGTCCAACGCCGCGCGCCGCACGCGCGGATCCGCGGCGGCTACGTGGAGAAGATGGGCACGCGCGGCCGGGAAGTCATTCTCGGCATGACCCGCGACCCGCAATTCGGGCCGATGTTGATGTTCGGCCTGGGCGGGATTTTCGTCGAGGTGATGAAGGACGTGACCTTCTACCTCGCGCCGATCACCGCCGACGAGGCGATGCAGATGTTGAAGAACACCCGCAGCTACGCGTTGTTGCAGGGCGCCCGCGGCCAGGCGCCGGTGGACATGACCGCCCTCGCCACCTCGCTGCAACGCATCAGCCAGCTCGTCACCGATTATCCGCAGATTCAGGAATTGGACATCAACCCGTTCATCGTCGGCGAAGTCGGCACCGAAGCCTACGTCGCCGACGCCCGCATCACCTTGAGCAACGTTTCCGCCCCGGAGCCCCATGAACACTAAACGACCTTCCTACGACCCCGATTGGCAGCAAAAATACGCCAGCATGATCACCACCGCCGCGGAGGCGGTGAAGAAACTCCGCCCCGGCCAGCGCGTCTTCATCGGCACCGGCTGCGCCGAGCCGATGACGCTCGTCAACGCGCTCACCAAACGCGGCGCGGAACTGACCGACACCGAGTTGGTGCACTTGTTGACGTTCGGCGAAGCGCCCTACGCCAACCAGGAGATGCGCCAGTATTTCCGGGTCAACAGCCTGTTCATCGCCAAGAACGTCCGCGAAGTCATTCAAGAGGGCCTCGGCGATTACACGCCGATCCATCTGTCCGACATCCCCCGGCTGTTCAGGTCCGGCCAGTTGCCGCTCGACGCCGCGCTCATTCAAGTGACGCCGCCCGACGAACACGGCATGTGCTCGCTCGGCGTGTCGGTGGACATCGTGAAAAGCGCCGCCGAGAACGCCTCGCTCGTCATCGCCGAGGTCAACCCGCACATGCCGCGCACGCTCGGCGACTCGACGCTGCATGTCTATGACCTTGACGTGCTCGTGCCGGTGGACCAACCGTTGCCGGAGATTTCCTACGCCGAGGAATCCGCGGAAGCCCGGCAGATCGCCGAGCACATCGCCGCGCTCGTGGAGGACGGCTCGACCATCGAGTTTGGGATTGGCCGGATTCCGCAGGCGTTGATGAGTCTGTTGAGCGGCAAACGCGACCTCGGCATCCACACCGAGATGATCACCGACGGCATCGTGGACCTCGTCCGGGCCGGCGCGGTCACCGGCGCGCGGAAAAAAGTGGACCACGGCCGGATCGTCGCCAGTTTCTGCCTCGGCACCCGCAAGCTCTACGATTTCATTGATAACAACCCGCTGTTCGCGTTTCACCCGACCGAGTACGTCAACGACCCGTTCATCATCGCCCAGCAACCCAAAATGGTGGCGATCAACACGGCGCTGGAAGTGGACCTGACCGGCCAGGTCTGCGCCGATTCCCTCGGCGAAAAATTCTATTCCGGCGTGGGCGGCCAGGTGGACTTCAACCGCGGGGCCGGGCGCGCCCCCGGCGGACGCGCCATCATCGCATTGCCGTCCACGGCGCGCAACGGCACCGTCTCGCGCATCGTCACGCATCTGACCGAGGGCGCCGGCGTGGTGACCACCCGCGCGGGCGTCCACTATGTCGTCACGGAATACGGCGTGGCGTACCTGCACGGCAAGAGCATCAAGGAGCGGGCGCTGGCGTTGATCACGATTGCCCACCCCAATTTCCGGGGGCAACTGCTCAAGGAAGCCATCGAGTCGAAGTTCCTGCCGAAAGAACTGCTCGACAAGGAAGCCAAACTCGTCGCCGCCCCGCGCGAACTCAGCACGACGTTTTTGCTGAAGGACGGCACGCAGATTTACTTCCGCCCGATCCACCCGACCGACGAGCCGCGGATGCGGACGTTGTTCTACAACCTGTCCCAGGAAACGATCTACTACCGGTTCATGCAACATCTTCAAACCATCCCGCGCAAGCAGATCATGGAGATGACCTACATTGATCCGCGCACCGAGGTCGCCATCCTCGCCACCGTGCCGGAGGCGCACGGCGAGGACATCATCGCCGTCGGCCGGTATTACCTCGATGCCAAGACCAACCGGGCCGAGGTCGCGTTTGTGGTGGCGGACAAATGGCAACGCAAAGGCATCGGCACGTTCCTGCTGAATCACCTCATCAAGATCGCCCGGCGCAGCGGCCTGAGCGGGTTCACCGCCGAAGTGTTGCGGACCAACCGCGCCATGCAAGCCGTCTTCAACCGCGCCAACTGCAAAGTCCGCAGCCAGCTCCAGGGCGACGTCTACCACTACGAACTGACGTTCGAATGACAACGCGCAACCTGGCGTTCTTGTACTCGCCCAACCTGGCGGCGATGCAATACCCGCCGGACTGCCCCTTCAACACCAGCCGCGCCGTCCGCACCCGGGAACGCCTGCTGTCCTTCGGCCTGCTCGACAACGAGGTTGAACCCCGCGTCGCCACCCGCGCCGAGGCCGAACAGTTCCACACCCCCCGCTACCTCGACGAACTCGAACGCGCCGCCGCCGGCGACCTGCGGGTCGAAGGCTTGCACATGGGCCTGGGCACACCGGACACACCGGTCTTCCGCGACCTCTACCGGTACGCGCTCGCCGCCGCCGGCGCGACGTTGACCGGGGCCGAGTTGATCCTGGCCGGCCAGGCCGACATCGTGTTCAACCCGTGGGGCGGCTTCCACCACGCGATGCCGGAAAAGGCCGCCGGGTTCTGCTACGTCAACGACCCGGTGCTCGGTTGCCTCCGGCTGACGCGAGCCGGCAAGCGCGTGGTGTTCCTCGACGTGGACGCGCACCACGGCGACGGCGTGCAGGCCGCCTTCTATTCCCGCCGGGATGTGCTGACGATTTCGCTCCACGAATCCGGCAAAACCCTGTTCCCGTGGAGTGGGTTCGAGGACGAGATTGGCGAGGGCGCAGGGCGCGGGTTCAACGTCAACATCCCGCTGCCGGCCGGCACGTACGATGCCGCCTATCTGCGAGCGTTCCGGCAGGTGGCGGTCCCGCTGATCGAAGCCTACCGGCCCGACGTGCTGGTCATCGAACTCGGCATGGATGCGCTCGCCGGCGACCCGCTCACGCATTTGCGCCTGACCAACAACACCCACGCCGACATCCTCGACCGGCTGTTGCGGTTCAACCTCCCGATGCTCGTGGTCGGCGGCGGCGGCTACCATCAGGAAAACACCGTCCGCGGCTGGGCGCTGGCGTGGAAGACGCTCCGCGGCCAGGAAGAACACGATCTGAGCTTCGGCATGGGCGGCGTGATGCTCGGCAGTTCGGAATGGGCCGGCGGCCTCCGCGACCACGAATTGCCGGTCACGCCCGAACAACGCGCCGCCGTCGAGCCGGCACTTGATGCCACCATTGCCACTCTCCGCCGCACCGTCTTCCCGCTGCACGGTCTGCCGCGCGCGTGAGCGGCGGTTCCTCCCTTGCCCCGCCTGCGGGAAACGGTTAATAAGCAGTCCACAACCGAAAGGAGACCCGTATGAAGACTCGATTCCTGATTGGCGCGGCGCTGGGCGTCGCGGCAGTGTTGGCCCTCCCATTGCTGTGGGCGCAACAGCCGGCAACGGAAACACGCGATGGCGTGTTGATCCACATCAGCCACGGCACGGACGATCCGCACCGGGTGGCGATGGCGTTGCAAATGGCCGCCATGATGTCCGAAGACAAAGACGTGCTCGTCTATTTCGACATCAAAGGCATCGAGGTCGTGTTGAAAGATGGCACGGACATTCAGTTCAGCCACTTCCCGGCCTCCCAAGCGCAGTTGAAGAAACTGGCCGACCGGAAGGTGACGTTGATGGCCTGTCCCGGCTGCCTCAAAGCCGCCGGCAAGACCGCCGCCGATCTCGCGCCCGGCATCCAGGTCGCCGACAAGAAAGCGTTCTTCAACTTCACCAAAGGCCGCATCCTGACGCTGGATTATTAAATCTGGCGCAATGAGCCACTTCGACGCCAAAGCTGCCACATGGGATGAACAACCGCACCGGATCGCCCTCGGCGCGGCCATTGCCCGTGCCCTCTCGGCGCAACTGCCGGCCCAACAACGCCCCCGGCTGCTCGACTACGGTTGCGGCACGGGACTGAGTTCACTGCCGTTGGCCGGTCGGTGCGCGACGATTCTCGGCGTGGATTCCTCGGCCGGTATGCTGGCACAATTCGCAGCCAAAGCCCGCGCCGCCGGGCTGGCACACGTCACCACCCGGCAACACGACCTCGTCGCCGCGCCGCTGACCGGCATGGAGTTCGACGTGGTGCTGACGGCCATGACGCTGCATCATGTCCGGGACGTGGCGCTGTTGTTGCGACGATTCCGGGAACTGCTCGTGCCCGGTGGGTTGCTGGCCATCGCCGACCTCGACGCCGAAGACGGTTCTTTTCATCAGGACAAGACCAGTGTGGAGCATCACGGTTTTCGTCGGGAATGGCTGGCGGAGCAGTTGCAGCAGACCGGCTTCGGCCCGGCAAGCTTCGTCACCGCCCACGTCCTCGAAAAGCCCGACACCACCGGTGCGTTGCGCCGGTACCCGGTATTTCTGGCCACGGCACACAGACAATAGAGCCACAGATTCACACGAATGGTCACGACTGGCTGCCGGTAGAGCCGAATCGGATGAGATGGCCTTGTTGTCTAGGCCAAATGGCTGTCCCATCCGTTCGTTTGGCCTGTCATCCTGAGCGAAGTCGAAGGATCTCGCCGTTACAGTCGGTTCGTCTCGCCACATTTTCCGCCCTTGTTCCCGGCACCGCTCCCGGCTATACTGCGCGCCAATGTCACTCGCATTGACACTGACTGATATTTGATATTGTTGCCCGCCTGCGCCAAGGCCGGTTCCCCAACGAACAGGCCATCTCCCAAGGCATCGTTCTCCGCGTCCTGCAAGAGTTGGGCTGGGATACGTGGGACACGACCGTTGTCTGGCTTGAATACCAGACCGGTCAGGGCCGCGCCGACTTTGCCCTCTGCCATCCGCCCTCCAAACCCGCCAGCTTCATCGAGGTCAAACAACCCGGCAAAGCCGAAGACGCAGTCCGCCAAGCCCTCGAATACGCCTTCCACACCGGCGTCCCCTTCATCGTCCTGACCGATGGCCGCACCTGGAGCTTCTACCTGCCGGCCGAACAAGGCAGCTACGAAGCCGAGTCCGACGAGACGCCGCACGGTGTTGGTTTCGCGGCAAACCGCCGCGTCTACAAGCTCGACCTCTTCGAACGCCCACCGGCCGAGGCCGCCGAAACGCTCACCCGCTATCTCGCCCGCGCCCGCGTTGAATCCGGCGAAGCCCTCAAGCCGAGCGCCAGCGAGACGCCACGCCGCAGGCGTGCCCCAAGGGCGAACGCAGTGAGGCAAACCGCCCGCAAAAGCCGAGTTAGACGAGACGCCGCTGTCGTGTGCGGCAAATACCGCAGCCGCAACCGCCACTCCCAAGCCCGCGCCGCCATCCCCGAAGCGTGGCGCGAACTCGTCCAGAAGGGCGACGAACAACTGGTGGAACTCCTCGCCAGCGCCGTCGAATCCAAAGCCGGCGTCCGCGCCGACGATGACGACGTGGCCGAATTCCTCGCCGCCTTGGGCAAACCCATCATCGTCGAAACCGCATCATCCAAACCATCCGTCGAACCAACCCCGCGCACTGGAGGGCCACGCTCAGTCGTGGCCGCATCCCCGGTATCCTCCGCCTCCGCCCGTGCCGGCAAACTCGTCCTCCGCGGCAAAGCCTATCCGTACCACAACGCCAAGGACGCCATGGTCATCGTCCTCCGCGAACTCGCCAGGGGCGACCCCACGTTCCTCGAACGCTGCTCGCAGCACCCCGACGCCCAAGGCCGCAAACGCCGCTACATCGCCCGGACACCCGAAGAACTCTATCCCGACCGCGAAGACCTCCGCGACTGTCGCGAAGACTTACCGGGCGGCTGGCTCGTCGCCACCAACCTCAACAACATTCTCAAAAAGACGATTATCAAACTCGCCGCCGATGTTGCCGGGCTGTCCGTCGGCAAGGATGTGATCGTGGAGTTTTAGACCCCAGCGATGATGACAAGAATGAGCAATGCGTTGACGGGAATAGCAGGCGCGTATTTTGTGGCGGCAGAACTGTCCCAGCGCGGATATATCGCCACAGTGACCTCAAGAAATACAGAGGGCATCGACATACTGGCATCATCTTTGGATGGATCGAAAACCGTTAGCATTCAGGTCAAGACCAGTGCGGCAAAGCAGCGGGAGCGTTTTTCGAGGAGCTGGATTCTAGCAAAGAAGCACGAGGGGATATTCTCGCCGAAGTTGTTTTATGTTTTCGTAGACCTATACGAAGGAAACCAAAAACCGGATTTCTATGTCGTACCGAGCAAGGCCGTGGCGGACTACATACGGAAGGCACATCAGAAGTGGTTGAACAACCCGACAAAAACCGGGAAGACTCGGAAGGACTCCGATATGCGGCTCTACGAAATCTGGGATGAGAGTGAGGCAAAGAAGTCTCTGAACAATTGGGCGCGCCTCGGATTGGATCAGGAGGGAAAATGAAGTTTGGCTTCTTGATGATTCTCGCATTGGTGTTGATCGTCGCCGCCGTTGTGTTGCCCCTCATCCTGAAGCAGATCGCCGGCAACAAGCCGACCGCTGCGGCGGCTCTGCCCTACCGGAAGAAAGACTACCTGTTAACCGCTGCGGAGCGGTCGTTTTACGAAGTGCTTTGCAGCGTCTTGGATGGCCAACTGCTCGTGTTCGCCAAAGTCCGTCTCGCCGACCTCGTTTTCATGCCGAAGGGAACAGCCAACCGGCAGACCCACTTCAACCACATCCAATCCAAGCACGTCGATTTTGTCCTCTGCACGCGCGACAAACTCAGCCCGGTCTTGGTCGTCGAACTCGACGATGCGTCCCACGAAGAAGAATCCCGGCGTGACCGCGACACCTTCGTTGACGCCGCCCTGACCGCCGCCGGTCTCCCCATCCTGCATATCCCCGCCCAGCGCTCCTACGTCCCCGCCGACCTCACCGCCGCCGTCCAGCAAAAGCTCCGGTAATCATCAATCGTGCCCATTCGTGTACATTTGTGGCTACGAAACAGCCCTGATACCTAGTAGTTCTAGGTATCGGTCATGGGCGGCGGGCGAGGGTGGTGGCACCGGCTTTGACGGTCGTGCCGTGCGGCACGGACAACTCGACACAGCAACGGCAGTGGTCAATATCCGTGAACATCCGTGTGCATCCGTGGCTAAAAACTCCGCGCTCTCTGTGCCTCTGTGGTGAATGAGATCCTTCGACAGGCTCAGGATGACAACCGGGGGCGGACATCTGGCCAGCCATCCTGATGGCAGTCATTCGTGGACCTCCGTGTGCATCCGTGGCTGACAACTCCGCTCCGCGGTCTCCCCGCAAGCGAACGTCAAAGTTCTACTTGTTCGCGGTTTGGAGTGGGTACGGCCATGCGATGAGGCCGCCATCGAGGAACTTGACGTTCGGCACGCCGAGGCCGTCAAGAATGCGTTGGGCTTCGTAGCCGCGTTGGCTGACTTTGCAAAAACAGATAATTTCCTTGTCGCGCGGCAATTCACCGGCGCGCTTTCGCAACTGGCCAAGAGGAATCCACACTACCCGGTCATCACGGAGTTGCATCTGGTCGCGCTCTGCCGGGGTGCGCACGTCGAGCAGCACGACCGGCTCGTTGGCGTCGAGCTTCGCTTTGACTTCTTGTGGCGTCAGCGCCCGCGCGAGGCCGTCGCGCTTGTTCCGCAACACATTGCCGGCATGGCCGATGGGATCAACGGCGGTTGCATACGGCGGTGCGTAACCGAGATCGAGGTCCGGCAAGTTGTCCATCGTCGCGCCAAACGTCAACGCGGTTGCCAGCACATCAATTCGTTTCACCGCATCGCCAGGACCGAGCACTTGCGCACCGAGCAACCGACCATTACCGGCATCGGCGACGAGTTTCACGAGTACGGTTTTGGCGGTCGGGTAGTAGTGCGCGCGGTCGGGGCCGGGCACGAGAGCGGTGATGACATGGTGGCCGAGTTGCCGGGCTTGTTTTTCGGTGAGGCCGGTGCGGGCGAGGTTGTAGTCGAGCACTTTGAACACCGTCGTGCCGACGATACCGGGGAACGTGCTGTGGCCACCGGTCACGTTGTCGCCGATGACGTGGCCGTGTTTGTTGGCCGTCGAGCCAAGCGGGACGAAGACTTTCTGGCCGGTAATGAGGTGCGTACATTCGACGCAATCGCCGCCGGCATAGATGTCAGGGTCGCTGGTCTGGAGTTGGTCGTTGACGGCAATCGCGCCGGTCGGGCCGAGTTTGAGCCCGGCATCCTTGGCGAGTTGGACGTTGGGACGGACCCCGATGGCGATGAGCACCATCTCGGCGTCAATCGCACCGGCACTGGTGTGGATACGGGTGACGTTGCCGTCGCCGTCGCCTTCGAGTCGTGTGACTTTCTCGTTGAGGCGGATGTTGAGTCCTTTACTCCGCAGATATTTTTCGAGAAACGCAGCCATTTCCCAATCGAGCATGGCCGGCAGGAGTTGGTCGAGCATTTCGACGACGGTCACGTGGATGCCGCGCGTGACGAGCGCCTCGGCGGTTTCCAGTCCGATGAGGCCGCCGCCAATGAGCACGGCGCGTTTGATGCCGGCATGTTCGACAGCTTCGCGCATGGCGAGCGCATCGTCCGGCAGGTTCAGGCGGAACACCCGGTTGAGGTTCGTGCCCTCGATGCGCGGCTCGACCGGCACGCCGCCGGTGGCGATGACGAGTTTGTCGTAGGGCAATTCCTGTTTCGCTCCGGTCACGGTGTTGACGACGGCGACTTTCTTGCCGGCCCGGTCAATCTTCTCGGCGAGCGTCTGGTTCAGGACGCGGATGTCTTTGACGTTTTGGAAAAAGGTCGCATCCCGAACCACGCCGACCGGGGTGGACATCAGCTCATGAAAGTCGCGGACATCGCCCTTGATGTAGTAGGGCATGCCGCAGCCGGCATACGACAGGAAGCGGCCGCGTTCGACGATGGTGATTTCGGCGTTGGGGTCGCGGCGGCGGGCGCGCGCGGCGGCTTTCGCGCCGGTGGCGACACCGCCGATGATGAGGATACGATTAGGTTTCATGGGGTCTCCGAAGGTTGTTGGATGATACCGGCCAGTATCAGAAACGCAAAGGCCATGACGCGCGACGTGAGCGCGCGCCAGGAGAAACGTGGTTCGGCGGTGGGGTTCATTGGTTGCGCGCCGGTGGCGGGACAAACAACACGGGGGCGGGCGAGAGCCGCAGGACCGGTTCGGCGGTTGTGCCCAGAAACATTGTTCGCAGCGGCGAGCGGGGCTGCGCGCCGAGCACGATGAGGTCCTGTTTTTCCACCGCGGCAAACCGGAGAATCTGGTCGGCCGGTCGGCCACGGCGCACCAGCGGTTCGAGTGCGCACTGGGCGGTGCGGCTCCGGGGAATCCAGGCGCAGAGCTGTTTCAATGCGTCGGACGCGCGGACCGTTTCCGCCGGTTCGGCCACGTGCAGAACGGTCAACGCGGCCTGGAATCGCTCGGCAATGGATGCCGCCACTTCCAGCGTGGCGTGGGCGGCGGCGGTGAAATTGACCGGGCAGAGAATGCGCCGCAGATTCGGCACGGAATCCGGGTGCTGAATGTTGATGAAATCGTGCTGTTTTTGCCGCGCAACCAACACCGGCACGGGCGTGTGGCGGATGACACTCTCCGCCACCGAACCGAGCAACAACCGTTGCGCGCCGCCGCGTCCGTGTGTGCCCAGCACCAACAGGTCCGCTTCGTGCCGGGCGGTTTCCAGCAGCGCATCCACGGGATGCCGTTCGACCACGCGGGCGTTGAGGACAAGTTTACCGGCAGCCGCGCCGAGCACGGAGCGCGCGTATTGCGTCAGATACGCGCGGGCGGCGCGTTTTTGTCCTGCTAGCTCTTGGAGCAGTTGCCGGCTGTTGGCCCGGGTGAAGTAGGGCGGCAGTTCGAAGCGTTCGGCATGCAGGACCGTCAGCGTCGCACCGTAGTTGTGGGCCGCGGCGGCGGCGTATTTGAGCGCCAGAGCGGAAAGATCGCTGAAGTCCACGGCGCACAGAATCCGTTTGGGTGAGAATTTCATTGTCGTGTCCTTCCTTCCTCCGATTGACTCGCTCCTGGCGAACGACCGAGCGGTGCCGGGCAGGGCCGGCACCGCTTGGGTCGGGCCGATGTTATTGCTTCGGGCATTTCTTCAGGCACATGAACCAATCGAGACAGGTCACATCCGGGGCGGGTTTCTCGACGCGCTCTTTGGCCGTGCCGCAGGAGCCGGGCGGCGGAACGATCACATCGTCGCCGGGCTGCCAATTGGCGGGCGTGGCGATGTTGAATTTGTCGGAGTACTGCATCGCAATGAGCAGCCGTTTGATTTCGTCCATGTTGCGGCCATTCGACAACGGGTAGTAGAGGATGGC
>Ga0315298_1002449_pt1 | contig 31468 bp, 27 predicted proteins | sample WHS_1_MG_FD_203077 | JGI IMG/M metagenome (GOLD analysis project Ga0315298, IMG submission 203077) | Extremophilic microbial mat communities from Washburn Hot Springs, YNP, Wyoming, USA - WHS_1_MG | ecosystem: Environmental > Aquatic > Thermal springs > Hot (42-90C) | place: USA: Wyoming... | reverse complement strand
CGCGGCTTCGGATGTCGACCGTCAGAGAACGCGCTTGCGCGACCCAATCGGCTACGCTCCAGGGCTGGTCCGGCTCCACCACATTGATGAGATGGTGCGGCACGGCGGCCAGTTCGGCGGGGCTGGGCTTGGCCGTACCGATATCCATACCCCGGTACACCTGCATCGAGTCGGCCGAGACGACTTCGGCATCGAGCCGACGGGCCAGGGCCAGGGTGACCTCGGTCTTGCCGACCGCGGTGGGGCCCACGACGGCGATAACCGGCGTCGGCATCAATCGCGGTCCTCTCTGTCTTTGCCGCGGCCTTCGCCGCGGTCTCCACTGCGCCCGAAGGCCCTCCGCAGTTCCCCGAGACTTAGGCGGAGGATTGTCGGCCGACCGTGGGGGCAAGTCCGGGGCTCACTGGTCCGGGCCAGTGAGGATACGAGTCTTCTCATGTCGTCCCGCGAAAGCCTGCACCCGGCGCGCAGAGCCGATTTGCAGGCCGCCATGACCAGCGCGGCCTGGCGCGGGTCGGGGGACCGCCCCGGACGCATAGTCCGTTCGAGGTAATCCCGCACCAGGGCCCCGGGTGGGACCTCCGCCAGCGCGGCCGGAACAGCCCGAACCAACACGGCCCGCGGGCCGAACGGTTCGATGTCGAAGCCCAGCGCCGCCAAGGGCCCGAGACAGCGCTCCAGCGCGGCCTCATCGCCGGGTCCGAGCTCCACTGTCTCGGGCACGGCCAGGGGTTGTACCGGACAACCTTCCCCGGCGTCGGAACCGTCCCGGCCGTCCCGGGCGAGCAGCGCCTCGAAAGTCACTCTCTCGTCGGCCGCATGCTGATCGAGGATGTAAAGCCCGTCCGGTCCCTCGGCCAGCACGAACAGTCCCGCCAGCTGTCCTATGGGCTCCAAGAGATCGAAGGGCACCCGCGAGCCGGGCGGCTCCGTCCCGGGACACCCCTCGCGCCGGCCCCACCCGTCCGCGTCGCCGCCGCCGAAAAGGCCGCCCCTGGCGGCTCCCGCGCCGAAACCCACCGGCCCTTCCGCCGTCGCTGCTTCTCCGGTCCCGGCCGCCCGGGCCGCCCGGGATGCCGGGTCGCCGCCATCCCCCACCGGGGCCGGGAGGCCCGCCAGACGCCCGGGGAAAAGGTCCCTGCGGGCGAGAGCGGACCGGACGGCGGACACGACCGCCCGGTGCACCGAGCCGTGGTCGCGGAACCGTACGAATACCTTGGCCGGGTGGATGTTCACGTCGACGTCGCTCGGAGCCGTTTCCAGTTCAATGATGAATACCGGCGTCAGGCCCGTCCCCAATAGACCCCGGTAAGCGTCCTCGAACGCGGCGCGGAGAATGCGGGCCGCGATGGGACGACGGTTGCAGAAAAGATACTGGCGCCGGCCGTCCCGCCGCGCCTGGGCGGGAAGGCCCGCCAGGCCTCGGACGCACACCGGCCCCGCCGGACCCTCGACCGGGGTCATTCCGCGGAGGAAACTCGACCCGAACAGGGCGGCCGTCGTCTCCTCCAGGTCCCCTCCCCCCGGCGTGGACCAAAGCAACCTTCCGTCGGCCCAAAGGCTCACCGCCACGTCCGGACGCGCCAGGGCCAGCGTCCCCGCAACCTCCGAGACCCGCGCCGCTTCGGCGGCCGCGGAACGGAGAGCCTGGCGGCGCGCGGGGGTGTTGAAGAACAGGTCGCGGACCCAGACGACGGTGCCCTTCCTGGCCGCGCCGGGACGGGCGCCGACCAAACGCCCGCCCTCGTAGACGATTTCGGTGCCCTCGTCCGCGCCGGCCGGGCAGGTGAGAAGCCGGACCCGGGCCACGGCGCCGATGGACGGCAGCGCCTCGCCCCGGAAACCGTAGGTGTCGATTCTTCCCAGGTCCTCCGGCCGCTCGAGCTTGCTGGTGGCGTGGCGCTCGAAGGCCAGCACCGCGTCCCGTCCATCCATGCCTTCTCCGTCGTCGGCCACCCTGATGAAGTCCAGGCCCCCGTCTCCGAGTTCGATCTCGATGCGCCCGGCCCGCGCGTCCAGGGCGTTCTCCACGAGCTCTTTGACGACCGACGCGGGTCGCTCGACGACCTCACCCGCGGCGATACGCGCGGCGGTGACTTCATCGAGGACGATGATGCGGCCCACGGACCAGGCCTCCCATCTCCCCGGGCTGTTCCCGCCGGGGCGCGGCGGAGCAGTCGGCGGCCTCGAATAAGGTGAGTTGCCCCTGCGGGCCGGTCGGGCCGACCGCGGCGGCGGCCCGACCGGCCCGCAGGGCCGTATCCCCGGGCCTCGGCGGCGACCGGCGCCGTCCGGACGCTGCCGAGGCCTCCCGCCGGGCGACCGTGCCGGCCGAACCCTCAAGGTCCTGCAGAATCTCGGCCGCCCGCTCAATCACCGCTGCGGGGAGGCCGGCCAGGCGGGCCACCTGGATACCGTAGCTACGGTCGGCGGCGCCCCGCACCACCTTCCGCAGAAAGACGATATCCCGCCCGACCTCTTTGACGGAGATCGAGTAGTTGACGATGCCCGGCAGCAGTCCTTCGAGCTCGGTCAGTTCGTGGTAGTGCGTGGCGAACAGCGTAAGCGCGCCGATGCACGTAGTAATGTACTCGGCTACGGCCCAGGCCAGGCTCAAACCGTCGTAAGTGCTGGTTCCGCGGCCGATTTCGTCAAGGATGATGAGACTTCGCCGGGTGGCGTGGTTAAGGATGTTGGCCGTCTCGCTCATTTCGACCAGGAACGTGCTCCGCCCCCCCGGCAGGTCGTCCGACGACCCGATGCGGGTGAAGATGCGGTCGACCAGACCGATGCGGGCCGAGGCGGCCGGAACGAGACTACCCATCTGCGCCATCAGCACAATGAGCGCCACCTGACGGCAATACGTACTCTTGCCGGCCATATTGGGTCCCGTCACGAGGGCGAAAGGCGGAGCGGACCCGCCCAAGACACAATCGTTGGCCACGAACCGCCCCGCGGCTTCCAGACGCTCCACTACAGGGTGGCGACCGTCCTTGATGACCAGGCCCGGCTCGTCCGCTATCTCAGGGACGACGTAGCCGTAGCGGGCGGCGGCCTCGGCCAGAGACGAGAGCGCATCCAGCTCGGCCACCGCCTTGGCCGTGGACTGGATGCGCTCGGCCCGGCTCGTCACCCGGTCCCGGACCTCGAGGAACAGGTTGTACTCAAGGACCCGGAGACGTTCTTCGGCTCCGAGGATGGAGGCTTCCCGTTCTTTGAGGGCGGCCGTGACGAAACGCTCGGCGTTAGCCAGACTCTGACGGCGCTCGTACTCCGGGGGAACAAGGGCCAGGTTCGGCCGCGTGACCTCAATGTAGTATCCGAAAACCTGGTTGTAGCCGACCTTGAGCGACTTGATGCCGGTGCGCCGTCTCTCCTCGGCCTGGAGGCGGGCCACCCAGGCCTTGCCGCCGCTCGCAATCTCTCGGAGAGAATCGACCTCGGCCGAATAGCCCGAGCGGATGAGGCCTCCTTCTTTCAGTGTTGCGGGTGGGTCGTCGGCAAGGGCCCGCTTGACGAGGTCGACCACATCCTCGACCGGGTCCAGGTTCTCGCGCAGTCCACGGAGGACCGGGACCCGCGTCTCTTCGAGGGCCGCGCGCAGAGCGGGGACGACGGCCAAGGACTCCGCCAGAGCCCAAAGGTCTCTCGCCCCGCCCGTTCCGGTAGCCGCCCGCGCCAAAAGCCGCTCGAGGTCGTGAATTCGGGCCAGGATTCGACGCAGCTCCCCCCGGACCGCCTGGCGCCCGGCCAGCTCGGCCACGGCCGCCTGGCGCGAGCGGATGGCCTCGCCGTCGGTCAAGGGGTGGAGCACCCAGGACCTGAGCAGCCGACCGCCGGCGGCGGTGACCGTGTGGTCCAGGACGCCCAAAAGGCTGCCGCGGCGTCCTCGCTCGAACCGGTCGGTCCCCTGGGTCCCGCCGTCCGCGGCCGCGAGACCGGAAGCGCCGCCCGGGTGCAGCGGCTCGATCAGCTCCAGATTCCGCCGGGTGGCGGGATCGAGCGTCATCCCCCGGCCGCTGTCGACCGTGCGGAGAGTCCGCACGTGGTCGAGAGAGCCCACCAGCGTCTCTTTGAGATAGGCCAGAAGACCGCCGGCGGCGGCCGCAGCCGAAGGCCGGTCGGCGCAGCCGAAGGCCTCGAGGGAGACCGTTCCGAAATGCTCGGCCAGGACCCGCGCGGCCGTGGCCGGACGCCAGGCCTCCTCCCGGAAGCCGGTGGGTTTGGCCCGACCCAGGCGGGCCAAGAGCCCCATCAGCTCGGGGTCTCGCTCCACCGCCGGGGCGAAGATAATCTCGGCGGGCTCCAGACAGATGAGTTCATCCATCAGACGGGCTTTTCCGACCGCACCGTGGTACTCCGCCGCGCGGAACTCGCCCGTCGAGTAATCGAGGTAAGCCAGGCCCAGCGCCCCGTTCGCGGGGTCCGCCACGATGGAGGCGATATAGTTGTTGGCCTTCGCGGGAAGAGTTCCCGGGTCCAGGACCGTCCCCGGCGTCACGACCCGGACGATTTCCCGTCGGACGAGGCCCTTGGCCGTCCGGGGGTCTTCGACCTGGTCGCACACCGCGACTTTGTAGCCTTTCTCGACCAGCCGCGATAGGTAGGCCTCGGCCGCGTGGAAAGGCACGCCGCACATCGGGACTCTCTGACCGGCTCCCGTGGGTCGGGACGTCAGAGTGAGCTCCAGCTCGCGCGCCCCGACAATGGCGTCATCGAAGAACAGCTCGTAGAAGTCCCCGAGTCGGAAGAACAGAAGGCAACCGGGGCAGGCGGCCTTGAGCCTCCGGTACTGCTCCATCATCGGGGTGTTCAGCTCGCCGGTCGGACCCGGTCCAGGCCTCATCGGTGAAGCCGTCCCTCGAGGCTCCACGGCGCCGCCCTTTCAATCGTCACGAGTAACTCGCGTCCCACTAGACAACCCAGGTCGGGCGAGGCGTCCCCGTCCACCGGGAAAAGCACCAGCTTATTCGTCCGGCTGCGTCCTGCTCCCCATCCGGAACGCCCCTCGGCCGGACCCTCGACCAACACTTCCAGGGTCCGCCCCACTTCCGCCCGATTCCGCTCGAGGCTGATGTCCGTCTGGAGCTGGATGAGCCTTGCCAACCTTTCCTTCTTGACGGCCTCCGGAACCTGACCCTCCGCCCTGGCCGCCGGGGTCCCGGAACGCGGCGAATAGGCGAAGGTGAAGGCCGAGTCGAACCGCACCTCTCGAACCAGACTCAGCGTATCTTCGAAATCCCGGTCGGTCTCACCGGGGAACCCGACGATGAGGTCGGTGGAAAAAGCCGCCTCCGGAACCCGGCTTCGGATTCGCTCGATGAGCCGGAGATAATCCTCGCGGGTGTAGCCACGGTTCATAGCCTTCAGAATGCGGCTCGACCCCGACTGGGCCGGAAGGTGGAAGTTCTCGCAGACGTGCTCGGCCTCGGCCACGGCCTCGATAATGTCCTCCGTGAAGTTGCGCGGGTGAGAAGTGGTGTAGCGGATGCGGGCCAGCCCCGGCGTTCGGTCCAGGTCCCGGAGCAAGGCGGAGAAACTCCGTCCCGGCCCCGGCGGCAGGTCCTTCCCGTAGGAGTTCACGTTTTGTCCCAAAAGGACCACCTCGCGGTAGCCTTCACCCACCAGAGAGGCTACCTCGCGGCGGATATCTTCCGGTAGACGACTGCGCTCCCGGCCGCGGACGTAAGGAACGATGCAATAGCTGCAGAAGTTGTCGCAACCGTACATGATGGTCACCCAGGCCCTGACCCCGGGTTCCCGGCGGACAGGCAGGTCTTCACCCACCGCCCGACGCCGCCCGTCCGTACCGGGGTCGCGGTCCTCCGCCTCGGTGCGGCCGGCCGCGGTCGACCACACCTCGATGACGGGCTTGGCCGACCCCGACCCGCGCAGGCGCTCGACCTCTTTTACCAGAAGCGGAAGGCGATAAAGGTTGTGCGTCCCCAAGATGATATCCACGCCGCGGGCTCGGCGCCTGATCCGCTCGACAGCACCGGGTTCCTGGCCGAGACAGCCGGCCACAGCCAGGATGAGTCCGGGGTTGGACCGCTTGAGGCGCATGAGCTCCCCCAGCCGTCCGAGGATGCGCTGCTCCGCCGTCTCCCGAACGCAGCACGTGTTAAGGAGGATGAGGTCGGCCTCTTCGGGCCGGGCCGCTTTCCGGTAGCCGAGCTCCTCGAGCAGGCCCGCCATTGTTTCGGAGTCATGGACGTTCATCTGGCATCCGTAGGTAATGATGTGGTACGACCTGGACACGTCGGAGACTCCCGCTGGACGCCCCGGTCGGTTCGAAAGGGCGTGCGACACAGGGCTGGATGTGACCGGAAGTATTATACCACCTGGGCCGCGGCCCGACCGCCTCGGCAGGCCGCCCTAGACTAGAGATCGAGCAACCAGGCCCAGAAGCCGCGCTTTTTCTTACGGTCGCGCCGCGAGAGGGTGACGCCGACCTCGTAGCGGAGGCTCTGGAGTTCGTGCTGGGTCCGCATCAGGGCCGTGAGAAGGCGGTCTTTCTCCTCCCGACGCCGCTCGTCCATCCTCTGGAGTTCTTCCCGGAGGGCCGCCAATTCCGCCGCGAGCCGCTCCTCCAGGGTCGCACGGCCGGCTGTCTCAACCGCCGAACCATCCGCCGGAGCGGCCGGCGGAGCGATTGCCGGGGCCGGGGAGACCGGGGGAGCAATCGCCGGGGAGACCGGCGTCGCGGTCGGCGCCGCTCCAGCCGCGGCCGCCGTCTGTTCCCGAACCGCCTCGAGCGCGTCGAACACACGGCTCCGCGCCGGTCCGCCGGGCCCGGCGGGCGCTCCTGCCACCGGGCCGGCACCAACTCCGCCGTCGGTCGGGGCGCTTTCGCCGGGACCGACCGCCTGGCCCGGACCGACCGCCTGGCCGGGACCGACCGCCAAGACCCTGCGCCTGATTTCCTCCGGGTCGGCTCCGCGGGAACGCATCTCGACAATCTGCCGTAGCATCTCGAACTCGGCCCGGGGAAGGCCGACGACGGGCCGCCCCTTACGGATTTCCTCGCGCGTAGTGATGACATCCGAGTATTCACGGACAATCTGACGGAAGGTGTTAGGCAAAAGGTTCAGCAGGACGCAAATCTCTTGAAGTGTGTAAAAATAATCGTACCCGCCGGTCATGAGCCGTCCCCTTCCCGTCCAGACTTTCTACGGTCAGCCAGGCTTTCCCTCCCCTCGCCCCGGTGGACGCCCGCCCGGCGACAAACGGCCGGCGTGCGCCCTCAATCCTGCAGCCCTGCAGCATAGGGCCCGCGCTTGGCGGGGAGGAATATGCCGGGGTGATTCCGTGTCGGGTCCGAGCCGAGACCGCCGTTCACGGGCGGCAGTCCTGCTCCTGGCTCTCGTCGTCCTGGCCGCAGCCTCGGCTGCGGCGGCCCGCTTACCGGGCGCGGACTGGTCGAGGCTGCTCCCCGCCTTGCTGGCTCGTTTCCGCGACGGGGAAAGACAGGAAGGTTTCTTCACCCTGGTGGACCAATCGGGCCGCGTCTTGCTCCGCACCGCCCTGTCGCTGGCGCCGGGTGATATCTTCATCGACCCCTCCAACAGCTGGCACCGCGTAGTCAGGGTCCGGGGGGATCTGGCTGAGACCGTGGACGTGGTACCCTCGAGCTCCGGCCCGGGTCCCAGCACATCCACCGCCGGGTTGAAACCGGCCGCCATGCCGCTGGGCGCCTCGCGACGGGTGATCGTCATCTACCACACTCACTCCGACGAATCGTACATCCCGTCCGACGGGACCGACTCCATCTACGGCAACGGGGGCGTCCTGGCGGTGGGCGACGCCATGGCCGCCGGTCTTTCGGCCGCCGGGTTCGCCGTCGTACACGACCGCACTCCTCACGACCCCCACGACTCCGGGGCCTATCCCCGGTCCCGTCGAACAGTTCTGAACGACCTCCGTTACGGTCCCAGCCTCCTGTTCGACGTGCATCGAGATTCAGCCCCTCCGGCCGATTACCTCACCACCGTAGCCGGGGTGGAGACGGCCCGCGTGATGATCGTCATCGGGGGAGGCAACCCGTTGCACCAGGGTAACCTGGACGTCGCCAACCGCCTCAAGGCCGTTTCCGACAGCCTTTACCCCAGCCTTTGCCGCGGCATCCTTATCGCCCGCGGGAACTACAACCAGGATCTCAGCCCCGCGGACATCCTGCTGGAGATAGGAGCGGATACGACCCCCAGGCCCCCGGCGGAGCACGCGGGCTCCCTATGGGCTAACGTGGTCACCGCTTACCTCGGCCCGCCCGGGCCGTCCGCCGCTCCCTAAAGTCGACATCGGCCTTGACATTAACTCCCAGAGTCGGTCCGGGTCTTACCACTCATACTAAGGTCCAAAGACAGAAACTCCAGGAGGTGACACCATGGCCCCAACCAACCGGGAGCCTCTCGTCCCCCAGGCGCGCCGCGGACTCGAACAACTCAAGTACGAAGTGCTTCGCGAGGTCGGCGTGGCCAAACAGCCGACGACGGCGGCCCAGGCGGCCGACCCGCGCGCTTACGGGCGGCTGCTTTTACATTTCAAATGGCAAATAGCCGAGGAGCTGGGCCTGGACCAGAAGGTGCGAACGCTTGGCTGGGCTGATATGCCGACCCGCGACTGCGGCGCGGTCGGAGGTAACCTCGGCGGCCAAATCGGAGGGCGGATGGTCCGCCGGATGATCGCTCTGGCCGAGGAGAGAATCGCCCAGGGCGCCGGCTTGCCGCCCGGCACGCCTTTGGTCGCCAGAGCCGGTCTCCGGGGCTCAGCCTTCGGCCAACCCGGGCTTCCGCGCTAATCGAATCTAGCGGGGCGGGGTTGGTCGGACGGAGACCAGGTGGTTCCGCCCTTGAAGCCGAACCAACCAAACCCGGCCTCCCGGTCCCCGCCCCCGGTTCCCGGGCCACATCAAGGCTTGCTCGCGGGGCAGACCGAGCCAAATCCGACGGGCCTCGTCGATGGTGACGGCCCGGAATACCACAGTCTGACCCGGCCAGACCCGGGCCAGGGACGGCAGGTCCGGCCCGATGACGGTCGCGATTTTCGGGTAGCCGCCCGTTGTCTGGTGGTCGGCCAGGAGGACCAGAGGCCTTCCCGTTGGAGGGACTTGTACGGCTCCCGCCGGCGACCCGTCCGAAACCCCTTCACCCGGTGGAGCGGCCAAAGGGTCACCGTCTAAAAGACAAGCGCGCCTGTCGCTCGCCGGCGAGACCCGCCAAACGCTCGAGAAAAACCGGGTTAAGGCCTCGGCTCCGAACGCCTGGTCCTGCGGCCCGGGAACAGCCCGCAGGACAACGGGCGCCTCGGCCCCTCGGACCGGCGGGGGCTCCGGCTCGGCCGCGGGACAAGCACCTCGAGCGGCGGCCCGACTCCGCTTTGAGGCCTCCCCGGCGAGTCCTCCCGACCCGTAGAGGATGTCCCCCGGACGCAGGGGCCTTCCGGCCAAACCTCCGATTCCCGCCGGAAGATACGTCGAACGGCTCCCGAGTACGGGCCTGCACCTTATTCCGCCCCCGCCCAGGGCCAGGTAGACCCGCGGGTAGGCTCCGGACGACAGAGTCAGAACCTGCCCGGGCCCCACCTCGAGGGCGCGGCCGGAGCCCACCGGCCGCCCGTCCAAAGAAGCCCGAGCGCCCGGGCTCAGCGCGACGACGGCCGGCCTCAGCAGCTCAAGCTCAAGCCCGCCGTAGGTCACTTCGACCGCCGCGGCGTCCACCGGATTACCGGCGGCCAGGTTCGCCGCGGCCAACGACTCCCAATCGAGAGCTCCGCTCTCCGGAAGTCCCTCGTCCGAATAGCCCCAGCGTCCGCCGTCCTGGACGGTATCGAGCGGGCCCGCCGCGAGGACTCTGGCGACGGGGCTCCCACCATCCCCCGGCCGCTCGCGGCCCTCCCGCGCCGGAGCGAGCCGCCCCAGTCTTCTTTCCTCGGCGGCCGCCATGCGCACGGCCTGAGCCCACCCGAGCTCCCCCCGCCCCGCGTCCGCGAAACGAACTGTCCGCCCGGGTTCCAGCAGGGCCGGCCTCTCCAGGACGGGGTTCCACAACCCGAGGGGTGTCCGCCCGATAATCTGCCAGCCGCCCGGGAGTGTCGCCGGGTAGACGCCCGTCTGCCGGCCGGCGATGCCGACCGAGCCCGCCGGGACAGAAGACCGCGGCGCCGTCCGGCGGGGCGTCGCCAGGACCGGGTCCAGCCCCCCGAGGTAGGCGAAGCCGGGCGCGAAGCCGATCATAAAGACCCGGTAGATCGGCCTCGTGTGCCTGGCGACGACCTCCTCCGGGCTCATCCGGGCGCGGCTGGCGACCTCGGCGAGGTCCGGTCCGTACTCACCCCCGTAGACCACCGGGATATGAATCGTCGTCCGGTCCGACTCCATCAGCGCCGGCCGCCCGTCGGATGACGATGCGGCCTGCTCCGCCGCGGCCAGGCAGACCCTCGCCATGGTCGTATAATCCGTCTCCAGGGGGCTGTAGCGCACGAGAACGGAATTGAGAGCGGGAGTCGTCTCCCGCAGACCAGGGGGATCCAGAGTCTCCAAGAGCCGCCGCGTCCGGTGGACCAGCTCGTTCGTCGCGATATCGAGGCCTTGTCCCAGTTCCACGACAAGGTGCCGGTCCCCCACAGGTCTGCAGAGCGGATACTCCCGCCCTCCGGCCGGCTTAGCCCCGGCACCGGGCAAAGGCCCTCACCCGCACCCCGGCGCTCTCCAACGAGGTTCTGACCGCGCGGGCCAACTCCGGCGCACCCGGGGTGTCCCCGTGCAGACAGATGGTCCCGACCGTCAAGGGCAGCACCCGTCCGCCGACCGAGCGCACCTCGGCCCGCTGGACCATCTCGACGGCCCGCCGGGCTACGGCCCCGACGTCGGTGATGACCGAACCCGGGCGGTCCCGCGGGACAAGACGGCCCTCGTCGTCGTAGGCCCGGTCGGCGAACACCTCCGGGACAAAAGCTAGTCCGCGGGCCGCCGCGGCCGCGGCCAGGGCCGATCCGGGAGGCCCGACGAGGGCGAGTCTGCTCCCGGCCTGCTGAACCGCTTCCGCGACGGCCTCCGCCGCCTGCGGGTCCCGTTCGGCCTGATTGTAGAGTGCTCCGTGCGGTTTCACGTACAGGACAGGTACGCCTTCGGCCCGCGCGATAGCCTGGAGAGCGCCTACCTGATAGACGACCGCGTCCACAATCTCCTGGCGGCTCAGGGCCATCGCCCGTCGGCCGAACCCCCAAAGGTCCGGATAGCCGGGGTGGGCACCCACGGCCACACCTTTCTCGCGGGCGAGCCGCACCGTCCTCCGCATCACCGACGGGTCGCCGGCGTGAAAACCGCAAGCCACATTAGCCGACGTTATGTATTCCATCATCGCGGCGTCCTGCCCGAGCACCCAGATACCATAACTCTCACCAAGGTCGCTGTTGAGGTCTACGGTCGTCTCTTCACCCGACACCCGCCGCCGCCTCCCCGTCGCTCGGGGACAACAATTCATTGAATTCCGTTCGGGTCCTCTCGGGAAAGATCGCGGCGTCCTTGAGGCCGCCAGCCGGGAGCGCCTCGAACCCACCGGCGCGATCAGGGCCGGTCGTCGCCCTTGTCGCCCGTCCGGGCCCGAACAAGACTGAGGAAGCGCGGCCTTTGTTCTTCCACTTTGTCTTCAACGCTTCGGCCGGCGTCGAGGGCAAGGGCGTCCGGGCCCACGAGTTCCACCATGCGGCTCCGGAGTCGGTGGATGACGGCATCACGGGCGCTGATGGCCCGCGTCTTCTTTCGAGCCTGACTTCTGAGTCTCTCTACCTCGGCGCGGAGCCGGGCAACCTCGACCTTACGCTTCCTGTCGGCCGAGACCAGCAGGGTGATGAGCACCCTTCGCGAGACAGCCAGAGCCCGCACCCGGCCTTCAAGGTCCCGGATGCGTTCCTGGAGGCCCCTCTTGTCGTCGGCGGTCGAGGCGAAGGACCCGTCAGCCCACGCCCGCGAACTCAGTCGAGACGGTTGCCTCCGCCGCGGGTGCCGCTCGGCCGACCGCCCCCCCAAACTCCTTACCCCCCGCGCCGCAACGTCGCTCCGAGCGCGCCCCGGGCTTGCCTTCCAGGGCTTTGCTCGTCGACCTAATTATAGACCCGGCTTCCAGGCGGTATTCGACGGGCCCCGGCCGGCCCCAATTCCGCCGGGAGGGCGGGCCGGCGGACGAGCGGCACCCCCCGGCCGCGTTCAGAATTGGGTCGTTCCCGTGAAAGTGAACTTGCGGAGGTGTAAGGCCGGCGCCCTCACCGCACCCAGACCCCACGAGTCGACCAGAGTCGTCTCGCGGGACACCGACTCGATGCCCTCCAGGGCGCCCAGGATGCTGTCGGTGAAGCGCAGGTTCCGGACCGGACCCTTGACTTTGCCGTGGTCAATCAGGAAGGTGCCGTCGCGGGTCATGCCGGTCAGGGTGGTTAAGACCGGGTGCAACGGGTTGGTATAGTGGAACCTGGTGACGAGAAGACCCCTTTTGACTTCTCTCACCATGTCCTTGAGGTCAGCCTGACCCGGTTTGACGAAAAGATTGAGCGGCATGGGACCAAAACTCACCGTCGGCGGCAGAGCGTGCCCGGTGGATCGCTTTCCCGGCTCGCGGCCGGCGGTGTAGCTGTCGTACACGACGCCGCGCGCCACACCCTCTTCGATGAGCGTCACCTTCCGCCGGGCCACCCCCTCGAAATCGAACGGAAGGGGTAGTCCGGCCGGGTCCTGTCCGTCGTCCCACAGAGTGAAGCGCTCACCCGTTATCCTCTGCCCCAGCCGGCCCGTCATGAAGCTCCGGCCTTCCTGGTAGGCCAGAGCTCCCAGCCCGAGACGGCCCAGAAACTCGACCAGGTCGGCGACCGCCGCCGGCTCGAGGACCACTTCGTAATCCCCGGGCTCAGCCGCGACGGGGTTCTGAGCGTCCAGACACTTACGGACGGCCGTCTCGGCCGTCTCCTCTACCTTTACCGCGTCCGCGTCCGCCGCAAGACTCGAGGCGTAGCCCGAGCCCGAGGCCCCCATAACGATAGCCGTCAACATCGCCCGCGTTCCTTCGGCGTAGCGGCGGACGCCGAGGGAGTTGGCCACCGCCAGGGAGAACACACCGGTCGTGAACGCTCCGGCCGCCTCCAGGCCGTGTCTTCCGGCCAAAGCCGTGACCCGACCCACCGCGTCGGCCCTGGCCTCGGGGGAGAACCCGGCGGTCGCCGCGGCGAAAACCGCCTTACCGGCCGGCTCACCGGCCTGCTCTTTGTCCGGTAAAGAGACGAAATCGGCCAACTCCGGCGACACCCGGGCGATGGCCTCCGCCTCGCGGACGGTCCTCTCCAGCGAAGGGCGGTCCAACGTGTTGCCCGTAGCCACTCCGACCCTTTTGTCCAAGACGACGCGGACAAACACCTGGGCGCCGGACTCGGCCGTATTCTGATGGATGTAGTTCGTGGCGTACCGGGTGAGCGAAGTGTCCTGGGCGAGCACGACCACCTCGGCCTGGTCCGCGCGCGACAGGTCAAGACAGGTATCCAGGGCCTCGAGGATACGTTCCTTGGTCATCATCGCCCAACACCCACCCTCACTTTGCGGAAACGGGCCGGCGCCGAGCCGTGCCCAACGTGGGCTATCTGTTGCGGCTCACCCTTGCCGCAATTGGGTGTACCCCAGAGCTTCCACTCCTTCTTGTCGCCTACGGCGTCGCAACTGCCCCAGAATTCGGGGGTGAGGCCGGTGTAGGTCGGGGACTTGACCATGTCGCCGAGGCTGCCGTCCTTTATCTCCCAGCCTATCTCCGTCCCGAATTGGAAATTGAGTCGCTTATCGTCAATCGACCAGCTCTTGTTCACCTCCATGAGGATACCGTCTTTGGTGTCCTTAATCATCTCCTCGAGGCTCCAATCGCCGGGCTCGAGGTTGATGTTGGTCATCCTGATGATGGGCGGCCGGTTCCACCCGTCGGCCCGCATCGCCCCGTTGGACCTTTCGCCGAGACGCTCCGCGGTTTCGCGTGAAGTCAGGTAGTTGACGAAGAGTCCCTTGTCGACCAGCACCGTCCGCTGACCCGGGACGCCCTCGTCGTCGTAGGCGAACGTGCCGAGTCCGTGCGGAACGGTGGCATCGGCGACGATGGTCACCTCCGCCGAGCCGTAACGCAGATTTCCCCGCTTGTCGGGCGTGAGGAAACTCGTTCCGGCGTACCCGGCCTCGGACCCGAAGACGCGGTCGAGTTCGGAAGGATGCCCGCACGATTCGTGGAGCTGTAGGACCATCTGCGTCGAGTCGAGGATAACGTCTTTTCGCCCCACGGGGCACGGCTTGGCCTCAAGAAGCTGCGCGGCCTCCCGGCCGACCCGCTCGGCGTTGCCGGGCAGGTCCGCCTCCTCGACAGCCTCCCATCCGTAGCACCCCGAAAGCTCCCGGTCGCCGTTCGGGTAAGTCCGCCGCTCCAGTTGCCCCGGGCCGACCGCGTAGGCCGCGAGGCCCGCACCGGTCTCGAGAATCTCCTGCTCGATGTAGGCCCCCTCCGTGCTGGCAAAGGACTTCTCTTCGCGCCGGCAGGCGGTCCCCGCCTGGGCCACCGCCACCCGGCCTTCTCCGCCCGCACGCACCCGCTTCTCGGCCTCCAGAAGGAGGTCCAGCTTATCCTCAATCTTCACCTCGAAGGGGTCCTTCTTGTAGGGCGACGACCATGTAGCCTCCACCGGCTCCGCCGGAGCCAGGACGGCCCGCCTTCCCGGGACCCTGGCCGACGCCCCGGCTATCGACAAGGCCCGGTCGGCAACGGCCAGGACTTCCTCCAGCTCGGCCGTCGAGCTCGAGGCGAAACCCCACGCCCCGTCCTTCAAGACTCTTACCCCGAAGCCGCTTTCCGCGGAAGCGGTCGCCCGCTCGACGGCGCCGTTCTTGACTTCGACCGTCTGGGTCCGTCTCGCCACGAAACGCACATCCGCGTAGTCCACCTTCGGCGCAAGATGGTCCAGAGCCCGGCGGCTGAGTTCGCGCCAGTCATCGTGCTTGGTCTTCACGCCTTCGTCCCCTCCCCTCGTGAACGCCGGACCGCTTCGGCGCGCCGGCGCAGCTCCTCCACCACGCCCGCGTCGACCACCTTCTCTCCTATCTCGGCACCGCGGTGCAGCCCCGGCCCGTGACTATCGGAACCACCCGTGGCGACCAGACCGAGCCCGGCCGCCAGAGCCGAGTAATCCTGCTCTTGCAGAGTATCGTGGTCCGGATGGTAAACCTCCAGACCCTCGAGCCCGTCCTCGACCAGGGATCGGATAGTCCGGCGGCTTACTGCTTTACCGGGATGGGCCAGGACCGGAACCCCTCCGGCCGCCCGGATGGCCCGCACCGCCTCCCGCGGCGTGAACCGTAAACGCTCGACGTAGGCGGGCTTGCCCCGCGCCAGGAAACGCTGGAACGCTTCCGCCACGGAAGTGACATAGCCGGCCTCGACCATAGCCCGGGCCACATGGGGCCTTCCCACCGAACCCCCTCCCGCCAGCTCCAGGACCCGGGCCGGGGAAAGCGGCAGACCAAGGGCCTCGAGCCTGGAAAGCATCCCGGTCAAGCGCTGCAGACGCCCGGTCCGCAGACGGACCAGAGTGCTCTCCAGATTCGGGTCGTCCCACGCCATGAAGTAACCCAGAATGTGAATCTCCCCGTCCGCGCTGTCCGTGTCGAGCTCGACCCCGGGAACGACCTCGGGGGCGTCCGAGCCGAGCTCCGCCGCCCGGCGGAGTGCTTCGGCCAGGCCGGAGACACTATCGTGGTCCGTGATACCGACGGCCGCCAACCCCCGGGCGAGGGCGACCTCCACCACACGCGACGGGGTCTCCAGTCCGTCCGAGGCCGTTGTGTGGACGTGCAGGTCCGCCGCCCGGCGGGTCACTTCATCCCTACCTCTTCCATCACCCGGAGGAAGTTGCCGCCCATCGCGGCCCTGACCGTATCCGGCGAGTGACCGCGCTCCAAAAGGCCCTGAACGAGGCGCGGCACCCCCAGCACATCGTCCAGGCCCGCGGTGGTGTTGTCCGTCCCGTCCAGGTCCAACCCGAACCCCAGGCAAGACGGTCCCGCGATGGCGATGATGTGGTCGGCGTGGTCCAGCAGGTCGTCCAGGGTGGCCCGCGGCCCTTGCGGGTCCGACGCCGGGCGGGCGCCCTCGCGCACGTGCGCCCCGCAGGAGCAAAGACCCATCACTCCACCTTTTTGGGCCAGCGCCCGGATCTGGTCGTCGGTGAGATTACGGGGATGGTCGCAAACCGCCCGGGCGTTGGCGTGGCTGGCGATCACGGGACCTTCGGCGACCTCCATCACCTGCCAGAAGCCCGCCTCCGACAGATGCGAGACGTCCACCAGCATTCCCAGGCGGCCCATCTCTCTGACCACCTCCACCCCGAACCGGGAGAGACCTCCGCCCGTGCGCGCTTCCTCGAAGCCGTCGGCCAGAGCGTTGCGGTAGTTCCAGGTCAGAGTCAGATAGCGCACCCCGAGGCGGTGCAGCATCCGGAGAACGGCCAAACTCCCTTGCAGGACCTCACCTCCCTCGACGGCCAGAAGGCCGGCCACCCGACCTTGCCGGAAAGCTTCCCCGACGCCCGCGGGTCCGGTCACCGCGGCGAACGTGCCCGGGTTGGCCTCGGCCTCGCAGTAGAATGTGTCTATCTGCTCAAGAGCCCTTTCGAGCGGCCGAGCCGTGGGCTGCCGCGGGTCGATACAGCAGGCGAAGAACTGGGCCGCGACCCGGGCCTCGACCAGCCGGGGCAAATCGATATGGGTATCGGTCAGCCTTGCCCCGAGGCGGCGGCCCGTCGACCCGCCGATTTTGGCGATCGTATCGCAGTGCGCGTCCACCACGGGGGCGGAACGCATCAAATCCAAAGCCTGCCCCAACGTTACCGCCCGGCCCACTACCCTCGACCCGCCTCTCCTCCGCCGCCACCCGCGGGATACCGACCGGCGACCGCCCGCAGCGTTACCGACACCCGGCCGCGAGCTGAATCCCCGCCTGTAACGCTCTCACGTTCAACTCGGCTTTGGGACCGAACCGCCGTCTCAGAACCTCCTCCACACTCTCGGGCTTGACCGGGGCGCCCAGGGCGACCACCGCCCCCAGGGCGTAGACGTTCATCGAGCGCCCGAGACCCAGTTCGCTCGCGCCGCGGACTATCGGCAGGCGCACCACCCTGGCCGCCGATCCCACGCCTCGGACGTCCGGAACGTAATCGGCGTCCACTATGACCAGCGCGTCGCGAGCCAAGAGGGAAAGGTGTCTGGACAGAGCCGGCGGGGTGAGGGCCAGAAGAACCCCGGCCCGGCGGACCCGCGGGAAAGCGATGGGTTCCGAGGACACAACAACCTCCGAACGGGAAAGGCTACCGCGTGTGGCCGAACCCAGGACCCACTGGCACTGGACCGCTTCCAGACCCTCGACGACGGCGGCCTCCCCCAGGATGATGCCGGCGACGACCAACCCCTGCCCGCCCTCGCCGGCGAGGACAGCCTCCCAGCGCCCGCCGGGACGCCCGTTGAGCTCACCGGGCATCGGGCTCGCCCCCTTCCCCGCTCTCGGCCCGGGCCAGACGCTGCACCTCGGCGTAACGCTCGGCGAAAGAAGGCCGGCGTCGTCTGACCAGACACCCCGTGACGATGGGCTCCGACGGTCCTCCGGACCCGGCCGGCCCGGGCTTGCCTCCGGCCCCCTCGGGCCCTACCGCCCTGGCCCTGTCCTTCAGACTCCGCCACATCTTCACCGCCTCGCCCTGGCCGTTGAAGCGGCCGAAATAGGTCGGGCAGGGCGAGACCACCTCCACCAGCGAGAAGCCCGGCTCCTGGAGCGCCTCGGCGAAAAGCCTCTCCATCTGCTTATAGTGGTAGACCGTAGTCCGCGCGACAAAGTCGGCTCCGGCGGCCTCGGCCAGGGCGCAGAGGTCGAAGCCGTCCTCGGCGTGGCCGAAGGGCGAGGTGGCCGTCTTGCTCCCGGCCGGTGTCGTTCCCGAGTATTGTCCCCCGGTCATACCGTAGTTGAAGTTGTTGGCGACGACGGCCGTCACGCCGATGTTGCGGCGCGCGGCGTGGATGAAATGGTTCCCGCCGATGGTCGCACAGTCTCCGTCCCCCATGAGAGCGAGCACCTTGAGGTCGGGGCGGAAGGCCTTCACTCCGGTCGCCACGGCCAGAGCCCGGCCGTGGGTCCCGTGGATGGCGTTCGTTCGGAGATAATCGTCGGCCTTACCCCAGCACCCGATACCCGTAACGACGACAATCTCTTCCCGCCGGAGGCCGAGGGCCGCGAAGGCGCCGGCGAGCGCCTTAAGGATGTTGCCGTCGCCGCAACCGGGACACCACATCAGAGGCAGGGAGGTCTCGTCGATGTAATCCAAATAATCGCGCTCGACAGCCTTCACCGCCTCATCCCCTCCCCCGCAGGCTGGTTACCACGTCCCATACCTCTTCCGGGGTGATGATCTCCCCGTCGCTGCGCAGGGCTCCGGCCACGGGCCGACGGCCGGCCACCACCCGTTCCACCTCCCGGACGAGCTGCCCGGTGTTCATTTCCACGACGACCACAGCCGCGTGCTCTTCGACCAGGGCCGAGAGCTCGGCTTCCGGGAAAGGCCAGACGGTCCGCGGCCGGAAAAGGGTGAACCCCCGTTCCGGATGGTCCAGCGTGACCTGCCTGGCCGTGCGGGCACTCGAACCCACGGCGACCAGAAGGACCCGCCGGTCGGCCGGACCCGTGGCGACAATTTCCGGTCGAGGCAGAAGCTCCGCGGCCGCCCTCACCTTTCCGACCAAACGGGCGATTGTCGCCGCCGCGGTCGGGGCGTCGTTGGCGGAGACACCCCGTTCGTCGTGCATGGAGCTAGTGGCATGCAGGATGTAGGGGGAGCCCAACGGACCCAGGGCCGGGACGCCGTCCGCGCCGGGCCGATAGGGTCGGTAGTCGGCCGGGTCGCCCGACGGCCGCGGCCGCTCCCAAATCTCCAGTTCGCCCGGATCGGGCAGGACGACCTTCTCCCGCATGTGCCCGATTATCTCGTCGCTCAGCACGAACACCGGCGTCCGAAGTCGTTCGGCCAGATTGAAGGCGGCCACGGTGAGGTCGAAACACTCCGCCACACCGCCCGGCGCCAGGGCCAAAGCCGGGTGGTCGCCGTGGGTCCCCCAGCGGGCCTGCATGATGTCCGCCTGAGCCGGCTTCGTGGCCAGCCCGGTGGACGGACCGCTCCGCATGACGTCGATTACGACGCAGGGCGCCTCCAGCATCACCGCCAGCCCGATATTCTCCTGCATCAGCGAGAACCCGGGGCCGCTGGTCGCGGTGAACGCCTTGGCCCCGGCCAAAGACGCCCCCACCAGGGCGGCCATCGAGCCGATTTCGTCCTCCATCTGGATGAAGACGCCGCCGAGCGCGGGAAGGCGTCGGGCCGCTCCTTCCGCTATCTCCGAAGACGGCGTGATGGGGTAACCGGCGTAAAAGCGGGCCCCGGCCGCCAGAGCGCCTTCGAGGACGGCCTCGTTACCCTGCAGAAAGGACACGCGGGGCATAGGCCTACCGGTCCCCCCCGCCGGAAGGCGTCCAGGCCGGAAGGTTGCAGCGGAGCGGCTTATCCTGGCGCAGCCCGAGAGCGTAGCTGCCGATCATGAGTTCGAGAATCTCCCGGGAACCTTCGTAAATCACGGCTCCCTTGGAGTTCCGAAGGTAGCGCTCCACCGGATACTCGTTGGAGTAGCCGTAGGCCCCGTGAATTTGAATCGCGTTCGAGGCGGCCTCGAAAGAGGCGCAGGTGGCGTACCACTTCGCCAGGGCCGTCTCGCGCGTATTGCGCTCCCCTTTATTCTTCAGCCAGCCGGCCCGGTAGACCAGCAGGCGGCAGGCCTCGACGTCGCGGACCATGTGGGCGATCATCCGCTGGACCAGCTGGTGCTGAGCGATAGGCACGCCGAAAGTCTGGCGCTGCTTCGCGTACTTGACGCTGGCGTCGATGCAGGCCTGGATGAGACCGGTCGCCCCGGCGGCCACGGTGAACCGCCCGTTATCCAGGCACGACATAGCGATCTTGAAACCCTCGCCTTCCCGGCCGAGGAGGTTCGCCGCGGGCACCCGGCAGTCTTGGAGAACCAACGAGCCCGTGTTGCCGGCGCGAACTCCGAGCTTACCGTGGATGGAGCTCGAGGAAAAGCCCTTAAAACCGCGCTCGACGATGAAGGCCGAAATACCGGAGTGCTTTTTCGACTTATCCGTGTAGGCGAACACAAGGAAGGTGTCGGCTACGTCGGCCAGGGATATCCACGTCTTTTCTCCGTTGAGGATGTACTCGTCCCCGTCCCGAACCGCCGTGGCTTCGATGGAAGCCACATCACTTCCGGCGTTCGGTTCCGTCAGTCCGAAGGCGCCTATACGCCGCCCCTGAGCCAGGTCGGGTAAGTAGCGTTTTTTCTGCTCCTCGGTGCCCCACTGGAGAATGCCGAGACTGCAGAGGCCGGTGTGGACGGAGAGGATGACCCGCAAAGAAGTGTCGACGCGCTCGAGTTCCTCCGAAGCGACGGCCAGGGAAATATAGTCCAGGCCCATCCCGCCGTACTGCTCCGGAATGCAGATGCCCAGAAGCCCGAGTTCGCCCATACGCTCAAGATACCGCCGGTCGAAGAAGGCCTTCTCGTCGTTCTCCTGGATGTGGGGAGCGACTTCTTTTTCGGCGAACTCCCGCGCAATCTTCTGCACCAGGCGGTGGTCTTCGGTCAGAGAAAAGTCCACGTCGAACACGCTCCTTCGGCAAGAATAATCCGGCGGGCCGGTCAGCCGGTTGGCCGGCTGACGGCGGGTCCCTGCGGTAGGCCGCCGGCGGGTCCCTCCGAAATCGGCCGCCGGACGCCCGGCAGCCGCATCACACCGCATAACGGCGATTCTCCGGGGGCCCGACAAAACCTGCCCGAAGCGGCGGCCTGCCTCCGTACACAAAAGACCCAGCCCGCCGCAGGGTCGCGGTCGCGCGGACCTTTGCGGGGCCGGGTCGGATGTAGACCTTGCTCTACATCAGCGCGGTTCGACCGTCAGCTTGATGGCCGTCCGCCGCTCACCGTTTATCTCGACGTCGGTGAAGGCGGGAATACAGATTATGTCCATCCCGCTGGGCGCCACGAAGCCCCGAGCGATAGCCACCGCCTTGATGGCCTGGTTCAGGGCTCCCGCTCCGATAGCCTGAATCTCCGCCGCTCCCTTCTCCCTCAGGACCCCGGCTAAAGCGCCGGCCACCGAGTTTGGTTTGGACTTGGATGAGACCTTGAGGACCTCCATTGCCGTGACCTCCCTGAGCCAGTTGTAGCCCTGGGGCAGTTAACGGCAATACAATTCTCCGCCTACCAACAGCTTCCTTTCGGTTTTCATTAATATTTCTGAATGTTCGCCCCGCCCGGGGGAAAAGCGCCGGACAAAAGCCGCCCCGGCCGGGCCCTTACGTTTCGCAGAACTGAACAGCGCGGCAGTCCCTGGCCAGGCCGGTCGTGTCATCGATATCGAAGACGGCTCCCATCAGGACCGCCGGGCCGCTCGCCACCTCGAAACGCGACGGAAGTTGGGTCAAAAACCTCTCCAGAACGATTTCCTTCTTAATCCCGATGACCGAATCAATGGGGCCCGTCATCCCGAGATCCGTAATGTAGGCCGTCCCGCCGGGCAGGACCCTTGCGTCGGACGTCTGCACGTGAGTATGCGTACCGAAGACCGCGCTCGCTAAACCGTCCAGATAGTGACCCAGAGCCACCTTCTCCGAAGTCGCCTCCGCGTGGAAATCGACCAGGACGACTTTGAGGGTCCGCCTGAGCTCCTCAACAATCTCCATGGCCTTCCGGAAGGGACAGTCAAGATCATTGGGAAAGAAAACACGACCGCCGATATTGACGACCCCGACCGGTACCCCCCCGCGCGAGCGGACCGTGGTGAAACCTCGACCCGGCGCGCCTTCGGGGTAGTTGGCCGGGCGGATGACGCGCGGTTCGGCGTCCAGGAACTCGTAAGCCTCGCGCTTACCCCAGGCGTGGTTACCCATCGTCAGAAGGTCGATGCCCAATCCGAGCAGTTCCTGACCTATCTCGGCGGTGATACCTACTCCGCCCGCCGCGTTCTCGGCGTTGGCTACCACCAGGTCCAGGTCCAGCTCCCTTCGAAGGGAGGGTAGCAGCGAAGAGACCACGCGGCGGCCCGGTCGGCCGACAATATCGCCGATGGCAAGAATCTTCATCGACTGTACACCAGAACCCGGCCCTCGTCCCGGAAAGCGATAAGATTAGGTTCGCGCCTTGCCTCACGGGCGTCACGAAGACCCTCGAGCATCTCTTCGATGAGCTGCTCCTGGACCGCCAGTTCTTCTCCACCGACATGTGGAAACTGGTCGACGACGAGGGAAGGTCCGAAAAAGCCCTGGATTATGGCTAAAGTCATCGAGAGTTCGTCGCGGGTGAGGGATTCCAGGTCGCGCCAAATCTCCACGACGCTGACCGCGCGGGCCGCTTTGACCTCCAGGTCGAAGACCCGGACTTCGCGGTTCACCAGACGGCAGTAGGCCCTAATCGATTTGCGCAGAAGGTCCCGCAGCTGCCCGGCGGAATCGGGCCCGACTGACCGGCTGACAAGAACACTGAGCCTCAGGCTGTGGGCATCGCGACTGTAGGATACACTGGCAACCTCCGGGTAGCGGACCAGGATGGAGACGAACAGACTGGCCGTTCCGCCCTGGGGCGTCGGTGAATCCTGGCCCAAGGTCCGGGGACGATGCCTACCCGGTCTGCCGATCAAAAGCTCTCCCCCTTGAAACCGCCTTGCCCGTGGCGGGAGGTGTAAGGACGTGGACCGGTCCGGGAACTCGACCGGTCCGGACCGGTCCCGACCCGACGCAATGGCCCGGGGTACTTCTCCCGGGGCTCATCTTTCCCTTCCCGCACGACAGAACCAAAGACGGCCGGCCGCCCGGCGTTGGGTCCGCTGCCGATGGACTCCTATTTGGCCACGTCGACGGCCCTGGTCTCGCGGATGACCGTGACCTTGATCTGCCCGGGATACTCGAGCTCATTCTCGATACGGTTGACAATCTCTTTGGCCAGCCGAGAGGCGCTGAGGTCGTCTATCTTCTCCGGCTTTACAATAATGCGCACCTCGCGGCCCGCCTGGATAGCGTAAGCCTTGTCCACCCCCTCGAACGAGTCGGCTATCTCCTCCAGCTTCTCGAGCCGCTTGATGTAAGCCTCCAGGGTCTCGCGGCGCGCTCCGGGTCGCGCGGCGGAAATGGCGTCGGCCGCCGCGACGAGTACAGCTTCTACGGACGCCGGCTCGACATCGCCATGGTGAGCCGCGATAGCCTGGATGACCTCGTTGGACTCCCGGTACTTTTTGGCCAACTCGACGCCGATGGCGGTGTGGGTCCCCTCCACCTCGTGGTCCACGGCCTTGCCGATGTCGTGGATGAGTCCGGCTCGTTTGGCTATAGCCACGTTCGCACCGAGCTCGGCGGCCATTATCCCAGCCAGATGCGTGACCTCCAGGCTGTGCCGCAGCACGTTCTGCCCGTAGCTCGAGCGAAAATGCAGGCGCCCAAGCAGCTTTATCAGCTCGGGATGGAGGCCGGCCACTCCGGCCTCGAAAGCGGCCTGCTCGCCTTCCTCACGGATCCGGGCCTCCACTTCCTTATTCGCCTTTTCCACCATTTCTTCGATGCGCGCCGGATGGATACGACCGTCGGCGATGAGCTTTTCCAGAGCTATCCGAGCGACCTCCCGGCGAACGGGGTCGAAACCCGAGATTATGACCGCCTCGGGCGTGTCGTCGATGATAAGGTCGATGCCGGTTAGGGTTTCGAACGCTCGGATGTTGCGACCCTCCCGTCCGATTATCCGTCCCTTCATTTCGTCGTTCGGGAGAGAAACCACGGAGACCGACGTTTCCGCCACGTGGTCGGCCGCGCACCGCTGGATGGCCAGGGAGATGATATCACGAGCCTTCTTTTCGCCTTCTTCGCGGGCTTGAGCCTCGATGGCCCGCACCAGAGCGGCCGCCTCCTGACGGCTCTCGTCCTCCACGTGCTTCATCAGGATGGCTTTGGCCGCTTCACGGTCGAGACCGGCGATACGCTCAAGCTCAGCCAGCTGTTTGGCTCTGAGCTGCTCGACCTCGTTCTGGAGTCGCTCGATATCCTTCTCGCGGTTTCGGAGTAGCTCTTCCTTCCTCTCCAGGGCTTCCACCTTACGGTCCAGCGTCTCTTCCCGCTGGGCAAGCCGGCGTTCGCGGTTTTGAACCTCATTTCGCCGGTCGCGTATCTCCCGCTCCGCTTCGTTCTTTTGACGGATGGCCTCCTCCTTGGCTTCGATGACGGCTTCCCGCTTGACGCGTTCAGCCTCCCGTTCGGCATCCTCGACGAGTCGCTTGGCAGCCTCCTCCGCCGAGGCGATCTTCGCTTCCGCCAGAGCTTTGCGCCCGAGGTAACCCGCCGCCGCCCCAAGCGCCAAGGCCGCTAGTCCGACAAGAAAAACCGCTCCTAGGTTCATCCCTCTCTTCATCCCTCTCTATATAGAAAAGGAGCCGACGGGAAGTCGGCTCCTGGAAAGCTGGCTACCGCGACGACCGCGACGAGATACTAAGACCTAGGCGTATGCATCTTGAGCAACACCGGTGAAGCCTAAACGCATTCCGGCCTTCCCGGCGCACTCAACGTACGTATCCCGTCCTTCAACCGCGAAACTCGAACCAACACGCCTGATTTATCGTCAGCACGGTAGCGAGCTATCGAAGACTAGCCTTATCCCTTGGAAAATCCTAACCTTCGGCGAAGGCCGTTGTCAAGTCCGGTCCGGCTCCGCGTCTTCCGGCTCCGCTCCGAAGACGGCTCGGACGGCCTGCCGGCAGATTTCCAGGCTGAAACCGCGGCGGCGCAAGACCCCCCAGACCTTCTCCTTCGCCCGTCCGCCGTCGGGGCCCAGGCTCAGCCGGACCGCCCTCCGCGAGGCCACCTGGACCGCCAGCTCCAGCTCCCGCTCCGGCGTCAGCATCTCGCCCAGGACCTCGGCGACCACATCCGCGGGGACACCTTTGCGACGCAGCTCCTGCCGCAATCGCGCCGCACCGCAGCCGATGGAGCGGCACCGTTCCTCCACGAACTGCCGGGAAAAGGAACGGTCGTCGACGTACCCGGCCCGCGAACAGCGCTCGAGGAGTTCCGAAATGACGTCTTCGGCGTAACCCTTGGAGCGCAACCGCGTCTTCAGTTCCCAGACCGTGCGCGGCCGCAGGGCCAGAAGATTGAGGACGTAGGCCTCCGCCGCGGCCAGGGGGTCGCCCGGTCCAGGCTCCTCCGAGCCGGGTCCGGGGCCCGGCGACCCGGTCCGTCCGCTATCCATCCACTATCCGTCCACGTTCCCGAGGTCAAGGTTATCGTCGGCCGCCGGCGGCCTCGGTTTGACCTGACCCAGCTGCAGTTTCTCGCGGATTTTGGCCTCTATGGCCGCCGCGACGTCCGGGTTCTGCTTCAGATACTCGCGCACGGCGTCGCGGCCCTGCCCGAGCCGCTGGTCACCGTAGGAGTACCAGGCTCCCGTTTTCTCGAGAATCCCGAAGTCGGCCGCTACGTCGATAAGGCTGCCTTCCCTGGAGATGCCGAGACCGTAGAAAAGATCGAATTCGGCCTGCCGGAACGGGGGAGCGAGTTTATTCTTGACGACCTTCACCCTGACCCGCATCCCCACGACTTCGTTACCCTGTTTTATGGCGTCCACCCGCCGCACTTCCAGACGGAGCGACGCGTAGAACTTGAGGGCCCTTCCTCCCGGCGTGACCTCGGGATTGCCGAAGATGACCCCGACCTTCTCGCGAATCTGGTTGATAAAAACCGCTGTGGTCCGCGACTTGGAAATGGCCCCCGTCAACTTGCGCAGGGCCTGCGACATCAGGCGGGCCTGGAGTCCGACGTGCGAATCGCCCATCTCTCCCTCGATTTCCGCCTTAGGTACCAGGGCGGCCACCGAGTCGATGACAACGATGTCCACCGCGTTACTCCGGACGAGGGCTTCGGCGATTTCCAGCGCTTGCTCGCCGGTGTCCGGCTGAGAAATAAGCAGGTTGTCGATATCGACCCCGAGGCGGGCGGCGTAGTGGGGGTCCAGAGCGTGCTCCGCATCAATGAACGCGGCGATACCGCCCATGCGCTGCGCTTCCGCGATGAGGTGCAAGGCGACGGTGGTCTTGCCCGAAGCTTCGGGGCCGTAAATCTCGACCACCCGGCCGCGCGGCACGCCGCCGACGCCGATGGCCAGGTCCAGGGCGACCGAACCCGTAGGGATGACCTCGACGTTCGTGTTCGCCGCAGCTTCACCCAGCCGCATGATGGAGCCCTTGCCGAATTGCTTTTCTATTTGGCTCAGGGTCAGGTCCAGAGCCTTGGCCTTATCCACCGACCCCACCTCCGGAACACTCGGCGGCGGGCGGCGCGTCGCCCACCTCTGCCCGATTATGACGGCCCACCCGGGGTCGCTGTCAATAAGACTGTGGGGACCGTCCGCGCGACATCCGCCGGGGTTCGACAGGTTACCGCTCCGTCACCGGCCGCCCGGCAGGTCCACCGCCGCCAGAGGACGGTAGATCGGGCCGGACGGGCGAAGCTCGCTTTGGAAAAGGACCACTCGCCGGGCCGCAACGGCGGGACCCCGGTAATCCCGCAGGGCGGCCACCGCAGCCATGAGCTGGGCCGCGTTCTTTCCGGACCGACAACGGCCCAGGGTGAGATGCGGTGTGAAACCCCGCTCCGGCGGCAGGTACCCCAGCGGAGCCAGAGCTTTTGCCACGCGGGCCGCCAGCTCTCCGACCGTTTCCTTCCCCTCGTCCAACCCGACCCAGATCACCCGCGGGCTTCGCGACGACCCGAAGGTACCCATTCCGGCCAGCCTGAAAGAGAACGCCCGGGGACCGGCGGTCAACGCCTCGGTTAGGGCGCCGACCACGGCCCCCGTTCCCGAAACCGGCACATCGCCGAGGAACTCGAGAGTAAGGTGAAGGTTCTCCGGTCTCACCCACTTCACATCGGCGTCCGCTTCGCGGAGGCGGGCGATGACTGCCGCGAGATCGCGACGGGCCGGCTCATCGAGCTCTAGGGCCACGAAACAGCGTAGTGTCGCCGCCAACTGACCTTTCGACCTCCCGGCCCCCCGGACCCGGACCGCTAGACCCGGACCACGTCGTGGTCACCCAGGCGCAACCAAAGCAGGACAAGGGCCCGGTGGGCGGCTCTCTGTTTGACGAGACGGCGGTCCTGACCAAACATGTAGCGGTGACACTCGTCCGGCTGCCCGGCCCCTGACAGGGCGATGTAGACCAGGCCCACCGGTTTTTCGGCCGTCCCGCCGGTCGGCCCGGCGATTCCGGTCAGCGCCACCGCCACCCCGGCTCCGGAAGCCGCCAGGGCCCCGCGGGCCATGGCCACGGCTGTTTGTTCGCTCACCGCCCCGTGCTCCGCCAGCACCTCCGGGGGAACGCCGAGCAGAGACGTCTTGGCCTGGTTGCTGTAGACCACCAGATCCCGGTCGAAATAGCGGCTGGCTCCGGGCACCTCGGTCAGAAGGTGCCCCACCAGACCGCCGGTCAAGGATTCGGCCACGGCGAGAGTGAGTCCCCGGGCCGTCAGCCGCCGCCCGCAGGCCAAAGCGATAGTGTCGTCGTCGAGGCCGAAAATGTAAGGCCTTAGCGCTTCCCGACGGCAGATTTCGGCTACTGTCGCCTCGACCAGGCTTCGCGCCTCCTCGGCCCGGCCCGCCTTCGCCGTCACCCGGAGGTGGGTCTCGCCGATACTGACATAAGGAGCGACGGTCGGGTTAGGGCAATGGATAAGGTCGCGGACCGCCTCTTCGACCTGGGGTTCACCCAGATAACAAACCTTCACGATACGGCTGAAAAGGAAGCTCCGCCCGCCTGAGCCACCCTCCCCCGAGCTCCCGGGGGCCGTCCGTCCCAGTAGATCTTCCAGCAGGGGGATGAGATGTCGCCGGACGATGGGCTCAAGCTCTTGCGGCGGACCGGGAAGAAGAACCACATACTTCCCCCCGGCGGATACGAAAAGGCCCGGTGCCGTCCCCACCGGGTTGGGCAGGACCACGGCACCCTCGGGGACCAGGGACTGTTTGGCCACCGCCGCGTCGACTACCTGGCTCCGGCGGCGGTGAAGAACCCCCCTTATCTCCCCGGCGAGCGCCGGGTCGGGCAGCAGCCGGAGCCCCAAAACCTCGCAAACCGTTTCCTTAGTGAGGTCGTCTTCCGTGGGTCCCAGACCGCCTCCGACGACGACGAGGTCGCTTCTCGCCAGCGCCAGACGGAGCGCCGCCGCCAGACGTTCCCGGTTGTCGCCCACGACCTGCTGATAATACGAGTCGATGCCCAGCTCGGCCAGCCTCTCGGCCAGGAAGCGGGCGTTGGTGTTCGTTATTTGGCCGAGGAGAAGCTCGGTCCCGACGGAGATGATCTCACCGATCATGCCTTAGCTTTCTCTACGCGGCGCCCGGGACCTTCCTCCCGGCCCTTGCTCCCGGGCCTGACCCGAGACCTGCTCACGGTGACGGGCAGACAGACCGGCAGCGCCGGGCCAGGGGCAGTGGTTGGCGAAGTTCGGTCCGGCGGTCCGGGGTCCGTCGGCGCGGCGCGCGGAGGCGGCGGGCCGGCACGCACGCCGCAGGCTCCGAGCCCGCCCGAGTGACTTCCCGCCCCCGCCGTGTCCGTCGTCCCAGACCTTCAAGAAGACGTCGGAAATCGTCGCCGTCCAGCCGTTCCCGTTCCAGAAGCACCGCCCTCGCCGCGGTGAGACGCGAGCGGCGTGCGGCCAGAAGACCCTTAACCGCGGCTTCGCGCCGTTCGATGATCCCCTTAATCGTATCGTGCAAAGTCGTGTTCGGCACCAGGTCCTCGCGGACTATACCCAGTTCGGACATGCCTCCGCTGACGAGCAGACGGGCCAGGTCCACGGCCTGCTCCAAATCCTTCTGCGCGCCGGTGCTGCGGCTGCCGAAGAACATCTCCTCGGCCACGCATCCCGCCAAAAGGACGTCGAGTCTCTCCTCCAGCTCCTCACGGGAGTAGAGGAACCGGTCGTTCTCGGGCGTCTGCCGGACGTAGCCGAGAGCGCCTCCGCGGGGGCAGATGCTGACCATCGCCACGGAGCCGGCCCAGTAATGTTCCGCCACCAGAGCGTGACCCAGCTCGTGCGCGGCCACCCGTTCCAACTCCTCGCGGGACGGTCTCTTCCCGACCTTCTCCCCCATGAGCACCTTGTCTACGGCTTCAATCAGGTGCCTTTGTTCGACGCGGGAGGCTCCCTCCCGGAAGGCGAGAATCGCCGCCTCATTGGTGACACTCTCGAGATGGGATCCACTGAAACCGAAGGTCTGCCTGGCGATCTCCTCAAGGTCCACCCCCGCCGCGAGCGGCTTGCGGGCCGCGTGGATGCGGAGGATCGCCAGGCGTTCCTCGCGGTCGGGAAGCTCGACGCGCACGATGCGGTCGAAACGCCCCGGGCGAAGCACGGCCGGGTCGAGAAGGTCGAAACGGTTGGTCGCTCCGATGACCAGGACTGTTATATCGTCATCGTTCGACAATCCGTCCATCTCAACCAGGAGCTGGTTAATGGTCTGGTCGTACTCGAGGTGACCCGTATGCTGTCCCCGTTTACCGGCCAGCACCTCGAGCTCGTCGATGAAGATGATGGCGCTGCGGGAACCTTCACGCCGCGCCATATCCCGCGCCCGGCTGAAAAGCTGACGCACGCGTTGGGCTCCGACTCCGGCGTAGACCTCGATGAACTCGCTGCCGGAGGCCGCCAGGAAAACCGAGTCGGAGTAATTGGCGGCGGCTTTGGCCATGAGAGTCTTGCCGGTACCGGGAGGCCCGGTCAGGAGGATACCTTTAAGCGGTCGGATGCCGAGAGAGGCGGTCCGCTCGCGATTGATGATGAAATCAAGGGCTTCCATCAGCTCCCGCTTGGCGGCGGCTTGTCCTCCGATATCGTCGAAAGTGACCGCCCGCCCCGGAACGGCGAGCTTCTTATCGACGACAGTCCCGGCCCTGGTGCCGCCGCTCAGAAACCCCGCCAGGCCCGCGGAGTTGGCCAAGACTAGAAGAAGGCCGAGAACAAAGACCAAGGGCAGCACATTGAACCCTTCGAGCGACAGGAAGATGACCAGCGCCGCCGCGCCGCCGATGGCTATCTCCTTTATCAAGTCCCCTGTGCCTCCCCGAGGCGCCCGCGGCGTCATCCGCCCCACCCGCCCCAGGGTCGGACCGTGACCGAGATGCGCGACCCGCCCGCGTTCTGGTCGGCCGACATCATCTCACCCGAAGTACCGGCCCGCGGGACGACTTGGTAAAGAGCCGACCCGTCCTTATGCAGCTCAACGTAGACGTAATCCGAATCGACGAACACTCGGGCGCTCGTCACCTTGTCCGGGCCGGCGACTTCTTTCAAGCTCGTCGGCAAAAGGGAATAGCGACCGGTCGCGACGGCCTCTTGAACGTAGAAATGGAAATCATAGTAGACCTTCTCGAGCTCGAGAGTCCGGGTGTCGCTAAGCTCGATCCGGACTTCTCGACCGCCCGCGAGCGGACCAACGGCCTGGCGCAGTTCGGCCACGAACTGTTCAAGGGCCGACACGTCGCCGACTTTGACCTTGACCTCCAGCACGTCGCCGGAGCGGCTCACGACGACGTCGCTCACACCGGGAACGGCCCGGACCGCTTCCAGAATCGGGCGGTCGAGAGCCCGGCTCTCGTAGAGCCACCTTACCCCGAAAAGAACGCCTAAGGTCAAGACTAAAGCCGCAACGACAACGGGCCAACGTACACTTCTGAGGTTCATACCGCCGCTCCCCTCGCTGAAACCGCGGCCCGCCCGCCCGGGCGAAGGGACTCGCCCGCTTCGGCGCCGGAGATGTCTTTGCGCAAGGTGACATAATTATAGCACGTCAAACCGGCAAAGTCGTCTAATGGGTCGACCCTGGCGTAGAAGTGCGGGACGGGATTGACGCCGGAACAGCGAGAAGGTCGTAGCCGCGGTAGCCGGTCACCTTGACCCGGATAAACTCCCCGGCGGCGGGCGGCGCTCCTCGGCCGTCCTCCTCCGGCCATCGGACCAGGACGCATCCGTCTATTTCCGGGGCGTCGGCTTCGCTCCGGGCTCTTACCAACACGTCCTCCCCTCGCACGGATTCCGTTCCCGCCCGTCCGGGCCGTCTTTCGATAGTTTCCACGAGAACCCGAAGGGTCGAGCCCACCAGAGCCCGCTGGTGCTCCCGGACTATCCGCCGTTGCCACATCGCGGCCCGTGCCAGACGCTGCCCTTTCGTTTTGTCATCGAGCTGACCCGGCAGACGGGCGGCCTTCGTCCCTTCCTCCCGTGAGTAGGCGAAGAACCCCGCTCGTTCAAGTCGAACTTCGGACAAAAAGGAAAGCAG
>Ga0315298_1002447_pt1 | contig 31506 bp, 39 predicted proteins | sample WHS_1_MG_FD_203077 | JGI IMG/M metagenome (GOLD analysis project Ga0315298, IMG submission 203077) | Extremophilic microbial mat communities from Washburn Hot Springs, YNP, Wyoming, USA - WHS_1_MG | ecosystem: Environmental > Aquatic > Thermal springs > Hot (42-90C) | place: USA: Wyoming... | reverse complement strand
AAGGCCGGGACGGGATGCGCTCGTAATCGTCGACGGCATTCCCGTTTCCAGAATCCGCCCGGGGGCAAGGGTAGAAGTGCAGTACTCGAACAATTACGCGCGCTTCTTTGAATGGGAAGATTTCTACTGCAAGATAAGGGAGAAGCTACTATGACGCGCAACATTTTGGTGCTCGACACCTCCGCCGTCATCGCGGGTTTGGCCCCCGGGCTCGTGAACGCCGAGCAGGTAACCGTGCCTGAGGTCCTTGAGGAAGCCCGTGACCTCTGCTCAAAGCTGGAACTTGAAACCGCAGTACTGGCGGGGAAGGTAAGAGTGGAAGAACCGTCCAAAAAATCGCTGGAGGAAATCTACAACAGGGTGAAGCACAGCGGCGACGCCGTCTCGACCACCGACGTCAAGTTGCTCGCGCTCGCCCTAGACCTGAAGGACAAAAAGGCAGAGATAGTGACCGACGACTATGCTATCCAGAATCTGGCCACCATGCTCGAGCTACCCTACCGTCGCGTCGCCATGCCCGGGATAAAGGAGGTGCTGCGCTGGGAAGCCGTCTGCCCGGCCTGCGGGAGCAGATTCCCCCCCACCGCCACCAGTTGTCTCATCTGCGGCTCGGACCTGAAGAGAATGGCCAGAAGGTAGTGTTTTTAAAAAGCGGGGCGATATACCAAACGAAGGTGAAGGTTTGGAGGTCTTTTCCATCTCGATCATAGGTGGGAGAAAGGAGCAGAGAGCTTTTGAAATTCTGAAAAAGAACGCTAAGGCCATAACCAGCGTGGTTAAAAAGTTTGAGGATGTCATCACCGCCTATTTCACCGAACTGGATTTGGACCGGGCCGAGAAGCTTGGCAGGGAACTCTCAAAGCTGGAAACCGCGGCGGACAAGGGAAAGAGGGAGTTCATGCGCGTGCTCAACGAGGGGGCCTTTCTGCCCGCCTTCCGTGCCGACCTAGCTTGGCTCGCCGAGCGCTTGGACACCGTCGCCGACACGGCTGAAGGTGCCATGCGCGTGATCCTGCTGAGAAAACAGCTGATGGATGCACTGGCGAAGGCCGAAAAAAGAAACAGAAAAATAAAGGAATGGAGGCTAAAGTTCGCCGAGATGGCCAAGGTCACGACAGAGACGGTGAAAATCCTTGAGGAGTCCATCGACGCACTGGCGATCGACATCAACCTCGCCACTAGAAAGGCTAATGATGTCGACCTCTTGGAGCACGAGATAGATCTGATGGAGCACAGTCTGGTGAACGATCTCTACGAGTTTGAGAGGCTCTTTGACCCCATCAGCGTCGTCCAGCTCGCTGACATCATCCGCAGATTCGGCAACGTGAGCGACCGCGCCGAGGACATGAGCGACTCCGTGACCATACTCGCCTTCACGTTAACAGCATAATCAAAGGCCCATCAGCAGCAGGCCGATCGCGAATGAGAGAAGAGCGACCGTAGCCGGCGTGAGGGCCAACGTTATCCCGATGTGCCTGAGCCTCTTCACACTCACCATAGAGGTGCCCTTGAAAAGCCCGACCCCCGCCACCCCGCCCACGATGGCCTCAGACGTTGACACGGGCATGCCGAACTGCACGAAGGACCAAACAGTGATGGCGGCGGCCAGCTGTGCGGCGAAGGCCGTGACGGGGCCGATCTTGGCTATGCCTGAACCCACCGTGACCATTACTCTTTTACTGAAGGTCAAGGCCCCGACGGCCAAGGCTGCAGCGCCGAAGAGGGCGATGAGTTGAGGAGGAGTCCCGAAAAAGGCGTAGACGGCGCCGACGGATGCACCCACATCATTGGCGCCAAGCGCGTAAGCACTGTAGGCGGACGCGAACAGAACAAGAAGGGACAGTGTTTGGTTAAACCTCAAAACGTTTTTCATTCGACGCAAGAGCACGCTGACGGCCCTGAAAATGAGGAAAGCCAGAAAGGCCGCGATCAAGGGATTCAATAGCCAGGAGATGGCGATCGCCACCAGCTTGCTATACTGCAGGCCCATCCCCAGCCCGGGTTGCAGAAAGTTTATCAGAAATCCCGCCCCAATCACCGCGCTGACCGTGGACAGGGAAACCGACATCGGGATTCCAAACAGAGTGGCAGCAAACATCCAGAGGCTGGCGGCAATCAGGCTAGCAAGTGCAGCGTAAGGATAGGTGGAGAATGGATTTACGCCGGATGGTCCGGGAAGGATGATGCCCTCGCCAACCGTCCTCATGCTCTTCCAGCCCTCAAGAACCGCACCCAGAACAACGAAAACTATCATTATCAGCATCGCCCGGCGGTAAGACAAAATCCTGCCGCCGACCGAAACCCCAACGCAGTTGGCGGTGTTGTTGGCACCGATATTCCACGCAACAAAAAACCCGACGACCAAGATGACTATTTCTATCAAACGGCTCGCCTAATCGAGTTATCCTCCAGGAGTTAATAATTCCTCTACAGCTCGAAAATCTTCGGGCGCAACTTAACCAAGTCAAGCGTTACGACGGTCTTCCGGCCGGTCAGATAGCCGCAGACCTCGCCGGGATTTATCACCAGCGGCCTCCGGCCGGTTATCTTCACCTGGTGAGTGTGTCCTCTGACCACGATGTCGTACATGCCAGATCTGACGACGGCGTCTATAATTTCAGGATGGGTTCCGTGCAGCAGGGCTATCCTTCGTCCGCCCAGCCTCAGCGACTCGAAATTCTGCGGTGGCGGCAGGCCAAGCTCTTTGAACCTCGCAGCTATCATCTCCCGGTCGCCGTCGTTGTTTCCCCAGACATAGTGGAGTTTGGCCTTCAACCTGGAGAACCTGGGGACCACGAAAGCGGAGTTCAGGTCGCCGGCGTGAAGCACGTGCCGGACCTCAGACTGGTTAAAAAAATCTATCGCGCTCTCGACCGCTTCCAGTTTGTCATGAGTGTCCGACATCAGCCCGATGATTGTCAAGTGAACTCCAAAATCACTCGGCGGCGGGACTTAAATCGCTTTAAGAAATTCCAGCACAATGATCCCGGCCCTTTCGATGTTATCGACAGAGATATGATCGGGAAGATCATCGCAACTGTGGAGGTAGCGGTAACCCCTGAGCCTCGCGTTGGGCAACCGAAATATCCTTGCGATCCTGCGGCCGAGCCGATCTACTCCCGATGTGTCAAAGGTGAACGTCGTGGCCTGAATCCCGGAGTGAAGAAGCGGGATGTGGTCATGAGCGGCTAGGGCTGCCCACCAGAGCCTTGGCTTGAGACCAAGACCACTGATGACGCCCAGCAATTTCTGGTTCAAACTTTCAGAGGTTCTAGTTCTGCGGAGTAGACCGTTTCCCTCGATAACGTAGGGATGAGTGCCGGCACCGACCATATCTAGATTCAGTACCAGTGTGCCCTCAGGCAGAAGACTTTCCTCAGCCAATTTTTTTGAACCAAGCAGTCCCTGCTCCTCAGCGCCAAAGGCGATAAAAAAGATTGAGGTCTCAGGAGGTGGCTGTTCGGCAAGGACGCGGGCCGATTCAAGCATGACGGCGACACCGGAAGCATTGTCCTCGGCGCCCGGCGAGACACGGCGGCTGCTGGCCGCGATAAAACTCGCCGCGCAGACGGGCAGGAAGAAAACTGCCAGAGGCGACCAGACGATGGGCCAAGCGTGGATCAAGCCCAGCGCCCGGAGCACCAGCATTATTGTTATTAAGGTAACCGCGGGCAGAAAGGTGAACCTGATGAAGATGCTGAGCCTGAAGCTGACGGTGCATGGAGCAGAGTCATAATGGGCCGTCAAAGCCAATTTCTTCTTAGGCACCTCGACCTCCCTAGAAGCGATTATATTCTGGCTGGTTTGTTTGGGCATCAATTTACTGAGCGAGCGCCACAACACCAGCACAACAAGCCAGGAGGGAAGTGAAGACTCCGGAGACAAAAACAAAGACAGAATGAAGGCCGCCGTGAAAACTACTGCCGTCACTTGGGAGCGGGCCGAGCGGCTGACGAACTTGAACTCCTGAACCCTTACCTTGAGCCCGATGTTCTCGAACTGCTTCCCGATGTACTCCGCCGCCAGCCTGTCCCCGCGGCTGCCTGCCAAGCGGGGGCCGATCTCGTAGGCGAGCTTGTCGATGTGCTCGAAGGCCCGCCGCGACTCAAACTCAGCCATATCCTCCCGCATATTTAATTAGCCCCTAACAAAAACTCTTTACTGCGGGGGTAGCCAAGCTAGGTCAACGGCGCCAGTCGAGCGGGCGTAACTCAAGATCTGGCCAAGCATGAGAGATCTGGTCTCTCAGGAGTTCGGGGGTTCAAATCCCCTCCCCCGCACCTTAGGCTGAAAAGCGAGAATAGGGCTTCTTTCAGGGTTTCCGTATGACGGGCGTCCTGCTTTTGTCATGACAAGTGAAAGTTGGGTCGGCTCCGGTTTAGAACCCCCTACCGGGCATTTTCATCCGGAGATGTTCAGGGCTCAAGTTCCGATCTCAGCGAACCCTTAGGCTAATTAACTTTACCGGTTTTTTATTATTGGGGTGAACAAAATTCCCGAAACCGAACAGCACCATAAGCTGAAGGAACTTTTAGCTGGAAAACTGAAAGAGTGGTTTGGCGCTTCTATCCAAGAGTACCCTTCGGCCGGTCATGAGCTAGACATATTTGTTGCCACGCCAGAAGGTGTTTCCATTTATGTTGAGATAATATGGTCGCCATCAAAAACTCATTTTTTGGAAGACATGAACATGCTTCAGCAGTCTGACGCAGACATAAAAGTGGTCGTTGCCAGTCCTGAAATAATCTCAAATGAAGAGTTTCGCAGGGAATTTTCTAAAGTGGCTATTGCGCAACGCCGCCAAGGCCGGGTATTTTACGCAGAGATGTTAGATGGTGAGAGGATTATGCGGGACCAAGTCTATGTAGATACTGGTCTAAAAACCGTCTTTACGCACCTAGTAGAACAAGTAACACCCTTAAAGAAAAAGCCCCCCAGACCTGAATTGAAGTTTCCACAACCTCAACATTTCGATATCTTACCTGACGAAAAAAGCGATAAGCTTTTCTCAAATTTGTTTCCTGTAATAAGTATACCAGATTTACAAACAAAATTTGAACGAAGGCATGTAATGAAATTTCTCAACAGCGCTCTTTACACTCATCTGAAATCATACTCTAGCTTACAACAGCATCCTAGCTTTAAAAGTACATATTTTTACAAACCGGATAGTAATGAGCCGAAAGTTGTTAATGGGCGAACCGTAGCATCGTCAATTTGTCTGCCTTCTGGGGAATTGTGCTGGATACATGATTCAGTAACCTTAAGATTTGTCATGTTAGGTGAAATAATTTTTCTACTTGTGGAACCTGGATATGCGTTTACCAAGGACGGAGAGAAGTTACTTTGTAAAGAAAAAGCTGGGCCGCTTACAACCAAACGGCTCGCTCATGAGTTCAATAGACAATATCTAGAACATATCATCTTTTGGATTTCTACTCTGGCAGCCGGCAACGACAGTATTACGATCCCAACTGATTGGGGGCCGATAGTTATCTCTGTAAAACCGGTTGAGATTAGTGCAAACTTTGGAGGGGGGATTAAATGAATGCCCAACACGAGTTCCAAGCTTGGTATATTGAAGAACCAGAATTGCTTTTTGCAGGTGGAAAAAAATGTGTTGACCAGAAAATCGGGCTTACACTTTATGGACCACCTCAGCTTCCCAACAAGATCGATGTTATTAAGTCCATTAATGTGGGGCTTGTAGGAACGGGTGAAATGATTGATTTCGCTGAAAGATGGATAGAAAAAATAAAACGGGGAGTACAAAGCAGAAAAGAATCTCCACTTTTTCCCTCGTTTCCAGGATTCGAGGCCACGTTTAACTGTGTCATAAATATGGCGGATCAGTGGAAGGAGATCATTCAAGAAAGCAAGTTACAACAACTAGCTAGTATAGCAAAACATAAAGATAGGGTTAACAAAGCAGTTGATCTTTTTGCAGAGAAACTTCAAAATTTAGTGGAACGTGAACCGCGACCGCAGATTGCAATTTGTGCCTTGCCTCAAAAATTTATTCGTATAGTCAGCGGTCGAGAAGCAGCTATTGGTGTTTTAGAGAACCAGAGCGTTGCAGACCCTTTACCAGAAGCGATAGATTTCCGTAGGACATTGAAAGCTAAAGCAATCGAGCTCGGGATACCTACTCAATTGATCAAGGAAAGTACGCTTACAGGAAGGACAATCACAGGAGAAAAGCCGTTACAAGATGAAGCCATCAGAGCGTGGAACTTTTCCGTTGCCATGTACTATAAAGCTGGAGGATTTCCTTGGGGGTTGGCAGATGTTTCTGCAGGAACTTGCTATATCGGGGTATCTTTCTATAAGGATCAAGCAAGCACCAGAACAAGAACAAGTTTGGTACAGATTTTTACGCATACTGGAGAAGGTCTTGTATTAAGAGGTGATAGGTTCGAGTGGGACGAAAAAATGGGTAGAACCCCCCACCTATCGAAACCAAACGCGCTCAAACTCTTGAAGGAGGCTGTGGATGTTTACGAGCGCCATATGGGACATGTCCCCGCCAGAATAGTTGTGCACAAAAGTTCACGTTATTGGGATGATGAACTTGCTGGCTTTAGAGAAGCTTGTCAAAAAATCAGCAAAATCGATTTTGTTGCATTTGGCAAGCGCGGCATTCGATTTTTGAAACAAGGTATGTACCCCCCCTTGCGTGGTACTGTGATACAACTATCTAAAGGCAACTATCTAGTCTATACTCGAGGCTACATACCTTTGTATAAAACTTATCCCGGTCTTCACGTTCCCCATCCGCTAGAGATATTAGAGCACCATGGCGACTCAGACATTCGAACAATATGTAAAGAAATACTGGGGCTGACGAAAATGAATTGGAACAATGCTGAATACAGTATCCGCGAGCCCGTAACTTTACATTTTTCGCGAGAAATCGGGGAAATACTCGCCAATGTTCCTGAAGATATGCAACCAAAACAACAATACTTGTTCTATATGTGAATCAGAAGAACTGTCTAGTTCATAATAGTCAATATCTATATGGACCCTTGATCAAATGTTTGCATAGATGAATAGTGAACTCTCCATGCCTCTCCGGATCTGAATACCACTCTCTAAACACCTTCTGAAAACTCACTCTTCTACCGAGTTTCTCCTTCAGGTAACGCTCAAGCTCTCCAGTATAGATCACGATCCCGCCTTGCATCTGAACGTACTGCGCGAAGTTCACCATTTTGCCCGCGACCTCTATCTCGTCCTTACCTTTCCATGTGGCTATCATCACAGGAATCACGTTGAACTTGGGCACTCGGACGATAACCCTTCCGCCGCCGATAGCTGGTAGGCTGGCCTTGGTCCCGAAGTCGAAGGTGTCGGCCAGCTTGGCAACGAAGTCGTCCCAGTGCTCCCTCCTCGGCTGCCTGACGTACTTCATCTCGAAGACGAGCACGATCTCCCTCACGTAGCGCCCGTTCGTGAATGGGGCCAACTTCATGTGGAGTACTCTGTCCACCTCGATAAGCTTCGCTGGGTCGCTTGCTCGGTTCTTGTAGACGGTGTACCGCTTCTTTCCGTCGCGGGTTATGCTGAACTCCCACCACATCTCCTCGATCTTCAGGTCTTTGCCCTCCCACATCCTGTCGAGCGCAACGTGGCAGAAGTCCTCGTGGGCGTGCCCGATGAGATTGCTTCTGCTCCGCTTCCTGCTGTCGATACCCTGCCAATAATTTCTCTCCTTCTCAAGTTCCTTATCGCTAAGGATACCAGCGATGTGGTAGTACGGCTCCCCATTGATCTCCTCCTTGGCGAGGTCTTGGTAGACGCTCTGCAGCTCCCTGATGATCAGCGTAGCATCCTTGGATCTAGGCGAGAACAGCTCCTGGTGGGGCGTGAACCTGTGCTGCGTTTCGGTGTTTAGCCTTATCCGCTCGTAGACCGCCTGCTTGACGCCACTTAACACGTTTTTCTTCGCCAGCCTCTGCTTGTACTGCTCGTTCGCCAGGAAGTAGAGGTAGCCCTTGTCGAACACCGCCTCTTTTCCTGTGAGGGGGTTGAACCAGCCGGCCTTCTTGACCTTCCCCTTCTTCAGGAGGTAGTTGAGCGCCGACGCCGTTCTCCCCTTTCCGGCGCTTATCTTCTCGGCAATCTCCTCTGCAAATAGAGCAACATCCGATTCTTCGAGAGCGTCGAGTATCTTTGTACCGATGCTCTCTCGGGCGGAGGTATCGCTGGCTTCCCCGTAAGCCGTGAAAATTAGGCTCTCCCTCTTCTCAACCACCTTGCCGTGGCGCTTATCCCATGTTTCGTATGCAATCTCCTTCACTACTTGAGACTCGCTGGCCACGGTATACCACCTTTGCTTGCTCCGGCTCCAGCGCCAGGAGCCATCCTCTTTCACTGGTTTGTAGACTAGCATCTTCTTGCACGCTAAAACGTGACCCCTCCTCCACATGTTACTCAGGAGGGAATCAAGGTTTCGAAGGTCGAGCTCGCCGCTTAGCTCAGCTACCGTTCTCGGCTTGCCGTCGCTGAGCAGTTTTACGATGGCATCAGTCTTTGTAGCTCGCTCGGCCAACGTGCCCACCTACGCTTCGGTGAACCTCCGCATGAGTTCGCGGACGGCTTCTGAGAGCGATGGGTAGCCTTTAGTCTCTCTTTTCGCCTCGAAGCTTGTGTAGAGTTGCTCTGGGATTCGAACCTCTATCTTTCTCATCGCTCCACCTGTGTATTCACTTGTGAAATAACTGGTATATAAAGCTATCGGTGAGCACATAGGTTTATATACTAGTGAATAAAACTAGAGATGGGAAGCCGATGGACGAATTAACCCAGCAAATATATAAGGTAGTAAAAAATTCAAACGAGCCCTTGACAACAGATGAGATAATCAACACAGTAAAACAGCCCCGCCACTTGGTCATCCACCGCCTGCGTAACTTGGCCATGGAAGGAAAGATACGCGGAAAACAGACAAAGGAAAGGGGGAGTTGGATATGGTGGATCTCAGGAACTTGAGGTGAAATGATGAATTACTGGCTTTGTATAACAAATGAAACTAATTGGAAAATCGTCAAATCAAAAAAAGTGTGGGGGGTAACTGATAGGCATAAAGACAAAATAATAATAACAAAAGAAGGAGATAAACTGGTTATCTACATTAAACCGATGAAAGTCGGAGGAATATTTGAAGTTGTATCGAAACCTTTTAGAGAAGAGAGTCCAATTTTTAAGGACGAAGCATATCCGAATAGAGTTAGAATAAAACCTATCTTAGTTCCTGATCAACTTTTAGAATTTCGAGAATTGGTTAATAAATTACATTTCATTACTCAAAAAAGAATGTGGGGCGGGCATTTGCAAGGGAAAGCAATGAAGCTCATCCCTAAAGAAGACTTCGAACTAATTAAAGAAAGATTAGAACAAATTCCGTGAGAAACATGATTGAACAAAACACAGCTAACAATATTGTGGTAGGCGAGCGGCCCCACCCACTGTTGAATACAGAGGAAATCAGAAACCAAAAAGAGAAACACTTTGCGAGAAAAGAAAAAGTGCTTGGACAGTTCATGACTCCTCCGGAAGTAGCAAACTTTATAGTTGATTTTGCGCTTTTATCCGTGAGTCGCAAACCAGAACTCGCTATTGATCCTGCGTGCGGCGATGGCGTCTTTCTCGAAGCTCTAATTAAAAAAGGAATCAGCCGAGTAGTTGGGATCGATATAGATAAAGAAGTGATACCAGATAACTTGAGAAACAAATGTGAAATTTTCGCTCCGAGGGATGGGCTTCTCACATTAAGTAAAGAGCTTGAGGGACGAGCCGACATCGTGGTTGGTAATCCTCCCTTTAGTGCAAAATATGGGAGAATAAAAAACGAAGAAATATTGTCAAGGTTTGAGCTTGGTAAAAGGAAGAAAAGCCAAGCAATAGAAATACTTTTTCTAGAGCGGTTTATTCAACTAGCCTCGGACGGGGGGGTGATAGGAATTATCTTGCCCTCAAGCATTTTTTCAAATGTTTTACTTCGAGATGTAAGAGAGTTCATCATTAGCAATACCTCAATTATTGGCATAGTTTCTCTCCCGCGAGGTATATTTAGAGGAACAAAAAACACAACATCCAAGACCAATATTTTGTTTGCCAAAAAAGGCACTCAGAGTGATAACGTTTTTATGGGGATAGCAAACAAACTTGAAGACCTTTTTTTAGTTCTAAAAGCTTACAAAGAGAAAAAAAGGATAGATAGTCCTCCAGCATTTTGGGCAACAAACCCGAACGTTGATAATCTGTCGCCAGAGTTTTACTTTGCGGCAGATTATTTTGAAAGCACTAAAAACACAATGAAATTGGGTGAGTTGGTTTCTGAAATGTTTTGTGGAAAAACCGAATACGGGCCAAAAAGGCGATTCGCAGCTCAGGGTATTCGTTTTATTTCTGCAAAAACTGTTACCCCCTTGGGAATAGATTTTAACAAAGAAAATAGAGGTAGACATTTTGTAGACCCAAAAAGCGAGATGTACAAACAAAAAGCCCATGTAGAAGTGGGGGATCTCCTTTTCGTTCGTGTTGGTGTGGGTTGCATAGGTAAGGCCGCAGTTGTTACCAAGGAAGATGAGCGAGGTGTCGCCGACGATTGGATATATATTATCAGACCAAAAAAAGAATTGCTTTCGTATTACTTGGCATTTTACCTGCAATCAAAATATGGAATTTCTCAAGTAAACACGTTTAAAAGAGGTGTTGGAACAGTCACGATACCGCAACGTCTCTTGAAAAATTTGGTTGTTCCAGTCCTTTCTGAACCGCAATTACAAAAATTTAAAGAACTCTATCTTGAAATGGCAAAGTGGAGGCAAAAGGATGAAGAGATGGCAAGAAAAATTTTCCATAAAGCCGTTGAAATGGTCGAAAAGGTATTAGGAGAAAAAACGTATGCGGATAAAAATTGAGAAAAATAAAATTATCGTGGAATTTCCTTTGACTCAACCTAAAAAGTCGTGGAAAATTAGAACGAACAGCAAAAAATCTGCAGATAAAATTTTGGGACACCAGATCCAGAAGAATGACTTTCTAGAATGGATGGTAGACTATCAAGAACTGCGAGACATTCTTTATTGTCTTAAAAAAGTGTCGCCAAATGATTTTCGGGACATAGCACAAGAATTTAATCAGATACAACCCGAGACGGAAGAGCCGGAGGAGGCATATCAAAAACCTCCCGTTGTGGTAGGAGATATCGTTATAGAAAGACAAATTTTGAGAAAACAAAGAAAACCTACAGAACCATTTCCATATGTTTTTGTTCTTTTCAGACTTTTCTATGAAACTATTCCTAAATTAACTAGGGTCTTTATGGTGGACAAAAAGGGAGAGAAAATAGCAACCACCAATAATCGAAAAATTAGATGTGGAGACACATTAGTTTGGTTGCCTTCGAAGGAAGAGATTTCCAAGATAATGGAGGAATTTGCGACTTTAAGTAAAAAACACAAAGACTCCGCCAAGAAACTAATTTTTAACAGAATAGAAAATTCAAATTCTTAAATAGGCGAGGACGCTTGGATCGCGGAGCGTGATGGAGCTTTAAACAAGCAAAGTTACATTATTAACTATGGTTAAACAAAAATCAAGTGGGAAACGTCCGAAAACAGGCGGGTGGTGAGTATGGCTCTCAAATGTAATGTATTTTACGATGATGGCGAGAGAAAAATCGTTGTAGAATTGCCTATTACTTTACAGACAAGTTTAGTTAGAGTCAAGGATATAGACGGAAATCCAATAGGTGCCGTCAGATCACAAAGTTTGAAAGAGGATTGGTATGTAGAGTGGCAGATTTCCTACTTTGATGAAAATAGGCAACTCGTTGAGCTGGGAGAGATGTTCAAACTACTAGCTACCAAATGGAAAGCTGTTAACGAAGCTGAAATAAGAGAATTATGCCGCTATTTAGAAAATAGACGAGTATTTTTTGAAGAAACTTCTTCTATTCGTATGGAAAAAGACGAGGGTGCTGGGAGATTTGAAGGATTTACCTTACTATACAGAAAAGCACCTACCCTAAGAAAGCAGTTATCAGATGGATCGCTTATCCATATCGAATTGCGGCACAAACAGAAAGCAGTGGGATACCAAGCCATGTTATATATCTTTATTCCAATAAAAAATCTTGTCTCTAAGCTAGATAGGAGTTCTTTAGTAGGCAGGCCCGCACGTCAAAATGAGGTCGTGTTGTGGTCTCCAACAAAAGAACATATCATTGAACTCATGAAAGGCTTTTCCATAATGTCTAAGAAGCATTTGAAAGACATCATGACTATTGTGGAAAGATTTCTTTAGTTTCAGATTTTAGTATGGCATTTGAATAAGGCCCATTCGAAATGAGGGACTATAAGGTTAGTTGCACTTTTCCGAAAAGGATGGGAGATGACAATCTTCTATTTGCAAGTTGGTAATATTTTTCGTTGATTTCAAAACCGATGAATTGTCTGTTTAACTGTTTACAAGCTACAGCAGTGCTTCCACTCCCAATAAAAGGGTCTAGGACTAAATCCCCTTCTTTTGTAAACATTTGTAGAATCTCCTTTATGAAATGTTTTGGTTTTGGAGTTGGATGATCTATGAAGCCTTCATCAGGTTCGACCATTTTACCTGGGGTATCTATGAAAATATCTTTGTTTCGCAAAATAACTTGGGGATTTCCTTTTTTGAAGATAAAACAGGACATATACTTTGTAACTCCTATCGGTGATTTAACTGCTCCCTCCGGACAATAAAGGATAATTTGCCAAAAGTAAGTGAAAGGATTATTTTTGAATAACTCAGGCAAAAATTTTGTGCTGAAAAACGTTATAAAGAAGGCATCTTCCTTTAAAACCCTATAGCATTCAGGGAGCACGCTATAGAACGTGGTTAAATCTTTGTCACTATATACTCCTTCTTTGTTCAGTCCGTAAGGAGGATCCGTAATAATCGCATCCACGCAACCATCAGGTATCTTCTTGATTAACGCAAGACAGTCACCACAAATAATTTTGTTGACAAAATCATCGGGAAATTTTAGTTCACGCTTATTCTTCATATGAATCCCTTCTCCAACAAAAGGACTTTTTTCATACGATCTAAAAAGTTTCGGCGCTACGCATAGCTTCATTTTTCCCACTACTACTTTGGGCGAAGCTCCTTTATAAGGGAGAAACAAACACGGTTTAGGGGTTCTAAAGGTGGTTCAAATCCCCTCCCCCGCACCAATGTGAGATTTAAGCGTTTCACACCTTTCGAGAACAGCCCGCACCAGCATGTTTTATTTCGCCTCCGCATCGATGGTTTGGGAGGTGAGGTTTTATCCTTAACATGCCATCACCACAGCAATGAATTCAACCTGCCTCCATTACCTGAGCAATTCCATTAGCTGAGTCGAGTTTTTGTACATCTCAGTATTGTTGAATAAGACATACACTTCTTCGCGGCCTCTTTCCAGTTCCTTGACCCTCTTTGCGAGTTCTCTGATCTCCTCCTTTGAATACTCATAACGGTAGTCATACTCGCGCGGGTTCAGGCCATGTAGCCTGATGTAAGCGACATGATGATCAGAAACCGGCGCTCGGCGCATGATGTCGACCACGTGGACAAGATCAAGATCGCGACAGATTTTTTTAACCTCAACGACATTTTCCATCCAATCTCCACGCGGCTCCCAGGCTATGACCAGCTCCTCGCGATCAATTCTGTCAAAAAACTCCTCCATGTTGTTCATGTTCTCTTTAGTGCATTTGAAGTTCGGTGGAGTTTGAATGAGACAGATTCTGGAGTTAAGGGCACCGCAGATCTCCTTGGTGCGCTGCCAAGCCTCCAAGTTCTCCCTAGTCGGACGAAGCCATCCATAGTTCTTCTCCTGCTCTTGGGTCAGCCTCAGGCCCGAGCGCCGCCAAGTCGGGCTGGATGAGAGATGGGTGATGGCCTGCCAAGCTTTAACGGTTATCTCGAAGCCCTCGGGGACCTCGTCGCGCCATCTCTTCGCCGTCGTGAGCATCGGCAGCTTGTAGAACGTCTGCTGGCATTCAACCAAGGAGAACTTTCGAGCGTAGGCCTTGAGCCCGCCCTTGTAAAAGCCCCAGCCGCAGCAGCCGACTTTTATCATCAATACTATCTCGGTTGAAAATTAAAAAAAACAGGATATGTCAAAACATTGAGGTCATAAAGCTGCTCAACCTCATTTGACTTAACCGATTAGAGCACAAGCGATAATTGATATTTGAAAAACTGCTCGGAAATTTTAAATCAAGTTTCAATGAACAATATTTTATGGAAAAAATTGGTATAGGGCTCGCCGGCCTAGGTTTCATGGCCAGGGTCCATTCAAGGGCTTTAATTACGATACCCGAAGCCAGAGTAGTGGCCGCATGGTCAAAGTTTCCCGAGGAGCACGGAAGGTTTGGTGAATTTACCTCCAAGCTGGGGTTCAGAATCGAAAGATACTACACCGAAATCGAAAAAATGGCCAACGACCCCGAAGTTGAGGCGGTCATCTGCGCAATACCTTCAAGATTCATGGAGCCCATCGCCAGCGTGATCATAAGGGCCGGAAAAGCCACCCTATTAGAATGTCCGCCATGCGATACTCCTAACGGCATAGACCGCATCGATGAGCTGGCAAAAAAGGAGGATGTCCAAGTCATGCCGGGACACTGCTACCGTTTTGCGCCCTGCTTTAGAAAGGCCAAAGAACTCATCGAGAGCGGGGAGATCGGCAGACCACAGACCGTCCGCTTCACCGAATTCGTGCCGGCGGACAGCTTGGCGAGACAGTGGGCACCGGGGTCCTGGATCTGGGACAGATCCAAGGGGGGACCGATACCGACGATGACTGTGTTCTGCATGGACCTAGCCCGCTGGATCCTAAAATCGGAACCTGTCTCGCTGCAAGCGACGATTAAATGGCAGGATCTTCCCCAGTTCGGCACTTTGGGATACACCGTGTCAAACATCATCAAATTCAAAAACGACATCATCTGGACCAACGAGTTCGGCAGCGACGACCGCCCCGTTGCAGGCCCTCCGCTGAGAATGGAAATCATCGGCAATAATGGTAATGCAATCCTCGTGGATGGTCCCGAGCAGGTAATCCTAAAGGCGGGGGAAAAGGAAAAAGAGAAATGGCCTTTGAGTTTGACCCGGCCCGAGAGGTGGGGCCACAAGCCGCAGGACGAATACTTCATCAGATCCGTGGTGCTAGGGAAAGAGGAGCCAATCGTGAATCTGCAGGACGCCAAAAAGGCGCTGAAGATGTCGCTGGCCCTTCTGGAATCATCAAGGATCGGTGAGCCAGTTTACTTCAGCGATATGTAGCTGTGGCTGTCCTCGCGCAGTAATTACCTGTTCCAGTAAGTTGTCCGCTGTTAGCCGGTGGCAATTCTCAAATCTGAAATATTTCAATTTTTTAAAAAACCTTTAAGTAGAAAAAGCTCTTAAAATCTGTTCGGCAGGGATAAAAGCCTGTAGAGGTGGTCGAACCGGAGCCTACGGGCAACGGGGATCCGTGTAAAAACCCGGGCGAGAAACCGGGGAAGGATGCGGATAAGTTCCGGGGAAGAACGGGACGAGACAGCGACTGCAGGAAAAAGATCCTTACATGAAAAGACGACGAGTGAGCGAAGTGGTCGAGATTCGCGAGCTCGTTGGACCAGTAATGGAGGGATCAAGTCCCTGCCACTTTTGTTTATGGTTTCCTTGAAACCAATTGCCGCTTCCGGCGTCCTTTTCCCCAGCAGACTCCCGCCAGCATAGCAATCCTACACTACAAAACTGTGTAGCAAAAGAGGACAAGCACCATCCAGCGCTTAAAAAAACCTATATTTAGCCAGCCAGATTTTAGAGGTGGGCCAACCATGGAAGCTAGGAGAGAAATATTGAAAGTTTCTGGCCTAAGTGTAAAGTTTCAAGACCAAGCAGTTCTTGATAACGTTAGTTTTTCCCTAGAAAAGGGCAAGACCCTAGCAATAGTCGGCCCTAACGGTGCAGGCAAGACGGTGTTGTTCAGAACGCTGCTGAACCTGATTCCATACAGCGGGAAAATCGAGTGGGCGAAAGGTGTCAAAATAGGTTACGTGCCCCAGAGGCTTTACGTGAGCGACATTCCAATCTCAGTAAAAGAATTCCTATCGATCAAAAGTTTGGAAAATATTGAGGAATCACTGAAATCTGTCGGCCTTCATGGCAGGGATGTGCTGAACAGGCGCTTGGACATCCTGTCCGGAGGGCAGCTACAGAGGGTGCTGATAGCTTGGGCCATCATCGATAAGCCAAACGTCCTGCTGTTTGACGAGCCAACGTCGGGCGTTGACCTGGACAGCGAGGAGGCCATTTATAAGATGCTGAATGAACTCAAAAAGAAAACCAACATAACGATTCTCCTGATCTCGCACGAGGTGCACATCATAAAGGACTATTCCGACATCATGCTGGCCTTGAACAGATGTGTCACTTTCTTCGGAGAATCGAAGAAGATCGCAGACCTGAACGTGCAGAGGATAATATACGGTGAGCCCGTATGCTTGGGACCATGAACCCATCGGATGATTTTTGTGAATGATATCGTTCTCCTCAGCTTGATAACTGGCGTCTTCGCGGGTTTCGCGGCAGGTTATCTAGGCTCCCTCATGGTCCTTGAAAAGATGTCTCTCGTTGGTGATGCCTTGTCACATGTGGCCCTGCCGGGACTCGCTCTAGGAATTCTTTTCAACTTCCCGGTCTTTGTGGGGGCCTTCGCCTTCCTGTTCACCTCGGCGGTCGCTATCTGGTACTTGGGAAGAGTTACCAAGTTGCCCTATGAAACTATCGTCGGCGCGATGTTCACGCTTGCCTTGGCGATAGGGATACTAATAATCCCGGAAACAGAACTGCTGGAAGCCCTGTTTGGTGACATAACAAGGGTAAACTTGATCGATGCTACATCGGCAGTGTTAATATCGATAATCGCGCTCGCCATTACAAAAAACATATACAAAAAAATTGTGCTGAGCATGATCTCAGATGAGCTGGCAACTTCAAAGGGGATCAACGTCGCCAGGGTGAATCTTCTTTACCTTTTGCTGGTGTCCATGGCAGTGGCTATTGGCATAAAGATAGTCGGGACGTTGCTTGTGGGTTTTTTGGTCATCGTCCCGGCCGCGGCCGCCAAAATAGTTAGTTCCAATCTGAAGAAGTACTCATCTTTGAGCGCCGTGTTGGGCGCGACCAGCGCATCCTCCGGGGTTTTACTGTCAAGCTATCTTAACCTGCCGGCAGGTCCTCTGGCGGTGCTGTCCGGAATCATTGTGTTTCTGATGGCTGTGCTTGCCAGGAGGATATTAAAACTTTCTTCCTGAGACTGCGCAACATCGGTTGCTGGATTGGAAAAGCTGGAATATCTCCGGCAGAAAAATCAGCCTCTTTTCTTACTCGCCAATTTTTGTTCAAATTCTCTAGCGTGTTTCTCACAGCAGAAGTAATACTCCCTGCCGCCGATTTTTCGCCTGCAAGTCGCGAAGATGCACATCTCACCGGGGATCTCTGCCTCACACACCTCGCACTTTATAAAGGTCTTCATTTTTTGCCACCTTTTTCAAGGTAATTCTTTATAGCCGCATGCAGGGCGTCGGCGGCCAAGTTTGAGCAGTGCATCTTCACCGGCGGCAGACCCGCCAAGTTTTCCGCCACATCCTCCCTAGTTATCTTAAGGGCCTCATCGATGGTCTTGCCCTTGGCCAGTTCAGTAGTCATACTGCTGGTGGCTATCGCGGCGCCGCAGCCGAAGGTCTTGAATTTAATATCAGTTATCCTGTTGTCCTTCACCTTGATGTAAATCGTCATAAGATCCCCGCAGACAGGATTGCCGACGGTCCCGACGCCGTCTGCATCTGGTATCTCACCCATGTTGCGTGGGTTCCTGAAGTGATCCATCACCTTTTCACTGTACATCTTTAAGCAACTCCTTCGGTGTCAGGGGGGACATTACACGCAACCTTTTCACAATTCCTGGTAATAAACCCAGCACATAGTCCACATCCTCTTCGGTGTTCTGCCTGCCCAGCGTGAACAATAGCGACCCGTGCGCCTCCTCGTGTTTCAGGCCTATGGCCAGCAGGACATGGGATGGCTCCAAAGTCTTTGATGTGCAGGCCGAGCCGGATGAACAGGCCACTCCTTCCATGTCAAGGCTCAGGATCAGTGACTCCCCTTCGATATAACTGAACCTGACGTTGACGTTGTTTGGAAGCCTTTTGGTTGGGTGCCCGTTCAGAAAAGACACCGGGATGCTCTCCAAAACTCCTTTTATGAACCTATCCCTCAGCTTCACCAGCCTTTGTGATTCATCCCTCATCTCGGCCCTCGCAAGCTCGGCGGCTTTACCCATCCCGACTATTCCGGGCAAATTCTCGGTCCCCGAACGCAAACCGCGCTCTTGCCCACCGCCCTGCATTATCGGCACGACACGAGTTCCGGTACGGATATAAAGAGCTCCGACCCCCCGGGGGCCGTAAATATCGTTAGATGAGAGCGAGAGCAGGTCAATGTTTTCGCCATTGACGTCTATCGGGATTTGCCCGGCAGCGGCGGCCGCATCCACATGCAACAGAGCCCCTCGGCTGTGAACGACCTCACTTATCTCCCTAATCGGCTCAATTGTGCCTATTTCCCCATTGGCATACATTATCGAGACCAGTACCGTCCTGTTGTTTACCTCTTTCTCTAGGGCCTCCAGATCCACCACACCATGCCTGTCCACCGGGAGATACCTGACCTCGAACCCCTGCTTTCCGAGATCTTTGCAGGTGTTCAACACCGACATGTGCTCTATCGAGCTGGTGATGATACCATTCCCTCTATCTCTGTTTCTCAGCGCTGCACCTTTCAGTGCTAGATTATTGCTCTCCGTCGCACCCGAGGTGAAGATGATCTCCTCTTTTTTGGATGCGCCGATCAGATCAGCGACTTTGCCGCGCGCCGCCTCAATTGCCTCTCTAGCTTCATTGCCGAATGTATGAATTGTCGAGGGGTTCCCATATTTCTGAGTAAAGTAAGGAATCATGGCCTGGAGCACGCGCTCGTCTACAGGCCTCCCGGCCGCGTGATCCATGTAGACCTTCCGCATGTTCAACCGCCTCATGTTCAGAAACACAGGACCGCGTCAGCCTCCAAAACCCGGTCGTTCAGCGTGGCCGCGCCCACAATCTTGGCCGGGTCAATAAAGTCCCCCCGGCCCAGACCCAACAGCATGCAGCTTTGCTCGCAGACCTCAATCTTCACGCCGGCGTTTACCGCCTGATCCATCACCTGCTTCAGGGAAGGGAAGCTGCCTAACCTGATCTTCTCCGCCTCACCTTTTTTGACCACGGTAACCCCTTTAATCAGGAAGTATACCGTGGCATCCATCCCCATCGACACGGCCGTGGTCGCAAGGATGAAAGGCGCATACGTACGCTCCGGTGTGTCGACGCCGCTGGTCTGTATGTACAGTATCTTCTTTTTTTCCACATCACCACCCCTTTTATTTTTTCTTGATTAAAAACCTGAGGACGTTGCCCTCCTTGGTGAACTCCAGAATCTCATGCCCTAAGTGCTTGACCAAGCTCCCTATGTCCTCTACAGCTGCCGGATCGTCCGCCAGCACTTCCAACACATCGCCGGCCTCAAGCTTGTCGAGTTCCATGCGCGTCCTGAAGACCGGCTCCGGGCAATATAATCCCAAGCAATCCAAAGTAGCCTTGGGTTTGACATTCACGGGCAATCGTCCACCTCATAAAAATTATGGCCCTGTTATAATATAAAAGGAGGTTAACCCCCTGAAATCGTGAAACACATCGTTTTATTAAAAGGCGAAGAAATTGATGTGGGAAAATAATGAAAAAAACCGATATGAATCTGGCGGAAGCTTTCAGCGGCGAGTCCCAAGCGAATAGGAAATATCTGGCCTTTGCAAAAAAGGCTGACGAGGAAGGATACCCGCAGGTCGCCAAGCTTTTCAGAGCGACTGCCGCCGCCGAGACCGTACATGCCCACGCTCATCTCGCGGTCATGGGTGGGGTAAAGTCAACCGTCGAGAACCTCAAAGCTGCCATTGATGGTGAGGGATATGAGTTCGAGAAAATGTACCCCGAGTTCATGGAGCAGGCAAAGGCGGACGGTAACAAGATGGCCCTGCGCAGCTTCAGCCTTGCCATGAAGGTTGAGCAGATACACCACGGGATGTACACCAGGGCCCTTAGCGACCTGCAATCCGGGAGGAAGACCGAGGTGAAGGCCTACTACATATGCCAAGTCTGCGGTAACACCGTTGAGGAGAAAGCGCCCGACATCTGCCCGATTTGTGGGGCTCCAAGGGAGAAGTTTCTGAAGGTTGTTTAAGGCTCGGAATCAAACGGGCGGTTGCTGGGCTGGTTCCGGTCATCTGGGCCAAACTCAGGCGCACTTATAAAGCGTATATAGAATGCCGACCAACGCCTTTTAAGGTGAGCCCATGCCCCAGAGCGTCAACATCAGGGCAATAGTTATCCAAGGCCTTTCAATCCTGATCGTCTGCGCGATCATCGAAATTTTAGCGGGAAACGTGATGCAGGGCATGAAGGATCGATTTACCGTTACCCTTCCCGGACTAATTCTGGTGATCCCGCCTCTCCTAGACTTGAGGGGCAACGTCAACGGCGCGCTTGCTTCTAGGCTTGGAACCGCCCTCCACACGGGTATCATCGAGCCGAAGCTCTCAATGACAAAAGAACTCAAGGTTAACATAAGTTCATCCCTGATCCTGAGCCTCATAGCCTCGGGCACTATTGGAATACTCGCGTCCCTGACCGGTGCGCTCTTCGGGATTGGCCCCATCAACTTTATCGCCTTAGTCACCATCGCGGTAGCAGCCGGTGTTATCTCCGGGATCATATTGGCCGCTCTGACGGTCGCCGTGTCCATAGCTTCATACATCAGGGGTTGGGACCCGGACAACATAACGGCGCCACTGATGGCCACAATCGGAGACCTCATAACCATGGTTTCAGTTTTCTTTGTTGCATTTTTGGTGTGATGGCGATGACCGTTTACAGCCTCAAAAGAATACTGTGGGAGAGCTACCCGGTGCTCGTCCTGTGCGCGGCCCTGTCGCTCAGCGCGGGTCTAATCCTCAACTCGCAAATGGAGAGTATAAAGACGCTGCCACTAATTTTAGCGATGGTTCCGCCCATAAACGGCATAAACAACAACGTCTGCAGCATACTCGGTTCAAGGCTCACCTCAGCATTGCACATCGGCACCATAGAACCAAAATTCGGCAAACAGGCCACACTCAGGAAAAATATCCGAGCGACTTGGCTCATGAGCATAGGTGTCTTCCTTTTCACCAGCGCGATATTCTTTGTCTTGTCCCTGATCACCGGGATAAATTTATTACATTCCATCATAATCATGTTCGCGTTTTTCTTAGCTAGCATGGCAGCGATAGGTGTGACCATGTTCTGCACGATCTGGCTGGCCTTCGTATCATTTTCTAAGGGTTTGGACCCCGATAATGTGGTAATACCGATCGTCACCTCAATAGGCGACATAATGGGAGTATCATGTTTAATTATAGCGATGAAGATAATAGGAGTGTAGAGGATGCAGCCGCCTCAATATAAACCTAGGAGCGTGCGCGAACTCCTGACCGAGATGAAGGACACCTCAGACCTTATGGTTGATTTGGCCTATGCGGCTCTGCTCTACGAAAGCCGGGAGCTGGCGAATCTCGTGCATAAGCTGGAGTCCAAGATGGACGAGCTGATGTACACCATAAGGATCATGGCGGCCGTCGCGGCCAGAAACGTCAAGGAAGCCCACAAGATAACCGGCATACTTCAGGTGGCCAGCTCCGCCGAGGCCATCTCCAACGCCACTGGCGACATGGCTGACCTGATCAGCATGAAGATTGGAATTCACCCCGTGATAAAGGATGCCCTGCGCGCGGCGGACGAGAAGATAGTCAAGTTAAAAGTTTCAGCCGGGTCGACTCTGGATGGTAAAACGCTCCACGATATCAAGCTTCCCTCCAGTATAGGTGTATGGGTTCTAGCCATCAAAAGGAAAAACGAATGGATGGCGCCGATAACAAAGAATACCCGGCTTCTTGCCGAAGATGAACTGGTGGTAAAAGGACCGCTTTATGGAATCAGGATCCTTCATGAAATGGCTGGCGCACAGGCCGAACCTTTCACAGTCAGCTCGAGGCTGATGCAGCTCCGCAAAGAGCTCTCAAAGATGCGCGACCTGAGCGACATCGCTGTGGACCTCGCCTATTCCTCACTCATGCTGGGTTCCACCGAAGTCGCGGAGGAGGTAAGGGAAATAGAAGAAGCTTTCAACAGATTCAACTACAAGGCCTGGCTGGACACCCTTAAGATCGCTGCTGAGGAGAGGAAGAACATCGCCAAGTTGAACAGCGTTCTTCAGATGGTGAGATGCATGGAGTCGATAACGGACGCAGCCGATTCCATAGTCGATGTCGTTATCAGAAAAATAGAGCTGCACCCAGTCTTTGCCAAAGCCCTCTCCGAATCGCTTGAAAAGATATGCCGGATTAAAATCGCCAAGGGTTCAAGGTTCGTCGACAAAACTCTCGAAAAGCTGAACCTCTGGGGTACTGTGGGTGTTTACGTTCTGGTCATAAAAAGGGGCAACAAACACATCATTACCCCTGGAGGCAACGTGAAGCTCAGGGCCGACGACATCGTGACCGTGCGCGGCTCTTTCGAGGGAATAGAAAAATTCCAGAAGGAGGCTTTTCACACATGCGAACTATCTGGTGCAACGAAATAGAGGATCTCCTGAGCATCGCCCGAAACCAAGGCTGGCTCTTCTACTTCAAACACCAAGAAAAGCACTACTACTATGTCTACGTCGGCTCGGAGAGGGAAATTCTCTGCCTCGGCATAGAGGCCAGAGAAAAACTCGCAGGCAAGTATGCCACCATTGACGACGACGGAAAAATCGTGACCTCCGACAAACCAATCATGCCGGCCTGCTCGAGGATAGTGGGTGTTGCCAAGGATGATGAGTTTGAGAGGATACTAAAACAGCTGCAGGCCGGTTAAATTATTTGGCCAAGGCGAGCAGGGCCACACGCTCGAGCACTAACTTCTGAACTGGGGCAACCGCGATTTCGTCGTGAAATATTGAGAAGGTTCTCTGGAGTTCCGTGAGCTTCTCTGCTTTCAACTCCATCAGCGAGTTGTCCCAATCAGCCCCCCAATTGTCAAAAATTTTTAATATCGCCTTTCTCACCTGAGGAACTGAACTACCTACGGACACTATTGCCAAGCTACCTCTGCTACAGCGCACGCCCATTTTTTCAAGGGCGCGGTTTATCTGGCGCTCCGCCGCCGCCCAACATATGAGCTCTATGGCTAGGGAGTCGGCAAAACCTGTCTTATTTTCATTCGCGATTATGGCCAAGCGTGAAGCATGAACGAGATGCTCAACACCTGCTACTCGAGAAGCATTAAAGGCCTGAGTGACCGTGCCCCACTTCTCATCAACCGCGGCCAGCTTTCCCAAAAAAACATCTACATCGTCAACCGAGAAAATCCCTGAAGCTACACCAACGACCCGAACCTCAGAGGGGCCCTTGACCCTAAAAATCCTGACCTGCCGCGGAAGGCTCATAAGTACTCACTCCAAGATATCTCACGATTATAATGCGGCCCGCAGCTTATAAAATGAAGATAGAGGACATCGTGCTGGGACAGTACATGCGCTCCCCAGACGGCACAGAACCGAGCTATCTGCTGACTCCTTGGGGCGAACGGGTCACGCGTGTGCGGGTTATGGGAACCGTTGTCGATAAGTTTGTCAGGGACGACCTGAACTACGCGACGCTCAGGATCGACGACGGAAGCGAAACCGTGAGCCTCAGAGCGTGGCAGGAGGGCGTCAAGGAACTCGACAGGTTCAATGTCGGCGACACGGTCGATGTCATAGGCAGGGTCAGGGAGTTCAACGGTGAAGTCTACCTCACACCAGAACTCCTGATCCGCGTTGAGGATCCTAACTGGGAACTTGTGAGAGAACTCGAAGTGATAGCTGCAAGAAGAGAGGCCATAGCGGGAGGGGTGCAACCAAAGCTCACGAAGTTGGAGCCACGGCAGCTGAACATACCGCTGTCACAAGCGGCCGGCGAGGCAGAACCACTGGCGGAGGCTGACGAAGAGCCCCTTCCGATCGTTCCTGACGAGGTCAAGAAAAGAGTCGCCATTGCCATCCAGAAACTCGACTCTGGGGCCGGTGTGGAGCCCATCAAAATATCCAACGAGCTAAACATGAGCATGGCCCAAGTCAACGACGCCCTGAGGGTGATGTTCGTGGACGGTGATGTATTTGAACCCACGCATGGTAAATTCAGGTTGACGCGGTGAGAAAATGGAAGACTCGTATGAAAAGCTCCTCGAAAGGGCGATAGAACAGATTCCCAAGACCGTCTTCGAGAGCACCCGCTTTCAAATACCTGAGGCCGATGTTTCAACGGTCGGGAACCGGACTATTCTCAGAAACTTTAAGGCCATCGCAGCGGCCTTTAACCGAGAGCCGGATCACCTGATGAAATACCTCCTGAGGGAGCTTGGAGCCGCTGGCGACATTCAAGGAACGCAAGCGGTATTTCAGGGAAAGTTCTCGGCATCCAACGTCCAAGACCGCGTCCGCCGCTATGCTGAAGAATTCGTGCTCTGCAAGGAATGCGGCAAACCTGACACTAGGCTGGAGAAACGCGAACGAGTATACATTCTAAGGTGCGAAGCCTGCGGGGCGCGCACCTCGGTCAGGGGAGTGTGAGCCTGCCCCTGTTGAGGACCATTCAAACACGGGGCGAGAACCTCGTGATCGTCTGCGACAGGGAACTCCTAGGAAAAAAGTTTAAAGAAGGCAATCTCCAGATCGAGGTCAAGGAATCTTTTTACGGCGGAAGGGAGGCGAGCGTTGAGAAGTGCATCGAGGCCCTGCGCAACGCTACCATCGCCAACCTGCTGGGCTCAATAGTTGATTGCGCGGTTGAGGCTGGAATCGTGGACCGTCGCAACGTGCTCAGGATAAAGGGAGTGAAACACGCCCAGCTCGTCAGACTTTGAACTTCTGGACCTAGTTAATAAACTATTACACTCCTAACGCTCGGGAGTTTTCTAAGCGCCTCTATGACGTCGCCTTTCACCGGTTCATCCGTGATGATGGTTAACTTCGGCTGCGGCACAAAGTTGGGGTCGTCGGTCACCGACTGCCTGATGCTGAGGCCGAACTTTGAAATCACTCCGGTGACTTCCTTCAATATCCCCGGCTTTGAAGCATCCTCCGGAATTATCTCAATCACTCCCAGCCCAAGCTGCTGCGCGAAGCCCTTGAGATAGGCGATGGGCTCCAAGTTCTCGAAGATGTCGCGAAGACTTTTATCGTCTAGAATGCGCCGGGCTGTAAAATCGACAACTCTTCTGTCCACTCCGGCCTCCCTCGCGATCTGAACTGCGGGAATTCTGATGTTGCCGCAACCAATGGTGCCATCTTCCATGACCCTGAGCCCATACTTAAACATCACCCGCGCCACGCTCATCTGAGCAGGGTAATCCTTGAAAGCCTGTTGGACCCGGTTCCAGACTCCGACGCCGCCGAGGTGCACCCTCTCCTCTCCTACCATCTGGGCCATCACCAGCCTCATCACGCTCTCGACAAAATCGGCATCTATGCCCATGTCTAGCGCCAGTTTTCTGGCCCTGTCAATCACGGCGCGCTCTCGACTCTCATCCCTCAAGCTGGTCTTAAGCTTCTTCTTCAGAGCAACGATGTCTGCCGAAAGCCTGAGACGTTCCGCAAGTAACCCTACAAGTTTTTCATCTATCTCATCTATTTTGCGGCGAATTTCCTTCAGGTCAACGTATTTCACCGAATTCCCTCCAACCTAGCACCCTCAACCGCTGGTCTTGTTATTATTATTTTTCCGCGCCAATCATGCCACGCCTTTATTATATCCACAACTTTATCCGGCTCGGCAACGGCAACTGTGGCTGAACCGGTTCCGGTCAGGCCGGCAGCAAGGGCACCCTTTGACAAAGCCTCAATCGCTATCATCGGGTCATGGCCGAGTGCAGTCGAGTAGAGCAGCCCGTTTACTGTTAGCGCCTTCCAGATGTCTCCGCACAGGACCATCCGATGGACCGATTCAAGCGGGGCACGGATTTGCTTTAAATCACTGGGACTAACTTTGGATGTATAAAACTTGGTCGGTGGAACATGGATCACAACAACCAAATTTGGATCTACTCTAAATTTCTTCAAGATTTTACGCTTCAGGTTGTCGGTCGCGACGCCGCAACCGTAGAAGGATGCTGCCGCGTCGTCAAGAGCACCGGTCACTGTGACACCGGCCTCAAAAGCTGATTCAATCCCCAGCTCCAACACCAGCTTCGGTTTGGGTTTCTCATCAAGTGCTGCGAAAGTAGCTAACACAGCAGCGTTCGCTGCTGCGCTGCTACTGGATAAACCCACTGCGATTGGGATCTCAGAAATCGTTTCAACAACAGCGCCGTAATTTTTTGCCAGTCCCAAATTTTCCAACACCCTGCGGACGCAGATCTCAATCAGCTTCGGGCTTTCCTTTCTTTCCCCCAAGATTCGGCCAGATATTTTTCCACTCTTTGTGATCTCTACGCTCGCCTGAACTCTTAAATCAACCCCAAAAGCTGCGCCCTTGCCAGCCGCAATCGCGTTGACCACCGTGGCGGAAGCACAGGCAGAAGCGATGCCAACACCCTTTCCCAAACCAGACCCCCTATCAACCGAACTTATCTGGATTAATCTTTCCGGCGCGAATCATTTGGTCGGCCAGAACTAGAGCCAGCATCGCTTCGGCCACTGGGACTATCCGCGGGCATATGTTGGGGTCGAAGCGCCCCTTAAGCCTGAGTTCAGTTTCCTTCATCTTTGCCAAGTCAACCGTGCGCTGAGGTTTTGATATCGACGGAGTTGGCTTAACCGCTATGCGGACCACGATGGGCATCCCTGTTGATATGCCGCCCAGTATACCGCCCGCGTTATTAGTTTCCATAACTATTTTGCCTCCCTTTATTATGATTGGGTCGTTTGCCTCGGAACCTCGCATGCGGGCAAGTTTACAACCTCCACCTATGAGCACCGCCTTTACGGAGCCTATCGACATCATCGCGGCGGCTATCTCGGCATCGAGCTTCCCGAAAACTGGTTCACCCAATCCGGCCGGAACCCCAAGCGCCTGCACCTCGACCATGCCTCCAGTGCTGTCCCCCTCGGCTGCCGCCTGTAGTATCGACTGCTTCATCAACTCGGCCTTTTCTGGATCAGCGCATCTCACCGGGTTTATCTCGACATTTCTACGTATCTCCGCAGGCGTGGGCTGCCGGTCAAGAGCTATGCCGGCCGCCTCAACCGTGTGTCCTAAAATTTCAATACCGTGGAAAGCTAGGAGTTTCTTTGCAATGGCACCAGCTGCCACTCTACCAATTGTTTCCCTAGCGGAACTTCTTCCGCCACCCCGGTAGTCCACATGGCCAAACTTGAGCCAGTAAGCGATATCGGCGTGGCCGGGGCGGGGTTTTGTTTTAATATCCTCATAGGAACGCGAGTTGATATCCAGATTACGAACTATCATGCCTATGGGTGTCCCAAGCGTCCTACCCTTGAACACACCTGAAAGTATTTCGATCTTGTCCCTCTCCTTTCGCTGCGTTGTTAAAATGGACTGTCCGGGGCGGCGCCGGTCCAGCTCACGCTGAATATCGGCAACGCTCAGTGGCATTCCCGCCGGCACACCATCGACAACAACCCCGATGGCTGAACCATGACTCTCGCCAAAAGTCGTCATCCTGAAAATCTTGCCGAAGGTGTTTCCACCCATCGCCATACCAATTGGATTCCTCGATTTTAGTCTATAAAGTATACACCTGCAATAGAGTGATTTACTTCGGTGGGTTTAACAAAAATAAAAATCTGATATACTTGTTTAAAACCCCAAGCTGATCTTCAAGCCAATGCGCATTCACCCATAAAATTCGTTGGAAAAGCACTACGACGACCTATACCGCCCAAGGAGATCATTGCGTCCTCGATCGAGAATCTTCAATCACATTGCGTGTTTGCAGGTTTCCCGTGCTGTTCTCTTGAAGTACGGCTCACGCCTCTGGACCGCCTCAACGAAGGCTTTTCTCACCCCTTCAACATCGCCTGCTCGAATGTGTGACAGCAGGTCAACCAAATTATCATTTCTCATCAAGCAGGGTTTGAGATAGCCGTCCGGAGTCAGCCTCAACCGATGACAGTGGGCGCAGAACTGTGTGTTGTGCATCGGACGTACCACCTCGACCTCTCCGCCCGGCAGCAGGTACCTCTTACGGGACTGCATTAAGCGGCGGGTCTTAACCGAAAGAGCTCTGGCGGCAAGTTCCCTTTCAATCTCGTCAAGGTTCTTGTGATATGCTTTGTAATCCTCTCCATTCAGGTCAACCAACTCTATGAGCTGAAGAATCATGCCCCGCTCAGAAGCAAAATTAATCATCCGGTCAACCTCACTCTCATTGACCCCTCTGAGCACGACCATATTCAACTTGATGGGAACAAGCCCGGCTTCCAGCGCGGCCTCGATTCCGTCGAGGACCCTCTGTAGCGAACCGTTGCCGGTGATCTTGGTAAATTTCTCGGCATCGAGGGTGTCCAAGCTTATGTTGACCCTGCTCAGCCCTGCTTCCGAGAGCTCCTGCGCCTTATTCGTGAGAAAAACTCCGTTTGTGGTCATGGAAACCTCCCTTATTCCGGGCTGAATTGAAGCGGCCACAACGTCGACGATGTCGTCACGCAGAAGGGGCTCCCCTCCGGTGACCTTGATCTTCTCAACCCCGAACTCCGAAGCAATCTTTATTATGTCGCCGATCTCATCCGGCGTCATCTCCCGGGAACTTTCGGGACATCCCTCCCGGTGGCAGTAAAAGCAATTAAAGTTGCAGTTCTCAGTCACGGATATTCTAAGACCGTTAATGAAGCGACCATACCTATCGATCAACATTAACCACCCTTATCTCTATTTCCCTTCCCCGAGAACTCTTCAGCGCAGCCACCATTTCTCTAACCATGCCTGCCAACAAATCCTGCACAAACTGGTTAAGTGACACCTGCTTGCCATCTATTTTTAAAACGACGCCATTCGTCAGAGCTGGGCAGTCATCCCACCGCTTTCTGCCCGAAACAACGGCAACGGCAAAATTCCTGCAGCTCTCAAATCCGCACTGTTTGCAGTCAAGATCAAAAAGAGGCGGGAAGGACTTCTCTTCAACGAGATCAGTTATTTTTCTTACCTGTCCGAAATTAAAAGAAGGAACCGAAGACCACTTAAGGCCGACACAGGCAATCGTGAGCTCATCCACGAGCTTCTTGGCCTCAGCCTCGCTCTGTGCCACCACCACCTTTGCCAAACCGCTGAAACTTTTGAACCCCTCGACAATTACAAAGTCTACTCCGGACAAACTTTTCAGAACCTCCTCAAGCCTTGCCGACCTTTTTTCAATCTTGGCGACCTCACCGGGAGCCAAGGACACCACCAATTCAGCGCCGGCTTTGGCGTGCACCCAAGTATCCTTGCCTGCCCGGTCGATGGTGAAGTGCTTCTCAGGTATGTGCTTCACGGTGCCCACACGGTAACCGCGTCGGGTCAGCTCTTTGATGATTGAAACCACGAGCCTCGTCTTTCCCGTGCCATGAAAGCCCACAACTGAAAAGGCCTTAAACACCGCTAATCCCCTCGAAAAGCTTCACTTCCATGACTTCACCTTCCTCAACTATCTCCCGCTCAAGCGGCACCTCGATATAGCCGTCGGCGGTTGAGAGCGAAGTTATCGCCCCGGAACCCTTGAGGATCGGCTCTACAAATTTCTCGCCGTTTTTTTCCAGCAGCCTGACCGGAATAAGCTCCCGCCTGCCTCTGGCTGAAAGGACCCTAGCGGTAAGCTTAGCCAAAACGGTACTCCGCCTGCCCCGCGGAACTCCGGAAAGCTCATGAAGGTAGTCGGCAACCAGCTGGTCAAACATCATGAGCGCCGAAACCGGGTAGCCTGGCAATCCAAACACAGGTTTGTTTTTAATCACGGCGATAAAAGTCGGCTTGCCGGGTTTCATGGCAATCCCGTGAACGATCACACCGGGTTTGCCCAAGGTGGCTATGGCTTCAGGCGAAATATCGCCAACCCCGACCGATGTGCCACCGGAGACCAAAACCACATCAGCAATCTCCAAACCTTTCTTCACCGCTTTTCTGATTGCGGAAGCCCGATCGGGAACAATACCTAGAAAAACAGGCTCGGCGCCACAGGCCCTCACCGCTTCCCTGAGCGACGTCCCGTTGACATCATAAATTTTTCCCGGCCTGAGCTTTTCCCCCGGCTTCACCAGCTCTGATCCGTTGGAGATAATGGCCACCTTGGGTTTGTCCCTGACTCTGATCTTTTTGACTCCAACGGCTGCCAAAACTGCGACATCTATGTGGCTAAGCTGTTTTAACCGCCTAAGCACTGTCTGTCCTTTCTTTATATCGGAACCCCGCAGAGTAACGTTCTCACCAGGAGATACTGCCTTGTACACGACGACTGTTCGGTTCTCCGCCACAGCATGTTCCGACATTACCACGGCGTTTGAGCCCCTGGGAAGCGGTGCACCAGTAGTTATCTCTACGCATGAACCGGGCCGTAGATGAATTTTTGGCCACGTTCCGGCCATGATCCTACCGGCCAACTTAAGATCGACGGGAGCATTCTCGGCAGCTCCGAATGTATCCGAGGCTCTTACCGCATAGCCGTCATAAGTTGCTCGGTCAAAGGGCGGGACATCTATTTTTGATATTATGTCCTCTGAGCTGACTTGACCTACCGCACATGAAACTGGAACAATAGTGTCACGCGGCTCGGCTCTCCAACTTTTATTCAACGCTGCTTTTGCCTCTTCCAGCGTGACCACGCGCGCGAAACCAGACATATCATCGTTTATTATTAAGCGTTAAGGGTTATTATGTCACTTTAGGTTAAATAACATTGTTTAACAAATGATTTTATCTTAACTACTAAAAAAAACGGAACGTCACCCCATAGACAAAGTTTTTGCCCACATGTTGCCAGTATCGCAGGAATAGTTGAATTTTAAGTCCACGTTCTTTAAAAGCAAAATGATAATCCCTCGGGAACTGTTAAATTTCGCTCAAGCACTCATATAGCTGCACTCTGTATTTTGATAACAGCGGGCCTGAACCCAGTTCATCATGCTCGCTACCGAACCACGAGCAACCAACAATTAAGCGAGAACTCCATAATATTAAAGTACGTTAAAGCTTGCTCACGTGCTTCGTCCTCATTTTTCCATGCGTTCATATACAACCATCCAAGTTTAGAAATATTTTTATAGCGCAAGTTTGACAGTTGAAACTACCCCTCAAATTCTTTGAGTTTGAAGGCTCTAGCTCAGATTTAAAGCCACTTT
>Ga0315298_1002446_pt1 | contig 31522 bp, 25 predicted proteins | sample WHS_1_MG_FD_203077 | JGI IMG/M metagenome (GOLD analysis project Ga0315298, IMG submission 203077) | Extremophilic microbial mat communities from Washburn Hot Springs, YNP, Wyoming, USA - WHS_1_MG | ecosystem: Environmental > Aquatic > Thermal springs > Hot (42-90C) | place: USA: Wyoming... | reverse complement strand
CGTCATTCCGAGGGCGACGCCGAGCTGGGTCGCCAGCATCGTCTTGCCCGCGCCGCCTTTCTGTTGCGCCACCGCGATCACCTGCGCCATCCGAGCCTCCACTTTCGACGGAAGACTAGCAAAGACGGCGCCTTCTGTCCCACATGGGCGGCATGGACGCTTTATATACGCCACAGGAAATGGGTTTGATCGATACGGCGGCGCTGTCATGCGGCGTCTCCGGGCTCATGCTGATGGAGAATGCCGGTACCGCAGTCGCGCGGGCGATCGTGCGGCGATTCCGCCCCTGCCGGGTGCTGGTGCTCGCCGGGCCGGGCAACAATGGCGGGGATGGCTATGTCGCGGCGCGGCGACTTGCCGAACGCGGCTGGCCGGTGGCCGTCGCGCCGCTCGCGCCGCCGCGCCCGGCGAGCGATGCCGCCGCGGCGGCGGCGCTCTGGCGCGGCCCGGCCGTCGCGGCGGACGAGGGGCGGGTGCAATCGGCTGAACTCGTGATCGATGCCGTTTTCGGAGCCGGGCTCGCGCGCGATGTCGACCCGGGGACCGTCGCGCTGCTCGGCGCGGCGCGGCGTCTCGTGGCGATCGATGTGCCGAGCGGCGTCGACGGGGCGACCGGCGCCGTGCGCGGGGCCGCCCCGCGGGCCGATCTCACGGTCACCTTCGCCGGATTGAAGCCGGGCCATCTCCTGTTTCCCGGCCGGGCGCTCTGCGGCGAGACGGTCTGCGCGGAGATCGGCATGCCGGCGGCGGCGTTCGCCCGTGTTGAAACGAAAACATGGCGGAATACGCCGGCGCTCTGGCGCCTGCCGGCGCCTGCGGCGACCGGGCATAAATACGAACGGGGCCATCTGACGATCCTGGCCGGCCCGATGAGCGGCGCGGCGATCCTGGCGGCGGCGGCGGCGCGGCGGATTGGTGCCGGGCTTGTCACCCTTGCGGGCCCCGACCCTGCGGGCGTGCCGCCGGGCATCATCGTCAGCCGCGCCGCCCTCGACGAACTGGTGACCGATCCGCGCCGTCGCGTCTGGCTCTGCGGGCCGGGGCTGGGGGTGGAAGCGGCGGGCCAGACACTGGCGCACCTGGTCGCGGCGGGCCGCGCTATCGTGGCCGATGCTGATGCGTTGACCTCCGCCGCGGGAGAGGCGGAGCGTCTGCGTGGCGTCGCGGCGATCACCCCGCATGAGGGCGAGTTTGCCAGGGTGTTTCCCGACCTTCAGGCCGATCGGCTGTCGCGCGCCCGAGCGGCGGCAGCGCGGATTGGTGCCGTGGTCGTGCTCAAAGGGCCCGATACGGTGATCGCGGCGCCGGACGGGCGTGCGGCGATCAACGCCAATGCACCGCCCTTTCTGGCAACGGCCGGTTCCGGTGACACGCTCGCCGGCATCGCCGCCGGACTCCTGGTGCAAGGGATGCCGGCGTTCGAGGCGTGCTGTGCGGCGGTTTGGCTGCATGGCGCGGCGGCGACGCGGGCGGGAGGCGGACTGATCGCCGAGGATCTGGCGGATCACTTACCCATGGTTGTAGAGAACATTAAAAAATTCAATTTTTGAACAAATTCTAGCAAAATTACACCTTAAGATCGGTGGCGGACGTCGATGCGTTAACCTATTGTTAACGCATGCTGGTTATAGTGCTCGTCATGATCACTCTCGCGTCGTTGTCCGCGTTCGCTGCGCCGATCGGCCCGACTTCGCTCGGCACCCCGCCGCTGCGCGTGTCACCTGTCCCGTCCGCGCCGGCCCAGCCGTCCTCGACCGTCAACCCCGCAACACGCCCCGGCCCTGCACCTGCCGGCGCGCCACGGGGGACGTTGCTCAACATTACGATTTGAGCCGGGGTCGGCGCTTGCGTTTGCGCGCGATCTGAGCCTAAGAACCGTTATTCGCACCTCCCCGCGGGAGAGAGCGGCGAGGCCGGTCTGACCGGCTCCCGCCGCCGCCGAAGGCGCAACCGGCCCCCGGAAACGCTCAGGCAAAAGGACCGCGGCGGAGCAAGAATCTCTGGAAAGCCGGCGCGTCGCGCCGCACCGAAGGCGTAAGGCAAGGGGTAACCCGGGCCGAATCTCTCAGGTTCCGTGACAGAGGGGGGTCAGACTGGGCGGTTCTGCACCCGCCCGCTGCTGCCGCGGGAGATCCGGTCTTGGCCGAATCAGCATTGCTCACCGTGCCGCTCGACGCGCTGCATCGCAGCCTGGGCGCGCGTATGGTCGATTTCGCCGGCTACGATATGCCGGTGCAGTATGAAGGCATCATCGCCGAGCATCTGCACTGCCGGGCCCAAGCCGCGCTGTTTGACGTCTCGCATATGGGCCAGGCGGTGCTTGAAGGCCCCGACGCGGCCGCCGCGCTGGAACGCGTGGTGACCGGCGACATCCGGGGGCTGAAGCCAGGCCGCCAGCGCTACACGCTGCTGATGAACGCCCAAGGCGGGATTGTGGACGATCTCATGGTCGCCAATCTGGGCGACCGCCTGCTCCTCGTGCTCAATGCCGGGCGCAAGAATGTTGACGTTGCTCACATTCGCGCCCACCTGCCCGCGACCGTTTCGCTGACTCCGCAATTCGACCGCGCGCTGCTCGCCCTGCAGGGGCCCGAGGCCGGCGCGGTGCTGGCTTCGCTGGCGCCGGAGGTGGCCGCGATGCGCTTCATGGAAGCGCGCGAGATGGCATTGTCCGGCATTTCCGTCACGATCACCCGCTCGGGCTATACCGGCGAGGACGGGTTCGAGATCGGCCTTCCCGCGGCGGAGGCCGAGGGTCTGGCGCGCGCCCTGCTGGCCGATGCGCGGGTGAAGCCGGCCGGCCTCGGTGCGCGGGATTCGCTCAGGCTCGAGGCCGGTCTGCCGCTCTATGGCAACGATATCGACGAGACGCGCGACCCGATTGCCGCCGGGCTCGGCTTCGCGATCGGCAAGACGCGCAAGATGGGCTGGGATTTCCTCGGCGGCGACGCCGTGCGGGCGGTGCACGATGCCGGCCCGCGCGAGCGCCTGGTCGGGCTGCGCGCCGAAGGTCGGGCTCCTGTGCGCGCCGGCGCCGAGCTTCGCGATGCCGCCGGGCAACCGGCCGGGCGCGTCACCTCCGGCACCTTCGGGCCGAGCGTCAACGGGCCGGTGGCGCTCGGCTATGTCCGCGCCGATTGCGCCGGGGACGGTTCGACCCTGATCGCCGGGCTGCGCGGCCGCGATATCGGCATCACCGTCGTGCCGCTGCCTTTCGTTCCGCATCGTTATCATCGCTGAAAGAGGACCAGATGACCGAGACCCGATTCTCCAAGGACCATGAATGGGTGCGGCTCGACGGCGCCGTCGCGACCGTGGGGATCACCGATCACGCGCAGTCGGCGCTCGGCGATGTCGTGTTCGTCGAACTGCCCGAGGCGGGGCGGCATGTGGATGCCGGCGAGGCCTGCGCGGTGGTGGAAAGCGTCAAGGCTGCCTCGGATGTCTATGCCCCGCTGGCCGGCACGGTGACGGAGGCGAACGGCGCGCTGGCCGATGATCCCGGCATGGTCAATGCGCAGGCCGAATCCGGCGCCTGGTTCTTCCGCATGACCCTGGACGACCGCGCCGCCTTCGACGCCCTGCTGACCGCCGACGATTACCAGGCCTTTCTCGCAACGCTCTGACCGGAGCCGCCGCCATGCCGGATACCGCGCCCCAGACCATCGACGATTTCACCGCCCTGCTGGCCGAGGAGCGCTTCGCCCTGCGCCATATCGGCCCCGGACCAGCCGAGCGCGCGGCGATGCTGCGCGCGCTGGGCGCGGCGGATCTCGACGCGCTGATCGCCCGCACCGTGCCGGAGACGATCCGCAGCGCGGCACCGCTCGACCTGCCGGCGGCGCTGACCGAGGGTGAGATCCTCGACGATCTGCGCCGCTACGCCGCGGACAACGAGGTGAAGCGCAGCCTGATCGGGCTTGGCTATCACGGCACCGTCACGCCGCCGGTCATCCTGCGCAACGTGCTGGAAAATCCCGGCTGGTACACCGCCTACACGCCGTATCAGGCCGAAATCGCGCAGGGACGGCTGGAGGCGCTGCTAAATTTCCAGACGATGATGGCGGAGCTTGCCGGGCTCGACCTCGCCAATGCCTCGCTGCTGGACGAGGGCACGGCGGCGGCGGAGGGCGTCTCGCTCGCCCATGCGGTGCACAAGGGCGGATCGACGGTGATCGCCGTCGCGGCCGACCTGCACCCGCAGAGCCGGGCGGTGATCGCGACCCGTGCCGCGCCGCTCGGCTGGACGCTTGAAGATGTCGCGCCGGGGGATGCCGGGGCGATCGAGCAGGCGAAGCCCTTCGCCGTGGTGCTGCAATATCCGGGCACGACGGGCGCGGTCCGCGACCTGTCGGACGAGATCGCGGCGGCGCATCGCGCCGGGGCGCTCGCCATTGTCGCGGCCGATCCGCTGGCGCTGACGCTGCTGCGGCCGCCGGGCGAGATGGGGGCGGATATCGTGGTCGGCTCGGCGCAGCGCTTCGGCGTGCCGATGGGTTTCGGCGGCCCGCACGCGGCCTATTTCGCCACCCGCGATTCGCTGAAGCGGCATATGGCCGGCCGGCTGGTCGGCGTTTCGGTCGATGCGGCGGGGAGCCCGGCGCTGCGGCTCGCGCTGCAGACGCGCGAGCAGCACATCAGGCGCGAGAAGGCGACCTCGAATATCTGCACCGCTCAGGTGCTTCTGGCGGTGATCGCCGGATTCTATGGCGTGTGGCACGGGCCGGAAGGGCTGGCGCGGATCGCCCGGCGGGTGCATCTCGCGGCCAGGCTGCTGGCCGGCGCGGCGCGGGCGGCGGGGCTTTCGATCCGCCATGACGTGTTCTTCGACACGATCGCGATCGAGGCGGGCGCCGGTGCCGACTCGCTGATGCAGCGGGCGCTGGGCGCGGGGTTCAACCTGCGGCGCGTCGATGACGGTTGCGTCGCCATCGCGCTCGACGAGACGGTGACGGCGGCGGAGATTGCCACTCTGGCCGGCGTGATCGGCGGCGCGGCGGATGCTGCGGCCTCGCCACTCGACGCGTTGGGGCGGCAGAGCGCCTTCATGGTCGAGCCGGTGTTCCACGCGCATCGCTCGGAGCATGCGATGCTGCGCTATCTCAAGCAGCTCGAGGACAAGGACGTCGCGCTCAACCGCAGCATGATCCCGCTCGGCTCCTGCACGATGAAGCTGAACGCGACGGCGGAGATGATTCCAATCACCTGGCGTGCCTTCGCCGACATCCACCCCTTCGCGCCGATGGAGCAGACCCGGGGGTATCGGGCGCTGATCACGCGGCTGTCGGAGGATCTCGCGCGGATCACCGGCTTCGCGGCGGTCTCGCTGCAGCCGAATTCCGGCGCGCAGGGGGAATATGCGGGGCTGCTGGCGATCCGCGCCTTCCACGCCGCGCGCGAGGAGGGGCATCGCGACATCTGCCTGATCCCCTCCTCGGCGCATGGCACCAACCCAGCCTCGGCGACGATGGCGGGTTATCGGGTGGTGGTCATCGGGTGCGACCGGGCGGGGAATATCGACCTCGCCGATCTCGAGGCTAAGATCGCCGCGCATGCGGGGAAGATCGCGGCGCTGATGATCACCTATCCCTCGACCCATGGCGTGTTCGAGGCGAGCGTGCGGGATATCTGCGCTCGCGTGCACGCGGCGGGCGGCCAGGTCTATATGGACGGGGCGAACATGAACGCGCAGGTGGGGCTGACCTCGCCGGCGGCGATCGGCGCCGATGTCTGCCATCTCAACCTGCACAAGACGTTCTGCATTCCGCATGGCGGCGGGGGGCCTGGCGTGGGGCCGATCGCCGTGGCCGCACATCTCGCGCCGCATCTGCCGAACCATCCGCTACGCCCGGATGCAGGACCCTCGACCGGCTATGGCCCGGTGAGCGCGGCTCCCTTCGGCTCGGCCTCGATCCTGCCGATTCCTTACGCCTATATCCGCATGATGGGGCCGGACGGGCTGCGCGAGGCAACGGCGGTGGCGATCCTCAATGCCAACTACATCGCCCATCGGCTCGCGCCGCATTACCCGATCCTCTACACAGGCGCGAACGGCATGGTCGCGCATGAATGCATCATCGACTGCCGGCACTTCCAGGCAGAGGCCGGCATCTTGGTCGAGGACATCGCCAAGCGGTTGCAGGATTACGGGTTCCACGCGCCGACCATGTCCTGGCCGGTGCCGGGCACTCTGATGATCGAGCCGACCGAGAGCGAGACGAAGGCGGAACTCGACCGGTTTTGCGATGCGATGATCGCGATCCGCGGCGAGATCGCCGATGTCGCGGCCGGCGCGCTCGACCGGGTGGACAACCCGCTGAAGAACGCGCCGCATACCGCCGCCGAGGTGATGGCGGCGACATGGACGCATGGCTATGGCCGCGACCGCGCTGCCTTCCCGCTGCCCCATGTGCGCGCTGCGAAATACTGGCCGCCGGTCAAGCGGGTGGACAACGTGTATGGCGACCGCAACCTCGTCTGCTCCTGCGCGCCGCTGTCGGCCTATGCCGAGGCAGCGGACTGAAGCGGGGCGCGGTTTCGCAAATCCCGGCCGGGCCCACATCCAGAGCCGTGCGGGGCGCGTAACCCCGGCACGGCTTTGCATGGAGGACCCGCATGATGACACTTGCCCGCCGCTCGCTGCTGGCGGCAGCCCCGGCGCTGCTCGCCGGCTGCACGTTCGATACCAGCCCCTATCCCCAGCCGCCGCTGCGCCATGCGCGCGTCGATCTCGAACGGTTCATGGGGCGCTGGTACATCATTGGCCACATCCCGTATTTCGCCGAGGCGGGTTATGTCGGCTCCTATGCCGTCTATACGCGCCGTCCCGACGGGGCGATCGACGACCAGTATAATGGCTATCCGAAGAGCTTTGCCGCGAAACGGTTCCAGTTCACCTCGGTCGACCAGGTGGAACCCGGGACTGACAATGCGGTCTGGCGCGTGACCCTGCTGAACGGTCTGGTTGGCGTGCCGTATGTGATCATGCATGTCGAGCCCGACTATTCTGTGTTCCTCGGCGGATTTCCGAACCGTTCGCTGGGCTGGATCTTCGCGCGCGAGAAACGGATGGACGAGGCGACCTATCGCGCGATGCTCGACCGTTTCTATCGCCAGGGCTACGACGCGCGGCAGTTCAGGCGGGTGGCGCAGTTTCCCGACCAGATCGGACGGCCGGGTTTCGAGCGCGTCTGAACGGCGGGGACATGGCGTTTTGGGGGCCTTGCCGCCGACGCGGCGCGTCGGCATATCATGATTCATGAGGTCAAGCGCCGCCCATGAGTGAGTCTGCCGCGCCGCTGCGCCGCCTGGCGAGGCTGCTGTGGCGCGCGGCGCGCGCGATCGTGTTCGCCATCGGGCTGGTGACGATCCTTCTCGCCGGCGCAGGGCTGTGGGGGCTTCACCGCCTCGCGGGCCGCCCAACGGCGCTGCCGGAACATTTCATCCTCTCGCTCAATCTTCAGACGGCGCCGCCGGACGTCGCCGCGCCGTCGGCGCTGCTGAGGCGGGCGACGGGCGCGACGCCGACGCTTGAGCAGACGATCGCGGCGATCGACCGCGCCGCCACCGATCCGCGCGTGCGCGGCATCGATATCCTTCTCGGCGGCGGATGCTGCGGCCTGACCACGGCCGAGGAACTGCATGACGCGCTCGCCCGGTTCCGGGCCATTTCGCACCGGCAGGTGGTTGCGCGCGCGATGTCCTTCAACGGGGCGGAAGGGCTGGGTGCCTATATCGTCGCGACGGCGGCGAACCGGATCGAACTTTCCGATGCCGGCGATTTCGGGGTCACCGGGCTCGCCCTGCAAAGCCCGTTCGCGGCGGACCTGCTCAAGATGGCCGGGGTCGAGGCGCAGTTCGAGCATATCGGCAAATACAAGACCTACCCGGAACTGTTCACCCGCTCCGGCCCATCGGCGGCGGCGACCGAGATGATGAACAGCCTGGCCGGCTCGCTCTACGATTCGGCTCTGGTGCCGATCGCAGCGCGGTTGAAGCGCAGCCCGGACCAGGTGAAGGCCCTGTTCGACCAGGCGCCGTTCAGCGCCGCGCAGGCGAAACAGGACGGGCTGGTCGACACCGTGCTGCCGCTTTCGGCAGAGGTCGCGCATGTGCGCGGCGTACATGTGTCGCTCGCCGATTATGTCGCCGACGCAGCGCCGGCGCCCGCGGGCGCGCCGAAGGTCGCCCTGATCGTCGCCCATGGCGATATCAACGCGCCTGACGCGCCGGGGCGGCGCAGCGGGATCGATCCGGCCCGCCTGGCGCATGAAATCGCGACGGCGGTGGCGGATCCGTCGATCCGCGCCATCGTGCTGCGGCTCGACACGCCGGGCGGAACGGTGACCGGCTCGGCCATGGTCGGCGCCGAGGTTGCGCGCGCCGCTCGCCTGCACAAGCCGCTGATCGTGTCGATGGGTGCGCTCGACGCCTCTGGCGGCTACTGGATTTCGAGCCACGGCGCCGTGCTGGTGGCCGATCCGGCGACGCTGACGGGGTCGATCGGCGTGCTCGGCGGCAAATTCAGCTTCGGCGGGCTGCTGGCCCGCCTGGGCGTCAGCGTCAGCACGGCCTCGCGCGGAGCGAACGCGCTGTTCGACAGCGCGGTGACGCCGTGGACCCAGGCGCAACTCGCCAGCCTGCAAGGGCAGCTCGATCTCGACTATCAGAAATTCGTCGGCTGGGTGGCTGCCGGCCGGCTGATGAGTCCCGCGCAGGTGAACGCGGTGGGGCAGGGGCGTGTGTGGACCGGCGCGCAGGCCCGCAGCCGAGGCCTGGTCGACCGGCTGGGCGGCTACCATGAAGCCTTCATGACCGTGCGCGCGGCGCTGCATCTGCCGGCCGATGCCGCGCTCGATATCGTCCCCGGCAACGAACAGCCGGGTCTGGCCGCGCTGCTCGCGACCCTCGCGCGGCAGGCAAATCCCCTTGAGGCCGCCGCGTTGCCGGAACCGTTGCGCGGCCTCTTCGCGCTGACGCGGCTGCATCGATTGTCGATGGTGCCCGTCGAGCTTCGGTGATATCCAAAAAACTAACGATTGGTTAACGAATCGGGTTCGGCTGGGCCGCTTCGAGAACAAAATAGAAACATGGGCAAATGGCTCCTGTCTCGCTGTGTCGCTTCGCGGGCGATTCCGATTTGTTGCGGTCGCGGAGAGGAAATTTTGCGAGTGATCGGTGGAAATCCCTTTGACGCCCATGATCGCCCATGTTATCCCATGACAACCCATAGCGAATCCGACCGGCGTGACGCGTGTGCGTCGGAATGTTTGCAGCGAGGCATACCAACGGCGAGACGAAAGGGCCGCGACAGCGCCGATGAGCCAGTTTCTCGGCACCCACAGGAACAGGCTGGACGCCAAGGGCCGCGTATCGGTTCCGGCGGCGTTCCGTGCCGCCCTGCGCCGGGAGGGTGACTCGCAAGGGCTGATCCTGCGGCCATCCCACAAGCACCGCTGCATCGAAGTCTGGCCGGCGCCGGTGTTTGAGGCGCTGGCGACGCGTTTGCAGGGACTCGACCTGTTCAGCGATACGCATGACGACATGGCGGCGGCGCTCTACGCGGATGCCTGGCCGCTCGAGGCCGACAAGGAAGGCCGGATCCTTTTGCCGGAACCGCTCGTGGAGCATGCGGGATTGCGCGACAGCGTGGTGTTCATGGGTCTGGGCCGGACATTCCAGATCTGGGAGCCGGAAGCGGCCGACCGCCGCCGTGCCGAGGCGCGGGAGCGCGCGCGGATCGGCGGACTTACCCTGCCGGCGGGGGCTTCGGCATGAGCGGCGGGCTTTCCCATGTGCCGGTGCTGCGCGAGGAGGCGGTGGCGATGCTCGCGCCCCGCGCGGACGGGGTCTATCTCGACGGGACATTCGGCGGCGGCGGCTATAGCGCTTCGATGCTGGAGGCAGCGTCCTGCACGGTCTGGGCGATTGACCGCGATCCGGCGGCGATCGCGCGCGGCGCGGCACTCGCCGCCCGGTATCCCGACCGGTTGCACCTGATCGAGGGCCGGTTCGGCGACCTGCTCGCTCTGCTGCGCGACCGCGGGGTGACGGCACTCGACGGCGCGGTGTTCGATTTCGGGGTGTCGTCCTACCAGCTCGACGATCCGTCGCGCGGTTTTTCCTTCCGGACCGACGGCCCGCTCGACATGCGCATGGGCGCGGCCGGGCCGACGGCGGCCGATATCGTGAACGGCTATGCCGAGGCGGAACTGGCCGACATTCTCTTTCATTTCGGAGAGGAGCGGGCGTCGCGGCGGATTGCCGCCGCGATCGTCCGGCGTCGTGCCGCTCAGCCCTTTGAGACGACGGCCGATCTTGCGGCGGTGATCCGCACGGTGGTGCGGCCCGACCGCTCGGGCATTGATCCGGCGACACGCAGTTTCCAGGCGCTGAGGATCGAGGTGAACCAGGAACTCGCCGAGATCGAACGCGCGTTGGAGGCCGCCGCGTCGCTGCTGGCGCCGGGCGGGCGTCTCGTCGCCGTGTCGTTCCATTCGCTGGAGGATCGCATCGTCAAACGCTTCATGAACGCTGCGACCGGCCATGTCGCCGCGCCCTCGCGGCACGATCCCTCCGGCCTCGCGCGGCAAGCCGCGGCGCCGCGCTTCCGGGCTCTGACCCGCGGTGTCGTTACGCCCGGAGAGGCGGAGACCGCCGCCAATCCGCGCGCCCGGTCGGCGCGGCTGCGTGGAATCGAGAGGCTAGCGGCATGATCCGCCCGGTGACCCTCGTGACCGGGCTGCTGATGCTGGGCTCGGGTGCCTGGCTGTTCGTGGTGAAGCACCGCGCCGGCACGCTCGAGCACAAGATTGGCGGGGTCACCGCGCAGATCCGCAGTTCGGAGCAGCGCATCCGCGTGCTGCGCGCCGAATGGGCGCTCGAAACCGATCCGAACCGGCTGGCGCGGCTCGCCGCCATGTTCATGCCGCAGCTCAGGCCGATGAAGCCGGATCAGCTGGTATCCTGGCAGCAACTGGCGGATGCCCTTCCGCCGCCGGGTGCGGAACTGCCGCATCTGCCGTTGCCGCCGCCCTTGCCGGGCGACCTGTCCGGTGCGCCGTCATCTGCCGCCGTTGCCGCGGCGGCTGCGCCGGAGACCGTCGCCCTGGCCACGATTCCGCTGCCCGTCCCGCCGCGGAGCCTGCCGGCGCCAAGGTTCGCGGCGGCGACGTCGCAAACTGCTCTGGCGGCGCCCCAAGCGCATCTCGCCGTGCCGCATCCGGCTGTGCGCCCTGTTGCGGTTCGCCGCTCCGTGGTGGCGCCGGCGCAGCATGCCGTCGTCGTGCACCGGCCTGCAAACCAGTGGCATGACGTTGTCGCGCGTGCCCACAGCCCCGCCATTGCCGCCGCGCGCCGCCCGCAGACGCTCGGCGCCTCGGTCCTCGCGCCACGCCCGGCCCCCCGGCCCACGGAGCCGCCGGTCAGGTCGATCACGGCGAGCGACGCGGTGCCGGCGCGGCCCCAGGCTCCGGCGCCGCCCGCCCGCGTCGTGGCGCCCGCCGCACGCGGGACGTCGGTATTCGGGGATTACGGCGCGAGCCTGGCGCCGCCGCGTCCCGCTGGCGGAGTGGCGCCATGACCGCGCCGCCGCCACGCGACAGTCTCTCACCGCGCGTTCCTGGCCGCGGCGGCCGGGATGCGGCGCGACGCGCCGGTGCACCCGAGCGCGGCGCGGTACCGCGGATGGAGCATGTCCGCGTCACTTCGCCCGATCTGGCGCGACGCGCCGCCATCGGTGTGCTGCACAGCCGGCTCGCCGCCGGATTTGCCGGCTTCGTGCTCATTTATCTGCTGCTTGCCGCGCGGGTCGTCTATGTCACGGTGGTCCATCCGGTCCCGCCGGACAAGGCGGCGATTGCGGCGCAGACGCCATCGACCACCGTCGTCCTGCCGCCACCCGCGCGCGCCGAGATCACCGACCGGAACGGCGAGATCCTTGCCGTCTCGCTGCCGGCGGCGGCATTGTATGCCAATCCGAAGCAGGTCGAGGATCCGGGTGTCGCGGCGCGCGAGATCGCCGCGGTGATCCCGGGGCTCGATCCCGGATTCCTCGAGGCGCGGCTCGCCGATCGGTCGCGCGACTTCGTGTATCTCGACCGCAAGCTGACCGCCTCGCAGGAACTGGCGGTCAACCGGCTCGGGATTCCGGGGGTGTATTTCGAGAATACCGAGCGTCGGCATTATCCCGAGGGGAACCTCGCGGCGCATATCCTGGGCGGGGTGACGCCGGACCAGCGCGGGATCGCCGGGGTCGAGGACTGGTTTAACAAGCGGCTGACCAGCGCGCCTGGCAAGCCGCTTCGCCTGTCGATCGATATCGGTGCGGAAGGGATCGTGCGCCAGGCGATCTGGCAGGCAATGAGCGATTATGATGCCAAGGGCGCCTGCGGCATCGTGATCTCGGCGCGGACCGGCAGGGTGCTGGCGATGGCCAGCGTGCCCGACTATAACGCCGATGATCTCGGATCTGCGCCCGCCGATGCGCGCTTCAACCGCTGCGTGTCCGGCGACTATGAACCGGGCAGCGTGTTCAAGCTGCAGACGCTGTCGATGGCGATCAATTCCGGCATGATCCAGCCCTGGGACCGGTTCAACACGACGCATCCGCTGCATGTCGGCCGGTTCACCGTGACCGACTTCGAGCCGGCGCATATCTGGATGGCGGTGCCGCATATCCTCGCTGTGTCGTCGAATATCGGCGCCTCGCGGATCGCGACCATTCTCGGGCCGCAGATCCAGCGCGCATGGCTGCGCAAGCTCGGCTTCTTCCGTCGTCCGCCGATCCAGCTGCCGGAAGCCACGCCGCCGATGTATCACCCGAAATCAAGCTGGAAGCTGCTGACGACGATGACGGTGAGTTTCGGCAACGGCATCGCGATGTCGCCACTGCAGCTGATTTCGGCGGTCGTGCCGGTCGTCAACGGCGGGATCTGGTATCCGCCCACCCTGCTGGACCATGGGAAGCGGTCCGCCGGGGTGCGGGTGATGAGCGAGCGGACGTCGCTGATCATGCGCAAGATGATGCGCAATGTCGTCACCGCCCCGGATGGCACCGGCGTCTATGCCCGGGTGCCGGGGTATCTCGTCGGCGGCAAGACCGGCACGGCGCAGGTCGTCGGGCCGAACGGGCGCTATCTGCAACATCTCAACAACGCCTCGTTCATGGCCGCGTTCCCGATGAACGATCCGCGCTATGTGGTCTATGTCGTCGTGCTGCAGCCGCATGCGACGAAGCAGATGCTGCCGTTCTGCCATGGGTTTACCACGGGCGGCTATGTCGCCGCGCCGGCCGTCGCCCAGATCATCTCGCGGATCGGGCCGATGCTCGGGATCATGCCTTTATCCGGCCAGACGCTTGCCGAGGCGCAGGCGGCACTGTCGATCCCGCTCGATCCGCCGGCGCCGCCGGGTCGGCTCGCGCTGGGGCCGGGGCACCTGTTCCCGCCGGGGGCGAGCAAATACGCCTATATCCTCGCGCATCAGACCCCGCCGGCGAACATGGACGTCGCGGCGCATGACCAGGCGCTCGCACGGACCGAGATGTGGCAGCCCCTGGCGCCGGCGGCACAAACGGTGAGCCTGCCCCCGGCGCCCGCTTCCAGCGCCCATACGCTGGGGCACCGGATCATGAATATCGCCCTGCCGGTGACGCGTGCGGGGGGGTGAACTGATGGACGGTCTTTCACGTTACGGTGCCCCGCCAGGCTGGATCCTGCCGCCGGAGACGGTGTTTTCCGGAATCACCGCTGACAGCCGCGCCGTGCGCAAGGGCATGATCTTCGCCGCCTTGCCGGGCGCGCGCGCCGATGGGCGAGATTTCATCGCCCAGGCCGTGGCACAGGGGGCCGCCGCGGTGCTGGCGCCTTCGGGCACCCGCTGGCCGCCTGGCGTGCCGCCACGCCCGCTGATCGAGGACCCGGAGCCGCGGCGCCGCCTGGCCGAGATCGCGGCGACGCTGGCAGGACCGCTGCCGGAGACGATTCTCGGCGTGACAGGCACCAATGGGAAGACCTCGACGGTGGATTTCATCCGCCAGATGGCAGTGGCGAGCGGGAGACCGGCCGCCTCGCTCGGCACGCTCGGGCTGATCGCGCCGGGCTTCGCGCCGGGGGCAAGCCTGACCACGCCGGATCCGGTGACCCTCTCCGATATCCTTGCCGCGTTGCGGGCGGCCGGAATCGGGACCGTTGCGCTCGAGGCCTCCTCGCATGGGCTCGACCAGTTCCGCCTGCATGGGCTGCGCCTTGCCGCTGGCGGGTTCAGCAACCTGACACGCGATCATCTCGATTATCACGGGGACATGGCGTCCTACCGTCGGGCCAAGTTGCGGCTGTTCCAGGACCTGCTGCTTCCCGGCGCGCCGGCGGTGGCAATGGCCGATCTTGAGCCGGATACGCTGGCGGCACTGCGCGACATCGCGCAGGCGCGGCGGCTCGATCTGGCGACGGTGGGCGCGGGCGGTGACCTGTTTGACCTGCGCGGCATCATCGCGACGCCGTCTAGCCAAGTGCTGACGATCGCGTGCGGTGGCGTGTCGCGCGAGATCGAACTGCCGCTTCCGGGCCGGTTCCAGGTGGATAATGCGTTGCTTGCGGCAGGCCTCGCGCGTGCGGCAGGCGTGTCCGATCCGCTGGACAGGCTGCCAGGCCTCGCGCCGGTGCGCGGGAGGCTGGAGCGCGCGGCGGTGCTGCCGAATGGCGCTGCCGCCTATGTCGATTACGCGCACACGCCGGATGCGCTGGAGCGGTTGCTGATGGCGCTGCGCCCGCACGCGGCCGGACGGCTGGTGCTGGTGTTCGGCGCGGGCGGCGATCGGGATCGCGGCAAGCGGAAGCTGATGGGTGATGTGGCCGCGAGACTCGCGGATGTCGCGATCGTCACCGACGACAATCCGCGGAGCGAGGACCCGGCATCGATCCGCGCGGCAATCCTCGCGGCCTGCCCCGGCGCGCGGGAGATCGGCGACCGGCGTGCCGCGATCGCTGCCGGACTCGATGCGCTGCGGGCGGGCGACGTGCTGGCCGTGGCTGGCAAGGGACATGAGAGCGGGCAGATCGTCGGTGATGCGGTGCTGCCCTTCGACGATGCGGCGGTGATCAGGGAACTTGCGGCATGAGCGGTCTCTGGAGCGCGCGCGACCTTGCCGTCGCCACCAACGGCACCTGGCTGCGCGGCGAGGCTGATGCCACAGGTGTTTCGATCGACAGCCGGACGACCGCGCCAGGCGAGTTGTTCGTCGCCCTGGCGGACGCTCGCGACGGGCATGATTTCGTTCCTGATGCCGAGGCGAAAGGGGCGGCCTGCGTGCTGGTTTCGCGCGATGTCGGCGCCGGGCCGGCGCTGCTCGTCGAGGATGTGCAGGCCGCGCTCACCCGGCTCGGCGAATTCGGTCGGGCGCGCAGCCGCGCCCGCGTCGTCGCGGTCACGGGCTCGGTCGGCAAGTCCACCACCAAGGAAATGCTGCGCCGGATCCTCTCCGCATTTGGCGCGACGCATGCGGCTGAAGCCTCCTTCAACAACCATATCGGCGTGCCGCTGACCCTCGCGCGGTTGCCGGCCGAGGCCGATTTTGCGGTGGTCGAGATCGGCATGAACCATCCAGGCGAGATCGCGCCGCTCTCCGCTATCACGCGGCCGCATGTCGGCGTGATCACCGCGATCGGCTCGGCGCATCTGGGGCTGATGGGTTCGGTCGAGGCGATTGCCGATGAAAAGGCGGAATTGTTGCGCGGCGTGGTGCCGGGCGGGGCGGCGGTGCTGCCGCGCGGGCCGTTCCTGTCGCGCCTTGCGCGCCGGGCGCGGGACGGGGTTCGGGTGGTCAGTTTCGGCGCGCAGGATCTCGCGGAGGCAAGGCTGATCGAAGCCGAGAGCGATGCCGACGGAGTCGCGGTGACGGCGAATATCCTGCGCATGGTGGTCCGTTGCCGTCTCGCTGCGCCGGGAACGCATATGGCGATGAACGCGGTGGCGGCGCTGGCGGCGGCGGCGGCACTCGGGCTCGATCCGGCGCAGGCCGCGGCGGCGCTCGATGGTTTTGCACCGCTGGCCGGGCGCGGCGCCCGACGCCGCGTGAATGTGGACGGCGTCGAGATCACGCTGCTCGACGAGAGTTACAATGCTTCTGGCAACTCGGTGCGTGCGGCGCTCGAGGTTCTGTCACTGCTGCCGGGGCGGCGCATCGCCGTGCTGGGCGACATGCTCGAACTCGGTGACTATGCCGATGACGAGCATCGCGATCTTGCGGATGCGGTTTCCGGTGTGGCCGATCTGGTTTTCGCCTGCGGGCCGCATATGCGCGTGATGTTCGATGAACTGCCGGAACGTCAGCGGGGCGCATGGGCGGTGGATGCCGCATCCCTCGCACCGGCGGTGCGCGCCGCACTCGCGGTGGGTGACGTCGTGCTGGTGAAAGGGAGCTACGGGTCGCGGATGCGTGACGTGGTCGCGGCGATCGAGGACAAGGCCTGATGCTCTACGCTTTGCTTCTTCCCCATGTCGCCGCGTTCCACGCGTTCAATCTGATCCGCTACATCACGTTCCGCGCGGGTGGCGCGTGCCTGACGGCGCTTGTCGTCAGTTTCCTGCTCGGCCCGAGGTTGATCCGCTGGCTCAAGTCGCTCCAGAAGCAGGGGCAGCCGATCCGGGCCGACGGACCGGAACGGCATCTGATCGAGAAGAAGGGCACGCCCACGATGGGCGGCTTCCTGATCCTGATCGCTCTGACCGTTTCGACACTGCTCTGGGCAGACCTGCGGAACGGCTATGTCTGGGCCGTGCTGATGATCACGATCGGCTATGGCGCGCTCGGCTTCGCCGATGATTTTCTCAAGCTGACGAAGCGCAACACCAAGGGCGTGCCCGGGCGGATCAAGCTCGTTGTGCAGGCGGTGCTCGGGCTTGGCGCGGCTGTATGGATCACGCAGCTGATGCCCGGCTCGATCGCCGATTCGCTCGCCGTGCCGGTATTCAAGCATCTCATGATCCCGTTCGGCCCGCTGTTTCCGCTGGTCGCGATGTTCGTGATGATGGGCGCCTCGAACGCGGTGAACCTGACCGACGGGCTCGATGGCCTTGCTATCGTGCCGACGATCATCGCCGCCGGCGTGTTCACGCTGATTGCCTATCTCGTCGGCAACAGGATTTTTTCGCATTACCTCGAAATCAATTTCGTTCCCGGAACGGGTGAGCTGGCCGTGTTCTGCTCGGCACTGATCGGCGCCGGCATGGGATTCCTGTGGTTCAACGCGCCGCCCGCCGCCGTGTTCATGGGCGATACCGGTTCGCTTGCACTGGGGGGAGCACTCGGTTCGGTCGCCGTGGCGACGAAGAACGAGATTGTGCTGGCAATTACCGGCGGGCTGTTCGTCGTCGAGACCGTTTCGGTCATCGTGCAGGTGTTCTGGTACAAACGGACCGGGCGGCGCGTATTCCTGATGGCGCCGCTGCATCATCACTTCGAGAAGAAGGGCTGGGCCGAGCCGACCGTGGTGATCCGCTTCTGGATCGTTGCGATGATCCTTGCGTTGCTGGGCCTGGCGACCCTGAAAATCCGATGAGCGCGCCGGTGGAAAACTGGAGCCACGTGTTTGCGGGGCGGCGTTACGCCGTGCTGGGTCTCGGAGTGAACGGCTTGCCAGCAGCGCAAGCGCTCGTGGCCATGGGCGCGTCGGTCATCGCCTGGGACGACAACGAGGCACGGCGCGGCGCGGCTGCTGCTGTGGGGATTACGATCGGCCGGCCCAGCGATGCCTCCAAACTCGACGGACTGATCCTGTCGCCGGGCATTCCCCATGCTCTGCCTGTGCCTCATCCCGAGGCAGCGGCGGTGATGGCGCGCGGCGTGCCGATTTTCACCGATGCCGAACTGCTGTTCCGCGCGGTCCGCGACTCGGGCAGTTCTGCGCGGTTCGTTGGAATCACCGGCACCAACGGCAAGTCCACCACGACGGCGCTGCTGGCGCATATCCTTGCCGATGCCGGCATCGAGGTTGCGGCGGGCGGCAATCTGGGGCCGGCCGCGCTCGCCTTGCCGCGCCTTGGTGATGACGGCGTGTATGTGCTCGAAATGTCGAGCTACATGTTGGAGCGAATCGTAAACATGCGCTTCAGTGCTGGGGCAATGCTGAATCTGACCCCGGATCACCTCGACCGCCATGGTAACATGGCCGGATATGAAGCTGCAAAGTCTCGGCTTTTTGTCGGACAGGAAGCTGGCGATGTCGCCGTGTTTGGGATCGATGACGCCGCGACGGCGGCGATGGCGACCCGATTCGAGGATGGCAAGAGACGAATCGTGCGAATTTCCGGCTGCCAGCGGGCCGATATTTTCGCGCGCGGCCGCAAGCTGGTCGATCATTCCGGCGTGATTGCCGATCTCGACGCGGCGGCGGCATTGCCCGGCACGCACAACGCGCAAAACGCGGCGGCCGCGGCTGCCCTTGCGCTCGCGTTCGGTGTTCCGCGCGAGGTCATTGGCCGGGCGATGGCGTCCTTTCCCGGACTGCCGCACCGGCAGCGCGTGGTCGCATCGGTTGCAGGCGTAACCTTCATCGATGACAGCAAGGCAACCAATGCCGATTCGGCCGCGCGAGCGCTGGATTGCCATGAGCGCCTGGTCTGGATTGCCGGGGGGATCGGGAAGGACGGCGGCATCACGCCGCTGGCGCCGTGGTTTTCCCGCGTTGCCCATGCGGTGCTGATTGGCCGCGATGCGCCGGAATTCGCCGCGACGCTCGCCAGCGCGGGCGTCTCCTGCGAGATCGCGGGGACGATCGAGAACGCCGTTCCGTCTGCTTTCGCGGCGGCCCGGCGAATTGGGGTCGATACCGTGCTGCTCTCGCCGGCGGCGGCGAGTTTCGACCAGTTCGCCGATTACGCCGCGCGCGGACGACGTTTCGCCGAACTGGCCGCCCGCCTCGTTTCGATGGAGGCCAGGTGATGCCGGTCCTTTCGCGCGCGGATGATTCAGTCGTCGGACGGTGGTGGTGGAGCGTCGACCGGGTGATGCTCACCGCCCTGCTGCTGCTGGTGGGCCTGGGCTATGTGCTTGCGCTCGCGGCCACGCCGGCGACCAATCTTTCGCTGAACGATCCCAACACGATCGTGATGATCCGGCAGATCGTCTACCTGCTGACGGCGGGAATTCTGATGGTCGGGGTTTCGATGCTTGACCTGCATTACGTCAAGCTCGCCGCGCTCGCGACCGGGGTGGTCTTCCTTGTGCTCACCGGGTTCACTCTCGTGCATGGCGTCGTCGTCGATGGCGGACGGCGCTGGATCGCGCTGCCGGGCTTCACCATTCAGCCTTCGGAATTCCTCAAGCCCGCGCTGATCATCGCGACCGCATGGCTGCTGGCGGAGCGGCGGCGCACGCCGGGATTTCCGGGCATGTTCGCGGCGATCGGTCTCAACAGCCTGGTGGTGCTGATTCTTCTGCGCCAGCCCGATGTCGGTTCAACCGCCCTGGTGCTGGCGACATTTTTCGTCCAGCTTTTTCTCGACGGCCTGAACACGTTTTTCGTGGGGCTTGGCGTGGCCGGATTTGGCGCCGCCGGATTCGCAGCATTCGAGCTGATCGCTCACGTGCACAAGCGCGTGATGCTGTTCCTCCATCCGACCAAGGACAAGGCGTATCAGGCGCTCACGGCGCTTTCCGCCTTCGCCAATGGCGGGCTCTGGGGACGTGGGCCGGGCGAGGGGCAGGTGAAGCACTACCTGCCTGACGCGCGCGCCGATTTCGTCTTCGCGGTGGCTGGCGAGGAATTCGGCATGTTTCTTTGCCTCGGCATCATCGCGCTCTACGCGGTGATCGTGCTGCGTGGGTTCATGCGGGTGCTGCGCGAGACGGATCCGTTCGTGGCCCTCGCCTCTGCCGGGCTGCTGACCAGTTTCGGACTGCAGGCCTTCATCAACATGGCGTCTTCATTGTCGATGATCCCGACCAAGGGCATGACACTGCCGTTCCTGTCGTATGGCGGCTCGGCTGTTCTGGCGACCGGGTTGCACATGGGGTTCCTGCTGGCGCTGACGCGACGGCGCACCCATGCCGAGCGCGTGACGGACGGGCTGTTCGGCCTCGGCATGCAGGATCGGGCGGTATGAGAGGCGCGATGCTGAACCCGATTGTCATCGCAGCCGGCGGCACGGGCGGGCACATGGTTCCCGCGGAATCTGTGGCAGACGAACTGATGCGGCGTGGCCAGCGGATCGTGCTGATGACGGACGCGCGCTCGGCGGGGCAGAAATCGGCGGTATTTGCCGGCTGCGAGCGCCATGTTCTGGCCGGTGCGGGGCTGGCCGGACGCAGTCTTGGGCGGCGACTTCTTGGCGTGGCACAGCTTGCGCGCGGCACCGTCGCGGCCCGGCGCATCCTTGCAAAGCTCGATGCTGCCGCTGTGGTCGGCTTCGGCGGCTACCCCTCGGTGCCGCCGGTGCTCGCGGCGGCTACGCTGCGGCGGCGACCCGCCATCGTGTTGCACGACCAGAACGCGGTGCTCGGCGGCGCGAACCGCTTCCTCGCGCGCTTCGCCGACCATCTCGCGCTGAGCTTCGAGGGCACCGCGGGGGTGTCCGGCCGGGCGCGCGCGACAGTGACCGGCAACCCGGTGCGCGCCGCGATTTCGGTGCTGGCTGCGTCGCCCTATGAACCGCCGGCGGAGACGATCCGGCTGCTGGTGCTCGGCGGCTCGCTCGGGGCGCGGATTTTCGCCACCCTGGTACCCGAGGCGCTGGCCCGGCTGCCGGAGGGGCTGCGCCGGCGTATCGCACTGACCATGCAATGCCCGGGGGAGGCTATCGGGGCGGCACGCGGCGCGCTCGATGCCGCCGGGATCACACATGAACTGGCGCCGTTCTTCAGCGATGTGGCGCCGCGCATGGCGGCGGCGCATCTGCTGGTCGCGCGGTCCGGCGGGTCGACCGTCGCCGAGGTGGCGACGATCGGGCGGCCGGCGATCTTCATTCCGCTCGCGATCAATACCGACCAGCGGCACAATGCCGATGTCCTGGCGCGGCGGGGCGGCGCATTCCGGCTCGACCAGGCGACGACGACACCGGACCGGCTGGCCGGCGTGCTCGAATCCCTGCTCGATGATCCGCTGCGGCTGGCTGCGATGGCCGAGGCGGCGGCGAGCGCGCGGATCGAGGAGGCTGCCGCGCGGCTCGCCGATCTCGTTCTGTCGGCCATTGCGGAGCGTGTGCGATGAGGGCGATGCCGCTGTCGATCGGGACGATCCATTTCGTCGGCATTGCCGGGATCGGCATGTCGGGCATTGCCGAGGTGCTGCACAATCTCGGCTATTCCGTGCAGGGATCCGACCTTTCCGAAAACGCCAATGTCGCCCGCCTGCGCGCCGCGGGCATTCCGGTCGCGATCGGGCATGACGCGGCGAATCTGGGCAACGCGCAGGTGGTCGTGGTGTCGACCGCGGTGCCGCGCGACAATCCCGAGGTGCAGGCGGCGCGCAAGCGGATGATCCCGGTGGTGCGGCGCGCCGAGATGCTGGGCGAACTGATGCGGCTGCGCTGGTCCGTCGCGATCGGCGGCACGCATGGCAAGACGACGACGACGAGCCTCGTCGCGGCCGTGCTCGAAGGGGCGGGGCTCGATCCGACCGTGATCAATGGTGGGATCATCAACGCCTACGGCACCAATGCGCGGCTTGGCGGCGGCGACTGGATGGTGGTCGAGGCCGATGAGAGCGATGGCAGCTTCCTCCGCCTGCCGGCGGTGATCGCCGTCGTCACCAACATGGACCCCGAGCATCTCGACCATTGGGGCTCCGCCGAGGCGATGGAGGCGGGATATCGCCAGTTCGTCTCGAACATCCCGTTCTACGGGTTCGCGGTTCTGTGCATCGATCATCCCGGCGTGCAGCGGATGATCCCGGACCTGTCGGATCACCGGCTGATCACCTATGGCCTGTCGCCGCAGGCGGATGTCCGGGCCGAGCGGATCATGTCCGACCGTAATGGCGCGACGTTCGAGGTGCGCCTGTCCGAACGGGTGGCCGGGCGCGAGCGCGTGTTGGCGCCGATGCGCCTGCCGATGCTGGGCAACCACAATGTCCAGAACGCGCTGGCCGCGATCGCGATCGGCATCGAGATGGAGGTGCCGGAGGTCGACCTGCGCGCGGCGCTGGCGAGTTTCCGGGGCGTGAAGCGGCGTTTCACCAAGACCGGCGAGGTCGCCGGCATCACCGTGATCGACGATTACGGACATCACCCGGTCGAGATCGCGGCGGTGCTGCGGGCGGCGCGCCAGGCCGGTGCGCGGGACGTGATCGCCGTGGTGCAGCCGCACCGCTACACGCGGCTGGCGACGCTGTTCGAGGATTTCTGCACCTGCATGAACGATGCGGGAAAGGTGATCGTCGCCGACGTCTATCCGGCGGGCGAGGAGCCGATCCCGGGTATCGATCGCGACGCGCTAGTCGAGGGGCTGCGGGCGCGCGGCCACAAATCGGTCGTCTCGCTCGGTAGCCCCGATCATCTGGCCGAGATGATCAACGCGATGGCCCGCGCCGGCGATTACGTCGTCTGCCTCGGCGCCGGGTCGATTACCAACTGGGCGCAGGCGCTGCCCAACCAGTTGCAGGCGCTGATCGAGACCACCCGCCGCGGTGCCGGGGGGATGCGATGATGGCCGCTCCGGTCATGGCCGACTGGCGTGCCGCGCTGCCGGAAGTGCGCGGACGCATCGGGTTCGATGTTCCGCTCGGGCCGGTGACGTGGTTCCGCGTCGGCGGGCCGGCGGAGGTGATGTTCCGCCCCGCCGATATCGAGGATCTGAGCCGTTTGCTCGCCGCGCTGGCGCCGGAAGTGCCGGTGCTGCCGATCGGCGCCGCCTCCAACCTGATCGTGCGGGATGGCGGGATCGCGGGTGTGGTCGTGCGGTTGGTGCGCGGGTTCGCGGATATCGAAGTCCAGCCGGACGGCATCGTGGCGGGGGCGGCGGCGCTGGATGCGACGATCGCCGAACACGCGGCGGCGGCGGGGCTCACCGGGCTCGAATTCCTCTCGGGCATTCCGGGCTCGCTCGGCGGCGCCGTGGCGATGAATGCCGGCGCTTATGGCGCGGAGATCCGCGATGTTCTGGACTGGGCCGAGATCGTCGGGCGGGACGGGACGGTGGCGCGCTATGCCGCCGGTGATCTCGCGCTGACCTATCGTCACGCGCGGCTGCCCGAGGGCGGGATCGTCGTGCGGGCGCGGCTGCACGCGCGGCCGGGCGAGGCGGCGGCGATCGCGGCGCGGATGGCTGATATCCGCGCGAGCCGCGAGGCAACGCAGCCGGTGCGGGCGCGGACCGGCGGCTCGACCTTCCGCAACCCCGAGGGCGACAAGGCCTGGCGGCTGATCGACGAGGCAGGCTGCCGCGGGCTCATTCACGGCGGCGCCCAGGTTTCGGAAAAGCACTGCAATTTCCTCATCAATCTCGGCGAGGCGACCGCCGCCGACATCGAGGGCCTGGGCGAGATGGTGCGCCGGCGCGTGCGTGAGCGCACCGGCGTCGAGCTGATCTGGGAAATCCGCCGGGTCGGCCTGCCGTGCCGGGGTGCGGCATGAAGCGCGTCGCGGTCCTGCTCGGTGGCATTTCGGAGGAGCGTGAGGTCAGCCTCGCCTCCGGCCGGCAGGTTGCGGCGGCACTGCGCAAGGCGGGGTATGACGTGTTCGAGATCGAGGTCGGCGCCGATCTCGGCGCGGTGATCGCGGCGCTGACGCCGGCGCCGGATGCGGTATTCAACGCGCTGCACGGCCGTTTCGGCGAGGATGGGACGATCCAGGGCGTGCTCGACTACATGGGCATCCCCTATACCCATTCCGGCGTGCGGGCATCGTCGATGGCGATGGACAAGGGCGCGGCGAAGGCGGTTTTCGCCTCTGCCGGCCTGCCGCTGGCGCAGCACCGCATCGTGCCGCTGGACGAACTCGCGGAGGCCGATCCGCTGCCGCGGCCCTATGTCATCAAGCCGGTCAACGAGGGCTCCTCGGTCGGCGTGTTCATCCTGCGCGAGGGCGACAACCGCCGCGCCGATATCGCGCGCGCCTGGCGCCACGGATCGGTGGCGATGACCGAGGAATATGTTCCCGGGCGGGAACTTACCGTGTCGGTGCTCGAGGACCGGGCGCTGGCGGTCACCGAAATTCGTGCGGAGGGCTTCTATGACTACACGGCGAAATATGCCGCCGGTGCCTCTCGGCACGAGATTCCGGCGGACGTGCCGCCTTCGGTGAGCGCGCGGGCCAGGGATGTCGCGGTTGCGGCGCATCGCGCGCTTGGCTGCCGTGGAGCGACACGCTCGGATTTCCGCTACGACGATGAAACGGACCGGCTGGTGTTGCTGGAGGTGAACACCCAGCCGGGCATGACGCCAACCTCGCTGTTGCCCGAACAGGCGGCTCATTGCGGAATCGATTTCCCCGCGCTGTGCGCCTGGATGGTGGAGAATGCTGCATGCCGCGTGTGAAGCAGCGCAAGGCGACCGTCCAGGACCGTCCGAGTCCGCGCACGCTGTTGTTGCGCCGTTTGCGTCGGGCCGGACGGCCGACGGCGGTGCTCGGCGTCGTGGCATTGCTGTTGATCGCGGTGCCGCTTGGTCTGCGGGGCGTTCTGGCGGTGTTTCGGCCGGTGCGCGCTGCGGCGGCGACCGTGGCGGCCGATGCGGGATTCCGGATTGCCCATATTGAACTGAGCGGCGTTACGCCGGGATCGCGCGCCGTTGTCGAGCGCGCGCTCGATGTCGAGCGCGGCAAGGCGATCTTCGCTGTATCGCCGGCGGCCGTGGCAGCCCGGGTCGGAGCGCTGGGCCTGGTGCGCAGCGCCGTTGTCGAGCGCGTGCTGCCTGACACGTTGCGGGTCGAGGTCACCGAACGCCGCGCCGTTGCGATCTGGCAGCGGCCGGATGGGCGCTTCGCGCTGGTCGGTGCTGGTGGCGCGGTGCTGGAGGATCGCGATGCAGGGGCAGCCCGGGCGCATGATCCGAATCTGAGGCTGCTGGTCGGCGCTGGTGCGCCGAAGCATGCCCAGGACCTGCTCGACCTGCTCGCCCGGTTTCCCGCGATCGATTCGAAGGTGGTTGCCGCCGAGCGGATCGACCGGCTGCGCTGGAACCTGATCCTGCGCGATCACACGGTGGTGGAACTGCCGGATTCCCATCCCGCTCGTGCGCTGACCGTGTTGATGCAGGCCGAGCGGAAGATTCGCCTTCTGGATCGGCCGGTGCGCCGGATCGACCTGCGGCTTGCCGACCGCCTGGTGGTGCGCCCCTACCCGAAAGGTTTCGTGACCGACGCCGCTACGCCGTCAGCAGCATCCGGGAACCACAAGTCATGAGGGAGGCACGGGCATGAACGATCTGTCCCGCCGCGCGACGCTGACCGCGACACGGGCCGAACCGCGCCAGCAGGAAACGCGCCGCCAGCCCGCGCGATCTGGCCCGTTCGGCGTGCTGGATATCGGTTCGACCAAGATTTCCTGCCTGATCGGCCGCGCCGAGAGCGATGGACGGCTGCGCGCCCTCGGCTTCGGCTGGCAACGTGGGCGAGGGGTAAAATCGGGCGGCATCGTCGATCTGGAAGACGCGGAGAAGGCGATCCGTGCTGCTGTGGGCGCGGCTGAGGACCAGGCCGATATGCGGTTGAAATCGGTCACGGTGAACCTGTCATGCGGGCAGCCGGAGAGCCGGCTGTTCAACGTGCAGTGGCCGATCGACGGCCGCGCCGTGACCGAGGATGACATCCGCCGCGTGGTGCGCGAGGCGCGGGCCCGTGCGGCGTCCGAGGGGCGCGGCACGATTCATGCCCTGCCGCTCAATTTCTCCACCGACGAGACCGGCGGCGTCGCCGATCCGCGCGGACTTTATTGCGATACGCTGACCGCGCAGCTTCATGTGGTCGATGCCGCCACCACGGCGATCAAGAGCGTCACCGCCTGCCTCGAACGATGCGAGCTCGAGATTGCCTCGATGGTGTCGGCGCCGTTTGCCTCGGGCCTCGCAACATTGGTGGAGGACGAGCGGGAACTCGGCGCCACCGTGATCGACATGGGCGGCGGCACGACGACGATCGCGGTCTTCGCCGAAGGTCAGATGCTGCACACGGCGCAACTGCCGGTCGGCGGCAATCACGTCACCAACGACGTCGCCCGGCTGCTTTCCACCCAGGTGGCGCATGCCGAGCGGCTCAAGACGCTCTATGGCACCTGCCAGGAAAGCCCGGACGATGCGCGCGAGCTGCTGCCAGTGCCCCTCGTGGGCGAGGCCGAGCACCAGATCGCCAAGGTGCCGCGCAGCGCGCTGGTTTCGATCATCCGCCCGCGGCTCGAGGAGATCTTCGAGCTGGTGCGCGACCGGATCGAGACTTCCGGGCTCGGCCGGGCGGCAGGGGCGCGCGTGGTGCTGACCGGCGGCGCGTCGCAACTGGTCGGTGCCCGCGAACTGGCGGCACAGATCCTCGACCGCCAGGTGCGGATCGGCAAGCCCATCGGCGTCATCGGCCTGCCCGACGCCGCCACCGGGCCGAATTTCGCCACGATGATCGGCCTGCTCGCCTTCGCCAGCGGCGACGGCCAGACGATGCATGACATCGATCTGACCGCTGCCGCGCCGCAGGGCCGCCTCGCCCGTTTCATGAACTTGCTCATGCGGCGGATGTGATGAGCGAACGCCATCGCATCCTTGCTGCCCATCGTTTCACGCCCGCCTGCCAGGAGACGCAGACATGACCCTGAACCTGATCCGACAGACCACGACACAGACAGATTTCACGCCGCGAATCACGGTGATCGGCGTTGGCGGTGGGGGCACCAACGCGGTCAACAACATGATCGCGCTGAACCTGCCGGGCGTGGAATTCGTCGTCGCCAATACCGATGCACAACAGTTGATGCTCTCGCGTGCCGAGCGGAGGATCCAGCTTGGGCCCCATATCACCCAGGGTAACGGTGCGGGCGGACGGCCGGAAATCGGCAAGGCGTCGGCTGAGGAAGCGTCGGAAGACCTGGCCCGCCATCTCGACGGCGCGCATATGGTGTTCATCACCGCGGGCATGGGTGGCGGCACGGGCACGGGGGCCGCACCGGTCATCGCGCGGATGGCGCGCGAGCGCGGCATCCTGACCGTCGGCGTGGTGACCAAGCCTTTCGCCTTCGAGGGGCGCCGCCGCCTGCGCTCCGCCGAGGAGGGGATCAACGAGCTGCAGCAGTTCGTCGATACGCTGATCGTGATTCCGAACCAGAACCTCTTCAAGGTGGCCAACGAGCGGACAGGCTGGAAAGAAGCCTTCGAGATGGCCGACCATGTGCTCTACATGGGCGTGCGCGGCGTCACCGACCTGATGGTGGTTCCGGGCCTCGTGAACCTCGACTATGCCGACATCCGCTCGGTGATGTCGGTGATGGGCAAGGCGATGATGGGCACAGGCGAAGCCGAGGGCGAGGATCGCGCGATCCGCGCCGCGGAGGCGGCGATTTCCAATCCGCTGCTGGAAGACACCAACATGAAGGGCGCGCGCGGGCTGCTGATCAACATCACCGGCAGTTCCGACTTCTCGCTGCATGAACTCGACCAGGCGGCGAACCGCATCGCCGAGGAAGTCGACGAGGATGCGAACATCATGGTCGGCATGGCGCTGGATGAGAGCTTGGGAGGCCGGGTGCGGATTTCGGTGGTGGCGACCGGGATCGACACGCCAGTGCCGGCACAGGCCGAGCGGCCGCGCCTGGCCGCGGTTTCGGGCGACAGCGTGATGGTGGAGGCGAACGCGACAGTGGCGGCGCAGCCGCATATGACCGCGGCGCCCGCCGCGGCTTCGCATCCGGCACACTTCCAGCCGCAGTCCGCTCCAGCGCAGCACCAGGCGGCTCAGGCAATGCATCCGCAGCCGGCGCCGGGTCCGGTGCCGGCGCGCCCGCAGTTCCAGGCCGAGGGGCCGGTGCGGGCGCCGATCTCGGCTCCGGCCGCCTTCCGGGAGACGCCGCGCGCCGCCGAGCCGCCGCGCAAGCAGAGCCTGTTCGGCCGGATGACCAGCAGCTTCCGCAATGCGGCCGCCCCGCAGCCAATGCCGCAGGCGGAACCTCGTGCGGCCGCTCCGTCCTGGCCCGCGCGGGAGGAGCCTTCCTACCAGGCGCCGCAGCATCTCGACCGCGAGATGCCTCAGGCGCCGGCGACCGAGCATGCCTCGTACCATGTGCCGCCGCAGCATCATGAGCCGCGTGCGGCGGTTCGGCTGACGCAGAACGAGGAAATCGGCATCGACATTCCGGCTTTCCTGCGCCGCCAGCAGTCCTGACGGCAAGGCGCCCGGCCGGCGGCGGCTTAGCCCGCCGCCGGCGCGCCGAGCCTGATCAAATCTGCGTTCTCCGCGCCCCCCGGCGCCGCACATGCGGGTTTCGCTCTTGATGCCCATTGCGGGGGCGCCATTGTGTGCGAATGACGATTCCTCTCTCATTGCTTCTGCTAGCCGCCTCACTCGGTGCGTGGCTCGGCGTGCGCGCAATGCAGCAGGGTGGGGTGAATGGTGGCGGCGTCTTCGACCGGCTGCTTGGCCCGCTGCATGGCGTTCTGGGGGCCATGGGACTGACCGCGCTGGTCATCGCGCTGGCCCGCCATCCGGTGCCGGCACGGATGGGGCTGGGCGGCTTCGGCGCGGGGGCGGAAATTCTGCTCGGTCTCGCCCTGCTGCTCGGCTTGTTCGTTGTCATCGCGGCCTGGCGCCAACGGCGCCCTGCGGGGCTGCTGCTCGGCACGCATGCGACGCTGGCGATCGCGGGTATTACCCTTGTGCTTGCCATCGCATCGCTGACCTGATGTCGAGCTTTCATCCATTCGGGAAATGAAATAGGGTAAATCAACTTATAGTTGAGGTTTCGGTGGATGTGGCGCTGATCGCGGTCAGAGCAGCGAAACCGGCGGCGGCGGCGCCGCCGGGTGCCCTGCGTTCGTCGGCCGCCTACGCGGGGCGGATTGTGCTGTTCCTCCCGGTAGCGATGATGGCCGGCATCCTCCTTTATTTTGATCTCAGGGCGGAACCGCCGGCGTGGCTGGCGCCGGTGGCGATCGTGCTGGCGGCCGGTGTACTCACCGTCCTCTGGCGGCGGCCGGTGGGTCGCCGGCTGGCAGCGCTGGCGCTGTTTGCCCTACTCGGTCTCGGCCGGGCGCAATGGCAGGCGATGCTGATGCCGCCGCCGATCGTCGTGCCGCACGGCGTCGTGACGGTAACAGGACGGGTGAGCTCGATCGACTTGCTGGCGACCGGCCGACGGGTGCGGATTGCGGCATCGCGCCTCAATGGCGGGCCGGCGCTGGGCCGGGCAGTGAGGATCAAGTTACGCCGCGGCGACGATGTCCGCCTCGCGGCAGGCGACAGTGTGCGGGTGCGCGCCTTTCTCTTCGCTCCGTCTCGCCCGGCCTATCCGGGAGGGTGGTCGTTCGGACGGGATCAGTTTTTTTCGGGGCTCGGCGCGGTTGGGTTCGCGGTCGGGAAGCTCGACGTGACGCGCGTTGCCGCGCCGGGGTGGGGCGGCGCACTGCGGCGGTTGCGCGAAACGATTGCCGCACGGGTGCTGACCGCCATGCCGCCCACTACGGGGCCAATCGCCGCCACGCTGCTGACCGGCTTCGAGGAATCGATTCCGGCACGTGAGCGCCAGGCGTTCATCACCGCCGGACTGGCTCATATCCTTGCCGTCGCCGGGCTGCATATCGGCATCGTGATGGGGGCGCTGTTCGCGCTGGCGCGATTCTGCGTCGGGTGGTCCGAGTTTCTGCTGCTCCGCGTGCCGGCGAAGGTCATTGCCTCGGCCGTGGCTTTTGCGGGTGGGGTGGTCTATGCGGCGCTGACCGGTTTTCACGTGCCGATCGAGCGGAGTCTCGCCATGGCCGCGCTGGTTCTGCTCGGTATTGTCGCCGGGCGACGGGCGCTGTCGCTGCGCGGGCTGGCGGTGGCGGCGTTCGTGTTGATGCTGATCGAGCCGCAGGCGGTGCCGGGGCCGAGTTTCCAGATGAGCTTTTCCGCCGTTTTGGCACTGATCGCGGGCTATGAGGCGGTTGGACGCCGGTTCGATACCGAGGGGGCGGGATGGCGAGGACGGCTGGGTCGGCATATCGCCGCGCTGGCCTTCACCTCGCTGCTGGCGGGTGGGGCGTCGATGCCGTTCGCGGCCTACCAGTTCCAGCAGGTGCAGCCGTATTACATCCTGGCAAACCTGATCGCGGTGCCGCTGACGGCGCTCGTCGTGTTGCCGGCCGGCATGGTGGCGCTGGTCCTGATGCCGTTGCATCTCGAGGCGCTGGCGCTCGCGCCGATGGGGTGGGGGATCGCGGCGATGCTGGCCGTGGCGCGGTTCGTCGGGCAGTTGCCGCACGCGCTGATCGTGATCGGGCCAAGCCCGGGCTGGCCGGTTGCGCTGCTGGGCCTCGGCATGGCGCTGCTCGGACTGCTGCGGGGGCGGGTACGCCTTGCCGGCCTGGCGCCTGTCGTGATCGGTCTGGCGGGGATGATGCTGGGCCGCGCGCCGGATGTGCTGGTCTCGCCCACGGCTTCGCTCGTTGCGGTGCGAGACGGCGCGGTGGTGCGGATACTCGAGACGCGGCGGCCGGATCAATACACCCTGGCGCAATGGCGGCCGGTCTTCGCGCATGACCGTGTGGCGGTGGCCCGGGCCGCCGACATTTGTGCCGGCGGGCGATGCCGGTTCGACCATGGGCGGGTGCTGTATCTTGCCGATGCCACGGCGGCGGAGAACGGATGCGGCGATGCGCGGGTGGTGATCTCGCCTGAACCGTTGCGCGGCGCGTGCCGGGCCCGGGGGCGCTACGTGATCGATCGGTTCAGCGTGTGGCGCGATGGCGCGATCGCGCTGCGGTTCGCGGGCGGCCGCGTGAGGCTGACTACGGACCGGTGGGTGCAGGGGGTGCGGCCGTGGGTGGCCGCCTGGCCGAAGCGGTGGCACCGACGCCGATAAGGCGCGCGCCGCCCGGCAGCCGGTGGCGGATTTCGTTACGGAAGACGTAGTGGCGGGTCTCTGCCGTTTCTTGGTGGCGGGGGCGGGTGCGTGCGAGGGCATGGGCCTCGGCAATGGCGTCGAGTGTCGGGCGCAGCCGGGACGCGTTGATGCCACGCGCGAGATAAATGCCGGCGCGGAACAGGAAACCGGACAGACCGTTCCAGTCATGGGCGATCAGCAGACGGTTGCGAACGTATTGGTGCCAGCGTCCGGCATTCCAGTTCACCCGCGCTTCGGGAGAAACTTCATGGATGACGGCGAGGTCGCCGTGATGCTCGATGCGCCAGCCTCCGGCAATGGCGCGGCGGGCGAATTCGTATTCCTCCCAGGTGAAGAACAGGCTCTCGTCATAGCCGCCGAGACGCTCGAAGCAGGCGCGCGACAGGGCGTGGCCGCAGCCGACGAAGGTGGTCGCCGCGAAAAATCCGTCGGCCCGGGGCAAAAGCCGCTTCGGATAGCCCCAGCTCGTCAGGTCGAGGCTGCGCCCGTCGGCTGCAAGGATGCGGAACCCGATGG
>Ga0315298_1002442_pt1 | contig 31535 bp, 24 predicted proteins | sample WHS_1_MG_FD_203077 | JGI IMG/M metagenome (GOLD analysis project Ga0315298, IMG submission 203077) | Extremophilic microbial mat communities from Washburn Hot Springs, YNP, Wyoming, USA - WHS_1_MG | ecosystem: Environmental > Aquatic > Thermal springs > Hot (42-90C) | place: USA: Wyoming... | reverse complement strand
GCTCAGTGGCTGGTGGAAGGCGCTATCCGTACCGCCAAAGCACGGGCTGCCTGGCTAAGCGGTCAGTGGCAAACCCTCTGTCAGCACCGCACCGCCCTACCTCTTTCCGTCTGACAACTTTTGCGTGGACACCCGAATGCCGATTGTCCTTGTCACTTTGTGGAAAGGAGGGTATAATAGTCGCGCTTTCTCGCAGGAAATTTCTTGTCGGGGAAGGAGGTGAAACGAAATGCCAGTTTACCTGTATCGCTGTGACCATTGTGGCGTGCAGTTCGAGAAATTCCAGAAATTTACCGATGAGCCTCTGACGCGCTGCCCGGAATGTGGGAAGAAGGCATTAAAGAAGGTTTATCAGCCGGTCGGCATTGTCTTTAAAGGGCCTGGCTTTTATGCCACCGATCATCATTCGCCTTCAGGGCAACGCAGCCAGAGTGAAGCCAAATCGGCCCATCACGAAAACAGCAGTGAGAAAAAGGCTGAGACGACGAAAAACGATTGATGGGCAACAGTTCACGGTTAAAAAGCCTCGCGCCCGCTTTTCCACTGGCGCGAGGCTTTTGTATTTCTTTCTGTGGTCAGGCTGATGGCCTGTCCGCTGGACTGCATTGCGCCGTTTCAGACCTGTTGAATAGCCAGGCGTAAGGTCTCGCCGTCGAATTCATCTTCCACGAAGGGAGCCTCGGCGGGCAATGAGGCGAAGGTCAACGTCTCTGCCAGAATTTCGTTCATCACGTACTCGCGATGGGCCTGGATGGCTTCCTGTAAGCGTGGCGTGGCTTCCACGTAAACGTGAATCCGCGCCGCCATGGCAAAATCGGTCTGCTTGCGCAGGTCCTGAACACGGCGGATGAACTCGCGAGCCAGGCCTTCGCGCACCAGTTCCGGCGTCAGGTCTGTTACCAGAGCCGCCAGATAGGCGCCCTCATTGGCGACGGCGAATCCTTCTCTGGCCTGCATCCGGACTTCAACTTCGTCGGGCAGAATGGTATAGGTCTGATCTTCCAGGACGACTGACAGGGGCTGGCCGGACAACAGGGTGCGCGCGGCGGCCTCTGCCTCCAGTGAAGTGATGGCTCTGGCCAGGGCCGGGAATTTGTTGCCGTATTTTTGCCCCAGTTGTCGGGGCAGCGGCTTGAGCGAGAAAGCGACGGCTTCGCCGCTGGTATCCAGGAAACGAATGCGCTTGACATTGAGTTCGTCGGCGAGCAAATCAGCATATTTCTCGATCACGTTTTGCTCTTCCCGGCTGCCTACGGAAAAGGCGGCTTCGGCCAGTGGTTGGCGGACCCGGCAGGCGGCTTTTTGACGGGCGGCATGACCCAGCGAGGCCATCTTCATCACCAGCGCCATGTCGCGGTTCAAGGCTTCGTCAATCAACGCGGCGTTGTACTCTGGCCAGGTCGCCAGGTGTACCGATTCGGGAGCAGTGGTATCCACGCTGCGCACGAGGTTCTGGTACAGAGCCTCTGCCAGGAATGGCATGGCAGGCGCGAGCAGTTTGGCCAGCGTCACCAGCACGGTGTAGAGGGTCTGGTAGGCGGCCTCTTTGTCGGCTTCGGATTCGGGTTTAGAATAGCGGCGTCGGGAACGGCGCAGGTACCAGGTGGAAAGGCGTTCCACAAACGATTCAATCGGTCGCGTCGCAGCGGGCACATCGTAGGTCTCGTAAGCATGCGTCACATCCCGCACCAGAACGTTCAACTCGGAGAGTATCCAGCGATCGAGGGGATGCGTCGTTTGAAGTGGACGCGCGGAGGGCCGCCATCCCTGCAGGTTCGCGTAGTTTACAAAGAATGCGTACACGTTCCACAGCGTCAACGTGAAGTTACGGACGACTTCGCCAACCAGATCAACCGAGAAGCGACGTTCATTGCCGGGTGGGGTGGCCGTGTAGAGATACCAGCGGAAGGCGTCCGCGCCGTGAACGTTGATCACGTCCCAGGGGTCAATGATATTGCCCAGACTCTTTGACATTTTCCGGCCCTCGCCATCGAGGATCAGACCGAGGCAGATGACGTTCTTATAACAGATGCTGTCGAAGAGCATGGTGCTGATGGCGTGCAGGGTGTAGAACCAGCCGCGCGTCTGGTCAACCGCCTCACAGATGAAATCGGCGGGGAATTGTCGCTGGAAGATTTCCTGATTCTCGAAGGGGTAGTGCCACTGCGCGACGGGCATCGCGCCCGAATCGAACCAGACGTCAATCAAATCGGGGACGCGATGCATCTTGCCGCCGCACTGGGGGCAGGGGAAGACAATTGCGTCCACGTAGGGGCGGTGTAGATCGAGATTTGTCAGGTCTCGCCCTGCCAGGCTGGAGAGTTCGGCAATAGAACCTGCGCAGACCTGATGATGGCAGGCCTGACATTCCCAGATCGGCAACGGAGTGCCCCAGTAACGGTTGCGGCTCAATGCCCAGTCAATGTTGTTGGCCAGCCAGTTGCCGAAACGCCCATCGCGAATGTGCTCCGGCACCCAGTTGATTTGCTGGTTGAGCGCCACCAACCGTTCTTTGAATTGGCTGGTACGAATGTACCAGGATTCACGTGCGTAGTAGAGCATAGGCGTGTGGCAACGCCAGCAGAAGGGATAGGTGTGTGTGTATGTCTCGGCGCGATAGAGCAGGCCGCGCTCACGGAGGTTCTGGATGATATCGGGGTCAGCATCTTTGACAAATTGACCGCGCCAGGGGGTGACTTCTGGCAGGAATGCGCCGTCGGGGCCGATGGTCATCAGCACCGGCAGGTCGAATTCCAGAGCCACCGCCATGTCTTCCGCGCCAAAGGCTGGGGCAATGTGCACCAGACCGGTACCTTCGTCGGTGGTGACGAAATCGCCCAGGACAACGTAATGCGCTGGTTTTTCCAGGGGCATGAAGGTAAAGAGCGGTTGATAGCGCGTCCCCTTGAGTTTTTTGCCTTTGAAACGCTCAACGACGCGCACCGCCTCGCCGCGAAAGACTCTGTCAACCAGTGCCTCGGCCAGAATCAAACGCTCCACCTCTCCTTCTGGCAGAGAATGTTCGACGACAACATAGTCCACATCGGGATGTGCGGCTACCGCGACGTTAGCCGGCAAGGTCCAGGGCGTGGTCGTCCAGACCAATAACGAGGTGGCCGGCTTGTCCACCAGCGGCAAACGGACGAAGACCGAGGGGTCGGTAGCCTCGTCGTACCCCAGCGCCACTTCGTGGTCCGAGAGCGGCGTGCCGCAGCGTGGACAGTAGGGGACTACCTTGTATCCTTGATACAGCAATCCCTTTTCCCAGAAATTCTTGAGAATCCACCACACCGACTCAATGTAGTCATTGGTGTACGTCACATAGGCATCTTCCAGGTCTACCCAAAAGGCGATGCGCTCGGTCAGTTTTTCCCATTCGCGAATGTACTCGAAAGCCGATTTACGGCACAACTCGTTGAATTTTTCGATGCCGAACGCTTCGATCTGGCGCTTGGTGTTAAAGCCCAGCCGTTTCTCGACTTCGATTTCCACGGGCAGGCCGTGGGTATCCCATCCGCCGCGCCGCACGACATGGTAGCCGCGCATGATCTTGTAGCGCGGGAACATATCCTTGAAGGCACGCGCTAACACGTGATGGACGCCGGGTTTGCCATTGGCCGTTGGCGGGCCTTCGAAGAAGACGTATTCCGGCGCGCCCTGTCGTTGTTCGCCGGTCTTTTCGAAAATTTTCTGCGCTTTCCAGAATTTCAGAATCTCCTCTTCCAGGCGAGGGGCCTCGAATTTAGAAGAAACCGGTTGGAACATCGTGCCTCCTGTGACAACAAAAAGATAACAAACGACTCTCGTCTGTTCAGAGACGAGAGTCGCAAGACTCGCGCGGTACCACTCTGCTTCCCAGGATGGGCCCTCTACGGGTACGGCCTGACGGCATATACCCTGCCGGGATAACGGTCGGCTGCCGGCGTTCTTACTCTTCGGGCGCGGGCCTCGAATTTCGGATTGCGGCTTCGGGAGGATTTTCAGCCCACGGCGCCGCCCCGGCTCACACCATTTCCGGGGTCGCTGTCGGCCTTGCGTTGGGCCTACTCGTTCCCATCATCGCCTTTCTGGTTTTTATTATGCCATAAATTGGAGAGGTGGTCAATGCATACCCCAGCAAGCCGGTAGCTGGAAAGCCTGCCCCGGCGTAAGACAGCCTTCCCGGGCTGTTGGGGCAAGATGGGAAGGCTGAGGCGCACTTCCCTGAATCGGGCTTTTCCAAACCTGTAAAGTCGGGTAAACTTAACAACAAGCAGGATGCTCAATTCATGGTGGAGCAAAACGATGCCTCCTCTTTATGGTTCTGTAGAAGTCATCTGTGGCTCGATGTTCAGCGGCAAGACCGACGAGTTGATTCGCCGTCTGCGGCGTGCCCTTATTGCCCGGCAAAAAGTCCAGGTTTTCAAACCGGCGATTGACGTCCGCTATGCCGTCGAGAAAGTGACCTCGCATGCCGGCGCGGACTTTGCCGCAATCCCCATCGAAAAGGCCGATGATATTCGCACCCTGCTCGATCCGGAAGCCACGCTCGTTGCCATTGACGAGGCGCAGTTTTTTGATGAGGAACTGATCGCCGTGGTGGACGAACTGGCGGCGAGCGGGAAACGTGTCATTGTGGCGGGCCTGGATACCGATTTTCGCGGCGAACCGTTTGGTCCTATGCCGGCGCTGATGGCTAAGGCGGAACGCGTGGATAAATTGCAGGCTATTTGTATGGTGTGCGGTGAGCCGGCCTGCCGCACGCAGCGCCTGGTCAACGGGAAGCCGGCGCGCTATGACGATCCGGTCGTCATCGTCGGCGCGGCAGAAATGTACGAAGCGCGCTGTCGCCGACATCATGAAGTGCCTCGTTGATATGCAACCGTATTCGGAATTCATGGCAGAGATTCTCGTTGACGCCTCGACCTTGCAGCGACGCGTGGCTGAGTTGGGCGACCAGATCAGTCGCGATTACGCTGGCCAGGACCTGCTCCTGCTGTGTATTCTGCGCGGGGGCGTGGTTTTTCTGGTGGACCTGATGCGTCATATCACGATTCCCCATGCCGTTGATTTCATGGCCGTGACCTCTTACGGGGTAGGAGCGCGCACTTCCAGTGGTCATGTGCGCCTGATTCTGGACTTGCAAACCGATATTCAAGGCCGGAATGTTTTGCTTGTGGAAGATATTGTTGATAGCGGTAACACGTTGGCATACGTGCTGGACCTGCTCCAGACGCGCCATCCCAGAAGCCTCAAAGTCTGCGCTTTGCTGGATAAGAAGGAACGTCGTCAGGTCAACGTGCCAATTGACTACTGCGGCTTTGTCATACCGGATAAGTTTGTCTTCGGCTATGGCCTCGATCTGGATGAGTACTACCGTAACCTGCCCTTCGTAGCCGTTGTGGACCCTGCCAGATACCACCCCCGTTAGCCATCCCCTGGCCCACCATCCCTTTCCGATGCAAGATTACCGTGAGTTCCTGGATGAGATTCTTTTCCCGGCCGACGTGATTGCCCGGCGCGTGGCTGAATTGGGCGCGCAAATCAGCGCCGATTTCCGGGGCGAGGAGATTCTGGTCGTCTGCCTGCTCAAGGGCGCATTGACCTTTACTGCCAATCTGACCCCTCATATTACCGTACCTCAGACCCTCGACTGCATGTCTCTTTCCTCGTATGGGGTTGGGCATTATGCTTCCAGCGGTAATGTGCGCGTGCACCTGGACTTACAGACCAACATTGAGGGCAAGAATGTCTTGCTGGTGGAGGACATTGTAGATAGCGGGCGCACGTTGGATCATGTGCTGCGCATGTTGCGCACCCGTGAGCCCAAGAGCCTGAAAGTCTGCGTGTTGCTGGATAAGAAAGAGCGTCGCGAGGTGCCGGTTCAGGTGGACTATCTGGGCTTCGATATCCCCGATAAGTATGTCTTCGGCTATGGGATTGACATTGACGAACATTACCGTCACTTGCCGTTCATTGCTACAGCGGACTTGAAACGCTATCGAAAACCAGGCTGATGTGGGAGCGCACAATGGCCGGGCGCGTTGTTTCTGCCGATAGCCGCCCGCTTCCTCCCGAATGGAGCGCCTATGCCGGGCGCTGGGTGGCCATCCTTCAGCAGCGTGTGATCGCACAGGGCGGCACACCACAGCAAGCGCGTCGCGCCGCACAAAGCCGCTTTAAGGAAACTCCCGACATTCTGTATATCCCGATGAATCCGCCGCTTGTCCTGCCTCCTTTTCTGGATACTGTACGTCTGGCTTTGCCAGCCGATTGCCCGCTTTATCTGGTCGGCGGAGCGATTCGTGACCTGTTGCTGGGGCGTGCGGTGCATGACTTCGACTTTGCCCTGCCGGCAGAGGCCATTCCGGCGGCCCGGCGTGTGGCAGATGCCCTCAACGCGGCATTTTATCCGCTCGACCCGGAACGCGATACCGGTCGGGTGATTACTCGCAACGAGGCAGGCGAACCAGTCTTTCTGGACTTCGCTGCTTTTCGCGGTGCAGATATTGACGCTGACCTGGAGGGGCGTGATTTTACGATCAATGCCATGGCGATGGACTTGCGCTCGCAGACCTTTCTGGACCCTTTGGGCGGAATGGCCGACCTGCGAGAGAAGCGCCTGCGCGCCTGTTCGCCTTCCGCTTTCACCGACGACGCCATACGTATCGTGCGCGGGGTACGCCTGGCGGCGGCGCTTGGTTTCCACATCCTGCCGGAGACGCGCGCGGCCATGAAAGTCGCGGCGGAAGCGTTGGCGCGCGTTTCCGCAGAGCGGTTGCGTGATGAACTCTTCCGTCTTTTTGAGACGCCCAGGATCGCGGCCAGTCTGCGCGCCCTGGATCTCCTCGGCGCGCTCCGCTACCTGCTCCCTGAATTGCTGGCCTTGAAAGATGTTCCACAGCCGGAGCCGCACCTCCACGATGTCTGGACGCACACGCTGGCAACGGTAGACCATTTGCAAGCCATCCTGACGGTTCTGGCGGGAGAGAAAAGCGGGCGGGGCGCGGACTGGTTTCACGGTTTGCTGGCGTTACGGCTGGGACGCTATCGTCAGGCGCTCAATGCTCATCTGGAAGCCTTGTACGCCGGCGGTCGTTCGCACCGTGGCTTGCTTTTTCTGGCCGCGCTGTACCACGATATTGCCAAACCAGCCACCGCGGCTATGGAAGAAGGCCGATTGCGTTTTGTGGGGCATGATGCTGCCGGGGTTGCGCTGAGCGCGGCGCGTGGGCGCGCACTGGCTCTGAGCAACGAGGAAATTGATAACCTCAAGACGATGGTCGCGCAGCATATGCGCGTGCACTTCCATGTCAATCGCCGGCTGCGGGAGGGGCAAATGCCCTCGCGGCGTGCCATCTACCGCTTTTTCCGGGATACAGGCGCGGTTGGGGTTGAAATCTGTTTGCTCACACTGGCCGATTTACGCGCTACCTTTGAGCATACCTTGCCACAGGAAACCTGGGCGGCGGCGCTGGAGGTTGTCTGCCTGCTGCTCGAAAACTGGTTCGAGAAACCGGCGGAGAGCATCGCCCCGCCGCCTCTGCTTAACGGCCATGACCTTATTCAGGCGCTGGAGTTACCCCCTGGGCCGCGCGTTGGCGAACTCCTGGAGGCTATTCGTGAGGCGCAGGCTGTCGGCGAGGTGTCCACGCGTGAGGAGGCATTGGCTCTGGCCCGGGCGCGTCTGAACGCTAAACCGTGAAGCGCCGGGAGTCCTGAAGTTCAGCTATGAGTTAGGACAGAGTGCTGGACGATACGGGTGAGCTCAGCCAGAGCATCGTTCGCAATCGTCCGCTATTCCGCAGGCAAAAGCTCCCACTTTCGCTTGAGCAGGACGAATAGGTCTGAATAGCGTTCCCAATGGATCACCTCTCCGACCAACTTGTGCAATTCCTTGCCGCCTCCCTGCGCCGGAAGGTGGAAGCCACTCCCGCTGCATTCGTGGAGGGGTCATCGAGATGACCGTCAACGAATGGGGCAACGAATGCACGAACGCCTGCGACCTCCTCAAAGCCCTCCCCTCCCGCTTCCACGGCCAGCGAGATGACCTCTACCACTTCAGTTGATGCCCCGGACTTGACAGTGTCTGAAGATAGGGATAGAGTGTATCATGGTTGGAGTTCCGCTGGTCGGGCCCAGGCCGGGCTGGAAAACTCTCCGGCGGAGAAGGACGCCTTGACCACAAGAGCACAGGCTGTTGGATGGCTACCATTCCCCCGGGAGGCGACGATGACCCTGGTTGTCAACGCACTGGTCAGGATGTTGGTGAAAGAGATTCTGGTAGCGTTGGGATTGCCGGATAGCCAGCCGTGGCGTCATGTATTGGAGCGATTGTTCTGGAAACCCTTGCATCGTTTGAGCAGGATGGGGGTGACTTTCGATCTTCTGGTCAGGGAACAGGGCTTTTCCAGAGCGGCCGCCTGGGCTTTGAAACACTGGTGCCGCGATATCCGTGCGCGTTGTGCTCCGGACTTGCCGGCACAGGGCCCGCTTTTGGTCGTCTCCAATCATCCAGGCACTTACGACTCGCTGGTACTGGCCTCCAGCCTGCAACGCGACGATGTCTGCTTCATTGCCAGCGCCATCCCCTTCCTGCGTTCTCTGCCCTTTAGCCGCGATCACTTCCTCTTTGTCAGTAAAACCGGTCCCGACCGTGCGCTGGCGATTCGCCGCGCCATCCGTCATCTGCAAAGCGGTAAAACGCTCTTGTTGTTCGGCAGCGGGCAGATTGACCCGGATCCGGCCGTGTATGCAAACGCCGAGGAGGGGATTCATCGCTGGTCGAAAAGTGTCGAGATTTTCCTGCGCGCGGTGCCAGAAACACGCCTGGTGATCAGCATTGTCAGTCACGTGGTCGCGCCGCAGTGGCGTTACAGTCCGATTTACTGGCTGCGGAAGCGTCCGGTGGACCGTCGGCGACTGGTTGAGTTTGCTCAGGTTCTGGCTCAGCTCTGCTATCCTGGCCGCTGGATGCTTTCCCCCCGCATTACCCTTACGGCGTCCCGCACCTTGCAGGAGTTGCAGGGGAATGGAGGGCATGAGCAGGTATGGCCTGCTCTTGTCCATTGGGGTTGCGCCACGTTATCTGATCACCTGGCCTGGGCAAAATCGTTTGCCTGAACATGGACCGGCTCAGCCAGTCCGCCTTACGTTTCGGGTATAATGATAACGTTGCTGTCTGTCTGTGAGCGAGCCTGATCAGGCTGGCAGGCGCATTGTCATTGTGTCCGTTGGCGTTGTTTTTCCAGCGAGCCTTTTTCCTTGCGCAATTGTGCTGCGTCCCCTGCTGTGCATTTTTTATGAGTGAGATTCAACTGCTGTTAATTGAGAAGAAGCATACGGAGTACCCGCAATTTGCGGCGGCTTTGCGTCAGAGGGGCATGGACGTGCGCGTCGTGCAAAGTGGGAGTGAGGCGTTAAAATGTTTGCAGGCGGGGTTTTCCCCCGATTTATTTATCGTCAATGCCGCGACCCTGCGCACCAACGGCAAACGCCTTTGTCAGACTCTGCGCGCTTACGAGGATGATCTGCCTATCATTTTGATTCTCTCGCCCGAGCGGGAGGCCGGAAACAGTCAGGCCAGCGTAGTGCTTGTCCTTCCCTTTACCGTACAAAAACTGGTCAACCGCATTCGCCATCTCCTCCCTCCCGATGGCGCCGATATCCTCAAGGTTGGCCCGGTTCGCCTCAACCCCCGCACCGGCGTATTGCGTTGTTGGGGGAGACAGACCCGCCTGACGCCGCGTCTGGTGCGTCTGCTTACTGTCCTGTTAGAACATCGGGGCGAGGCCATGGAGCGCGCCACGCTCTTTTCGCAGGTGTGGGAAACCGATTACACCGAGGACACCCGTACGCTTGACGTGCACATTTCCTGGCTGCGTCGCGCTATCGAGCCGGACCCACGTCAGCCGCGTTTTCTGAAAACGGTGCGCGGCGTGGGGTACCGGCTGGACTTGTGATCTGCCGCGAACGCGCTCTATGCCGTTGCCCTCTCCTGGGGGAACGAGGGCAGGCCTCTCAGCAGAGGCTCAACGCGAATGTTCTCTTCGCCAACGGCTTGTTTTAGTTTCTCCAGCAATTCATCGCAAACGCGCGTCGTGTCATTCGGGAAATCAATCAGGTGTCCCCGCCCGCCCTCAAAAATATGGAAACGGAAGCGATCCTGGCCGGGGTAAGAGATGAATGTGCCGTGCAGCCGGCTGATGCGGCGCTGATCGCGCTTCAGATCGCCGCTGGGACGCAAGACGATGGTCACTACCTGAGGCGCGGGCGCGCCGTCGGCGGGCAGCGCAGCTACCAGCGGCGCAGGCAGTGACCAGTCTATGTGCTGGCTCGCAGGATTATTGATGAGCGGCGGTGGCGCGACGGGGAGCGCTTGGGGCACCTGGGCGCGAGGACTTGCCGTAGCCTCCGGCATAGGGGTCTTGGCTGTTATCTTCTCCGGTACCGTTGTTTCTGCGCGTTGCAACGAAGGGGAGGCAGGCAGGTAGTCAGTTTCCCAATCGGGCGGATTTTCTGGCGGCGGCGGGGTGTCCCAGACGGCATGGTCGGCAGGGGTAACCTCGTAAACTGCAGGATTCTCGGTCAGTCGCTGCGTCGCGGCGGCTTCTTCCGGAGCGACCCGTAAGGGCAGTTGCAGCGGTACGGTCAGTTTAATTTCGGTGCGAATGTCATCTACCAGCACTTTTGCCGGTGTGGACTGCGTGTCGGCTTTCCCTTCTACCAGAATCAACCCTCCTACTTCCAGGGCGAACTGGAACTTTTCCCACACGCGGGGGAAGAGCACCAGTTCCACGTTGCCATGCAGGTCCTCCAAATTGACCCAGGCCATCATTTTGCCGGTTTTGGTCTGGTAGGGGCGGATAGAAGAGACCATGCCGGCCAGGCACACTTTTTCCTGATGGGCGGCCTCACCCAGCGTTGCCGAGGAATGGGTGACGGTGGCGCGCAACTCGTTCAGATAGGGCGTCAAAGGATGTTCTGAAATGTACATCCCAACCAGTTCGCGTTCCCAGTTGAGCATGGTACGACGGTCGGCCTGGGGGACAACCGGCAGGGTAATGGTCTCGGTAATGCCGGTATGTACACCGAACAGGGAAAGCTGGCCGGCCTCTGCGGCGCGAAAATGGGCGGTGCTGACAGCCAGGATGTGCTCCAGCGCTTCCAGCATGGCTGCGCGTTCGCCGAAGCCATCCAACGCCCCGACCTTGATCAGGCATTCCAGGGCGCGCTTGCCTACCGCGCGCAGGTCAACGCGGGCGGCGAAATCGTTGAGATTGCGGAAATGACCGCCGGCCTGTCGGGCCTTGACAATAGTCTCTACGGCTCCCTGCCCCACATTTTTGACCGCGCCCAGCCCAAAGCGAATGGCGGCCTGGCCGTTCTGTTCCTCGATCTCGAAATCCCAGCCGCTGGCGTTGACATCCGGCGGTAGAACCGGCACGCCGAGGCTGCGGGCTTCGTTGACGTAAAGCGCCATTTTCTCGGTTTCGTTCTTCGTCACCGAGAGCAGCGCGGTCATATATTCGACGGGATAGTGTAGTTTGAGAAAGGCCGTTTGCACGGCGATATGACCGTAGTCAGCCGCATGGCTGCGGTTGAAACCGTAACGAGCGAATTCCTCCCAGTCGGCAAAGATCGCCTCTGCCGTCTCGGACGGGATGCCTTTCGCCGTGGCCCCCTCTACAAACTTACGATGGTGTTTTTCGATTTCGTCTCGTTTTTTCTTGGAAATGGCTTTGCGTAAATCATCAGCCTCGCTGGGGGTGTAGCCGGCCAGTTCGACGGCGGCGCGCATGATCTGTTCTTGATAAATCGGGATGCCATAGGTATCGCGGAAGATCGGCTCCATGGCCGGATGACGGTACTCTACCGGCGCTTCGCCGTGCATGCGGCTGATGTAGTCGGGGATGAAATCCATTGGCCCGGGCCGAAAGAGCGCCACCATGGCGATAATATGATCCAGCGTCTGCGGCTTCATCTGTATGAGCCAGCGCGTCATGCCGCTGCCTTCCAGTTGGAAGACGCCTAACGTGTGCCCTTCGCCCAGGAAACGATATGTCTCCGGGTCATCGGTCGGGATGGATTCCAGGGTGTAGGAGATGCCGTGGCGTTGCTGAATCAATTCGCAGGCGCGCGCCATGACAGTCAGGGTGGCCAGACCGAGAAAGTCCACCTTGAGCATTTTGAGTTTGTCAAGGATGCCCATCTCGAACTGAGTCACGGTCTTGACCGGCGTTTCTTCCGAGCCGCTGGTCGGACGGTGCAGGGGCAGGTACTCGATGAGCGGGCGATCGGCGATGACTACGCCGGCCGCGTGCGTGCCAACGCTGCGCACCACGCCCTCGAGCCTGGAGGCGGTGTCAATCAACTCGCGCAGATGAGGCGCCGATTCGTAAGCCGCTTTCAGATCGGGCACCTCTTCCAACGCCTGTTCGAGAGAGACCGGCTTGCCGGGAATGTTCGGCACCAGTTTGGCTATCCGATCGACTTCCGAAAGGGGAATATCCATGACCCGTCCCACGTCGCGCAGGGCGGCCCGCGCTCCCAATGTGCCGAAGGTGATAATTTGTGCTACTTTGTCCTGGCCGTATTTGCGCACCGCGTATTCGAGCATTTCACCGCGACGGTCATCGCGAAAGTCCAGGTCAATATCGGGCATCGAGACGCGGCCCGGGTTCAGGAAACGCTCGAACAACAGACTATGCCGCAGTGGATCAACCAGCGTGATGCGTAAGACATAGGCCACAAGCGAGCCGGCGGCTGAACCGCGCGCGTTGTACCAGATATTGCGCTCACGAGCGTAGCGGCACAGGTCCCAGACGATGAGGAAGTACGTATCGAAGCCCATCTCGTGGATGACCTTCAATTCGTATTCCAGACGATTACGAACTTCGGGGGACGTGGCGCGCTCGCCGTATCGTTCCTGCACCCCCGCCTCGCACAGGGCGCGCAGGTATGATTGCGGCGTATGGCCTTCGGGGACCTCGAAGTGGGGCAGGCGATAGGCCTGAGCCTCCAGGGCCACCGTGCAGCGTTCTGCAATGGCCAGCGTGTTGGTCAATGCCTGAGGCACCTCGCGAAAGAGCGCTTCCATTTCTGCCGGCGAACGAAGATAGTAGGAAGGGTCTTCGTAACGCAGGCGTTTGGGGTCCGAAAGCAGGCTGCCGGTCTGGATAGCCAGGAGAATATCCTGCAAGCGTGCTTCGTCGGGGTTGATGTAATGAACATCGTTGGTTGCGACAAACTGCGCCTGATAACGCTCACCAAGTTCCAGCAAGGCGCGGTTGATCGCTTCCAGCGCCGGGATATTGTGCTGCTGCAGTTCCAGGAAAAAACGCTCGCGCCCGAAGAGTTCGAAGTACCAGTCCAGTACCTTGCGCGCCTGTTCCACCTGCCCCTGAGCCAGCAGGCGCGGCACTTCGGCGGAGATACAGCCTGAGGTGCACAGCAAACCCTCGGCGTGGCGCGCCAGAAGTTCTTTATCGATGCGCGGGTAGTAGTAAAAACCCTCCAGTTGGGCGGCGGAAGCCAGTTGCAGCAGGTTCTGGTAACCGGTTTGATTTTCTGCCAGGAGCAACAGGTGGGTGGATTTCTTGTCCTCGTGCGGGTCGCGTTCTTTCATCGTGCGCGCGGCCAGATAGGCTTCCATGCCAATGATCGGCTTGATGCCGGCCTCTCTGGCCGCATGGTAGAATTCGACCACGCCGTATAAAGCGCCGTGATCGGTGATGGCCAGGGCCGGCATGCCCAGTTCACGGGCGCGCGCGACCAGTTTGCGGATATTGCTGAAGCCATCCAGAATCGAATACTCGGTGTGGACGTGGAGATGTACAAAGGACATGGTCAGGCTCGCAGGCAGAGAGGCGTGCAAACGTCAGGCATGATAGACTATCTGTATTATAGCATTCGGCGCAGGTTAAAAAATTAAGATTGTGGCCTCGCTCTGGAAGTCATTAGCGGGGCGGGCTGGCGTGGATTGTATGATAGTGTCCACTGTTGCTCTGTTGCAAACACTCTCAACGTATGTCACGGCGAGCGAAGCGCATGTCCCGCCTGCCACGAGCGGAGCGTGGTGGAGCGTAGCGTAGGGAAAGCAGTCTCCCGGCAGGCAAGGGGATTGCTTCGCCGACTGGGCGGCTCGCCATGACATCATCGCCACAGAGCCTGTGAATGTCAAAAATTGGCAACATCACAGGGTTTTCGTATTGCGTGCAATAACTTTTGATTCTGTTGGCGGAGTGCACACGGTACGACGCGAAGGCTTGTCAATCTTCTTACGCCGTGATAAACTTTGCCTGCCGCCAGCGACGCCCTTCGTGGGCGTCGTTGCCTGTGGTAATTTCTGATGTGGGCCGGCTATGGATATTCTTCTGACGGGTTCTGTCGCTTATGACTATTTGATGACCTTCCCCGGTCTTTTCAAGGAGCAGATTTTGCCCGAAAGGCTGGAGAAGATCAGTCTGTCGTTTCTGGTAGATTCGATGTCGCGCCAGCGCGGGGGCACAGCGCCCAATATCGCCTATACACTGGCTTTGTTGGGGGAGCGTCCGCGCGTGATGGCTACTGTAGGGGAAGATTTTGAAGAATATCGCGCCTGGCTGGAATGTCACGGCGTAGATACGAGGCTGATGCTTACCATTCCCGGTGAATATACGGCGTCCTTTTTCGCGACTACCGATCGCCTGAATGCCCAGATTGCCTCGTTTTATCCGGGAGCGATGCGCCATGCCGCGCGTCAACGTCTGAGCGAGGTGCAACCACGCCCTGATCTGGTTGTTATCTCGCCGAACGATCCGCAGGCGATGACGAATTTTGCCGCCGAGTGTCGCACGCTGCAGTTGCCTTACCTGTACGATCCGAGTCAACAGGTGCTGCGTCTGGAAGGGCCGGAACTGGCACGCGATCTGGATGGCGCGCGCTTTATGTTTGTCAACGACTATGAATTTGAATTGATTTCCCGCAAGACCGGCCTGGGGCTGGCGGAGATGCTACACCATGTGCAGGTTTTGGTCATCACTCGCGGCGCGGACGGTTCCTCCATTTACACGAACGGTCAGGAGTACCATATTCCAGTTGTGCCCCCGGAACGCATTGTTGATCCGACCGGCGTAGGGGATGCCTATCGGGGCGGTTTTCTGGCCGGGTATGCGCATGGCTGGGACTGGGAACTGTGCGGGAAGATCGGCGCGCTGGCGGCGACCTACTGTCTGGAGCAGCAAGGCCCACAGAGTCATTCCTACACGCGCGCTGACTTTGTGGCGCGTTTCCGCCGCCATTTTGATGATGGCGGACGGTTGGAAGCCTGGCTATAGCATTTTTACCGCCTTCCTCATGGGGAAGGCCTATCTCACAAGGAGCAACCATGGAGAGTTATGACATCAAAGATATAAAACTGGCGGAGGGTGGTTGGCGGCGTATCGAATGGGCGGAGCGGGAAATGCCCGTTTTGCGTCGCATTCGAGAACGGTTTGAACGCGAACGCCCTTTGCAAGGCGTGCGCATTTCGGCCTGCCTCCATGTCACGACGGAGACGGCTAATCTGGCGCGCACGTTGCAGGCTGGCGGCGCCGATCTGGTGCTGACGGCTTCCAATCCGCTTTCCACGCAGGATGACGTGGCGGCGGCCTTAGTCAGTCGCTTTGAGATTCCAGTTTTCGCCATCAAAGGCGAGGACAATGTCACGTATTATCGTCACATTGCCGCCGCGCTGGACCACAAACCACAACTGACGATGGACGACGGCGCAGACCTGGTCTCGGAACTCCACAAGAACCGCCGCGACTTGTTGCCGGGCGTCCTCGGTGGCACGGAGGAGACCACGACTGGCGTGATCCGGCTGCGGGCAATGGCCGCGGATGGAATGCTCCATTTCCCGGTGGTTGCGGTCAACGATGCCATGACCAAGCATTTCTTCGACAACCGCTATGGAACGGGGCAATCTACCGTTGACGGCATTGTACGGGCGACGAATGTGCTGTTGGCCGGCAAGAAGTTCGTGGTCGCCGGCTATGGCTGGTGTGGGCGCGGCCTGGCCAGCCGGGCGCGTGGGATGGGCGCTCATGTCATTGTCACGGAAGTGGATCCGCTTAAGGCGCTGGAGGCCGTGATGGATGGTTTTGAGGTGATGCCCATGCTGGAGGCGGCCAGAATTGGGGATATCTTCTGCACCGTTACCGGCGATATTAACGTGATTGACCGTCCGCATTTCGAGGTCATGAAAGACGGCGCGATTGTGGCCAATTCCGGGCATTTCAACGTGGAGATCAACATTCCGGCCTTGCGCGCAATGGCGGCCGGCGAGCCGAAACTGGTGCGGCCTTTTGTGGAACAGTATGAGTTGCAGGATGGACGCCGGATTTATCTCCTGGCGGAAGGCCGGCTCATTAACCTCGCCGCCGCAGAGGGACACCCGGCGGCAGTCATGGATATGTCCTTTGCCAATCAGGCGCTCTCGCTGGAGTATATGGTCAAAAACGCCGGCAAACTGGCGCGACAGGTTTATCCGGTGCCGGCGGAAATTGACGCGGAAATTGCGCGTCTCAAACTGGAAACGATGAATGTCCGCATTGATGTTCTGACCGAGGAGCAGGTGCGCTACCTGAACTCGTGGGAGGAGGGAACGTAGCCGCGCATGGAAAGGCTTGTTCAGGAGGCGCGGCGACTGTTCGGCATCCGCCTGAGCGACTGGCAGGTGGCGGCTCTGCAGACCTACGAACGCGAACTTCTGGAATGGAATCGTCGCTTCAACCTCACGGCTATCCGTGATGTGGAAGGGATACGCATCAAGCATTTTCTGGATTCGTTTTCTTGCGTGCTGGCCTGGAAAGACAACCCGCCCCGTTGCCTGGTAGATGTAGGCAGTGGGGCGGGTTTTCCGGGTATTCCCTTGAAAATCCTTTACCCTTCGATGTCGTTAACCATTATCGAGTCGGTGGGAAAAAAGGCGCGTTTTTGCGCTCATATTGTCGAGAAACTGGCTCTGGAGAAAGTGGAAGTGATCGCCGCACGCGCGGAGGAGGTTGGGCACTGGGAGGCCCATCGTGAGCGCTATGACTGGGCGGTTGCCCGCGCCGTGGCAACGTTGCCGGTCCTGGTGGAATATCTCCTGCCTCTGACCCGTCTGGGAGGGCGTGTGCTGGCTCAGAAAGGGGAGGGCGCCCGGCTGGAAGTGCATCAGGCTTTGCGTGCGCTGAAGATTCTGGGCGGCGAAGTGCGGCAGTTGATTCCGGTGATTTTACCGGGCGTGGTGGAAGAACGCTGCCTGGTGGTGGTAGATAAAATTGCGGCTGTTCCTCCCCAATATCCGCGGCGCACAGGTGTACCTGCACGCCGGCCGTTGTAGTTGTAGAGGCCTGTTGTCAGGCTGACTTTGCTGTGGCGTCGCTCTCTTCTCGATCGTCCTCTTCCCAATTGAACTCCCGTGGTGTATCAACGACTTCATAACTGTAGCGCGGGGTGCGAATCGTGCGCCGCGCATTGGCATCCATTTCTGCGAGCGACATGGCCGAACGCTCTTCGATTCTCCTGCCGGTGCGCTCTTTGGCCTGGCGGTAGAGGACGGGCAGGATTTTGTGCAAATCGGCAACAACCCCGTAGCGGGCGACCTTGAAAATGGGCGCATTCGGGTCAGCATTAATGGCGATGATGGTTTTGCTGGTCTTCATACCGGCCAGATGTTGCACCGCGCCGGAGATGCCGAAAGCCAGGTAAACTTGTGGGGAAACCACGCGCCCCGTCTGGCCAATCTGGATAGAATAAACGGAGAAACCGGCCTCTACGGCCTTGCGCGAGGCGCCGACGGCGCAGCCCAATACCTCTGCCAGATCGTAGAGCAAATAAAATCCTTCGCGACCGATGATATTTTCGGCAACGCCAGCCTGGATGCGTTCGGCGTCATTGCCCATCCCGTATCCGCCAGCGACAATCAACGCCGCGCTGCCCAGGTCGGGCATACGTTCCAGCGCGTATCCATCGGGCGAGGTGGGAATCTCGCTCTTCTTCATGGCCGGGCGAATCTGCCGTACCGTTCCCTGCCGCCATGCTTGTGGTTGTGGGCGGGGGAAGGCGCGCGGGCGCACGGTGACGATCGCCGGTCGGGTGGTGCAGATTTCTTTGATGAGTACTTTGTCGCTATAGGCAGGGCGCGTGATGATGGTTTCGTTTCCTTCGATGGAAATGGCAATGGCATCTACCAGCGCGCCGAGATTCAAATCCACGGCGCTGATGGCGGCGATGTCCCGGCCGCGTGTGGTGTTGGGGAGCAGGAGCAGGTCGAACTTTTTTGCTGTCCCGTCAGGCAGGGCGCCTTTGCGCACCATCTTGACAAAGGCGCTGGCGTATGGTTCCGGGCGGTATTCGTCCACAGTCTTATCGTCAATGACGAGCGCCTCGTCCGCGCCGTATTCGAAGGCGGCGCGCGTCAAGGCTTCCGTTTGGTAGCCGATAATCGCAGCCGCCACATGGCCGAACTGGCGGGCCAGCCCAATGACTTCCCAGGAGGCAGGAATCGGGTTGCCGCGAAAATGATCTACATATACCAGGACGTTCATAGCACGCCCTCCGCGCTGAGAATATCCAGAATACGCCCGGCGATCTCTTCGGGGGTGCCATGGAGGTATTCGCACGTTGTTTCGCGTTCCGGCGGCAGGCTGGCTTCGCCCCAGCGTACCAGCGGTTTGGGAGGGGTGAGGCCGAGATCGGCCATGGTCCACACGGGGATGGGGGTACGTTCGGCGCGCCGTCTGGCAAAAAACGATGGGGGACGCGGAATGCCGATATCCTTGGCTACACTGCAAACGATGGGCAGGCGGGTGTTCACAATCTGACGCCCTTCCTCCATCGTGCGCGCCAGCCGTGCTTTTTGCAATGCAGTTTTGATGGTAGAAAGATAGGTGATGGCTGGCCAGCCCAACAAACGCGCCGTCTGCGCGGCTGTCAGTCCGGTATCGCTATCGGCGGCCTGCCGGCCAAAGAGCACGACGCCGACCCTTTCCGTGGCGTCAATTTTGCGAATCGCAGCCGCCAGAATGCAGGCCAGCGCGCGCGTATCCAGTTCTTCCGGGGCAGGGCCTGCGATGCGGATGGCTTCCTGGGCTCCCATGGCCAACGCATGGCGTAAGGCGACTTCGGCGCTTTCATCGCCAACGCTGATGGCAGTGATGGAGAATGCTTCTGGAGAGGCCAGATCTTTCCATTCCACGAATGTCAGCGCTCCCTCCAGCGCATATTCGTCCCAGGGATTGATTATTAATGATGCGTTATCCCAAACGATACGGCCATTCTCAACGCGCACCGTTTCCGGCGCGGGAATTGCTTTGACACAGACGATTACTTTCAAGGCATTGCTCCTGTGTACAATGTTGCTCTACCCAGCGGCCAGTAAACCCGGCTGGCTCGCCAGGCAGGGCGGTTTTTCATGTGACAGGAATAATTTTGATCCGAGGCCTCTATCAGGAGAGGCCTCGGCTTTGTTGACACAGCAAACCTGCCAGCCATCTCGCGCCGATACCGGCCGGCTGTTGAAGCGAGATGGCTGGCTATCGAATAGGAAAGGCAAAAGAACAGGCTCTCAGGCCCAGTTTTGTTTCTTGATGAAGTTGGTAATCACAGGGATGTTCAGCCACTTGCCGTTATAGGCCTCAATGGCGGGCCAGATGGTCAGCAGCCAGAAAAGACTCCAGCATATCCCGCCGAATCCTACGGTAATAACCGTCAACAGGACGCCAACAATGGCAATGACAGCATTGAGGACCAGTGACTGTACGGCATGGAACTTGATGAAGGGACGCGTCTTCTTTTCCTCCATCAGGAGAACGATGACGGCCAGAGGCCAGATGGGGTAACCCAAAGCCGCCCAGAGACGGTCATCACTGGTAACTTCGGGCGCAGCAGGTTGAGTGCTCATGTGTTCCTCCAGGAGAGTAAAGTAGGTTTATGAAACGAACTGCTCCCATTGTACAGCCAAGACGGTTTTTGCGCAACTGTCAGGCGTGAATTACGCTGCCCGGTGTTGCGCCCAGCAAGGCGCGCTGGACGTTGCCGGGTGTCTGGCCGGAAAAAATGACCACCTGCAGGCCGGGTACTTCCTGTACCAGAGCCAGCATATGTTCCACTTTGGTTTTCATGCCGCCGGTCACATCTGGTTCTGCCGCACTGCCTGCATGTTCCCGGCAGATGGCGAAGGTCTGGGGAGTAATTTCCTGAATGAGGCGGGTACGCTGCGGAAAGTTTTCCCAAACGCCATCCTCCTGGCCAGCCAGCAGGATGCGCTCCGGGTGCAGCGCGCGCGCCAGATAAGCAAAGAGCGCTTCTGTGGAAAGGATCACGCCGCCCAGCGCCTGATCAAAGACGACATCGCCGTAAATGACCGGTATCAGGCCGGCCTCCAGCGCGGCTCGCAGGTAATACAAGTCCCAGATAAAAATTTTCTCTTCGTGGGTGGAGACGGAGGCTATGGGAGGCAGGGCAATCACCGGCAGACCGGCGCGATGCAATGCCTCGATGACGAGGTGATTGAGCGTCGCGGCATGGTACCAGACCTCGGCAAAACCATGCCAGTCGGCAGTTGTCTCGGCGCCACGCTGGAAATGATATTGTTGAGCGGCGGCGTGCCCGAATGAGCCGGACCCGTGTCCTAACACGAGGCGCAAGTTGGGTCGTTCGCGCCGCGCGGCGGCGATCTGGGCCGCTACGTCGTCCAACTGCTCCGGTCGAGGGGTATAGGGCCGGCTCTTATCCGTAATCAGCGAGCCGCCAAGTTTGAGGAAAACGAGGGGCATGTAAAAACTGTAGCATGTTCTGCCCGGACTGTCAAGAAGCGGTTATAATCTGACGATGTGGGACTCGATATTCATAGTGGTGTGATGACAGCGCTGATATTTTCGGCGCTGGGGGCCATCTGGGCGTTCCTCGGCGGGCTGGTTGCTTTGCGCCGCGCCCGGCAGATGCAGTTCTTCCGGCTGCGTCGGCGGGAAATCAGACGTGGTTGGACTTCTCTCTTGATCGCGCTCGGTTTGTCTGGCCTGGCAATCTTCCTCTGGCGCGCTGCTGAGCCTCTGGCTTATCGTTTCTACCCGCCGACCGGTACACCCTCGCGCACGCCGACAATCACGCGCACGCCAACGATTACCCTGACACCGACCATCACACTTTCCCCAACGATTACCGATACTCCTTCCGTGACCGATACGCCTACGCTGACTCCCACGCCCTCCATACCAATGGCCGTAGAAATGCTATTTGCCAGCAATGTGACGCCCAATCCCGACGCGGTCTTCAGCCCATTGCAGTTTGCCCGCAAGATTTCTCAGGGACAGGCAGTAGAACCGAGTCAGGTGTTCGATAATCCGGTGGGTCACCTGTACGCTGTGTTTTCGTACGATAACATGACGCCGGGCGTACAGTGGACGGCGCTCTGGTATTATGGGGATACTCTGGTTCACTTCGAAACCAAACCCTGGGATGGGGAGGTGGGCGGTTGGGGCTATACGGACTGGGAGCCTGAGCCGGCGCGCTGGCTGCCGGGTACCTATACGGTCATTCTCTTCGTGGGGCTGGACTGGAAAGTCAGCGGCCAGTTCGAGGTACGTGGTGAGCCGCTGCGCGCTACCTATACTCCAACGGTCACACCAACCCCCACGCGTACCCCGCGCCCGACCGATACGCGCTGGCCTTCCCCTACGCCGAGCCATACGTCAACCCCATTGCCCACGCGCACCCCAAGCCCTACGCCCACGCGGTGACGAAGCCTCAACTACCTGTAGCCGCGGCGAGGATAGAGATCAACTCCTCGGCGCTCAGTTCTATCGGGTTGCCCTTCATGCTGCTGGCCTTGCTGGCCTGCGCGGCGATCATGGGGAAATCGGCGGGAGTAATCCCGTAGGCGCGCAAGGGGGGAAGGTTGAATTCCTCGATGATTGCGCGTAGCCAGAGAACGCTGTCCTCGGCTCTGGCCTCGGAGGAGGCGGTAAGCCAGGAGGCAATCTGACGGTACCGTTCGATGGCTGGTGATTGTGGGGCGCGCTGGCGCAGAGCTTTCAGGTTGGCCTCGATGACGAAAGGCAGCAACCGACCACAAAGTGCGCCGTGGGGGGCAGGGAACATGCCACCCAGCGGCCCTGCCAGCCCATGTACGGCCCCGAGACGGGCATTCGCCAGCGCCATTCCGCCAAAGAGACTGACCAGTGACATATCTTCACGCGCGGCCAGATCGGCGCCATCCTGATACGCGCGGCGCAGCGAGCGCGCCGCGCGCGGGATGCCTTGTGCGCAAAGAGCATCGGTAAGGGGATTGGCGGCATTGGAGACGAAGGGTTCGATCAGTTGGGTCAGAGCGTCCAGGCCGGTGCTGGCCGTGATCGCTGGCGGCAGGGAAAGAGTCAGTTGAGGGTCAACAATGGCCAGACGCGGCAACAGGAAAGGACTGCGCAGACTGACTTTGAGACGATGGGCCGGCGAGGCCAGGACGGCGTTGCGTGTCACTTCTGAACCGGTGCCGGCAGTGGTGGGAATGGCAATGCAGGGCAATGCCGGCTGCCGCAAGGGTTGTCCCTTGCCGATGACTTCCAGGTAATCGTAGATGTCGCCCGGGTTGGTCAACAGGGCGGCGATGGCTTTGGCGGTATCCAGCGCCGAACCGCCACCGAAGCCAATGATGAAGTCGCTCTTTGTTGCCTGTGCCTTTCGCGTAGCCAATAAAACCTCATCAACCGCCGGTTCATGATGAATATCCCAGAAAGTGACAACAATTCCAGCCTGTTGCAACCCTTCCTGCAACGGCGTGGCGCGCTCGCGTGAGTCGGTCACGATAAAAGCGCGCTGACCAAGCGAAGGTGCCAGGGTGAACGCTTCGTTCAGTACACCGGGGCCAAACAGGATGCGTTGGGCAGTGGCAAACTCAAAACGCATTACCAGCCCTCGTCGTCAGGAAACACATTGTTGAAGCGTACACTGTAACGCGGCTCGGCCATCATTGGTTCGACCGCATCGCGCCAGATTTTGTAATGTCTCGTTTCTTTGTGCTTCGCGGCGTCTTCGGGCGAGCGATAAACTTCTACCAGAATGAAGCGCGTCGGATCGTCCTGTTGTTGCAGAATGTCGAAGCGGGCAACGCCGGGTTCCTGAATACTGTGGCGAGCGTTTTCTAATGTGGCCGTTTTGAAGGCTTCGACTTTATCAGCATGGGTGTGAACGTGTACGTGGACGATAAACATAGGTCAACTCCTCCAGAGAATCGTATGGGGGTACCCGCAGAAGGGGGTTATGGTTCAAGCCGTGAGAGCGAATCGTCTCCCTGCAGGAGATAGTCCAGAATCATATCGTTGGTAATCCACTCAATTGGCGCAAGATCATCGGTAAAGATGGTTGTGGTCGGGGGGGTGGGCTGGAGGTTCGCCAGCGTGATTTCCATCGAATGGATGAGCAACGGGTGCGCTGTCTGATCGGTTGCAAAGGTCACCAGGTTGCGCTGGAAATCCAGGATGGTGGTGGGTTGGCGCGTCGCGTATATCATGGAGTTGAACGTGCCGGGGACGTCCATGACGTAAACGGTAGGGAAAAGGGTACGGATGGTCGTCGCCAGACCGTCAATCAGCCGCCGGTCGCTGGCTGTATGTCCAACATTGATGGCCAGGGCACCGTCGGGTTGCAGGTGATCGGCGACGATCTGGAAGAACTCGACAGTCGTCAAATGGGGTGGAATATAGGGCGGTCGGTAGGCATCCACGCAGATAAGATCATAGCGATAGGGACTTTCGGCCAGTCCCCAGCGGGCGTCCTGGACAATGATGTTCAGATTGGCCAGGTCCATGCCAAAGTAGCGCCGCCCAACGGCGACAATTTGTGGGTCAATTTCGTAGCCATCCACGACGACATTGGGGAAAACGGCCAGAGCCTGACGGGCAGTTGTGCCGGCGGCCAGGCCCAGGATAGCGATGCGCTGGATGGATTCGGGCCGGCGATCAGGGTAGAAAAAGGGGCCAACCAGGAACTGTTGCCAGGGGCCACCAAAATCCAGAACGCCGGGGGCGTACACCGAGTGCACCCCCTGCCCTTCGTTCAGCCGCAGGTAGCGCGTGCTACCTTGTTCAATGACCTGGATGTAATTGTAGGCGGATTCACGTTCGTAAATCTGACCCCGCGAGGCTTTGATCGTCCCTTGCTGGCCGTACAGAGCAAGGAATGTCAGAATGCTTATCATGACACAACACAACAGGAAATGCCGCCACTTGCCGTTTAAAGCCAGACCGATCGCGGCGACCGTCAGCAGCAGGCCGCTGAAGACCAGAAAAGTTCTGGCGGTGCCTATGGTTGGGATGAGGACGAGAGCAGGCAGGAAGGTGCCGAGGAAGGAGCCGAGGGTAGAGATGCCGTAAATCATGCCGGCATCGCGCCCGCTGTGTTCGGGTGTTTGTACGATCAGGCGGATGGCAAACGGCGAGATCGTGCCGAGCAGGGTGACGGGCACGGTGAACAGGATGAGGACGCTGGCGAAAGCCCCTGCCAGAATGCCCATCTGTAATTGGTCAAAGGCCTCGGCGGCCAAACGCAGCACCGGCCTGGCAAGGGAAGGAATAATCCCCAGGGTAAAGGCGGCCCAGGCCAGGATGGAGTACATCGTATGGAAATGGGGGGAGCGGTCGGCCCAGCGTCCGCCCAGAAAATAGCCGGCAGTCAGGTAAATCAGAATCAGGCCAATGATGGCGGCCCAGACCAGATTCGAGGTGCCAAAGACATTCCCCAGCAAGCGCGAGGCGCAAAATTCTGCGGCCAGGGAGGTCATGCCCGCCACAAACACGGTGAAGTAGAGATAGGCGACAGACTTTTGCTGCGCGTTGGGGGTGTGAGTGATCATTGTCGCGACATCTCGGGGTGGGTGAGACGGATGGGGAGACCTTTGCCGGCCAGGTACGCTTTGATTTCTGCTACCGTATATTCGCCGTAGTGGAGAATGGAGGCGACCAGAGCCGCGTCGGCCTTGCCTTCGGTCAAGACCTGATAGAGATGTTCTGGCTTGCCGCCTCCGCCAGAGGCAATGACGGGAATGCTGACGGCCTCTGCAATCAGGCGCGTCAGACGCACTTCATATCCTTCTTTTGTTCCATCCGCGTCGATGGAATTGACGACCAGTTCGCCGGCGCCCAGTTCTTCGCCGCGCCTGGCCCACTCAATCGCATCCAGCCCCACTGGCAAACGCCCACCGTTGATGACAATCTCATAACCGGAGGGGATCTGGCGGCTGGGAGGCACGCGGCGGACGTCCATCGAGAGGACTACAGCCTGCGAGCCAAATGCCCGCGCTGCTTCGGCGATGAGCGCGGGGCGGCGTACAGCCGCTGAATTCACATTGACTTTCTCGGCCCCGGCCAGCAGGACACGATGGCAGTCCTCTACCGTGCGCAATCCTCCGCCTACGGAAAAGGGGATGAACACCTGGGCGGCCACGCGCGCGACCACGTCAATCATGATGGCGCGGTTATCGCTGGAGGCCGTGATGTCGTACAACACCAGTTCGTCCAGACCGTCCTCGTAATATTTTCTGGCCTGAATAACCGGGTCGCCAATATCTCTGGTATCAACAAAGCGCACGCTTTTTGCCAGTTTACCGTCGCGCACGTCCAGACAAGCGATGATGCGTTTGCTTAACATGCCTGTTATCTCCGCGTGCGAAGTGCTTGTGGATGCGCTTATTATGACACAATCCACAATTTACGCAAGGTCAAGCAGAGAAAATCGAAAGTTTCTGGTATTGACTTTCCACCCCCTTTTCCTTACAATAGCATCGAATTTACTGCGTAGTGAAGCAGAATTCGCCATGAGCGCGGCCGGGCCGTTCCTGCCGGACACGCGCTCGATTTCTACTCCTGGAGGCCCTGGATGCCTTTCTCTTTTCCTTCCCGGCGTGCGGCTGTATTTGCGGAGATACCCGATGAGCAGTGGTACGACTGGCGCTGGCAGTTAAGTCATCGCCTGAATACCGCCGCAGAAATTGAGAAGGTGATTCCGTTGACCGATTCGGAACGGAGAGCCCTGCAGACAGGGGGCCTGTTTCGCGTAGAGGTCACGCCTTACTTTATCTCCCTCATTAACCCCCATGACCCGGATGATCCGATCCGCAAACAGGTGATTCCTACCGAGCAGGAAATGGTACCGTTTACGGCCATGATGGAAGATTCGCTGGCCGAGGACCTGCATTCGCCGGTACCAGGGCTGGTCCATCGTTATCCGGATCGGGTGTTAATGCTGGTCACGACGCAATGCGCCTCGTACTGTCGTTATTGTACCCGCGCGCGCATCGTGGGCGATCCAACGGCCACCTTCAGCCGCCAGGAACTGGAGAGGCAGATTGACTATATCCAGCGCACGCCTCAGGTGCGCGATGTATTGCTTTCCGGCGGCGATCCGCTGGTGATTGCTCCGCCAGTGTTAGAGGAATTGCTGACGCGCCTGCGAGCCATTCCTCATGTGGAAATTATCCGTATTGGTACGCGTGTGCCGGTTTTTCTCCCCATGCGCATCACCCCGGAACTGACCGATATGCTGCAGCGTTTCCATCCGCTGTGGATAAACATTCACGTCAATCATCCCAACGAGATTACCCGGGAACTGGCCGAGGCCTGTGACCGGCTGAGCCGGGCCGGCATTCCTCTGGGGAATCAGTCTGTGTTGCTGGCGGGCATCAATGATAACGTACACATTCAGCGTCAACTGGTGCAGGCTCTGGTGCGCATCCGTGTCCGCCCTTATTATCTTTACCAGTGTGACCTGGTGCCGGGCGCCGGTCACTTTCGCACGCCGATAGCGAAGGGCATTGAGATTATGGAAGGCCTGCGCGGCCATACTTCTGGGTTTGCCGTGCCGACCTACGTGGTGGATGCGCCGGGCGGCGGCGGCAAGATTCCACTTATGCCCAACTACCTGCTCTCCATGTCGGATCATCGCGTGGTGTTACGTAACTTCGAAGGTTATATCACCACTTATGAGGAACCGCTGGATTACCGGCCGGAGAAAGCGGCCAAATATACGGCTCCGAAACGCCCGGAGCCAGGTCAGGCCGGCATTACGGCCTTGCTGGATGGCGAACAAATGGACATCAAGCCGGAAGGCTTCGACCAGATTCATGCGCGTGGCGGGGCGCACCACCGCTTGAAAGATGGGGCGAAATGGCAACCGCTGGGCATTGGGCCAGATAGTTCGTCGCCCGTTTCTCATCGAAAGAAAAAGCAGGAGCGGCAGGCAAAAACATAGCCACCGCCTTGTGGTCGTTGTCACTGATCTGGTTACAGAGAAAGGAGGTCTGTATGCACTACCGTAGATTGGGGCGTTCTGGTTTGAAGGTCAGCGAAATTGCCCTGGGTTCCTGGGTTACCTTTGGGGCGCAAATTGACGAGAAAACTGCCAGCGATCTGCTGCACGCCGCCTATGACGCTGGCGTAAACTTCTTCGATAACGCAGATGTTTACGCCAGTGGTCAGGCAGAAGTTGTGATGGGACGCGCGATTAAGGATTTACCCCGTCAGGCGCTGGTGATCTCCAGTAAGGTTTTCTGGCCAACTATGCCTGGGCCGAATGGGCGCGGCCTTTCGCGCAAGCATGTCATGGAGTCGCTCCATGCTTCGCTGAGGCGGCTGGATACCGATTATCTCGACCTGTATTTCTGTCATCGCTACGATCCAGACACGCCTGTGGAGGAAGTGGTGGAAACGATGGACATCCTGGTTCGTCAGGGAAAAATCCTGTATTGGGGTACTTCTGAATGGCGGGCCTGGCAGATTGCATCGGCCTTTTATACGGCAACGGAGAACCATTGTGTTCCGCCGACGATGGAACAACCGCAGTACAATTTGTTTCGACGCAAGCGGGTAGAAGAGGAACTGACGCCGCTGTGCAAAGACCTGGGCCTGGGCCTGACCACCTTCAGTCCGCTTTACTTTGGCATCCTGACCGGTAAGTATAACGAGGGTATTCCTGCCGGGTCGCGGGCCTCACTGGATGAAATGGCCTGGATGCGGGATAACCTCACGCCGGAACGCATTGCTTTGGTGCGTCAGTTAAGCGCGGTGGCGGCAGAGCTAGGCCTGACGACGGCGCAGCTGGCAATTGCCTGGATTCTGCGCCGTAAGGAGGTCAGCAGTGTGATTACCGGCGCGACGAAGATCAGTCAGTTGCAGGAGAATCTGGCGGCCGCGGAGGCAGTAGACAGGCTGACCGATGAGGTGCTGGAACGGATTGAGCAAATTCTGGCCGGTCATAGAGAAGAAGAATAGTAACTATGTAGCCCTGTCTCAAAGCCGTTGTGGATGTCATGGCGAGGAGCGTTCTTTGCGACGAAGCAATCCTCAGGCGGTCCATTTGGCCTGATACAGGGGAGATTGCTTCGCCAAAAAAGGCGCGCAATGACATGGCTGAGGAGTGACCATAGTGACAGAAAACATGGCGTTTTACAGAACAAACGTCTAATGTAACATGGTCGAGGTAGTTACTCGCAAATTATCTGAGGAGGCCTCTGTGTCACTGGAAGCGTTTACCGCGCAGATGTTGCCGGCGGTGGAGAAGGAATTGCAGCGTCTGGTTGCTCGTCTGAACGCACCGCGCACCGCGCTTTTCCATGAAATGTTGACTTACCATCTGGGATGGACGGGCGAGGGCGCCGGACCTGCCGCGACGGGGAAGCGCCTTCGTCCGCTTTTGCTTCTCCTGACCTGCGCGGCGGTCAGTGAGGCAGGCAATCAGAAAGAAGAGCAGGGCGAGGAGGCCTGGCACGCGGCGTTGCCGGCCGCCGCGGCAGTAGAATTGATTCACAATTTCTCGCTGGTGCATGATGATATTCAGGACAACAGCGCGTTGCGGCGTGGTCGGCCGACGGTCTGGAAAAAGTGGGGCGTGCCGCAGGCAATTAATGCCGGCGACGCGCTGTTTATCCTGGCTCAACTGGCGTTGCTGGAACTGGAGAATCGCCTGCCGCCCGCGATTGTGCTTCGGGCCTCCCGTATCCTGCAGGAGGCCTGTCTGGCGCTGTGCAACGGTCAGTTCCTTGATCTGGACTATCAGGAGCATGCCGACCTGACACTGGAGGACTACTGGCCGATGGTGGCCGGCAAGACGGCAGCGCTGTTTTCTGCCTGCGCTCACCTCGGCGCTTTACTGGGCGGGGCCGATGAGGCTCTTCAGGAGGCTTACCGCAACTTTGGCCATTATCTCGGCCTGGCCTTTCAGGTGCAGGATGATTATCTCGGTATCTGGGGTGAGGAAGCGTTGCTCGGCAAATCGACGGCCTCCGATTTGATGGAGGGCAAGAAGTCGTTTCCGGTGTTGTGCGGCCTGGAAAAGAACGGGGCTTTCGCGCGTCGCTGGAAAGAGGGCCCGCTGCGCGCGGAGGAGGTTGCGCTTCTGGCTGATCTGCTGGCTCAGGAAAGCGTCAAACTGCGAACTCTGGAGACCGTTGACGCCATGACTGATCTGGCTCTCAAGATGCTTCTCCAGGCTGACCCGTCCGGCGCGGCAGGCGAGGCATTGTTTGAACTGGTTAATCTCCTCTTGCGCCGGCAGGCGTGAAATCTGGTATAATTTTGACTACCAAGCGGGTGTAGTTCAGTGGTAGAACGAATGCTTCCCAAGCATTATGTCGTGGGTTCGAGTCCCATCACCCGCTCAGGAGCCGCTTCCAGAACGGAGCGGCTTTTTTGTTTGGGAAAAAGCGCATGCCGGGGTGAACGGATATAGTACCTTTGGCGGATAGGGAAAAATGCGCTCCCGGATGCATAATGAGAAACGGAGACATTCTCTGGCGGTTCAAGTTGGGTGAACGGCAGAAATACACACCGTGCACGCTGGCCTTTTTGCCGTAGAGTTTCTGGACAATCAGGAGGTGGATGATGCGCAAGTGGATTGTTATCGCTCTGGCTTTTTGGGGATTGCTCGTGCTGGGAGGATGTTATCTTCCCTCGCCGACCTGTGATCCTGACGAGATGGTGGCGCCGGTTTTGCAATCGCCTGCGATGTGGAGTCTGGTTGATCCGCCGCCGCCCGTCTTGTCCTGGAGTAATCCCGGCTCTTGCAATCCCGAAAAGTACCGTATCCGTCTCACCACGGGGCCGTTCTTTACTGATGACTTGGGTGGGGAGGTGAGCGGCGCAACAACTTCCTGGACCCCTTCCACCCCTCTCCAACCGGCTACAGAATATGCCTGGGCGGTCAATCCGCTGGTGGGTTCTACGGCGGGACCGGTGGCCGGTTTTTCGTATTTCTTTACGGGGCCGATGTGTTATCCTGGCACCTTTGTTGCGCCTGTCTTGCTCCAGCCGGCCAATGGTGCTGTCGTTAATGAATATTCTCCGACCCTGATTTGGGATTACCCGGATGACTGTCTGCCGGCTGGCTATGCGGTACATCTTTCGACCGACCCCTCCTTTTCCGATATGAGTTTGAGCGGAGGTACCGGCAACCCCTCCACGCGTTGGGGGCCGGGGCACAATCTGATAGATTGCACCAGATATTACTGGCGCGTTGCTCCGATTACCGGCACCACGCTCGGACCTTTTTCGGAAACTTTTACCTTTCGGGTAGAAACTACGGCCTGCCCACCGGAGGGAACTTCGACGACGGGCATGATTCGTGGCAAGGTTTTTCACGATGTCTGTAACGTTCCTGCGAGCGGGCCTTTGCCCGATCCTATGCCTGTTGGCTGTCGAGAAGATGCACCGCTCGGAGATGGCGTCTGGCAATGGTTTGACCCCGGTCTTGCCAACGTCGTGGTGCGCCTGGGTTCCGGGCCCTGTCCTGCGGTAGATAGAGGCGCAGTATTGACCGATGCCAGCGGCAATTTCTACTTCTTTGCCGAAGCGGGCCATTATTGTGTCAGCGTAGACAGGCTGGATAGTGGCAACGAGGCAATATTTACCTCCGGTCAGTGGACCGCCCCCTCTGTCAGCGGGGAACAGGTTGCCAGTTGGGAGGTAGATGTCACGGCTGGCGGGACGGTGGACAATGTGCACTTCGGTTGGGATTACTCCTCCTGGTCTGGCTGGGAATACGGGACCATTTCTGGCGTCGTCTGGCATGATTTATGTGCCTTCGATCCTGCTGATCCTGTCCCGTCTGTGCTGCCGACAGGCTGTGTGGTCACGTCGGCAGGAGTGGTTCATGCGGATGGCGTGCGTCAGGAAGGTGAGCCAGGCATCCCTGGGGTTGCCGTTTCGTTGGGACGCGGTCCCTGCCCGTCGGCAGGGTTGGCCGAGGCGGTCACGGATGAAACGGGTACTTATGTGATGCCTCCGTTGCCCCCTGGAGAATATTGCGTGAGCGTGATAGTAGGCGAGTATGGCTCCAATTACGATATCCTGATGCCAGGTTCCTGGACTTTGGTCCCCAGCGGCCATGAGGGGGGCACTTTCCGCGCCGTTACGTTAGCCAGTGGCGAGAACCTGACGGGCCAGGATTTTGGCTGGGATTATGACCACCTGCCGCTGTCCTTGCCGCCGTATTTTAAGTTTGACGTCAGCGCGTTTTGCCGGCGCGGCCCTGACAAGGCATTCGATATCATGACGGCGCTGGAA
>Ga0315298_1002441_pt1 | contig 31536 bp, 26 predicted proteins | sample WHS_1_MG_FD_203077 | JGI IMG/M metagenome (GOLD analysis project Ga0315298, IMG submission 203077) | Extremophilic microbial mat communities from Washburn Hot Springs, YNP, Wyoming, USA - WHS_1_MG | ecosystem: Environmental > Aquatic > Thermal springs > Hot (42-90C) | place: USA: Wyoming... | reverse complement strand
CGTCGTCCAATGTTTGGTGCAGGTCGAACCCGTGCACGCAAGCCAGCTCTGACCAAGGCTCGCCTCCTAATGCAGAATTTACTGCACCTCAGAGTGGCGCGCTCCGTTACAACCGCAATTCCGAACGGCGCCAATCCCGCAGACAAAAGGCGGCGCCCTACATATTTCCCTGGAGGGTTTGCTTCGCCAAAAAACGATCAAAATCAGGTAGGGCGGGCAGTCCTCTGCCCGCCGCATCCAGAATCAACAGCGTTTTTCATCCACCAACGCACCAGCGCCTCGTAGCCGCGCTCGTAAGAGCGCGGAATAACTCCGAGCTCATATCCGGAATGAAACACAAGTATTTAAGCGTACCCAGCACCTTGCCACCCAACGTAAAACCACAAAATACCCAATAGCCCTTCTTAATCCGCCGTCTCACGACGGCGGCTACCATAACGGCGGTTATTGCACTCCGGCGCGCGGCCAGCTTGGCCGCAGTGCCCGCAAGGTGAGTGGAGCATGTCAGAGGCTTTTTTCGGCATGGAGGGGCGCGCACCGTAGCCGCGCCCGTAAGGGCGCGGAAAATCAGATTCAAGCCGATAGGCTGGGTCAGTGCGAGCGGCTCCGGCGCGCAGTGGACTGCGCGCACTACCGACTCTCTGCGCCCTTGGGCAGATTTGGAGCACGCTCATCTTGGCCGCAGCACCTCCTGCGACCGGGACAGTCACGCGCCTGCCAACTTGGCAAATGGTAACAGCACGGACGCATGAGGCTATGCGTCCCTACCATAGCCGTTCATAGGGACGTTCCATCCACGCTGAATGAATTTGTCCGCAACTGAGAATGGTGCGGACGCCTCGCGGAGGCGTCTGCAAAACTAATTTCATCTGCCGGCAAGATGCCAGCGGCACGCTTGGTTCAGTCAACCAAACACGGCCTCTGCATCTCTGCGCCTCAGCGGTTGACTGCGAGCCACAGAAAACCGGAAAACCTTTTATCCGTCGGGGTTGAACTCGACCCTCCAAGCCGGCCGGCATCTGGCAGAACTGGAACTGCGTCCCAGAGGTGCGCGCGCCGTTTCGCCAAAACCTGCGGTAAAGCGGGCCTTTTTGAAAACCCCAATACCATCCTGCCTGACGCTAATCCAGACTGTTTAACATGCCTTGGGCTGCGGCCAACAAATTTTTGAGTTGCGTTAAACTGGCAAAAGGATATTTTTTTTCACCTTACTTTTTGTAGTGAGGGTAAAGTGAACGCTGAACTTTGTAAAAAAGCCCTGGAAAAAGTCGGTAACCCGAACATTTTGATCAACTTGGTCGCGCGGCGTGTGCGCCAGTTAAACTCTGGCGCAGGCCCGCTTAGCCGGCCTTTGATTTCAAACGGACACAACCTCGAGCCGGTTGACATTGCATTGCGCGAGATCATCGAGGGCAAACTCGGCTGGGAACAACCCGAGCCGATCGAGCTGATTCAGCCCGTGCCCAAGAAACGCAAAAGACGGTAACATGCAACCGTCTCATGCGGCTCGGCTGTGGTTGCTCGGCGCCCTTGTGACGCCCGCAACATATCGGTTAGGTGGGTCAGCATGGGCCACATAGTCACAAACCCGAAAGCACGACGCGATTTTCACATACTCGAGACAATCGAAGCGGGCATCGTATTGCGCGGGTCGGAGGTCAAATCGCTTCGCGCAGGCAAAGGCCAGATCGCTGACGCATACGCGCGCGTCCAAAACGGCGAGGTATTTCTACTTAACGCGCACATCCCCGAATACGCACAGGCAAACCGCCAAAATCATGAACCAAAAGCACCGCGCAAGTTGCTGTTACACAAGCGCGAGATACATCGGCTGGACGAACTGTCGCGTGTGAAAGGCAACGCACTCATCCCGCTGTCTTTTTACTGGAAAAACGGCAAGGTCAAGGTCGCCCTAGCGGTTGGCCGCAGCAAAACCCAATACGACAAACGCGAGGACCTGAAACGTCAGGAGACCGAGCGCGAGCTTAAACGTGCCACAATGCGACGCCAACCCGGCAAGCAATAAATTGTGGCAAGTTCATGAATCTTTGCCGAGTCACGATTAGGTTACACCGATATGGCTAAAACTGGTGTGCTCGTCAGTGACCGATCATGGCTGAAGCACTAAACCGCCACACCCACCACGTGTTGGCACTCGATTCAACGGCCATCTAAACATCACAATTCCGCCGTCCTGCCACAGGCAACAAAAGCGCTGTGTCGTTTTTGCAACGGACAAATGCAAAATAAAAAACGGGGCGACCAATTCGTCGCCCCGGACAAATCAGCGCCAGCGCACAGTCAAGCTTTCGCTTCAGCAGGTTGCCAGTTGCGCTTCGGCGGTTTAACAATTAGACCTTTCTTGATTGCGCGTGTCGAAACGCGCACATAGCGTACCTGGCCATCAATGACAGCCTTTACGCGTTGCAAATTCGGCAAGTACCGCCGTCTGTTGATTGCAGTGATGTGCGTGCCGATACCGCCCTTTTTCTTGGGCTTACCGCTGCGCCACACAACATTGCCCTTGCGCGGGCCGCGTCCTGTTAATTCACAAAACCGTGCCATAACAATTAAAACCGCACCAAACTTAGCAGGCCCAAGCACAAATGCAAGTCCGGTAATTTGCGGCTCTTCCATACCGGCACAGCAAGGCAGATTTGTTTTTCGCCTTTCGAGTGTGGCGTTTTTCGGCTATCGTGGCCGGCGTGCAGCGTGATTCGCTCAAACACGCAAGTCGAATTGTTGTCAAGGTTGGCACCGGCGTGTTGACTAACAACGCAAACCAACCTGACCTCGGCCAACTGGAACAGTTGGTCGCGCAGGTCGCTCACCAACGACGCGCCGGGAAGGACATCGTGTTGGTCACATCGGGCGCAATCGGCTCGGGCATGGGGTTGCTCGGACACACACGGCGCCCGACCGAGTTGGCCGAGCTGCAGGCATGCGCTGCAGTAGGCCAGTTGCAGCTAATGTCGCTGTACCAGCAATTGTTTGCCAAATTAGGCGTCACGGTTGCACAAGTCCTGCTGACGCATGAAGACCTCGAACATCACGAGCGCCATTTGAATGCGCGCAACACGTTGATTACGTTGCTCGAACACGGCGTGGTGCCAATCGTTAACGAAAACGACACGGTGTCATTTGCCGAAATCAAGTTCGGCGATAATGACAAGCTCTCTGCGCTTGTTGCGGCGTTGCTGCCGGCTGATCTGCTGGTGATTTTGACCAGTGTTGACGGTGTAATTGAAAACTTTGGTCAACCAAACGCGCGCCTTGTCACTTTGATCGAGCGAATTGATCAACACATCAAAAACGTCGCCAAAGGCACCACCAGCCCTACATCCGTGGGCGGCATGGTCTCGAAAATCGAGGCAGCACAAATTGTCACCCGGTCAGGTATCCCACTTGTGATTGCATCCGGCAGAAAAAAAGATGTGCTCGAACGTGTCCTGGCCGGTGAACAGGAAGGCACACTGTTCGTGCCAAACCCTCGGAAACTCAAAGGACGCAAACGGTGGATTGCGTTTTTTCACCATCCGAAAGGCACGCTTTACGTTGACGATGGCGCAAAGGTTGCCCTGCGCGAACGTGGTAAAAGCTTGTTGCCACCAGGTATAATCAGGTGTGAAGGCGATTTCGATGCAGGCGAGGTGGTCCGGATTTGCGATGCAAACGGTACAGAGTTCGCCCGCGGCATTGTAAAATTCGCTGCTGAACAGATTCGCGCCGGTAAACTCAGCAGGGTCGAAATCGTGCACCGCGATGATATGGTAATTTTGTGAGTGCTGATGTGGTGGTGGGGCAAGGCGTTAAAGGGTTAAAGCGTTAAAGGGTTAAAGCGTTAAACGGTTGAATCGTTAAAACGTTGAACCGTTGAACTGGAATTGTTGCTGGAAGGAAACGATGATCAACTAGTGGCTCGCAATGTGTGCACGTGAATTATCAACGCCGTGCTTTGGTGCCGTATTAAGCCGTGTTAACGGTGCGTACCGGACTTTTTTTACTCGTTGCGGTGAGGGTGTGAACCGCGCCACAGCCATGAAAACGTCTCGATTGCATGACCGTGCGCGCAACCCGCTTCAACGCTTCCACGATTTAACGATTCAACGCTTCCACGATTTAACGCTTCAACGCTTCAACGATTTAACGATTTAACGCTTCAACGATTTAACGCTTCAACGATTTACTCCAACGCTCCAACGCTTTAACAATTCTGCGCTTCGACGCCTTGACATGCCACTAGGCCAACACCAAAAAACCAAAAATGAAAAGTAAACTGCCCATCCAAGACCTCTTACGCGTAGTTGCACGATTACGCGGCCCGAACGGATGTCCCTGGGACCGACAACAAAATCATAAGTCAATCTGCAAATACATCGTCGAAGAAGTGTACGAATTGCTGGATGCCGTCGAGGCGAGCGACGACGATGCTATGCAAGAAGAACTTGGCGACATACTGTTGCACGTAGTGTTTCATTGTCAGCTCGGCAAAGAACGGCGTGCGTTCGATTTTGATACCGTATGCCGCAAACTCGTCCACAAACTGGTCCGCCGCCACCCGCACGTGTTCGGTAATGTAAATGTCAGCGGTGTGGCCGAGGTATGGGCCAACTGGGAAAAGATAAAACGCGCAGAAAAAGAAGGTACACCACACGCCCGCAAGTCCGCATTTGATGGCATACCAAGACACCTGCCTGCATTGATGCGCGCCGAGGAACTGGTTAAGAAAGCGCGCAAAGCACAACTGTTACCCAAAGACAAAAACCGGCGCAAAACCATGTCAAAGTCAATCATTGCACACCGACTTTTTGAACTGGCTGCACTTGCCCAAGCTCGCGGGTGGTCAGCCGAAGAACTGTTGCGCACCGAGCTTGCCCGACGCGAAAAAGCACTGCGCAAACTCGAGCTGCACCGACAAAAAGGCTCACTCGAAGGCGGCGCAAAATCTGACATCCAAACCCGCCACTAATAAGCTGTGACAGTACCAATGCAACTGATTGGTATGAACTGGCCGTTGCCGATGTACTGCAGCTCGATCGCAGAAAGCCGCATGCCAGCAATGTACCCTGCCGTACCCGGTGTGGTTGTGGCTTGCGAAGAGACGTAAATCTGACCGTTGCTTGGTACCGCGGCGATTGTGCTGCCGTCGCCTGAAACTGTCACGCCGGTCCATGCAAGCTCGGTAGGTGCGCCTGAGCGCAATGTCCAACTGTTACCTGAGTCGGTCGAAACGTAGATTCCACCGGGGGAATATACCGCAGCCAGACGCGCCCCATCTGCTGAGGATGCAACCGCTGTCCATTGCATCAGCGGGCTTGCAGCGGCCTGCGCCCAGCTAACACCACCGTCCACAGACAGGTACAATGTGTCACCAGGCACGGCGCCGATCAATTTCGATCCATCCGCCGAACATGCCACAGCAACCCAGTTCCGGTATGCCCCACGCGCAGTCCATGAAACACCCGCGTTAGTTGAAACATAAATTTGCCCGCCATAGACCGCTGCAATTACGTTTGACCCGTTGGCCGAGCATGCAACTGCTACCCATGCGCGTGAACTTTCACGCGCTGTCCATGACTGGCCAGAGTTGTACGAGGTATAGATCTGTCCGCCGTTGACCGTTGCAACCAGGTTTACACCGTCCAACGACGACGCAACCCCACTCCAGTTGCGATTGTTTTCGCGTGCTGTCCACGTAATACCCGCATCAGTCGAGGTGTAGATCTGGCTGCCTACAGCCACTGCAACAAGCTTGCGCCCATCTGCCGAGCTTGCAACAGCCTGCCAATTGCGCGTCACGCTACGAGCTGTCCAACTGACACCGTAGTTTGTTGAAACATAGACTTGCCCGCCGTACACCGCGGCAACCAGTGTCTGCCCATCCGCAGACGATGCAACTGCACGCCAATTGCGGTTTGCATCACGCGCAGTCCAACGCAACCCGACTGTGTTAAGCAGTGTGCCAATGTAAATGACCTGATCCGAGTTTTGTCGGATGACCCAACCTGCTGCACCGCTTGCTGACACACGGATCGTTTCGCCTACGCGAATCGTGCCTGAGGCGGGTAATGTTATCGCCACCGGTACAGAATCGTTTGTGACGAGGTACCCGGTGTTAGGCTGTGCCTGCGTCGCAGACCCAATCGGTACGGTTCTGAACCCGCCACCCGGTAAATTGGTCAAGCCAGCGCCGTTCCCAACAAATGCCTGCGCAGCCACAGTACCTGTAAAGGTCACACTGCGGTTCAGCAACGCAACATTCGGCGACAAAAGTGCGTCTGGGATGGTCCCCACCAAGTTCGTGGTGTACACCGAGCCGGTTATGTTCGATGCTGTCAACGCGCCCAATGCGCGGATTGCGTATGGGGCGGCTGTGAGCTGTTGCCGGGGCGAAAGTGCTGCATACGAATTTGTCTCGCCGTAGCGTCTGACGCCGATCTCAAGCCAGCGCGCCGCGCCATTAAACACACCGCTACCAAAGTCAAGTTGCACGGTGAAAAGCCCATTCGACACTTCTACAGGCGCAACTGTCACCGGCCCGGCGACAACGGTTGAGCTGGTTGGCCCGTCATGCAACGTAAATCGCATCTCAAACTGCCCGTTGGCTGGTGCACCATCAGCCTGTAAATTGCCCTGGTAAGTGAACGCCGAGCCTTGAGCAAACCCATTCGTACACGCCAACGTCAATAAGCATACTACAGCTACAAATCGGGGGCAGAATAAGCTCAATTGCATGCAAACTTCCTACACCAAACCGTTCATTCGTTCAAGCGCGTGAATTGAGAGACGCTTTGTAGTCTTGGGGACACATTCATCTGTTCCACATTCAAACTTACCTCAGCACACGCTAACCAATCCGAAAATCCATCCAAAACACATTTTGAATCTGCACATTGAATGCAAATTGTTTGGTGTGGCAGTGCGAGTGAAAAGCACACAAACCATTGTCACACATTTGCTCCGGATAAACGAAAGCCATGCTTAACCTGGCCAGACTCGCGCCGACCTTCAGTTTGCCTTCGCCCAGCCAGATACAATCAAATCAATTCAACACACCCGATTACTACTCCACAACTGCCCGGTATAACCGTTGGGTTGCGTTGGTTGCGCCCGGGTCAAAAAAACCGCACCCGGCCGGTGACATTTGTCAGGGTTATTAGAGTTTCCCAATTCTGTAGATCTGCGGACACCTCAATCCGATAATTACCTGGAGCGCGGGTTTGAAGCCAAGCCTCGAATCCGTCAACACTCAATCGCATCGGGTAATCGAAGCAGGGGCGAAAATATATCCGCAGGATTTCCAGACCACAATCCCCATCCGCCACGTATGCGTAGTTGCCGCTCACTGCAACGCCATCGGCCCTCCCACGCTGCCAGCCTGGCCATTGGCCAACAAGTTCCACTTGCACTTCATCACCGCGTATAACCCCGCAAAAGGTCAGAAAAACCAAGGTCAAGCCAATCGCCCAACCTCGCCCAGCACGATACAACACCGCCGGCATCCTTCCAATCGGAAAGCCTGAGCTTATTGTGGTTTTCATGATGCAAAGTGTGATTTTTGGATTAATTGACGGCGGGATTGCTTCCTGCGGTGCAGTCCTTAAAAATCGCTCGGTTTAGCTCCGCTGCACATAAGGCAATCGCTTTTCGAACTTGCGCCATTTTATGTCTCAACTCATCTGTCAAGCCTATTTTGGGGGCTTTTCGCGGTGTGACAAGTACCTTGGCCAACGCGTTTGATAACGCAATCGCGCAAGACCATCCCAAACCACAGCAAAATAGCAGCCACAGCCTTGCTGATCGCCAGAACGCAGTGCGTATTCTGTCTGCTTATATTGTTGTACTTGCTCGCGTGCTCTACCGGGTCATGGGTCTCGATACGCGAAGCGTTTTTGTGTCCTGGCGCGCGGCCATCCTGGCCGCAGTGCCCGCAAAAGTGGGTTGATCGTGTCAGAGGCTTTTTTCGGCATGGAGGGGCGCGCGCCGTAGCCGCGCCCGTAAGGGCGCGGACGGTAGGATTCCCGCCGAGAAGCCCGGTCAGCACGACCCACAGCGGCGCGCAGTGGACTGCGCGCCCTACCTAGCTCTGCGCTTTTGCGTCTTTGCATTAAAAATGCGGACGCGTGAGGCTATGCGTCCCTACCCATACAACTTAATTTTTTTGGATAGGGACGCCCCGGCGAGGCGTCAGGTCGGCGTGGCCGTGCAACTGTTATTGTGCTGTGGCGCGCGGCCATCTTGGCCACAGTGCCTCCTGCGACCGGGGCATTCCCGCGCCGGGGTAGATTGGAGCGCGGCCATCTTGGCCACAGTGCCCTCAAGGTGGGTCGAGTGTGTCAGGGGCCTTTTTCGACCGGGAGGGGCGCGCACCGTAGCCGCGCCCGTAAGGGCGCGGAAAACAAGATTCAAACCAAAAGTCGGATGCCCCACAACCAATCCCCGTGGCGCAATGGACTGCGCGTCCCACCCTAACTCCGCGTTTCTGTGTCTCTGCGGTGACGAATTGGACTAGGCCGGATATTTCGCAAACCTCCAGTGCTGAAGCAGCAAAGCCGGCGTGGCCCATCCCCACGCTCACCAGACAAACCCGTTTTGCCGCCGATCTCCAAATCGGTGTAGGTACAGGACTTTCAGAGCACTGCGCGTCGGCAAGTGCCTTACAGGTTTGTCGCGCAGCAGCAGGGATGCGATAGGACAGACTCCGGGAGTCTGCTGGTACGACAAACGTGTGAAATATGCCGTCTAAACCGAACGCGGCGCACGTTCAAGGGCCAGTAATAGCCGTTTCCATTTCAAGCCGGCTGAAAACCCGCCGAGCCGTCCGCCGGCGCCAATTACACGATGGCACGGAACGAAAACTGGTATTGGGTTTGCCCTACATGCACCGCCGACTGCGCGTGCAGCGCCGGGTTTGCCGATAGCATGTGCAATTTGTCCGTAAGTGTGGACCTTGCCGGGTGGGATTCTTTGGAGCACGTGCCACACGCGGCGTTGGAAAGGTGTGCCTGCGGAAAGATCAAGCGGTGGAACTCGATGCGGTTTAAACCCGCCAAGTGCTGCAGCGAGTGCTTTTGTTGCAGTGCGGTGCCAGGCGCGGATTTTTTTCGATGGCACCCCTCGATTCGCAGACGTTGAAGATGCCCGCAGCGCGGCACGCGAGTTAACGGTCGGGAACTCAAGCGCCTTCAACCCACGAGCGGAATAGCGGGCCATGAAAACGCCGTATCGTGTTCGGATTGGCAATCGCATTGTTGTTGGAGTCCGAAAAGTGTGCGCCGGCGCGGCTTTGCACATCGCTGCAGCTTGGGCGTGGTTAACGCGTCCGCACAAAGACCGACAGGATACCCAGCAGCATGATAAACAGCACAATCACAAGCGCAATGAACCGGTTCCGCGCGACACGTTTTTCGTAGCGCAACGGGCGCGGTCCCTGAATACTGCCGGCTGCGAGGTAACTCACGAGTTTTGGGTTACCAGCCGTCGGGCCGCGGAAAAACTGCTTCAGCCGGTTCACAAGTGCAACCAGATCGTATTTCCGGACACCGAACTCGTTGAAGTGGTCGGGCGTGCTAAGGTTATCCGCGCTCATTTCAAGCACAGCGCGGTCAACGCTCTCCAGTACAGGTTCATGGTTCGTTTGAGACGATTGATTTGGGGGCTGATTCGCACGTGTTACCGTCGGGCCCCGCGGTATCGCAGTTGATCTGGACCGAGCCTGCGGCGTCGCATTTTGCAATTGTGCTTCAAGCTGTCGAATCTGGCGTTCAAGCGCGCCAAGCTTGGCGTTCAACACTCGCGCGCGTTCTGAAACAGGGTCGGTTCTACGTTTCAACAGGCTCATGTTCCGATCACCTACCCATCAAATAACTGCTTGGGCTGTGTTTACCGACGACGTGCTCGTGTTTACTGGCCTTTTGCACGTGCAATTGCGGCCCGACGCAGTAACCAGCCTGTTACAGCCACGGCAAACCCGGCTGTGGATTCAAGCCCGGCCGCGGTCACGTTGCCCGGCCCGAACCGGATGCACGCATCCAGCATCATCAGTACGCCGCCAAGTAACAACGCCCAGCCCAAACCGATCAATAAAATTGCTTTTTTGCCGGGCATTTTCCAACGCAGCAACCGTCAAACCATCATCGTCGCGCCAGAACAATCGCAAGCAAAATCAACGCTGCCAGTGCCACAGTTACCAATGGCCATGTAATGGCCAGACCAAACCTGCACAAATCGAAGAACCCGATGCGGCCCAACAGCAATTCGTGCGTTGCACCCGGCTGGTGTTTCTCGCCGTTGCTGTTTTCATCAGCACCCGAGACCACGGGAAACCTTAGCCGGGCTGAGTTCAGCTCCATTCGCGCGTTTTCGATTGTGGTAAGCGCCTTTGTCAGCTCGACTTCAAAGTTGTCTTTTGTCCAGGTATCTTCATGGATTGCCTCAACCTTCTCAAGGGCAGCGCGCAGGTCTGTGATTGCCTTTGCCATTTGCTCGGCTTCGCGTCTGTGCTCGAATTCGGCTTCCTCGAGCAGGCCAAGCGCGCGTGTTATGCCGTGAACCACCTCATTTCTGCCGGTCTGGAACTCGGCCTGGCGCCGACGCGTGTCCTCGAGCACAGCGCGTTGGCGTTCGAGTTCTTCCTGGAGACGCTTTAACTCGGCGAGTTTCTGCTGCGTCTCGGTTACTTTTACCCCAACTTCTTCGAGTGTCGGGGCGCGCGTTTGCGCAGATGCCCCCTCGAGTGTGGTGGCACTGCGCGTCTTGTGCAACTGAAAATCCGCATCAACAAATTCGGTTCCGTCGTATTCAGAAGGCATGGGCACACTCTATGCCGCAAGCAAGACCGTGTAAAGCGGATGTGCATTGAACCGCTTTACCGCCGTTTGGGTGCCGGTGCCGCCGGCTGTAAACCGGTCAGGCGTTACGCCCGGCGCTGCGATTGCAGACGTGCAAGGTACCGCTCAATTCTTTTGGTCGCTTCGATGAGCTGTTCGTATCCGGTGGCAAAACACGCGCGCACGAAACCGGTCCCGTTCGCACCGAAAGCCGAACCTGGCACCATTGCAACCCGCTCGGTCTGAAGCAGGCCAACCGCAAAGTCGCGGTCGCTCATACCCTGCACTGGCACTGCTGGAAAAGCGTAAAACGAGCCGCGTGGCAAATGGCACTTGAGACCAAGCTCATTAAACCTGCGCACCAGATAATCGCGTCTGCGCCGGTATTGTTCGCGCATATGTTTGACGGCCTCGTCACCGTGCGTAAGCGCTTCGATAGCGGCTTCCTGGCTGACAATTGAGGCGCACATCATCGAGTACTGATGCACTTTCATCATTGCCTCAATTAGCTCGGCTGGCCCGCAGGCGAACCCGATCCGCCAGCCTGTCATTGCAAATGCCTTCGACAGCCCGTGCAACAAAATCGTCCGGTCACGCATGCCCGGCAGACTTGCAATGCTGACGTGCTCGCCCTCGAACGTCAGCTCGGAATAAATCTCGTCGCTCAGCACGAGCAGGTCTTTCTCGATGCAAAACTTTGCAATGGCCGCAAGTTGTTCGCGCGTGCAAGTGCCACCGGTCGGGTTGCACGGCAGATTCAACACAAGCAACTTTGCGCCTGGTTGCCAGGCCGCAATGAGCGCATCGGCTGTCAAAGCAAAATTGTCTTTCGGATAAGTCGGTACCGGTATTCCAACGCCGTGGGTCAGGACAATGCTCGGGTGATAACTCACATAACACGGCTGATGAAACATGACTTTGTCGCCCGGGTTCACCAGCGCCCGAAATGCAATATCAAGCGCTTCCGACACGCCGACTGTGACAAGAATCTCGTCTTCGGGCCGGTAACTAACGCCGAACTGTTTTTCGACGTACCGACTGATTGCACGACGCAACTCGATCAAGCCGAGGTTGGACGTGTAATGGGTGCGGCCTTTTTCGATCGCGTAAATTGCTGCTTCGCGTATGTGCCACGGCGTGTCGAAGTCAGGTTCGCCTATCCCCAACGAGATCACGCCATCCATCCTGGCCACAATCTCGAAAAAGTCGCGTATGCCGGAGCGCGGCAACGTGATAACATGCCTTGCGATGAATCGGGTGAAATCCATGCGAATCAATGCTGGGGTCAAATGTGCAAAATGCCAGCGCCCGATTATGGCGTCACCTTGAGTCGCTCAGCTTCAGGCGGCGGTACATCCAGCAGAAACCCGTGTTCCTTGTACGACCTGAGCAGGAAATGCGTTGAAGTTGACAGTACACCCGCCAACGGCGCCAGTTTTTCAGAGACAAATGCCGCAACCTTTTGCAGGCTCGGCCCGCTCACAAACACAAGCAGGTCGTATGCACCCGACATCAAATAGCATGATTCGACTTCATCGAACCTGCTTATGCGCTCGGCCAACCGATTGTATCCGCCGCCACGTTCCGGCGTGATGCGCACCTCAATTACTGCACGCACGACACCGTCCTGTTCCTTGGCAAGGTTCAGCACCGGGCGCCAACCCAGCAAAATCCGGTTCTGCTTGAGCTGGTCGAGCTGCCGGTTGACCTCTTCGACGCTAACATTCAGCACTTGGGCCATCTGTTCGACGCTCAAGTCAGTGCGTTCGAGCAAAAGTTTCAGTACTTGGTTCATCACGGCGTCAATGTTGACAAAATGCAACACGAAAGCCAACCAAATCCGCAGGATACGCCCCAGAGTAAATCGGATGGTGCGCGATGCAGGACTCGAACCTGCGACCCCCAGTGTGTGATACTGATGCTCTACCAACTGAGCTAATCGCGCATTCCCGACACAAAAGTTACCATGCTAACCTGCACATTCAAGCCTTTGTTTTTCGGCGTTTTGACTGGCGATGCCGCCCAAACAATTCTGGTTTTGTTTGGCAGAGGTTATCGGTGGAATGGCGAAACCTGATCAACAGGCCTTCCATAAACACAGAGTTTGCATCCTCACATTCAAAAGACGCAGGCCGTATCTGGCTGACTGAACCGAGCGTGCTGCCGGCATCTTGCTGGCAGTTGAAATTGGCCCCCGGACGCCTCGGCGAGGCGTCCGTACCATTTTCAGTTCCGCACACATTGGTCCAGCGTGCATGGTATGTGTCTATCAACATCTATGGTATGGACGCATGGCCTAATGCGTCCGCCTCTTTAACGCAAGGCGCGCAGGCGCAGAGTTAAGGTAGGGCGCGCAGTCCACTGCGCGCCGGAGTTGGTCATGCGGATCCGGTCTTTCGGCTTGAAGCCGGTGCTCCGCGCCCTTACGGGCGCGGCTACGCTCACCTGCAGTGCTGTAGCGGCGGTCTGTGACCGCCCGGTTTTGTCGCTCCGCATCTGTGGGATCATCTTATTACACCGGTGCGGGAAAAACGGACGGCGTTCACATACCGCCGCTACAGAAGGTGTTGAGTGGCGCGCGCCGCTCTTGAGGCGCAGTGGGGGCGCCGTGTGTTCGAGGGTAAGGCTTTTATCCAAACCGGCTGCTGTGTGCGCTCGAGCTATGCCAAACTTTGGACGACGCGGAAGTCGTCAATCAATCGAACCAAAAGCGGTGCTGGAGCACCGCGCTCCAAAAACTTCTCCTCCAATCCTTCACAGTAGAGGCGTAGAGAGTTAAGGTAGGGCGCGTCCCGCATGTGCGGGACGCGCCGCAATCCATACGCCCGGAAAGGTCCGGCGGGCAGAGGACTGCCCGCCCTACCAATGCTGTTGTGACGGAGCGCGCCACTCTGGGGCGCAGTAAATTCTGCATTGGGAGGCGAGCCTTCGTCAGAGCTGGCTTGCGTGCACGGGTTCGACCTGCACCAAACATTGGACGACGTGCAAATCGTCCCTCCAACTGCTTCTGGTTTACCGTGCAAACGCGGAGTCGCGGAGTCAAGGTAGGGCGCGCAGTCCACTGCGCGCCGGAGTTGGTCATGCGGATCCGGTCTTTCGGCTTGAATCCGGTGCTCCGCGCCCTTACGGGCGCGCCTACGCTCACCTGCAGTGCTGTAGCGGCGGTGTCTGTGACCGCCAGGTTTTGTTAGCCCACATTTGCGGGACTGTCTTTCTGCAGGAAGCTCCGGGATAACAGACGGCGTTCACATACCGCCGCTACAGAAGGTGTTGAGTGGCGCGCGCCGCTCTTGAGGCGCAGTAGGGCGCCGTGTGTTCGAGGGTAAGGCTTTTATCCAAACCGGCTGCTGTGTGCGCTCGGGCTATGCCAAACTTTGGCTGACGCGGAAGTCGTCAATCAATCGAACCAAAAGCGGTGCTGGAGCACCGCGCTCCAAAAACTTCTCCTCCAATCCTTCATAGTATAGGCGTAGAGAGTTAAGGTAGGGCGCGCAGTCCGCTGCGCGCCGCGTTTGGTTATGCAGACCCAGGTTCTCGGCCGGAATCCTGCCGTCCGCGCTCTTACGAGCGCGGCTACGAGGCGTTGGCCAGTGTTCTGAGGCGGAACCGAAAGCGGTGTCGGCGTTCGCTGACGCTTGCTCTGCCGCCACGCTCCAAACCATGAACCACGACAACGCAAACGATTAAAACGAGTTAAGGTATGACATCGGCTGTGGCGCCAGCCCAAGATCATCTACGAGCAACGGCTGGCGCGGCACAATCACAGTGCCGGACCAGTCAATGCTGTTGCAATTTTGCGTTGCTACGCGCGGTTTTGCCATTCGCCCACTGTTCATAAAACACGGCCCTGACCGTAAACGCTTAGCCGGCGCTATTGTTCATCGCCGGTTCTTTTGCACACCTGCCAGCCCAACCCGAGAATGATCAGGCAGGGCATGTTCGGACTCTGGTGCCAGTGAGACAGCGGATTCTTCTGCAAGCGTTTCTGCCATGCGCTACGTCTGTTAAAGCTGGTTTGTGCGTCCAAGGCTTCTGTGCCGGGCAAGTCACAGGCACAGGTCATTTTCAGAGGGGTAATACGGTAAACGCAGAAAAGCCGCTACACGTGGCCCCACCTTGCCAATCATCAATGCAAGAGGTTGCTTTACCTGGCAATGAAACGGTATGTGCCGCTGCCGACAAGGAACACCGCACGACCAGGTTCAGCACGAATAAAGCGCACGGCAGTTGTTTGCAGGGCAGATTTACCGTCCACAGTTATCTGTTTCGGGTCTGTTGCAGGAACGAAAACCGTAGCAGTTGTGTTCGGGGGCACCGTAATGCGCCAGTCGAACCCGGCCTTGGTTTTCCGCCAATGACTCGCAATCAGGCCGTAAGGCGATTTGTGCGTGGCTTTCACGAATCTGAGGCCTTCGACCGGATGCGGTCTCATGATGATGTGTTTGAACCCGGGCGGGTTATCGTCAGGCGCGATGCCGGCCATGTACTCGAACAACCAGATGATCAAATCGCCAACCAACATTACGTGGTTATGTGAGTTCATTGCCGGGTCTGCGGTGTCGCCGTTCCACAGTTCCCAGATTGTAGTTGCGCCTTTCGAGATCATGTACCCCCAGCTCGGGTAATCCAGTTGTGTTGCAATCGTGTAGGCAAGATCGGGCCTGCCGTTGTCCGAAAGCACACGCATCAGATGTTGCGCACCGATCAGGCCGGTGCCGATATGGCCTTTGGACTCGGTCTCGATTTTGTCCACTAGATGCGCGAAAACGCGTGCGCGGAATTCTTCTGGCACAAGCCCGAATGCAAGGGCTAACACGCACGATGTTTGTGTGCCGTTGTCGTACCGGGCGCGGTCGCGGTCGAGAAATTCGCGGTTGAACGCTGCCTTGATCTCGTCGGCGAGTTGTGCAAAGCGCGCTGCATCAGCCGGTTTACCGAGCATGGTTGCGTACTTCTGCATCAGGCGCAGGTCATGATAGAAATACGCCGTTGCCAACAGCGCCTTGCTCGTGATGCGGTTTGTGTCCTTGGTATGGATCAGCACAGGGTCTTCTGGCGGCACACACCAGTCGCCATAGCTGTCTTTTGAGATGATGCCGTTTTTGACATAGCTGAGCATGTGCTCGATCCATTTCTTGGCCGTGTCGTATTGTCTGGCAATCACATCCGCATCGGCGAACTGGCGGTAAATCGTGTTCGGGATGATAACCGCGCTGCTCGGCCAGGTGACATCATCGTTGTAGATCGGCCAGTAAGGCGGCGCAACGTCCGGGATACTGCCGGAGTCTTTTTGCGCATCTGACATGTCCTGAAGCCACTTTGCGTACAGTGGAGCGTTGTTGAACAGGTAGGTTTCACCGCGCGATTCTTCGGAACGATCACCGAGCCACCCCTGGCGTTCATCGCGTTGCGGGCAATCGGTTGGTATGCTGCGGTAGTTACCGCGCACGCCCCAAACAACATTGCTGTATATCCTGTTCAGTAACGGGTTCGAGCATAAAAACGTGCCAGCCGGCTCGAGATCGTCGTGGACAACGCAGCCTTCGATTGAGCCAAGTGTCGGTTTGCCCGGGAACCCGCGCACTTCGACGTATCGAAAACCGTGGTAAGTGAAGCGCGGTTCGTACACTTCGAGTCCTTTGCCTTTGAGGATGTATGTATCGGTTGCTTTTGCGCCGCGAATGTTTGCCGTGTAGAGTGTGCCGTCGGGTTTAAGCGTCTCGGCGTGGCGCAATGTGACTGTGGTACCCGCCGGGCCGCGTACCCTGAGTCTGCACCAGCCTACCATGTTCTGGCCCATGTCAAACACGAAAACACCCGGCTGTGGTTCGGTCAGTGCAACCGGCTTAAGTGTTTGCGTGACTCGGATCGGCGGAATTGGTTGCGCGACAAGTTTACCGGCAGGTGCCGCAACAACCTGCGGGTCGAGCCAGTTCGAATCATCAAAGCCGGGTTTTGTCCAGCCGTTGAATTCTTTGCGTGCATCGTAGAATTCACCGTCAAACTCGCTATTAGCCAGGATCGGCCCGTTGGTAGCCAGTTTCCACGATTCGTCACTGACAAGCTCGGTGACCGTCCCGTCGGTGTGTTCGATGCGCAACTGCAATAACAGCTTCGGGAACCCGTAACTGACGGTGCCGGCGTACACCCTACTGCGGTCGGCGTAGTACCTTCCCCCGCCCAAGACAACGCCCAGTGCATTCCGGCCGCGTTGCACCCGTTCAGTCACGTCAAATGCAAGATAAAAGACGCGTTTGGTGTAGTCGGTAAGCGCCGGCGACAAAACGCGGTCGCTCACCTTTGAGCCGTTCAAGTACAACTCCGACAGACCAAGTCCCGAGTAATACACCACTGCGCGACTTACATCTTTGTCCAATGCAAACTCTTTGCGCAACCAGCGTGCTGGCAGTCGCCTGTCTTCGGCAGTGCGCACATTGCCCCACGGTTCCATACCGACCGGGCCGAGGTTTTTTGCATGTACCCAACTCGAATCGTCAAAGTTCGGCTTGTTCCACCCCTCAATTTCCCTATCCGACACTTTCCACTGTTCATCAGTTGGGATGACAATGCGCGTGCCGTCTTTGAACTCGATTTCAAGCAGGCCAACCACACCAGCAGGTTTTGCGTTTGTACCACGGTTAACGCCGGTTAGCCCAAAGACGTACGTCGTGCCTGGCTCGAGTCGGCCGGTGATGTCGTTGTATTTTACGTTTCGATGGCCGCGGCGCGCCCCCAAATCGCGGTCGTTAAGCCAACCGCGGCATTCGTCGTCACCTGCATATTGAAAAATTGCTTGCTTGATCTCGCGTCCTGCGGGGATATGCACAATCCGCCTAAAATAGTTCGTGCCGGGCGGAGCGGATTTTTCAGGCTCGCCAACTGGGTACCATATCCAACACGTGCCGGTCAGCCAGTTCGTTTTTTCCTCACCGTCGAGCCCGATCCATTTCGCTTTCCAATCCGACGGCTCGAGCATGCCCATCGTCCAACGCGCAGGACCGCTCCAGGGCGTTGGCCGACCGTTCTTGTCCCACACACGCACTTTCCAATAACACACTTGGTGCGACCGCAACGGTTGGCCGGCGTATCTGACATGGATTGATTGGTCCGACTCGACCTTGCCACTGTCCCACAGATCGCCCCAGTCAGCGTGCAGTTTGGCGAGGCTGCTCGCCACAAGCACCCGGTAGGCTGTCTGGCGCTGGTTGCGTTCGGTTGAATGAAGCACCCAGCTAAGTCGCGGTTGCAGTACGTCAATGCCTTCCGGGTTTTTCAAGTATTCGCACCGCAACTCCCCCACAGTTGTTCGTGCATTGGCCAGGTTAACATGCCCAATGCACATCAACGCCGCGGTTGCCAAGCCAACCCATGCGCGCCAAACTCGGCTCATGAAACATCCACCTGCGTCACGCCATGCGCGTACTTTTCGCATGCGTTTGCGCCCGATAAGACAAACAAGCGTTCTCACGTTTTTTTTGACCTTGTCGAACCGGCGGTTATCTTGCCAACCAAATGCTGCGGTTGTAAATGCCAGACTCTCCTGGCTTGGGCTGTAAAACGCGCACGCCATTTTTACAGTGTGTGGTGAAAGCGCTTTCGCTCGGGCGAAATGAGTATCGGCGTTGCGTGCCCGGCCGATGTGACTGGCGCATCGGACAGCGCGGCCGTGGGGACGGTTGTCAAATGCAAATCAGATTAGATTGAACTGTGCGCATACGCCCAAGCAAGATAACGACTGCTACGCCGCCCCAGGCCCGGCATTGGCGAAAGACCGAATGCATTCAGGCCAAAGCGCATACTGAGCACTTAGCGAATCGGGCACGTGTATGCCCGCCAAGTTTAAGACGTGAATGCAGCCGACCTGAGTTGCGACTCTTGCTGTGTTTTCGGTTACCGCGGCAAATACCAAAGACCGCTTTTTTTCATTTCTGCGCGGCTGCGTAGTGGCTGGTACAAAGACCAGTCTGGATGTTTCATATGGTAATCTCGTAGTGCAATCTTTCGCATCTGCCGCCAGTCTGCTGTTTGTCTGCGTCCAATACACTGGCATACGCTCGGCTTAGCGCAGGCACCTACCGCATCCCCGCGGGTGCAAGACAAACCTGCAAGGCACTTGCCGACGCGCCGCACTTCGAAAACCGCTGGAACCCCGTTAGTGCGGGAACCGGCGACACAACAGGTTTGTTCCACAATAGCCGTATGCGCAACAATGGGTTCGTGGAACCCGCACCGCAAGGTTATGAAATATCCGGGCCGAAGCGGTGTCGGCACTCGCTGACGCCCGCTCGGTGTCCGCACTCCAAAAGCGTCCTGGTGTGCACAGTACGCGAATACCTGCAGTGCGGTAGCGGCGCTCTCTGGGACTGCCCGGTTTTTGTCCTCCCACATCTGCAGGGCCGTCTTGCTGCACCCATGGCGGGGGAAAACGGCCCACATTCGCAGAACGCCGCTACAAGGTAGGGCGCGCAGTCCACCGCGCGCCGGGGTCGGTTATGCAAACCCGGCTTTCTCGCCGGGATCCTGCCGTCCGCGCCCTTACGGGCGCGGCTACGAGCATCTGCAGTGCTCTAGCGGCGCTCTCTGGGACTGCCCGGTTTTTGTCCTCCCACATCTGCAGGGCCGTCTTGCTGCACCCATGGCGTGGGAAAACGGCCCACATTCGCAGAACGCCGCTACAAGGTAGGGCGCGCAGTCCACCGCGCGCCGGGGTCGGTTATGCAAACCCGGCTTTCTCGCCGGGATCCTGCCGTCCGCGCCCTTACGGGCGCGCCTACGAGCATCTGCAGTGCTGTAGCGGCGGTCCGTGACCGCCAGGTATTGTTGACCCGCATCTGCAGGACTTTCTTGCTGCACCCGTGCTGGGGAAAACAGACAGAAGTTGTGGGACCGGCGCGCGGGCGTCCACGCCCGCAGAAACAACACTGCAGCTTAACACCAATACATCTCTGTTCCCACTGGTCTGGCACTTCCACACCCCCAAAAAACCTCAAACCAATCCCAGTCAACGGCAATCACTGCGGCGAAGAGCGCCGCGCGCCACAGCGCAATAACAGTTGCACGCCCACACCGAGCACGCACCTGGACGATGTGTCGCTACCTAAAGAAATTTTGTTGCGTTGGTAAGAACCCATGGCCCTATGCGTCCGCATTTTTAACGCAAAGACGCGCAGGCGCAGAGTTAAGGTATGGCGCGCAGTCCACTCCGCACCGCCATGCGTACACGCGAAAAACGTCCGATGTGCACAGGACTGCCCGCACTTACCCAAGATCGGACTTTGAGGAAGCAAAACCCTTTAGCCCGGATATCTCACACGTTTTTCGTAGCGCCGACTTCCAAGTCCGCTGCTTACCTGCCGCCTGTCTGCACGCAATCCACAAGCGGCCGCACGGCTTGGCGCAGGCAGGTGTTCCGTCCCACTGGGCGGGACAAACCCGCGAGGCACCCTCTGCCGAGGTGTTGTGCGCCAAACATCCTGAAGCCGCGCCGATTTGGAACTCGGCCTGCCTGCCGCGACAGCCGCGGCGCAGGCAGGCGACGCAGCAGGTTTGTGCCGCGATGCGGGATGTGCCACAATGAGTTCGTCGCATCAGCACCGCAAGTTTGTGGAATCTCCGGCTCGGGCTTGTTTTTCTGCAGCGCAAAGCTACAATGGCGGCGAAACAGTTGGGTAGGCATAACTTTCAACAAGCCAAACCAGATGCTTCTGATGCTTATGCAGAACGTAAGCCAATTACAACGCTGGCACTGGGTTAGGCTGGTCGTGGCAGGTGTGCTTGTCTTGTTTCCGAGTGCATCAATACCCGGCCATGCGCAAACGAATGAGGTTATCCTGCCACAGATTGTGACCATTCGTGCAACCGACCCGATTGCGCGTGAGACGGGTATGCTGACGGTAATAGACCCGGGTGTGTTTACGGTGCATCGGACCGGACCGACAAATGTCGAGCTGACTGTTTACTATTCTATAACCGGCACAGCATCAAATGGAGTTGATTACATCAGGTTGTCTGGGGCGGTGGTTATACCCGCTGGCGTTTGCGAAGCTGAAATAACAGTGTACCCGATTTCAGACGGGTTGCTTGAAGGGGTTGAAACAGTTGTGGTGAAGCTCCGGCCTGTGATGTGCATAGACATCTACCCGCCGCCACCTGACTGTTATGTTGTCGGTGAACCCAGTGAGGCCACGGTTTATATCCTCGATTTTGAGCATGGGAACCAGCCGCCCCTGATCCGAATTACCAGCCCGGCCAGCGGCGAAGCGTTTTCTGCACAAGCCGACATCAACATTCAAGCGGAGGCAACCGACTTCGACGGATGCGTGACAAATGTAATATTTTTGGCAAATGGCCGTGCGATCGGCACGATTGCACACGCATGTAACAGGCCGGATCCGACACAGCCTGTTACATTCGAAATCCGTTGGACAAACGCACCGGCCGGCCACCACAAACTGACTGCACTCGCGGCTGACAACCTTGGCGCATGCAGTACATCTGCGCCTGTATGCATCCTGGTATATCCGCCAGATCAACTGCCAACAAATCTGCCGCCGATAGTCTCGATTGTTGCAATTGATCCTGTTGCAGCCGAAGGAACAAATTGTTTTGCTTGGCCGCGGTTCATGCCGTGTTTGAGCCTGGACAGGTGCGGGCTGCGCTGGGTCACAAATTCGGTTCGGCCTAACACAGCCACGTTCATTGTGCGCAGAACCGGTCCAACAAACGATGCACTGACAGTTTTTTACCGTGTAGGCGGGACAGCTTCGAACGGTGTTGATTACATTGCCCTGCCGGGGTCGGTCACAATCCAGCCTGGCCGACGTTGCGCACAGGTTGAGATTGTGCCGATTGATGATGCATTAGCTGAGCCGATTGAAACGGTCATTGTGCAGTTAATACCGTCGTTGCTTGACGTGTACCCGCCCCCGTACTACACAGGCAGGCGAAACCAAGCAGCGGCCATCATAGCCGACAACGATAGACCGCGGCCAACCACATGCACATTGCCAGACCGGTGTTTCCACGTCTGTTGGCCCGCAACGAATGGGCAGTGGTTCAGGATCGAGTGCTCGAGCGACCTTGTTAACTGGGCGCCGGTTGCAACCAACATTGTTACGGAAGGCGCGGTGCATTTTGTTGACCCGGACAGTGACGCGGGCACAGCCAAATTCTACAGGGCTATACCGGAAACAAATCCACCTGAACCGGTGTGGTTGATCGAATAGACGCGGATTTTGCTTTTGACTCGAAGCGGCGTTCACAACGCACTGCGCTCGCCGCGGTTGCTGTGGGGGAATCTATCGCAAAAATGTGGACCTCAAGCCGCAATGCAGATTGATATCGTGTGCACAAGAGCTTGGGACTTCCTACCGTCGGGCCGGTACGACTGGTATCGGCGAAATCGAATGCCGATGTCCAAATTGCAAAATTTGTGACTGGAACGGCTCTGAAAAAGCCGGCTTGCAACCCCGCAGCGGCGACGCGGCATTGTTAACCTTCGGTTGCTGGGGATAGTGATGGCCGTTTTACTGCTCATCGAAGCCGGTCGGCCGCATCAATACGCCAACCGGCGCGTTTTCGGTGTCACGGACCACATGCTCGACTGCACAAAGAAAGCGTTTTTCATGCTCGCCCAAGCCAAGCCCGTCGAGCAACTCAACCTCGGCATCTGCGATCGGAAACGAGAGCGATTTGAGACAGTCACGCACAAGCTGGCTAAGGTGCGCCCCTGTCGGAACGCCAAATTCAACCTCCATCACCTCGTCTGCGAAGGTCACAACGCCATGTTCATCCCAAATCAAAACTCCGTAACCAAGCTCAGCAAGCGCATGTTGAAAACAGTTAACCGCATGACGCAATTGGCGGTTGGTTTGATCGAGCTCCGTGGTGCGCGTGCGTAATTCCCGGTCGAAATGTTCGCCCAACGCGGCTGCAATTTCATCAGCGCGCCCAGGCTCGATGCCGTACCCGATCAATTTCTCGCGAACCGTCTCGTGAACGGGTTGGTGCCTGGCTCTTGAACAGCCTGCTGGCTTGTGCGCGGATTGCGCACGGGCAAGCTGTGCCCACTGTTCAATCTGCTCGGGCTTGATACCCTTCTGAACGAGCAACTCGCGTATTCGTTCGACCCAGCTTGCTACAGACGTATCTTGCGGGGCCAATTTCCTGACCAAACGCGCCACCTGACGCAGATTTTGTTCGCCTTTGAGCAGTTCAGCAGAAATTTTGTCGGCCCTGACCTGGTCGGCATACCTTGTTATGACAGCAAGCAGTTCGTTAACAAATCCAACTGCTGCATCTGATGACATGAGCTTTTTTGACCGCGCGCGAACCTCGGTCTCAAGCGCCAAAACAGCTCGGTGTAACTGCTCGGCGTCGCCGTTGGTGTCCTGGTTCGCTTCGGCCATGCTCTGGCAGACGAGCTTGATGTTTTCCAGTAAGCTCTCGATTGTTTTGTCCGTTGACAGACCAGCTTCAGCCCGCGAGATGGCAAGTTCAATACCTTCGGTGATCAGCTCAGCCATTTTGGCCGGACTGTTTTTGATGCGATTGATCAACCAACGGCGCTGCTCAGCCTTTTGCAGCACCTGTTCGATCATGTACTGGACGATCCGCCTATCCGCAAGTTCAGGCGATACCTGCCCACCTTCAACTACCTCAGCATCGCGTTTGACAACCTTTTCATCCTCGTGCACCAGCACATAACTGACACGCTGGATTTGAACATTTGTAATGCCTTTTTGCTGAAGTAACGCAGCTAACCCACCACTTGCATTGACAACCTTCGCACCTTGCAACACAACGCGGAAAAACTCCTCAAACTCGGCCAGAGTCAGCCCCCTGTTGAACACAATGTTGTCAACATACAGTTGCTGGAATGAATTGATAAACCGCCCGAGAAGTGGATTGCGTTCTTCAACCGGCAGACCGGCTACCAAAATCTTGCCTTCAACCATTGAAATCGGCACTGACCCGGTCAGCTCGAGCAAGGACGCAAGTGCAGTAAACGCGTTCTCGATCGCCGCCTTGCCTTTCGGGTGTGTCACCGAGTAGATCCGCCCGAGCGACTCGGCAAGGCACAGTCGTCTGATAAACTCAGCCGTTGCCTCGAGCTTCGAGGCGAACGGATTCGCTGCTGTTGTATCTGGTTGCGCCTCTGCCATCGGCTGCCTCGCTGCGCGCACAATGCGCGCTTATACTGGTCACTTGCTGGCCAGCCAGGTTTTTTGAACTGCCCGGCGCATACGCCGATGCAACCTCCTCAACTACACGGCCTTGCAAGCCGGTCATACCGGCCGCAGCCTACCGTTCAATATACCCGAGCCTGACCAGCTCACTTTCAAGTGATAGCTGGAATTGTTCCATGTCGGCAGCCGATGGTCTGTAACCCTGTTTTTCAGGTACAACACCTAACCGACCAAGTTGGTCCAGATACCAACTCGCACGCTGGCCGTCGCTGAAGGTGACCTTGCCGCTGATAAGCGCACCCGGTTGGGCAAGCTGATCAACCGTGACAGTTACGCCACCTGTCTGCGCTGGTTGTGTGGGTTCGGGCTTGTCTTGTTTAGCCTGTTTTTCACGAGGCGGCGGCTCGGTTTCCTTGGGCACAAGGTTGAGGTCCGCAAGCAAAAGGCGCACTTCCATGTAAGTAAGACGCAGCCCGAACTCGGTTGCCAGCCGCTCTTGTATTTCGGACAACTTCAGCCCGCTGGCAACCCAGTCGGCCACCTGTCTCTTTTGTGATTCGTTCAGAGTCATACATTAAGCGTTGTACACGGCAACAAAACAGTCCCGAATTGCCTGCGATAAACTAACCGGCAATTCATCACATGCCAAGCGCAGCTTCAACCCAGACCTGCACCTTCCACCATTGCGTCAATGGTCTCGAGTGCGTTTCCTTCAAACCTGTTGTTTACATAAATGAACGCTTTCGTCCGCCCCTGCTCGGTAACAGTCTGTTTGATCAGTTGCGCGCCGGTTGCACGGCCGTCGGGGTTGATCTCTCGCACACGGTCATATGGACTGAACATCTTGACTGCGTCTTCGTATCGTCGGCCTGGCACAAGCAGAAACCGGGCGACAAAAAAATCACGGCTGGTACGGTTCCCGGGCAAAGTTAGCTGCGTGCTCACAGGCGGCATATCCGTCCAACTGTTGTAAACGTGCGCAACGCCATGCCGGGCCAGCACGGCGAAATACTCCGGATGCAAAAACGTCCGGTTCCGAATCTCGACGGCGTAGCGCCAGCCGGCCGGCAGGGCCGCAAGAAACTTGTCAAGCGCATCCACAAAATCCCGGCCACGCGCAAAGTCACTCAGGTGAAATTGTGAAAACTCGAAGATGAACACACCAATGTGCGCCTTGAACGGTTCGCATGCCGAAAGAAAAGCAGAACCGAACAGGTCGGCGTTGAGGAAGTTCTCGTTGGGTTTACCCCCTCGAAGACCGAATCTCGGAAGGCCCGGATAAGTCTTTATTGTGATCTCGTCGGTGACCTTCAGTGCAAACAAAAAGTCCTGGGGCACCTGGACAACCAATGACTCTATCTCAGACCGTGTTGGGAACTTGTAGTACACCGAGTCAACGCATACTGTCTTGAAAACCTCGGCATACTCAGTCAGGCAAAGCCGGTTGAATTGCGCCTGTGAAAAACGCCCACGCGCCTGGTACCGGTCGTCGCTGTAGAGCATGCCGCGCCAGCCGGTGTACCGCCACGACGATGTGCCGATGTAAACACCGTGCTGCACAAGCGCAGCGGCTGCAAGTTTCATCTTGGACTTATCAAATGGCACTGCACTGCTTGAATCATGCGCATCAGCCATTACATTTTGGCCCTTTGCGCCGCACGCTCTTTTTACATCGAATTACATGGGTTCGACCAGCTCGAACTTTCGGCGCGGAACAAAGGGATGATTTTTCTTGCCTTTGCCCGCTGCACAAATCTCTACTTTGGGACGCAAAAGTCCTATGAAAGGCATACCAGTTTTGCACGTTGAAGCCGACTGCATCGCGCGGGCGTGGGAACTTTCGTTAATCGAGTTGTACAACCGCGGTTGTGACATCAAAACCGAATACGACAAGCCCAATGACCCGCCTAGCAAAGACGCAACTATGACCATCACAATTTCAGATCCGTTGAGCGAACCCATGATACACAAGGATTTTCCAGGTGGCCCGGTCGAGTTGCAGGAGTACGTGATGGAAGTTTGCGATGGCATAAAAGACCATCTGGTTCGTGATCCAACAAATCCGCACGATACACGCTGGGAATACACGTATCACGAGCGGCTGTTCAACTACCGCGTCCCTACGCTTAAACCGTTCGACCAAATCGAGGTTGTCTGTCGTAAGCTCGCCGAGACACCCCACACACGCCGCGCACAGGCTGTTACTTGGAAGGTGTGGGAAGACAACTATTGCGCAGACCCACCATGCATGCAGAGCATCTGGTGCAGGCTAACCGAGGAACAAGGTCAGCCGGTCCTGAGCATGAATGTGCGGTTCAGGTCAAACGATGCTTACAAAGCCGCGTTCATGAACATCTTTGCCCTTGTCCAGCTACAACAGCGCATCGCCACAAAGATAAGCCAGTTGCTCGGCAAACCTGTCGTTGTGGGGCGGTATTGTCATATGGCTGACAGTTACCACATCTACGGCTCTTACTTCAAAGAATTCGAAGGACGCTTCCTCGGCATGCTGCAAAAGCGTACTTTCGAACAGCGTACCATGCGATACGAAGATGTCCGTGAAATGATGGAAGCTGCACGCGCCGAGATCATTCAAAAGGCGAAAACCATGGGCCAGTAATTCCAGCGACTGTGGTAGCGGGTGTGCAAATCAATTCTTCCAGGTGTCTCAAAAAACCAAGAAGGCCGGGCTTTTTTGCCCGGCCTACTTTTCAATGAGAACTAGCGCTTCAAATTTTATCCGCGCTCACCTGCGGCTGCGCTCTTCGTTCGTCCCACACTTTTCTTCGGCGTTGCACTCGCACGCCTTTTTACACACGGAAAACTGCGCTTTTTCAGCTCGCAATTACGCAGCTATCATAACCAAAAACCCCGCCTAAACTAGTCACCAAAACTGGTGATGTTGTACGCCTGCGACAAAATGTCTCGGCTAATAACGTAACCCTCAGTGTTTCAGGAACTTAGCGACTGCTTCGGTCCGTGTTCGGACCTGTAGTTTTTCGTAAATCCGGCGGATATGGGTGTGGACGGTCTCGTAGCTTATGCCAAGTTTGTCGGCGATTTCCTTGTAAAGCAACCCTTGTGCAAGGCAATCGAGCACTTCACGTTCGCGCGGTGTCAGCTCCTCAGCAGTCTGTGCCGTCCCTACGGGTTGTTGAAATGACTGTACAACTTTGCGAGCGATCTGAGAGGTCATGGGTGACCCACCCCGATGTACATCGCGAATGGCCTGTAACAACTCAGCCCGTGAAGTGCGTTTGAGCAGGTACCCGGTTGCACCGGCAGCAAGTGCATTGAATATGTTGTCCGTGTCTTCGTGCACGGTCAGCATCACAACTTGTGTCTCTGGAATGAGCTGCTTCAACCGGCGCACGCATTCGACCCCGTTCATCCCGGGCAGGTTGATGTCCATCAACACCACCTCCGGTTTCACTTTCGGCAGCTCGCGTAACGCGTCCTCAGCAGTCGGGTATTGGCCAACACACTCGAACCCGTCGGCTCCCGACAAAACACGAACAAGCGTGTTACTAAACTGTTCGTTGTCTTCGACTATTGAAACCCGGATCGGCACGACTTCAGCCACGTTGATAAATCGGTACTTCAAACCTTGCCAACGTGCCGCCATCGGGCACGCTGGCTATCGTAAATTCGCCGCCGACGTCCTCCAGCCGCTTCCGCATGTTGCGCAAACCGTTTCTGCCACGTGATTCTGCATCCGGCGGCAGACCGCGGCCATTGTCCTGCACGGCAAGTATGAACCTGTCTGCGAATAACTGCAATCGCAGGCACAACTCTGTCGCATGCGCATGTTTAACCGCGTTTGTGATTGCCTCTTTGACAGCCAGGAAAATGTTGTGTCGTACCTCGGGCGGAATCTGAATAGGCGGCAAAGAAGTCGGTACTTCGATTCGAAGATGCAACCCCGTATGGGCAAGGTATTCCTGCGCGTACCTGCAAGTGTAACCGACCAGCCCCTCCAAGGTGTCGTAGGCCGGGTTCGTGGCCCAAACAATCTCATCCAGCGCACGTGCGGTTTCACGTGCAGTTTGCGAAATCTGGCGCGCATGCGCCTCAACCGTTGCCGGTGCGTCCTTTGCCTCTTCGGCTAGCTCGCCCAGTAGCGCCATCTGCGCCAGGCTCGCCCCGAGCTGGTCGTGTAAATCGCGCGCAATTCTGGCGCGTTCTTTTTCGACTGCTTCGCGTTGTCTGAGCAGCGCAAGTTGTCGTTGAAGTTTCTGCGTCGAGAAAAAGTGCACCGTCCCAATTACAAGCCCGAGCAACATTAGCCCGCTCAACCCCATGAACCACCACGTACGCCAGAACGGCGGTTGCACAACAACGGTTAATACCGCCCCTGTTTCATTCCACACGCCGTCCTCATTACATGCCGTTACACAAAATCTGTATTCGCCGGGCGGCACTCTGCTGTACCGCGCGGATGGACGCTGCCCAGCCTCGCCTCGCCGCAACTCGACCCAGTCGTGCTCATGCCCATCGAGCCTGTATCTGAACCGCACGCGTTCGGGCGCTGTTAGCCCCAACGCCGTGAAAAAAATCTCGAGTCGTTCCTTGCGCGGCGGCACAACCACTTCGCTCAGTCTGCCGATCCAAAGCTCGTTCGTGTTCTGTTCGCGCCCGTCAATGAGAACCGACTCGATCAATACCGGCGGCGGATTTGTGTTCGGCACAAGTGTGGCCGGATCAACCCAAGCCAACCCTCTGATCGTAGGGAACCAGAGCCGGCCATCCGATGTCCGGCACGCCGCCGGTTGCGATCCTGCAGTGCATTCGGTTGTAGGCAGACCGTCCGCACGGCTGTAAATACGCACCGGGATAAAGTTCGTCAGCCCAAGCGCAAAATCGTTTAGCGCTTTTTTCCCGACACGAACAAGGCCTGCATTCGACCCGATCCATAAACAACCGCGGTCATCCTCGATCAAATAACTGACGTTGTTTGCAGCAAGGCCGTGCTGCGTGGTAAAGGTCGTCACGTTCGTTCCCTCGAGCCGTGCAAGGCCGTTGCCCGTGCCTATCCATAGCACACCGTCCGCATCAGCTACCAGTGCTGTAACATTGTCACTGGGCAAGCCGTGTTCCCGCCGCAACCATGTGAACCGGCCGTCGCGCAGCCGGTTTAGGCCGCCACCGGCTGTGCCAATCCAAACTGTGCCTTCGGTATCGTCGGCTATTGCGCGGATCGTGTTGGCCGACAAACCATCGTTTGTTGTAAAGACCCGCCACGTTTGGCCGTCGAAGCAGCCTAAACCGCCCTCAGTCCCAACCCATAACCTGCCGACTTTATCCTGATGGATTGCGAGCACATGCCTCTCGAGCACATCAGCGCCAGGGGCGGGCTCGAATCTGTCGTCTCGAAACTGAAACAGCCCGTCACCGCGTGTGCCGACCCAGACACGTTGTTCACGGTCAACAAATACCGTCCAAAAGTTCGGTTTCGCATCCGGTAATGGGCTTAGCGTTAGCCCGTCGGCTGCACCGAAATCGCGTACTGTGTCGCCGTGCCAGTATGTTACACCACCTGCATTAAACCCCAGCCACAACGCACCTTGGGCATCCGGCCAAGCTGATTGAACAACCCAACCGCGTGATGCTGCAGCAGTAAAAAACAATTTACGCCGGACACGGTTCAAACCGCCTCCATCGGTGCCAACCCAGAGGTTTCCCTCACGATCAAAGCGCAGCGATAGAATCCCGTCGTGCGAGAGCCCAGTTGCACTTGAAATGTGCTCGACACTACCGTCCGACCTGAACCAGTAAACACCGTCGTTTTCGTTCAGTGTACCGACAACGATGTTGCCTGCGAGATCCTCGCAAGCGACCGAAACACGCGCGGTCGGCTTCCAAGGGTACAACCCAAGATCGCGTTCGAGCATGTTTGTTGACCACTTTTGCACCCGGCCATCCGCCAGTAACCAATAACCGCCGGAACGACTCGCCAAAATGTAGTCAACTTTGCCGGCAGGTATCACATACTCCAACGGCGGTAACTGGCGCGGCTCGAGATTCGTAGTTTGTCGGAAGCCGTATATTCCCCAATCAACACCAACCCATAACGGGCCGGATTTCTCGGCTGCCACGCATCTGCATGCGCTGAAAAATTGTGAACCAAATTGCCAAACGTCAACGTTGCCCGATTTGTGCCTGCATAATTGGCCGTCGGCGGTATAAAGCCACACCGCGCCTGTCACATCTTCACACGCAGATGCCAATCTACTTTCCCTGCTACCCCGCCCGATGTCGAGCGGCTTTGGCACACCGTCTTTTACCAGCACAACACCCGCACTCTCGGTCCCAACCCACAAATTACCTGCGCTGTCTTGGAACAGGTACACTATCCGACTGCTGCCCAGCGCAGGTGTATTGCCTTCGTCGAACACGCTGAACCGTATCCCGTCGAACCGGACAAGACCGTTAAGCGTCCCGAGCCACAAATAACCGTCTTGCGTCTGCTCGATTGCAATTACCGAGCTTTGCGGCAGGCCATGTTCGTTCCCCCAAACGTCAATTATGAACTCGGCCTGATCAGCCACGGCACGGTACACCAACACCTGCCATAAAAACCATGTGACAGGCAAAACACGCCGAACTGTTGAGGTCCAGCCGAAATGTGCCACGCCCAATTTTTCAACCCGTGCAGCTCGGCTGTAAAGCCATTTAATCCAACGGTCGCCCCAGCACAAAAAACCGCCCAATTCACCACAGCCGGATTTGTGAAAACCCCGGTAACACAGTACAACATTCGCGGTCTCAGACAAGCGTCGGAATTTCAGTGTAGAAGCCGCGCAAACCGCTGTGGTGCCAATGTATTCGTTGAACGCAAAGGCGCGAAGATGATAGAGCGGCTAGTCCACTGCGCGCCGTAACCAGGTTGGATGGCATCCATCCTCTCTTGCCTCTTGACAGCGATGGACATGCACTGCCTTTTGTTCAATTGATCTTTGGGCGAGGTTACAAGATCGAGCTTTACCCTGACCGGTTCCGGCGCGCAGAAGGCTCCGCGCCCCGCATTTTGGGCGGTACCCAACGTCCGTCAGGATGCCGGACGCACGCTCAAAAGTCCTAACGTGTTGCCAGTGTCTGACTGGCAGCGAGCCTATATGAATTTCCGCACGCTTACGTCCGCAGTTGCCGGACCCCTGTCGAAATTCCGCAGAAGATCTTTCGTCCTATTTCTTCACCGCCGACGGGCTGAGGAACATGGTGCACGACGCGGAAGGTCGTGCCTCCAACTACTTCTGGTTTACCGCAGAAGTGCAAAGTTGGTAGGGCGCGCAGTCCACTGCGCGCCGGTTCGGTCAGGCACATTTGGCATCTTGGCTTGAGTCTGACTTTCCGCGCCCTTACGGGCGCGGCTACGAGCTGCCGGGTCCGTTGGTGCGGGAAGCACGCTATCAATTCCGGATGCGGCGGACAGAGGACTACCCGCCCTACCAGGACGTTTGCGAGGGCGCGCCACTCTGGGGCGCAGTAAATTCTGCATTGGAAGGTGACGCTGGGTCCGA
>Ga0315298_1002440_pt1 | contig 31538 bp, 25 predicted proteins | sample WHS_1_MG_FD_203077 | JGI IMG/M metagenome (GOLD analysis project Ga0315298, IMG submission 203077) | Extremophilic microbial mat communities from Washburn Hot Springs, YNP, Wyoming, USA - WHS_1_MG | ecosystem: Environmental > Aquatic > Thermal springs > Hot (42-90C) | place: USA: Wyoming... | reverse complement strand
ACGAAACTCTGGCCGGGCTGCAGCGCATGTTCACCCCGCTGTCGGCGTTCGCCTACCTGGTGTTCGTGCTGCTGTACGTGCCGTGCGCCAGCACCATGGGCGCGCTGCGCCGCGAAGTCGGCTGGGGCTGGATGACGTTTTCGGTGTTGTACGGCATCGGCATGGCATGGGCCGCGGCCACGGTGATCTACCAGGTCGGCACCTTTGCCGCCCACCCGCAGGGGGCGGCGGCGTGGATCGCGGCGTGTGTTGCCGCGTTCGCGCTGCTCGTCGTGGCGCTGCGGCAGTACGGGCGGCGCGCCGGGCAGCGTACCGCGGCAGCGGGTCTGGAGAGTCTGGTATGAACCCGCTGTTTGCCGTGCGCGACTGCCTGCGTGCCGCAGGGCTGGCGTCCGCGGCGGAAATCGCCGCGCAGGTGCAGGTGCCTGCCGACGTGGCTGCCGACATGCTCGACCACTGGGTGCGCCGCGGCCTGGCCGAACGCCTCGATCCGCAGGGAGGGGCATGCCGCAGCGGGACGTGTGCGCGCTGCGGCCTGTGCGGCGCGGGTGCGGCAACGGCCGTGCTCTACCGCTGGCGTACCGCGGCAGACGCGGCACCGCGCGCCGCGGCGGCCCGTGCTGCGGTCATGCTGCACCCGGTTTCCCCTGCCGCTTCGCGCTGACCGTGCCGGTCATGTTGCCGGTGCGGTGTCGCGCTCCAGCCGCTGCAGCCAGCGCAAGGCGTGGTCGCGGTCGGCGCCGCACATCTCCCGGCTGGGCTGCAGCCCGCTGCAGCAGGCCGGACGCGACGGCTGGCCGAAAAGGGCACAGCGCAGATCGGCGGTGAGTTGCACACAGCGCACCCCGGCGGGTTTGCCGTGCGGCATGCCCGGGATCGGACTGGTGATCGACGGGGCGATGCAGCAGGCCGCGCAACCGGGGCGGCAGACGGCGACGGGCGGTGCGGCGGCCGGCATGGGCGCGGGAATCAGCCGAACAGTTTTTGCGCGATTTCGGCGACGTGCCGGCCCTGGAATCGGGCGATGTCGAGCTCGTTGGCGCTGGGCTGGCGGCTGCCGTCGCCCTTGGCCAACGTGGTCGCACCGTAGGGTGTGCCGCCGGTGATTTCATCCATGTTCACCAATCCCTTGCAGGAGTAGGGCACGCCGACGATGATCATGCCGTGGTGCAGCAGGGTGGTGTGAAACGAGGTGATGGTGGTTTCCTGGCCGCCGTGCTGTGTGCCGGTGCTGGCGAATACGCTGCCGATCTTGCCCACCAGCTTGCCCTGCGCCCACAGCGGTCCGGTCTGGTCGAGGAAGTTGCGCATCTGCCCGCACATATTGCCGAACCGTGTGGGCGTGCCGAAGATGATGGCGTCATACCCGGCCAGGTCTTCGGGCTTGGCGATCGGCGCGGCCTGATCGACCTTGGCGTGGATCGCCGCCAGCGTCTGTTCCGGCATGGTCTCCGGCACGCGCTTGACGTCGACGCTGCAGCCGGCCACGCCGCGCGCGCCTTCGGCGACTGCGTTCGCCATGGTTTCCACATGCCCCCAGGTGCTGTAGTACAGAACGAGAATCTTGGCCATTGTTTGTCTCCGGTTTCAGGGTTGGACGCTTTGCTGCGGCAGCGGCCATGGGCGGCAGTGCCCGGGAACGCGCCGCTGCCGCATTGTGCGGCCTTTGACACCGTGCTGCGAGCGCGCCGCGGCATGTCCGAGCAAACCGCGCGGGTCTTTGCGCCGCGGCGGTGTGTCACGCGGGTTTCATCTGCCCAGGTTACAAACCCAGCTCCTCCCTGGAAGGCTGCGATGCTGTCGCTGATCGATTCAAACCCGGGCTATCAGGCCATTTTTTTGCAGCGCATCCTGCGCGAGGGGCTGTTGCGGGTGGAATTCCAGCCCATCGTCGATTTGCGCGGCCGGTCGATCCATGCCTACGAGGCGCTGATCCGCGGCCCGCAAGGCTCGACGCTGGAGCGGCCTCACGCGCTGTTTGCCGCCGCGCGGGGGGCGCACCGTCTGGCCGAACTCGACGCGCTGTGCGTGCACACCAGCCTGCACGCCTTTGCGCGCCAGCAATTGCCCGGGCTGCTGTTTCTCAACATCACCCGGGCGCTGTTCGACTGTGGCTGGTTTTCGCAGCCGCAGACGCTCGATCTGCTGCAAAGACTCCACCTCGAGCCGTCACGTCTGGTGCTCGAATTGCTCGAATCCGACGAACTGCTGGAGCAGACCCGCGGCTTCGACGAGGCGCAGAACCTGCATCGACTGGGCTATGGCCTGGCGCTCGATGACCTGGGGCAGGGGTTCGGCCGGTTCACGCTGTGGCAGCGCCTGCATCCGCGCTACCTCAAGATCGACCGCGCGTTCTGCAGCAACCTGTCGTCGGACTCGCTGAAAATCGCCTTCATCCGCTCCATGCTGCTGATGGCCGAGGCCAGCCAGTCGTGGGTCATCGCCGAAGGCGTGGAAACCGAGCGCGATTTGCGCGTTCTGCGCGACATCGGGGTGCAAATGGCGCAGGGCTACGTGCTCGAAGCCCCGTCGGCCGAACCATCGCGCGACGTGCGCACGGCATGGCACCACTGTCTCGACGCCGAACAGCCGCAGCCCTACGCGCTGGCCAGCCGCGGCAGCATCGAGCAATCGGTGCTGGCGCTGGCGCGGCCGATCCCGGCGGTGTCGCCGGCGTGCAAGCTGGAGGAGGTGTTGCGCCGCTTCGACCGCCAGCCCGATTTGATGTCGGTGCCGGTGGTCGATGCCACCGGGCGCGCGCTGGGCATCATCAACCGCTACGTGCTCGCCGACCGGCTGTGGCGGCCGCATGTGCGCGACCTGTTCGGCAACAAGCCGTGCTCGCAGGTGATGAGCGCCGACGTGCTGCGGCTGGACATCAAAAGCAGCCTGCACCAGGCGAGCAACCTGATCGCCGATGCCAGTTTCCGCCACGCGACCGAGGGGGTGCTGGTGACCGATCAGGGGCTGTTTCGCGGCCTGCTGCTGGTCGGGGATTTGTTGCGCCTGGTCAGCGAGTTCCAGATGCGCGCGGCACGCTACGCCAACCCGCTGACCCTGCTGCCGGGCAATGTGCCGATCAACGAACAGATCGACCGGCTGCTGGCTGCCGGCACGCCGTTCGTCGCCGCGTATTGCGACCTCGATCATTTCAAGCCGTTCAACGACAAATTCGGCTACCGCATGGGCGACGAGGTGATTTTGCTGCTGGCTTCGGTGCTGCAGGCGGTGTTTTGCACCGACGGCGATTTCATCGGCCACATCGGCGGCGACGATTTCATGGTGCTGACCACGGCAGCCGGGGCGCCGGCCCGGCTACAGCAGGTGCTCGACCGCTTCGGTGCAGACGTCCTGCGCTTTTTCGACCAAGCCACGCAGCGCGCCGGCGGCTATGAGGCGGAGAACCGGCGTGGCGAGCCGCAGTTTTTTCCGCTGCCCAGCCTGTCGATCGGCGCGCTGCCGGTGCCGGCGCAGGCGTTTGAATCGCACCGCGACATTGCCGCCCTGCTGGTCGAGCTGAAAAAAACCGCCAAGCAGATACCCGGCAATGCCTTGTTCATCGACCGGCGGCATTACGCCGCCGACCAGCAGCTGCGCCAGGCCGCGCGCTGAGCGCATGGAACCGCCTGCCAGCGTCGCCGAGACGTCGCGCGCGGCGATTCCGCGGCGGCGCAATCTGCTGCTCGTCGCCGTGTTCGTGCTGCTCAACCTGTGGCTGTGGATCGTTTTGCCGCTGTTGCTGCCGCGGGCGCCGTGGCTGGGCTGGAGCCTGCTGCCGCTGGTGCTGACGACGACCACCGGCTGGTCGCTGCTGCACGAGGGCATCCATGCGGTGCTGCATCCCGACCGCCGCGTCAACGACGCCTGCTCGCGCCTGCTCGCCATCGGCTTTCCGGCGCCGTTCGCCGTGCTGCGTTTCGGCCACCTCAAGCACCATCAGTTCAACCGTACTGCGATCGACCGCAGCGAGGTGTTCGACCCGGGAAAAACCACGCGGCTGCGCGCCGCGCTGCGCTACTACCCGCAACTGCTCATCGGCCTGTATCTGGGCGAAGTCGCCGCGCTGCTGCTGGTGTGGCTGCCGCCGGCGTGGCTGCTGGCGTGGGCCCGTCGCCTGCCGACGCAACCGGGGCTGCCCAGCCTGGCGCAGAGCCTGCAGCGCCAATTGCTGCGCGCGCCGGTGCTGCGCGACATGCGGCGCGACAGCCTGGCGTCGCTGCTGCTGATCGCGCTGAGCGTCGTGCTGTACGCCGCGCAGGTCTGGATGCTGGCGTTGGCGCTGCTCGGTCGCGGCCTGTTCATTTCGCTCACCGACAATGCCTACCACTATGCCACGCCGCTGCACGCCCCCGGTGACGACGTGCGCCAGGCGCGCAACCTGCGGCTGCCGCACTGGGCGTCGGCGCTGATCCTGCATTTCAATTACCACGCCGTGCATCACCGCCAGCCGTCGCTGCCGTGGCCGGCGCTGCCGGCGGCGGCGCAGGCCGGCGAGCTGGCTGCCGCGCCGCCGTATGCCAGCGGCCTGCTGCGGCAACTGCGTGGGCCGATCGCGCTGCACGCCCTGCCGCGCGCGGCAAGCGAGGCGGCGTCAAGGCATTGCTGAGTGCAGTGAATTGGGCTGCAAGGCGGCAGTGGGTTATATACTTGAGCGAGCTTGTCGGAGCGCCGGGTGAGACTCCCGGCTGAGACTGCATAGCGCAGAATCCGCTGAACCTGATCGGGCGTGGGGCCTGCACCCCACTACCCGCGGAGGGAACCAGGCGCCGGTGCATCGGCAGGCACTCATCCATTTCTGGAGGATCCATGTCCGCACTGCCCGAATCCCGCTACAGGGTCGATGCGTCCGAGTTGACCGGGCGCATCACCCGCACACCGTTTGCCGCCTCGCGCAAGATTTACGTCCAGGGCAGCCGCGCCGATCTGCGCGTGCCGATGCGCGAAATCACGCTGGCCGACACGCCGGCAGTGTTTGGCGTGGAAAAGAATCCGCCGTTTACCGTTTACGACACGTCCGGGCCGTACACCGATCCTCAGGTCGAGATCGACTTGTCGCGCGGTCTCACCGCCCTGCGTGCGGCGTGGATCGCCGAGCGCGGTGATACCGAGCAGCTGGCGGTGTTCAGCTCGGAGACCACCCGCCGTCACAACACCGACCCGGCGCTGGCCGCGGTGCGCTTTCCGCACCTGCCGCTGCCGCGCCGTGCCAAGGCCGGGGCCAACGTCACGCAGATGCACTACGCCCGCCGCGGCATCGTCACGCCGGAGATGGAGTTCATCGCCATCCGCGAAAACCAGCGGCTCGAAGCGCTGCAGGACGCCGGGCTGCTCAAGCAACACCCGGGGCAGAGCTTCGGCGCGGCGATCCCGGCGTGTATCACCCCGGAATTCGTGCGCGACGAGGTGGCGCGCGGTCGTGCCATCATCCCATGCAACATCAATCACCCGGAAAGCGAGCCGATGATCATCGGCCGCAACTTCCTGGTGAAAATCAACGCCAACATCGGCAACTCTGCCACCACGTCGAGCATCGCCGAGGAAGTGGAAAAAATGGTCTGGGCGATCCGCTGGGGCGCCGACACGGTGATGGACCTGTCCACGGGCAAGCACATCCATGAAACCCGCGAGTGGATCATCCGCAACTCTCCGGTGCCGATCGGCACGGTGCCGATCTACCAGGCGCTGGAAAAGGTGGGCGGCGTGGCCGAAGACCTGACCTGGGAGCTGTTCCGCGACACGCTGATCGAGCAGGCCGAACAGGGCGTGGACTATTTCACCATTCACGCCGGGGTGCGGCTGCCGTTCGTGCCGCTGGCGGCCAAGCGCGTCACCGGCATCGTCTCCAGAGGCGGCTCGATCATGGCCAAGTGGTGCCTGGCGCACCACAAGGAGAGCTTCCTCTACACCCACTTCGAGGACATCTGCGACATCATGAAAGCCTACGACGTGGCCTTCTCGCTCGGCGATGGGCTGCGCCCGGGCAGCATCGCCGATGCCAACGACGAGGCGCAGTTCGCCGAGCTCGACACCTTGGGTGAGCTGACGCAGATCGCCTGGAAGCACGACGTGCAGGTGATGATCGAAGGCCCGGGCCATGTGCCGATGCAGTTGATCAAGGAGAACATGGAGCGGCAGCTCGAAAAGTGCGGCGAGGCGCCGTTCTATACCCTTGGGCCGCTGACCACCGACATCGCGCCGGGCTACGACCACATCACCAGTGCCATCGGCGCGGCGATGATCGGCTGGTACGGCACGGCGATGCTGTGCTACGTCACGCCCAAGGAGCACCTCGGCCTGCCGGACAAGCAGGACGTGCGCGACGGCATCGTCACCTACAAAATCGCCGCGCATGCCGCGGACCTGGCCAAGGGCCACCCCGGTGCGCAGGCGCGCGACAACGCCCTGTCCAAGGCGCGGTTCGAGTTTCGCTGGGAAGACCAGTTCAACCTCGGGCTGGACCCGGAGAAAGCCAGGGACTTCCACGACGAAACCCTGCCTAAGGACGCCTTCAAGACGGCGCATTTCTGCTCCATGTGCGGGCCGAAGTTCTGCTCGATGAAAATCACCCAGGAAGTGCGCGAGTACGCCGCGCAGCGCGGGGTGGACGCAGAGCAGGCGGTGCAGGCGGGCATGGCCGAGATGTCGGCCGAATTCCGTGCCGGCGGTGGCGAGGTGTACGTCCACGCGCCGCTGCCGGGGGCACGCGCGCGTGCTGCTGCGCCGAGCAGGGACTGAACCATGGGGTCGGGATCTGTGGGCACGGTGGCCATTGCCGGCGCCGGTCTGGCCGGGCGGCTGCTGGCGTGGCGGCTGCTGCGCGCCGGCGTGGCGGTGACGCTGATCGACGCCCGCGGCCGCGATGACCGCGACCATGCCGCCGGCGTGGCCGCGGCCATGCTCGCCCCCTATGCCGAACTGGTGGTGAGCGATGCGCATCTGTTCGCGCTGGGTGAAGCCTCTCTGGCGCTGTGGCCACGCTGGCTGGCCGAGCTGCGCGGGCAGACAGGGATGGAAGTGGACTTTCACCATGCCGGCTCGCTCGTCGTCGCGCATGCGCCCGACCATCCCGGGCTGGCGCATTACGCCGACCTCATCCGCTACCGCCTGCCCGTCGGCAAACGCGGCGAGGTGCGTGACCTGGACGCATCGGCGCTTGCCGCGCTGGAGCCGGAACTGGCCGGGCGATTCGCCCGCGGCCTGTGGCTGCCGCAGGAGGGACAGGTGGACAATGCACAACTCCTGCCCGCACTGGAGCAGGCCATCGTGCAGGGCATGGCGCGCGTGGGCGGGCAATGGCTGCAGCACACCGTGGTCGAAGCCGTGGAGGCACACGCCGTGCACACCGCGGCGGGCGCATCGCTGTCAGCCGACGTCGTCGTCGATTGCCGCGGCGTACGTGCGCAGTGGCCCGGGGTGCGCGGGGTACGCGGCGAAGTGCTCACCGTCACCTGCCCGCAGGTGCGGATCAGCCGGCCGGTGCGGCTGATCCATCCGCGCTACATGCTCTACATCGTGCCGCGTCGCGAGGGCCGCTACATCATCGGCGCCACCGAGCTCGAATCGCAGGACGAGGGGCCGATCACCGTGCGCTCCATGCTCGAACTCGCCAGCGCGCTCTACAGCGTGCACCCGGCGTTCGGCGAGGGGCGCATCGTGCGCGCCGCCGCCAGCCTGCGCCCGGCGACCGACGACCACCAGCCGGTGTGGGCGCAGCAGCACGGGGTCTGGCATCTCAACGGCCTGTACCGCCACGGCTTTCTCGTCGCCCCGGCGCTGGTGCAGCAGGCCGAAAACACGCTGCTGCCGCTGCTCGGTCAGGTCGCCGCCCCGGCTCTGGAGGGCGCGCCATGAGCGCCGCGGCCGCACCGATGCGCCTGCTGCGGCTCAACGGCGAGCCGGTGCAGACCGCCTGCGCCACGCTGGCCGAGTTGCTGCGCGCTCAGGGTTATGACGTGTCGCGTGCCATGGCCTGCGCCGTCAACCGCCAGTTCGTTCCGCGCGCCGACTGGGCGCAGCGTGCCTTGCACCCGGGAGACGAGATCGAGGTCGTCAGCCCGGTCGTTGGAGGATGACATGCAACTCGACGATCCGACGGCTTTGCCGCAGGCGGCGGACGCGGCGCAGCCCGATGCGCTGCATGTGGCCGGCGCGCGGCTGGGCAGCCGCCTGTTTCTCGGCACCGCGCGCTATCCCGCGCCGAGCATTCTGGCCGATGCCGTGCAGGCGGCGCAGGCGGAGGTGCTGACCGTGTCGTTGCGCCGGCTGGCGCCGGAAACCCAGTCCGGACAGGCGTGGTGGCAGCGCATCCAGTCGCTGGGCCGGCACCTCTTGCCCAACACCGCAGGCTGCCACTCGGCCAGCGAGGCGGTGACGCTGGCGCAGATGGCGCGGGAGATTTTTGGCACGCACTGGATCAAGCTCGAAGTCATCGGCGACGACTACACCCTGCAGCCCGACCCGTGGGACACCGTGGCCGCGGCGCAGACCCTGGTGCGAGACGGTTTCGCCGTGTTCGCCTACACCACCGACGATCTGGTGACGGCGTTCAAGCTGCGCGATGCCGGGGTGGCGGCGATCATGCCGTGGGCTGCACCCATCGGCACCGGCGCCGGGCCGCGCAACCTGCCGGCGCTGCGCACTCTGCGCGAGCGTCTGCCCGACAGCGTACTGGTGGTCGATGCCGGTCTGGGCGCGCCGCACCATGCCGCGCAGGTCATGGAACTCGGCTTCGACGCCGTGCTCGTCAACACGGCAGTAGCCGAGGCGGGTGACCCGGTGGCGATGGCGCGGGCCTTCGCCCTGGCGGTCGATGCCGGGCGCATCGCCCACCGCGCGCTGCCGATGCGCCAGCGCGAAGTGGCGCAGGCGTCCACGCCGATGGTCGGTGTGCCGTTCTGGCATCAGACCGCGGCGGCATGACGCCGTGGCCACGCTACGGCGCGCCGTTGTCGTAGAACACCACGCTGTCCTTGAACGGCTGGCTTTGCATGCCCTGCGCCAGGCCGCTGTCGAGCCAGCTTTGCAGCCGGCTGCGCGCAACCCACACCGCTACCGGCTGGCCACTGGCGCGGGCGCGCTGCAGCGCAGCGGCATCGACACAGGTCGTCTGCCGCGGGTCGTCCTTGCAGCCGAACCACAAATCCCGGCTGGTGCTGTCGATGACATACAGCTTTCTGCTGCCGTAGAGAAGCAGCGAGGCATCGTGGTCTTCGAAGGTCTGCCAGGAAAACCATTGCACCTGCGGGGCCAGGTGCTGGCGCATGTCGGCTGCCACCTGCTTTTGTGACACCTCGGCGGTTTTGGCCACGGCGAGCTGGGTGGAAAAGTCCACCATGATCAGCGCCGTCAGGCCGAACAACGCCAGGCCGAGCAGCAGCCGGCGGGCGTGCAGCAGCACGGCGCTGAGCAGGGCCACCGCCGCCAGACTCAGCACTAGCTCGGGCAGCCAGCCGAATTGCGCGTGCGGCAGGCCCGAGCGTAGCAGTTCGGCGTGCAGTGGCCTGGTCCACGTCAAGCTCCACAGGCCGAGCGCGGCCAGGCCGAACAGCATCGCTCCCCAGCCCAGAGCGGTGTGCAGTGCGCCGCTGTCAGCGGTGTGCAGCGCGGCCTGCAAGCGCACTCCCAGCCACCAGGCGACCAGCGGCACGACGGGCAGGAGGTAGTACGCCCCCTTGTCGCCCGCTGCAGAAAAAAATACCGTCAGAACGACCGCGGTATTGCGTGCCCAGCGCGCCGAGTCGGCCGCCGGGCCGTCACCCTGCAGGCGCGGGGTGAGCCAGGCGATGGCCGCAAGCACGGGCGTCCACTGGAAAAAGCCGATGAGCAGTTTCGGGCCGTAGTACCACCAAGGGCCATGGTGGAAATCGTCCGGAATGCGCGTGCCGAGAAAACGGCCGATGGTTTCGTTGACAAAAAAGAACCAGCCAAATCCCGGCAGCGTCTGCAACGCCGCCACATGCCACGGTGCGACGATGAGCACAAACAGTCCGATGGCCCACGGATCGAGGTAAAAGCGCAGTAGCGCGCCGCGCTGGTGGCGGCCGGGAGCGAGCAGCAGTTGCACCACGACGACCAGACCGAGCAGCAACAGTGCCATCGGCCCCTTGGTCAACGTGGCCAACGCCACGGCGACTGCGGCCAGTCGCAGCCAGGCCCGCTGTTGCCGTTGCACCGCCACCACGGTGCAGGCTAGCGCCGTCAGCCAAAACAGCACCAGCAAGGGGTCGAACAGGATGGTGCGCGCGATGAGCACATAACCCAGCGCGGTGCCGACCACCAGCGCGGCGAAGCGCCCGGCCAGCGGCGCACGCATGAGGCGGCCGAAGGCGATGCAGCCCAGTGCGGTCAGCCAGGCCGCCAGCGCGTCGGGCAGCCGCGCCTGCCACGCCCCGACACCGAACAGTTTGAAACACCATGCCATCAGCCAGTACAGCAGCGGCGGTTTTTCGATGTAGGGCACCCCGTCCAGGTGCGGAATGATCCACGACCCGCCGTGTGCCATGGTCAGCGCGATGTCGGCATACAGGGCTTCATTGGTGTCGCGGATCGGCGCTGCGCCCAGCCCCCAGAACAGGCAGACGGCGGCGACGAGCAGCACCAGGCCGTCGGCCAGCGCGGTGCTCCATGACAGGGCAGCGTGTCGCTGCGGCTCACCGGCCGGCTGCAGCGCGGCAGGCAGCGCCGCAGCCGGAGACGGCAGGGGAAGCGGGGAAGGGCGGGACGGCATGAAAGTGGGCTGGGCAAGGCACCCTGTGCGGCTGCTGGCAGAATCGACCGCAATACGGGACTGTGTACAAATTTTAAGTTTGAATGCTCGGCATGCGAGGCTGACGGCGGAATGAACGGCAGATGACGTTTTCGTCAGGGACTGCGCCGGGGCAAACGGCAGGCGCTGCCGCCGTTCCCGCCACGGCAGCGCATTGTGCCTGCCGAACGACCTGCGGGTGGGCCGGCAGCGCCCTCTTTGTTGCCCGCTACGGGCTGCAAGGGCGAAGGGCAGGTCCTGGTGCGCCGGTATCAGTCGGCGTTCGGCCCCTCGACGCTGTTTTCCAGCACCGCGCCGGTTAGGGCATCGACGCCGACCTCGTGCTCGGTGTTGCCGACCTTGAGGTCGAAGGAATAGCGCAGGCCGCTGCCGCCGCGTTCCTTTTCGAGCTCCTCGTCGGTGATGGTGGCGCCGGGCAGGGTTTTGAGCGCGATGGCGCGGGCCTGCTCCAGCGTCACCTTGGCCTGTGCACTGTACTGCGAACCGTCCATCGCAAAGGCCGAGCCGGCAGCCGCCGACAAACCCAGCGCCACCGCGCTGGCCCAAAGAAAAGCCGCTTTGTTGCGTGCTTGCATGATCGAACTCCTGACAACATGGGTTGATTCCTGCACCGCCTCGGCGGTGACCGCAAACCGTTTGCGATGGCCGCAGTGTCCTCCCGTGGAATGAGCGCAGGCTGAGCGCGGTCGCTCACATTTGCATACAGCGCGGGCGGGTAGTGCGGTCTAAAGTGGCGCGGTCAGTTCGTTTGCAGAGGTGCATCATGGCGTCGTTGTCCTCCCGCCAACACGTGGCCGCCGGGTCGCAGTCCCCTGACCGCACGCGGCGCAGACTCCTTTCGGCGCTGGGCGCAGCCGGCCTGAGCGCAGCCGCCGCGGCGCGCGCCGCCGGCATGGGCGGCATGGGCATGGGCGCGATGCCCGGCATGGCGATGGGGGATATGGGTGGGATGAACGGCATGGGTTCGCAGCCGCCTGCGGCGTCAGCGTCGCGCTTCAGCCGCGAGCTGCTCGTCCCGCCGCAGCTGCGCGGCCAACCCGGCAGTGGTGCGCTGCACTACGCGCTGCGCATCGGCGCGGGGAAAAGCGAGCTGCTGGCCGGACGCATCACCCCGACCTGGGGATTCAACGGCAGCGTGCTCGGGCCGACGCTGCGCGTGCCGCGCGGTCAGGCGGTGCACATTGCCGTGCACAACACGCTGGACCAATCGACCACGGTGCACTGGCACGGTGCGCATGTGCCGGGAGACATGGACGGCGGGCCGCAGAGCCTGATTCCTCCCGGCGGCACGCGGCAGGTGCAGTTCACCCTGCAGCAGCCGGCGGCAACCCTCTGGTATCACCCGCACCCCGACACCCGCACCGGCCCGCACGTCTACGCCGGGCTCAGTGGCCTGCTGCTGGTCGACGATGCGGAAGATGCCCACCTCGGGCTGCCGCAGACCTACGGTGTGGATGACGTGCCGCTGATCCTGCAGGACCGCCGCATCGCCGCCGACGGCCGGTTGCTCTACATGAACGCGATGATGGACCGTATGGGCATGAAGGGCGACCATTTCCTGGTCAATGGCCGCGAGCAGCCCTACTGGAACGCACCGGCGCAGTGGGTGCGGTTGCGGCTACTCAACGGTGCCAACGCGAGGATGTTCAATCTGGTGTTCGACGACGCCCGGGAGTTTCACGTCATCGCCACCGACGGCGGCCTGCTGCCACATCCGGTGGCGGTGCGCAGCCTGTTGCTGGCGCCGAGCGAGCGCGCCGAAATCTTGCTCGACCTGCGCCGCGACCAGGGCAAGAGGCTGGTGCTGCGCAGCGATTCGGGGGCGGTCGTGCCGGGGCTGAGCAGCATGCCGATGGACGCCGATGCCTTCGACCGTGCCGGATTCGACCTGCTGGAACTGCGTGTGGGCGCGCCGGCGGGAACGGCCGGCCGGCTGCCGCCGGCGCTGGTGCCGCTGCCGACGCTGCGCGCCGATGCTCCGGTGCGCCGCTTCACCCTGCAAGGCATGATGGACGACATGATGCAGGGCGGCGGCATGGGCGGCATGGGCGCCGCGCGCACGGCGGCCACCTCCGGCCCCGGCGGCATGAGCCTGGGGCTGGGCGGGGCCCGGCTGTTTTCCATCAACCACCATCACATGGACATGGCGCGCATCGACCAGCGCGTGCGTCTGGGCGCCACCGAAATCTGGGAAGTGGTCAACCAGGGCCATATGGCCCACCCCTTCCACTATCACGGCACGTCGTTCCAGATCCTGTCACGCAACGGTAGCGCGCCGGCGGCATTCGAGGCCGGGTGGAAGGACACGGTGCTGGTGCGCCGCGGCGAGACGGTGCGGCTGATCGCCCGCTTCGGCCAGCCGGCGCACGACGCCCACCCCTTCATGTTCCACTGCCACATCCTCGAACACGAGGACAACGGCATGATGGGGCAGTTCACCGTGACCTGAGGCGGCGCGGTCAGCCGCCAAAAATATCATCCGCCAAAATAGTTCGGCAGGATTTTTTGCCGGGTGGACGGCGGATTGTCGGCCAGCAGCCGCGGATCGGTGGTGACGATGATCAGCCCGGCCATCGGGTCGCCGAAGCCATCCACCGTCGGCCGTTTTTTCGGCATCACCATGCCGCCGGGTTCTTTTTTCAGCTCGGCGTGCACCGAGCAGTAGTAATACTCCAGACCCGGGTGGGAAAAAGCGATGCCGTAGGTGCTGACTGCATGGCCTGGCCCCGGCGTGCCTTTGACCAGGCCGTCGAAGCGCTTGCTGGTTTTGCCGTTGACCGGGTCGTAGCCGATGATGGTGTGCTCGCCGGTATCCTCGTTGACGAACACCACACGCTGTCCCGGGCGGACGACGACGACGTTTTCCAGAAACATATTGGCGCCGTTCATGTGCACGTAAACCGGCGGCGGGTTCGCCGCCTCGGCCAGCGGGGCGGTGAGCAGGGCAGCGGCCAGCAGCGCGGCAGGGCGCAGCGGCAGGGCGAACAGGCGGGAGCGAGTGAACATGGGAACCTCCAGGGAGCGACAGGTTTGGAGCGCAGCCGCCGCGTCTGTCGCACCGCGACGGCTGCGTGGCATCACGTCATGCCATTGGAACCCGGTGCAGGCGGCGGGTTCTGCCGCCGCGGCATGCCCAGCCGCAGCGCCAGCGGCGGCAGCACGAGCAGGTTGTAGAGCAGGCTGCTGGCCAGCCCGCCGAGCAGCGCCACGGCCATCGGCCCCTCGATTTCGCGCCCCGGCGCGCGCAGCCCGAGCGCCAGCGGCAACACGCCCAGCGCCGTCACCAAACTGGTCATGACGATCGCCGCCAGCCGGTCGGTCACCGCGCGCTGCAGCAGCGCCGCGTCCCAGTCCAGGCCGTGTTCGCGGCGCAGTTGCGCGGCATGGGTGAAGACGAGAATGGCGTTGCGCAGGCTGATGCCCATCAGCGCCAGCAGGGCGATCACTGCCCCCAGCGACAGCACCCCGCCGACCCACCAAGCGGCAAACACCGCTCCGGCCCAGGCCGTGGGCACCGACAGCAGCACCAGCGCCACCTGCCGCGCCGTGGCCGAGGCGCGCTCGCCCGCCGTCGCCGCTGCGCCACCCTGATCCAGCGCCAGTGTGAGCAGCAGCACCAGCGCCGCAGCCACGGCGGCCACGTCCACCGCCAGGCGTTGCAACGCGGCGCGGCGCTGCGCTGCCTCGCCGCTGAACTGCAAGGTCACGCCGGGCGGCAGAGGCACTTGGCGGGCGATGGCCGCCTGCGCCTGGGCGACGAAAGCGGTGAGGTTGGCCGAGGTCGTCGCCGCGAGCACGGCCTGCACACGCTGCCCGCCGAGGTGGCGGATGTCCGACGGGCCGCTGGCCGGCGCGAAGCGGGCGATGCGCCCCAGCGGCACCTCGCCCCGCGCCGGAGTCGGAATGAGCAGACGGCGCAGCGCCGGCGGATTGTCGCGGTCGCGGCGCGCGAGCACCACGCGCACGGGGACGGGCACGGCGCCGTGGAACACCGTTCCGGCGTCGCTGCCGGCAAACGCCGTGTGCACCGTCTGCAGCACCGGCAGCGGCTGCAGGCCCCAGCGTCGCAGCGCGGCGGGGTCCAGCGCGATGTTCAACTGCGGCACACCCGGCGGGGCCTGCACCTGTACCCCGGTGGCGTCCGGCAGGCGGCGCAGCACCGCCGCCACCTGCGCGGCGACGGTATCGATGGCGTGGAGATGGTTGCCCAGCACATCGATCACCAGCGGGGCGCCGGCGCCGCCCTCGACCGTGTTGTCCATGCGCTCGGTGAGAAAGCTGTTGACGCGAAACCGCATGCCGGCAAAGCCGCCGAGCACCCGCTCGATCGCCGCCAGGGCGTGCGCCGGGTCGGCTCCCGGGCGGAGGTTGACGTCGAGCGAGCTGCTCTGTGTGCCCGAAGCGTCGGGTGACAGCGTGGCGCGGCCGGTGTGCTGCGCCACCAGCCGCACGTCGGGCAGCCGCAGCAGCGCCTGCGTCACCCGGGCCCCGGCGTCGAGCGATGCCTGGATCGACGCCCCCGGCGCCAGCCGCATGTGCACGATGTACTGTCCCTCCTGCAGTGGGGGCAGGAAGCTGCCGCCCATGCCGCGCGTCAGCCAGCCCGCCGCCGCCAGCAGCGCCAGGGTGAGGAGCGCCAGCGGCAGCCACAAGGGCAGCAGCCGCTGCAGCAGGCGGCCATAGGCGCGCTGGGCGAGGCGCACCGGCGCCGGGGTGTGCACGCGGTGCGAGCGACCGGCCAGCAGCAGCGCCGCCAGCGCCGGGGTGACGGTCAGCGCCACCAGCAAAGAGGCCAGCACCGCCAGCGCATACGCCTGCGCCAGCGGCGAAAACAGCCGGCCGGCCAGCCCCGGCAGCAGCAGCACCGGAACGATCACCACCAGCACCGCCGCCGTGGCGTAGACCACCGCGCCGCGTACTTCGAGACAGGCACCGAGCAGCACGCGCAGCCGCTCGCGCCGGCCCGGGATCTGGCCGGCGTGGGCACGCATGGCGTCGTGCTCGCGCAGCCGCCGCAGCATGTTTTCGACGTCGATCACGGCGTCGTCGACCACCACGCCGATGGCAATCGCCAGCCCGCCGAGGGTCATGACGTTGAGCGTCACCCCCAGGGCGACGAGCACGGCCAGCGCCGCCAGCAGCGACAGCGGAATCGCCAGCGACGAAATCAGCGCGGCGCGCCAGTCGAGCAGCGCCAGCGCGATCACCAGCACCACCAGCGCCGCGCCGAGCAGCAGCGAGTCGCGCACGTTGCGCATCGCCAGGGTGATGAAGTCCGCCGGGCGGAACAGATCGGCGTGCAGCACGATGCCCTGCGCCGCCAGGCTGGCGCGATGCCGCTGCAGCACGGCCTGCACCGCGCGCGTGACCTGCAGGGTGTTGGCGCCGTAGGACTCCTGGATTTTGAGCAGGACCGCGGGCTGGCCGTCGATCGCCGCGCCACCGATGGCCGGCAGCGGCGCATAGGCCACGCGCGCGACGTCGCCCAGGGTCACCGTGCCGTCAGGCGTGGCGCGCAGCACACTGCCGGCGAGCTGCTGTGGCGTGGTCGCGCCGCTGCGGGCGACGAGCAGCAGGCGCTGCTGCGGTGTGGGCATGTAGCCGGCGCCGAGCAGCCCAGTGGCGCGGCGGGTGGCGTCGAGCACCTGCTGCAGATCGAGGTGAAAGCGCTGCAGCGCTGCCGGGTCGACCCGCACCTGCAGCGCGCGCACCTGCTGGCTGAACACCAGGACGTTGGCCACACCGGGAACGGCCATGAGCTGTGGCCGCAGTTGCCACTGGGCGATGGATTGCAGCGTCATCAGCCCGTGGCGCGCCGACGTCAGTCCGGCCAGCAGCACCGTGCCGGTGCTGGAGGTGAGTGGAATCAACCGCGGCGGCCCGACGCCGGCGGGCAGGTGCACGGCGGCCAGATGCTGCGCCACCCGCCAGCGGTCGGCCTGCAGCGGTGTGTCGGCAGCGAAGTACAGCTTGAGGATCGAAATCCCCGGCAGGCTTTTCGACGCCACCTGCTTCACCCCGAGCAGTCCGCTGGCCGCGGCCTCCAGCGGGTCGGTCATCAGCAGTTCCACCTGTTCGGGCGACAGCCCCGGCGCCTCGGTCTGCACCTTGACCATCTTCGCGGCGAATTCCGGAAACACATCGGTGCGCGCATCGCGCACGCTCCACGCCGCCAGCAAGGTCAGCAGCAGCGCCAGGGTGAGCACCAGGCCGCGGCGGCGGATGCTCGTGCCGATCAGCGCGGCCTGCAGTCCGCGAGGCGCGCGCATCAGTCGTCGTCTCCTTCAGCCGTGGGCTGGGGGTGGGGCGGAGGCGTGAGCAACAGCCCGGCGCCGCGTGTGACCACCTGCACCGCAGTCCAGCCCGTTTGCACATAGCCGCCGTCTGCAGCCCACGCGGTGGACACGTCGCGCGCGGTGAAGCGGTATGCGCCGTGGGCGACTGGCTGGGCGACGAAGCACACCGCCCGGCCAGCCGCCCACACCACGCTGGCCGCCGGCAGCCACACGCCCTGCTGCGCTGTGGTGGCATCCACCCGGGCGTCGAGCCGCAGACCGGGCAGCAGCCCGTTGGCGGCGGGCACGACGACGAGGTAGCGCAGTCCCTGCAACTGGGTCGAGGCGCGCGGCGCCGTGCCGATCAGAGTCGCGGTCAACCAGACCGGGCGGCCGTTGTGGTCATCGGCCGGGGCGCGCAGCCGTACCTGCGCGGCGCGCGGCAGCGCCTGTCCGGGTGGCAGCGTCAGCGCGGCGATCCATGCGCGCCCGTCGGCCAGCGCGTGGCGCAACGCGGCGTCGAGCGCCAGCCGCGTGGCCAGTGCCAAGCCCAGCCGGACGCGCCACGCGGCCAGTGCCGTCCGTTCGTCGGCCCGCGCGGCCTGCACCTGCGCCTGCGCCTGCTGCGCCTGGGTCTGTGCCTGCTGCACCGTGGCCAGCGCGACGTCCTGCCCGGCGGCGAACAGCCCTTTTGCGCGCCGGGCCTGCAGCCGTGCCAGTTGCCACGCCGCCTGCGCCGCCTGCAGGCGCGCGCGGGCGGCGGCAAGGTCGCTCCACTGCTGCAGCCACGTGTCCGCGCTCTGGATCTGCGCGCTGGCATCGATGCGCGGGTGGTAGGGCGCGGGCTGCAGCGTGTCGATGTGCACGGCGCCGGCGCGCACCTCGGCAGCGCTCCATTGCACGGCCGGCAGCACCGCCGCACCTGCCTGGATCGCAGGCACGGCCAGGAGAAGCCCAAGGCAGAGCCGGATGCAGCGCTTCGCGCTGTGGTGGGGTTGTACGTGGGTCATTTCCATCCTTCCGACGAGGGCGATCCGCCGCGCCAGGCCACGCGCGACAGAGGCCCGGCACCCTGCAGTTCAGCCGGTGCCGGCGGCAGCGGCGCCTGCAGCGCCGACTGCAGCGCCACCGTTGCCTGCCACTGCTGCGCGCGCGCCGCCAGCACGGCGCGTTCGGCTGTCAGGGCGAGCAGCCGTCCGCGCAACACCGGCACGTTGCCGAGCAGGCCGGCGCGTTGCGCGGCCTCGGTTGCAGAAACACGCTGGCGGTCGGCCTGCAGCAGGCGCTCGGCTTCGGTCGCCTGATGCTGCGCGGCCGCCACGCTGGCCGCGGCCTGCTCGATGCGCGCCAGCACCCGTGCCTGCGCCTGCAGCAGCCCGGCGCGCGCCCCGGCCAGACGGGCGCGCGCTGCGGCGATCTGACCCCGATGCTGGTTGAACAGCGGCAGCGGGACGCGGGCACCCAGCGTCAGGCGATCGACCCCCTGGTCGCGCTCGGCGCCGGGGGCGATCTGCAATGGGCCGCCGTCGCGCTGCGCCAGCGCCAGCCGCAGCCCGGCCTGTGCCGCCTGCAGCCGTTGCCAGGCCGCACGAACCGTGGTGTGCTGCGCCAGCGCGTGCAGGCGTTGCGCCGGCGTGGGATCGACCCGCGGCGGTGCGGCGGCATACGCCGACAGATCGAGCCGGACCTGCCGCAGCGCGGCCACCGGCACACCCACGGCTGCCGCCAGCGCCACCCAGGCCTGCTGCTCGCTGCCGCGCGCCTGCGCCAGCTCCATCGCGGCACGTTGCGCGGCTTGCCGTGCCTGCGCTGCGGCCAGCGGGCTGTCGAACCCGGCGACGGCGCGCTGTGCGATGCGGTGCTGCAGTTGCTCTTCGGTGTGCACCGCCTGCTGCTGCAGCCCGGTCTGTTCGCGTGCCACCCACAGCGCGACCGTGGCGTGTTCGACCTGGGCGCGCACGCGCCACATCGTGCCCTGCAGCAGCAGGCGCGCGGCGCGCACCCCGGCAGCGGCCTGCTGCGTCTGCGCCTGCCGTTGCGTTTGCGACAGCAGCAACAGCCCGATGGCTGCACCGACCGTCCACGGGCTGGGCGCGGCCAGCCCGGCGGCAGCGCCGTACTTCAGACCGATGTCGAGCGGGGGGTTGGGGCGTTGTCGGGCGATGCGCAGATCGGCCTGCGCGAGCTGCAGCGCGGCGCGATCGACCCGCAGATCGGGATGAAAGTACAGCGCGGCCAGGCTCAGCCGCCCGGGCGTCCACGGGCTGTCGAGCGGTTGCGCCTGCCCGGTCTGCGCGGCGAGAAAGCGCTGCAGGCCGGGGTCGTTGAACCGCCGTTGCACCAGCCGTTGCGCGCTGCTTTGCGGCGTCACGGCCGGCTCGGACGCTGGCGGGCGGGCGGCACAGCCGCAGAGCGCGACGAGCAGCGCTGCGGCCAGTGCCAGGGCGGCGCGGCGAGTCTGCAGGACGGGTGACATGCTCACATGCTGCGCCGCCGACGCCGGCGTGGACATGACGCGCAGGTGACGATTCCGTCATGTGGGCACGGGCTGTTGCGCTTGCTTGCAGACCGATACATCGGCCGCCGTCGCCGCGGCCGACAATCCACCACATGCGCATTCTGATCGTCGAAGACGAGATCAAGACCGCGGCCTACCTCAAGCGCGGCCTGGGCGAAAACGGCTTCATCGCCGACGTCGCCGCCGACGGCACCGACGGCCTGCACCTGGCGCTGACCCAGGCCTACGACCTGGTGATCCTCGACGCCATGCTGCCCGGGCGCGATGGCTGGAGCGTGCTGCAGGAGCTGCGCGCGCGGCAGGCCACGCCGGTACTCATGCTCACCGCGCGCGACGGCGTGGTCGACCGCGTGCGCGGGCTGGAACTGGGGGCCGACGACTATCTGGTCAAGCCGTTTGCGTTTTCCGAACTGCTGGCGCGGGTGCGCAGCGTGCTGCGGCGCGGGCCGATGCGCCTGCCCGACGTCATCGAGGTGGCCGATCTGCGCATCGACCTGCAGCGCCAGCGTGCCGAGCGCAGCGGCCAGCGGCTGCCCCTCACGCCCAAGGAGTTTGCCCTGCTCGCGCTGCTGGCGCGGCGCGCCGGCGAGGTGCTGTCGCGCACCCTCATCGCCGAGCAGGTGTGGGACATGAACTTCGACAGCGACACCAACGTGGTCGACGTCCACATCCGCCGTCTGCGCGGCAAACTCGACGAGCCGTTCGCTGCGCCGCTACTGCACACCGTGCGCGGCGTCGGCTACGTGCTGGAGGCGCGTGATGGGCAGTGAAGCGACTGCCGTTCCCCCGCCGCGACAGGCGCGACGCGACGGCGCTGCGTCCGCGGCGCAGCCGCCGGGCGCGGGTGCGCGGCTGCGCCGGCTCGGCTTTGCCCTGCAGCGCCTGCGCGAATACGGTCTGCCGCCGCGTTCGCTGGCGGCGCGTATGGCCGTGGCATTCGCGCTGACGCTGGCGCTGATTCTGCTTGCGGCAAGCAGCTGGATGTATTGGGGATTGAGCGCGCGCATGATGCAGGAAGACCGCGAATCGATGCTGCGCAAAATCGATACCGTCGCCGCCCTGCTGCAGCGTGACGCCGTAGACAGCGACGCCGTGCGGCAGGAAGCGGATTTGCCCCTGCCTGCCGACGCTCCGCGCGATCTGTTCGTGCGGCTGCGCACCACGCAGGGCAGGGTGTTGCTGCAGACACCGGGTTTCGATCCGGCGCTGCCCCCGGCGGCATTCGCCCGGCCCGACGCGGCAGGCCGTCCGCAGTTGCGCACCGTGCATTTGCCGCACGACCGCCATTTCCTCATCGCCACGCTGCCGCTACGGGCGCGGGCCACACCTGGCGCCGCATGGCGCGATGTACACCTCGACATCGCGCTCAACCGCACCGCGGAATCGCGCATCCTGGCCGACTATCGCCTGCGCCTGGGAGGGGTGCTGCTGACCGCGTTGCTGGCAGCGGCTACGGCGGGCTATGGCATCGCCTGGCGCGGGTTGCGTCCGTTGCGTCACATGGCCGACGCCGCGCGCGACATCGGCGCCCAGGATCTGCACCGCCGTCTCGACACCGCGCTGCTGCCTGCCGAGCTGCAAACCCTGGCGCAGGCGTTCAACGCCACGCTGGAACGCCTGGAGGCGGCATTTGGCCGCATTTCCCAGTTTTCCGCCGACATCGCGCACGAATTGCGCACACCGATCAGCAATCTCTGGGGCGGGCTCGAAGTCGCCCTGGGCCGGCCGCGCGACGCGGCGCAATACCGTGAGGCGCTGGAATCGGCCGTAGAAGAATGCGCCCGGCTGTCGCGCATGATCCAGGCCCTGCTGTTCCTGGCGCAGACCGAGCACCCCGACACCGCGCTGCAATGGGAACGGCTGGACGTGCCGCGTGAACTCGCCGCGCTCGCCGAGTTTTACGACGCCACCGCAGCCGAGGCCGGCGTGCGCTTGCAGGTGCAGGCGGCAGCTCCGCTGACGGTGCGCGCCGACCGTATGCTGCTGCAGCGGGCGCTGGCCAACGTCATCGCCAATGCGCTGGCGCATACCCCCGCCGGAGGGCGTATCACGCTGAGCGCGGCGCAATCCGGGCAGAACGTGCGCATCGCCGTGCAGGACACCGGCTGTGGCATTGCGGCGCAACACCTGCCCTACGTGTTCGACCGCTTCTACCGCGCCGACCCGGCGCGCAGTCGTCGCCGCGGCGGTCTGGGGCTGGGGCTGGCTCTGGTGCGCAACATCATGCGGCTGCACGGCGGCGACGTGCGCGTGGACAGCCGCGAGGGTCAGGGCACGCGCGTCACGATGGACTGGCCCGCGGCCTGATCAGTCACGCCCCGGGCCATGGCCGTGGCCATGATCGGGCCCCGGGCCACGCCCCGGCCCGTGGTCACCGCCCGGGCCTCTGCCCGGCCCGTGTTCCCATCCTCTGTCCGGGGCGTGGCCGGGCGGGACGCCCTGCGGACGGAAGCGGTTCCAGTGAGGATCGCGGTCGTAACGGTAGGCGCGTTCCTGCGCCCGCTGCCAGTCGCGCTCGTGGAATTTGCGCAACCCCGGAGGCACGTGCGGCGCCGGGCGCCACGGCCCGCTGTAATACGGCCCGGTGTACCAGCGACCGCCGCTGAAGATGTAATACACGCCGCCGAGGTAGAACAGCGGCTGCGCCAGACCGAGGGCGACATAGCCGCCAAATTCGGGCAGCCAGATCATGGTCGGCGGTGCCGAAACCACCACGGGTGGCGGCGCATACACCGGCGCCGGGGCGTACACCGCAGGCGGCGGCGCGACGTAGGCGGGAGGCGGCGGCGTGTTACCGATACTGAATTGAAAACTCACCGGCGGGCCGTCGGCGCGCGCTGCCAGCGGCAACGCTCCCAGGCACAGCAGCAAAGCGTAGAGCAATCGAGAGGATTTCATGATGCAGGCAACGCGGTTGCAGGAAAAACGTTGACAGTCTGACACATCGCCACCCTGCCGGGGGTAAGGGCGGGCAGCCACCTGCGTGATCAGGACCTACACTGCACGCCGACAAAGGACTCCGACCATGACGACCACAGCGTATTTGCTCAGCATCGCCGGGCATGACCCGACGGGCGGTGCCGGGTTGTCCGCCGACCTGGCTGCCTGGGCGGCTCTGGGCTGGCGCGGCGCCAGCGCCGTGACCGCGCTGACGGCGCAGAACTCCTACGGCGTGCAGGCGGTACAGGCAGTGGACGTGGCCGTGCTGCGCCGCAGCCTGCAAACCCTGCTGGCCGACGGCGAGCCTGCGGCGGTGAAAATCGGCATGCTGGGCAATGCCGCGGTGGCCGAGGAGGTGGCGCAGTTCGTCGAGGCGCGGCAATGCCCGGTGGTGTGGGACCCGGTGCTGGCCGCCAGCGACGGCACGCCGTTGTGGACGCAGGCGCACGGCGGCGGACTGGCGATGCGGCTGGCGCAGCGCGCGGACCTCATCACTCCCAACCGTCACGAGGCCAGCGCCCTGCTCGATCTGCCAGCGTGGGACAGCGGTGCAGTGCCGCAGGCCTGGGTGGCGGCGATCCGCAACCGCTGGCTCGACGGCGGCGGGCCGCACCGTGCGGTGCTCGTCAAAGGCGGGCACGCGTGGGGTACGTACAGCACCGACTGGCTGGTCAGCCGCAGTGCCGCCGTGGCGCTGGTCAGCCGCCGGCTGCCGCGCAGCGCGCATGGGTCGGGCTGCGTGCACGCCAGCGTCTGCGCTGCACGGCTGGCCGAGGGCTGGAGCGCGCTGGACGCAGCTACCGAGGCGCAGTTGCGGGTACACGCCGGCATCGACCAGGGCGTGCCCATCGGCCCGGGGCGGCCGAACACGCGCGCCGATGCGCAGCCGGCCAGCGACGACCTGCCCTGGCTGCCGTTGCCCGGACACAGCGAGGAAGAACCGGCGGATTTCGCCCGGCTGAGCAGCGCGATCGGCTTTTACCCGGTGGTGCCCGACGCCGACTGGGTGCTGCGCCTGCTGGAGTGGGGCGTTTGCACCATCCAGCTGCGCATCAAGGGAGCGACCGATGGCGCCGCGCTGCGCGCGCAGATCCGCGCCGCGGTGGATGCAGCTGCGCAGATCCCGGGCACACAGCTGTTCATCAACGACCACTGGCGCGAGGCGCTGGACGCCGGGGCCTACGGCGTGCATCTGGGGCAGGACGACGTGCACACTGCCGATCTCGACGCCATCCGGGCTGCCGGGCTACGGCTGGGGGTGAGCACGCACACCCCGGCGGAAATGGCGCGGGCGCATGCGCTGCGCCCGTCGTACATCGCCCTGGGCCCGGTGTTTCCGACCACGCTCAAGGCCATGCCGTACCGCCCGCTGGGGGTCGAGCGCCTGGCGGTCTGGCGCCGCTGGCTGACGCCGCGTTATCCAGTGGTGGCCATCGGCGGAATCGGCCTGTCGCAGATGGCGGCGATCCGCGCCACCGGGGTGTCGGGCGCGGCAGTGGTCAGCGCGGTGACGCAGGCGGCGAACCCGCGTCTGGCGGTGCGCGACGCGCTGCAAATCTGGCCCGCCTGCGCCGAAGAGGCGTTTGCGCAGGCGATGGTGTGAAAAACCGCGCGAAGTTCAGCCGCTGGCGGTCTGACCGGCTTGGGCGAACTGTTCGCGCAAACGGTTTTTGAGCATCTTCCCGGTGGCGCCCAGCGGAATCGACGGCACGAACACGACGTCGTCGGGGATCATCCATTTGGCGACTTTGCCGTCGTAAAAGCGCAGCAGGCTGTCGCGGTCGAGGCTGGAGCCTTCGCGCCGCACCACGATGAGCAGCGGGCGCTCGTCCCATTTGGGGTCGGGGCGGGCGATACAGGCGGCCATCGCCACGTCGGGATGGGCCATGGCGATGTTTTCGAGCTCGATCGAGCTGATCCACTCGCCGCCGGACTTGATCACGTCCTTGGTACGGTCGGTGATCTGCATAAAGCCGTCGGCGTCGATGGTGACCACGTCGCCGGTGGGAAACCAGCCGTCCTGCAGCGGGCTGGGGCCGTCGTTGCGGAAGTAGTCGCTGGCGATCCAGGGCCCGCGCACCAGCAGATTGCCCGCGGTCTTGCCGTCCCATGGCAGATCGGTGCCGTTGCCGTCGACCACGCGGACGTCGACGCCGAAAATCGGCCGTCCCTGCTTGACCTGCACGCCGAACTGTGCGTCTTTGTCCAAGGCGAGGTGTTTGTTTTTCAGGCTGCACAGCGTGCCCAGCGGGCTCATTTCGGTCATTCCCCAGGCGTGCAGCACATGGATGCCGAATTCGTCCTCGAACGCACGGATCATCGCCGGCGCGGCAGCGGCGCCGCCGATGATGGTGCGTTGCAACGCTGGCAGGCGCAGATGGTTGTCGCGCAAATGGTTGAGCAATCCCATCCAGACCGTGGGCACGCCCGCCGCGAGGGTGACGCCCTCGGCCTGCATCAGCTCGTACAGTGATTTGCCGTCCAGTGCCGGGCCGGGAAATACCAGTTTGGCGCCGGTGAGCGCCGCGGCATACGGAATGCCCCAGGCGTTGACGTGGAACATCGGCACCACCGGCAGCACGCTGTCGCGCGCCGACAGGTTCATCACGTCGGGCAGCGCCGCGGCGTAGGCGTGCAGCACGGTGGAGCGGTGACTGTAGAGCACGCCTTTGGGGTTGCCGGTGGTGCCGCTGGTGTAGCACAGCGACGAGGCGGTGTGCTCGTCGAACACCGGCCAGGTGATGTCGCCGGGCTGCGCGTTCAGCAGCGCTTCATAGCTCGCCAGCCCGGGCAGGCCGGCGAGATCGGCCGGCAAGGCGTCGGGCGCGCAAAGCGCGATCCAGTGTTTCACCCCGCTGCACTGCGCGGCGATGGCCTTGACGATGGGGACGAAGCTGAGATCAAAGCACACCGCCCGGTCGTCGGCATGGTTGACGATCCAGGCGATCTGCTGCGGATGCAGCCGCGGGTTGAGGGTGTGCAAAATCCGCCCGCTACCCGACACGCCGTAATACAGCTCGAAATGGCGGTAGCCGTTCCACGCCAGGGTGCCCACACGTTCCTGTTGGCCGATGCCCAGCGCCGCCAGCGCGTGCGCGCATTGCGCTGCGCGCTGCCGAGCCGCGCCGTACGTGGTGCGGTGGATGTCGCCTTCGACGCGCCGGGACACGATTTCGGTGTCGCCGTGGTAGCGCGCGGCAAAATCCAGCAAGTGCGAAATCAGCAGCGGATGTTCCTGCATCAGGCCCAGCATCTCGGTCTCCTCGGTGGTTTGATGCCGACCGATTGTGACACCGCCGAGCCGCTGTGCGCCAGTGTTCAGCGGTAAGTTTCGGCCAGTCACCTCACGCCGCCGGGCGCATGGCCGTGCAGCGGCGTTTACTCGCCCAGTGCGGCCATGCCGCCGACCACGGCGTGCATGCCGGCGTCGACGTGCAGCACCTCGGCGGTGATGCCGGCTGCCAGGTCGGACAGCAAAAAGGCCGAGGCGTTGCCGACCTGCGTGATGTCCACGTTGCGGCGCAGCGGCGCGTTGGCGGCGTTGAACGCGAGCATCTTGCCGAAATCGGCGATGCCCGATGCGGCCAGGGTCTTGATCGGCCCGGCGCTGACGGCGTTGACGCGGATACCGCGCGGCCCCAGCGATTCGGCCATGAAGCGCACTGCGGCTTCCAGCGCCGCCTTGGCCACACCCATGGTGTTGTAGTTGGGCACGACCCGCTCGGCACCCAGATAGGTCATGGTGATCAGCGACGGCATGTTGCCCGCCTGCACCGACTTGAGCAGCAGCGGCAGCGCCGCCTTGGCCAGCGCCGGGAAGGAGTAGGCCGAGATGTCGTGCGCGACGCGAAAGCCCTCGCGCGACAGCCCGTCGAGAAAGTCGCCGGCAATGGCCTCGCGCGGGGCGAAACCAATCGAGTGCACCAGACCGTCGAGCTGCGGCCAGGCCTGCGCCAGGCCGTCGAAGGTCGCGGCAATCTGCGCATCGTCGGCCACGTCGCATTCGAACACCAGCGAGCTGCCGAACTCGGCGGCAAAGTCGGTGATGCGCTGCCTGAACCGCTCGCCCACATAGGTGAACGCCAGCTCGGCCCCTTCGCGGTGGCAGGCCTGGGCGATGCCGTAGGCGATCGAGCGGTTGGACAGCAGGCCGGTGATGAGAATGCGTTTGCCTTGAAGGAATGCCATGATGCGCGCTTTCGTCAGATGCAATGATGCGGAAATCGCCGCGGGTTGCGGCAAGTCGTGCAGAATTCTCGCATGGCCCATGCGCTGTCCCACCCCGTCGACCCTGCGCGCCGCGCGCTGCTGCAGGCGGCGCTGCTCGGGCTGGCCGCGCCGGCGATGGCCGCGGCGACGCTGGCCGGTGGCGAGCCGGCGTATGCGCTGTACGGCCGACCGAAGTATCCACCGGGTTTTAGCCACTTCGACTACGTCAACCCCCACGCGCCGGTCGGCGGCCGGCTGCTGCTCACGCCCAGTTCGGTGGCCGGCAGTTTCGACACCCTCAACCCGTTTGCCCTCAAGGGCACGGCGGCGCCGGGGCTGGGCACGCTGGTGTTCGAAACCTTGATGACCGGCAGTCTGGACGAGCCCAACACCGTGTACGCGCTGCTGGCCGAGGATGTGGCCGTGGCCGAAGATGGGCTGTCGGTGCAGTTCCGCCTCGACCCTCGCGCGCGCTTTGCCAATGGCGATGCGGTGACTGCTCCCGACGTGGCATTCAGTTTCGCGCAACTGACCGGCAACACCGGCGCGCAGCCGCAATGGGCCAGTCTCTACGCCGACGTCGCCGAGGTGCGCGCGTCCGACGCGCGGCATGTGCAGTTTCGCTTCAAGCGGCGCAACCGCGAGCTGCCGATGCTGCTGGCCGGGCTGCCGGTGTTTTCGCCCAAATGGCTCGCCGGCCGCAAGCTCGGCGACGTGCGCGACGCGCCGATCGCCTCCGGCCCATACCGCATCGACCGTCAGGTGCAGCAGCGCGACATTTTCTACGCCCGCCGCGCCGACTACTGGGGCTGGCAGCTGCCGGTGCGGCGCGGGCAGTTCAACTTTGCCGAGGTCGGCTACAAGCTGTACCTGGACGGCACGGCGCGGCTGGAAGCGTTCAAGGCCGGCGAGTTCGACCTGATCCAGGAGTTCATCGCCCGCAACTGGGCGCGGCAATACCAGGGCGGCGGGTTTGCCGACGGCCGGCTGCTCAAGCTCGAGCTGCCGACGAGCAACCCGGCCGGGTTCCAGGGCTTTGTGTTCAACTTGCGCCGGCCGCAGTTTCAGGACGTGCGCGTGCGGCACGCGCTGGCGCTGGCGCTGGACTTTCAATGGCTCAACCGCCTGCTGTTCTACGGCGCGTACCAGCGCATCGAAGGCTATTTCGCCAACACGCCGTTCGAAGCGCACGGCAAGCCGGGGGCGGACGAACTCGCGCTGCTCGACCCGTTGCGCAGCGAGCTGCCGCCCTGCGTGTTCGGCGAGCTACCGCGCATGCCGACCACCGACCCGCCGCACAGCCTGCGCGGCAACCTGTTGCAGGCGCGTGCGCTGCTGCAGCAGGCCGGTTGGCACTGGCGCAACGGTGCGCTGAGAAACAAGAGCGGCGAGGCGCTGCGCATCGAATACCTCGACAGCCAAGGGGCGATGAACCGCATCATTTCGGTCTACGCGCAGGCGCTGGAAAAGCTCGGCATCGCGTTGACGTATCGGCAGGTGGACTTTGCGCTGTACCGCCAGCGCATGGACACCTTCGACTTCGACATGACCACGGTGCGCTTTGGCGGCAGCCTGAGCCCGGGCAACGAGCTGCTCGACCGCTTCGGCTCCAAGGCCGCGGGCATCGAAGGCTCGGACAACGTCTGGGGCATCCGCAGCGCGGCGGTCGACCGGTTGATCGCGCAGATCATCGCCGCGGGCGACGAGCGTCAGCTTCAAGCCGCTTGCCGCGCGCTCGACCGCGTGCTGGTGTGCGGCTGGTACTCGGTGCCGCAGTGGTACAGCAAGGTGTTTCGCATTGCCATCGCCGCCGGCCAATTCGCCTGGGCGAAAACCCTGCCGCTGTACTACCAGCCCGAGAGCTGGGCGGCGACCAGCTGGTGGGCGACGAAAGCGCAACCATGAACCTCTGGGGCTACATCGTCAAGCGGCTGCTGCTGATGATCCCGACGCTATTCGGCGTGCTGGCGATCACGTTCATCGTCATCCAGTTCGTCCCCGGCGGGCCGGTGGAGCAGATGGTCGCGCAGCTGCGCGGGCAGGAGGGTGGCGGCGAAGCGGCGGCGTCCACCGCAGCCACCACCAGCGCATACCGCGGCGCGCAGGGCATCTCGCCTAGGCAGCTGGCCGAGCTGCGCGCGCTCTACGGTTTCGACAAGCCGCCGCTGGAGCGCTTTGGTCACATGCTCTGGCAGTTCCTGCATTTCGACCTGGGGCGCAGCTACTACCACCACGAATCGGTGTGGAAGCTGATTCAGGAGCGGCTGCCGGTGTCGATTTCGCTCGGGCTGTGGAACTTTCTGCTGACCTACCTGATTTCGATTCCGCTGGGCATCGCCAAGGCGGTGCGCCACGGCTCGCGGTTTGATCTGGCCACCAGCATCGCGGTGCTGGTGGGTTACGCGATTCCGGGTTTCGTTCTCGGGGTGCTGTTGCTGGTTCTGTTCGCCGGCGGCACCTGGCTGCAGTGGTTTCCGCTGCGCGGTCTGGTGTCCGACGGCTGGTCGCAGTTCGGCCTCTGGCACAAGATCACCGATTACCTCTGGCACATCACCCTGCCGGTGCTGGCGTCAACGGCCGGCAGCTTTGCCGTGGTCACGCTGCTGACCAAAAACGCCTTTCTGGAGGAAATCCGCAAGCAGTACGTGCTGACCGCGCGCGCAAAGGGGGTAGGCGAGCGTGCGATTCTGTGGCGGCATGTGCTGCGCAACGCACTGATTCCCCTGGTCACCGGGTTTCCGGCGGCGTTCATCGGCGCGTTTTTCGCCAGTTCCCTACTGATCGAAACCCTGTTTTCACTCCCCGGCCTGGGGCTGCTGTCTTACGAGGCAGTGATGCGCCGCGACTATCCGGTGGTCATGGGTTCGCTCTACCTGTTCACCCTGATCGGGCTGGTGACCAAGCTGGTGTCCGACCTGTGCTACGTCTGGGTCGACCCGCGCATTCAGTTCGAGGCGTTGCGATGAGCGCGGTGGCTGCGGTCGGCTGGCGTCGCGCCTGGGCGCGGTTTGCCGCGCATCGGCTCGGGCGCTACAGCCTCTGGCTGTTCGTCGCGCTGTTTGCGCTGAGCCTGGCCGCGCCGCTGTGGTGCACCGACCGGCCGCTGCTCGTGCGCTACGACGAGCATTTCTATGTCCCGGTGCTGCACACCTACCCCGAGACGACCTTTGGCGGCGACTTTCCGACCCCGGCGGACTACCATGACCCGTTCATCCGCAAGCAGCTGTCGGCACCGGGCAACTTTGCCGTCTACGCCCCAGTGCCGTGGAGCCCGGACGAAATCGACCTGTTCGCGCAGCGGCCGTTTCCGTCTTCGCCTTCGGCACGGCACTGGCTGGGCACCGACGACCGCGGCCGCGACGTGCTCGCGCGGCTGGTCTACGGCTTTCGGCTGTCGGTGCTGTTCGCGCTGGCGCTGACCGCGATCGGCACGGTGCTGGGCCTGTTGATCGGCGCGGTGCAGGGCTACTTCGGCGGGCGGCTGGACCTGACGGTGCAGCGGCTGCTCGAAGTCTGGGGTTCGATGCCCGAGCTGTATCTGCTGATCATCCTCTCGGCGGTGTTCGCGCCCAGCTTCACTTTGCTGCTGGTGTTGCTGTCGCTGTTTGGCTGGATGGGGCTGGCCGACTATGTGCGCGCCGAATTCCTGCGCAACCGGCAGATGGATTATGTGCGCGCGGCGCAGGCGCTGGGGCTGTCGCACGCGCGCATCATGTGGCGGCACGTGCTGCCCAACAGCCTGACGCCGGTGATCACCTTTCTGCCGTTTCGCATGAGCGCGGCGGTGCTGGCGCTGGCCAGCCTGGATTTTCTGGGACTTGGCGTGCCGCCACCCACGCCCAGCCTGGGCGAGTTGCTGGCGCAGGCCAAGGCCAACCTCGACGCCTGGTGGCTGGCCGCGGCGGCCTTCGGCGCGCTGGTGAGTATCCTGCTGCTGCTGACCTTCATCGGCCAGGCACTGCGCGACGCGCTCGACCCGCGGCACACTGTCACCCCGCTGGCCGGCGAAGCCGTGGCCACCGGGAGCGCGGCATGAGCGCGTTGCCGTCCGATGCGGCGCAGCCGGGCGAAGCCGCACCGCTATTGCAGGTGCGCGGCCTGACGGTGCGGTTTGGCGACCGCGCGGTGGTGCAGGGGGTCGATCTGGACATCGCCGCCGGCCAGCGGCTGGCGCTGGTGGGCGAAAGCGGCTCGGGCAAGACCGTCACCGCGCTGGCGTTGCTGCGGCTGCTCGACGGCGCGCAGGTGCAGGGCAGTGTGCGCTTGGCTGGGCGCGAGCTGCTGACGCTGACTGCGGCGCAGATGCGCGCGGTGCGCGGCAAGGACATCGCGATGATTTTCCAGGAGCCGATGACCGCGCTCAACCCGCTGCACCCGGTGGGCCGGCAGGTGGCCGAAGCCCTCGAACTGCACGAGGGCCTGTCCAAACGCGCGGCGTGGGCGCAGGCCGTCGACCTGCTCGCGCAGATGGGCATAGCCGATGCCCAGCACCGCGCGCGCGACTACCCGCACCAGCTCTCCGGCGGGCAGCGGCAGCGGGCGATGATCGCGATGGCGCTGGCCTGCCGGCCGCGGCTGCTGCTGGCCGACGAGCCGACCACCGCGCTGGACGTGACGGTGCGCCGGCAGATCCTCGATCTGCTCGACCGGCTGCAGGCCGACACCGGGCTGTCGCTGCTGTTCATCACCCACGATCTGCATCTGGTGCGGCATCACGCCGACGCGGTCGCGGTGATGCGCGCCGGCTGCATCGTCGAAACCGGGCCAGTGGCGCAAGTGTTCGCCGCGCCGCAAGCGGACTACACCCGCGAGCTGCTGGCGCGGCGCGCGC
>Ga0315298_1002439_pt1 | contig 31543 bp, 33 predicted proteins | sample WHS_1_MG_FD_203077 | JGI IMG/M metagenome (GOLD analysis project Ga0315298, IMG submission 203077) | Extremophilic microbial mat communities from Washburn Hot Springs, YNP, Wyoming, USA - WHS_1_MG | ecosystem: Environmental > Aquatic > Thermal springs > Hot (42-90C) | place: USA: Wyoming... | reverse complement strand
ATCAATCAGATCCAGGTAAACCAACGGGCGGGTCTGACCTTTGCCAGCGGATTAAGGTCAATTATGAGGCTCGACCCTAATGTGATTCTTGTTGGAGAGATCCGTGATGGTGAAACTGCTCAGATGGCAATGCAGGCGGCATTGACCGGTCACCTCGTGCTTTCATCGGTACACGCGAGTGATGCTGCTGGTGTGCCAGCGCGTCTTATTGACCTTGGCGTGCCTTCCTTTCTTGTGGCAACAGCACTAGCTGGTGTTCTAAGTCAGCGGATGGTACGCCGGATATGCCCTCATTGTCAGACCGAGCGTGAACCGACCGCTGAAGAACGGCTTCTATATGAAAGGGAGATGGGCGAACCACTTGAGAAAGTACGATACGGGTCCGGTTGCACTTTCTGTACAAGTACCGGGTTTCTTGGGCGCACCGTTGTGAGCGAGCTAATGATAATGACCGAGCAATTGAAGTTGCTTATCTATCGTGGCGCTTCCACAATCGAATTGAAATCCCAGGCGATCAAAGAAGGCATGGTTCCACTTCTGCGCGATGGCATGATGAAAGTTAAATTGGGCATAACTACTCCGACCGAGGTCGTTAGAGGCGCTCTAACCAGCTAATGTGAACGTCGTCCGGTATGACAGAAATATGCGGTACCAGTATGTCGCCTATACAACCGACCGGAGAGTAGTCCGGGGGGCGCTTCATGCGAGTTCATTTTCAAGTGCGGAGGAGGCCCTTCGTTTACGGGGATGGCACCCGTTAAGGCTCTCTGGCGGACGGTCTGGACTAGACTTTGCTAAGCTTTTCCCAAGCCTCTTCCGTATCAAAGCGAAAGACGTCTCCGATTTCTCCAGGCAACTAGCACTGTTGCTTGAATGCGGTGTCACTATGTCCACAGCCTTGAGACTGCTTCAAGAAAATGTTGCTAACCGTTCTTTCAGAAGAGTCATCGCCGATATCAACGCTGATGTGCGTTCAGGGAACTCACTGTCAAAGGCTATGGCCAAGCACCCCAAGGTGTTTGGAGAACTCTATGTGCGTATTGTCGCCCTGGGAGAACGGACCGGCAGTCTTGAGTCATCCCTGCGGGAGATTGTGTCCTATATGGACAAGCAACAGGCATCCCACAAGAAGGTGACCAAAGCGCTTACGTACCCGGCGATAGTGCTGGGCATGGCAATTGCGGTTGCTATTCTGATGACTACTGTGGTACTACCGAAAATGACATTGATGTTCACTTCGTTGAATGTGGAGTTGCCGCTTCCTACCAGGATGTTGTTGGGCCTGACCGCTTTCGTAAACTCTCATCAGGTTGAATTAGTTTCCTCTGTGGTAGTTCTGATTGTGGTATTCGCAGTGCTGACACTTCGTCCCGGAGGCCGGGCGCTTATTCAGAAAGGTATGCTTGCGGCGCCACTGTTTGGGCGCGTCGTTCAGATGACAGAATTGGCCCGGTTCAGCCGGACAGCCTCGATGCTTCTTCATGCGGGTATTAGTTTGACGGATGTGATGGAAATGGCGGCTAGGAGTGCAGGGAATGTGGTGGTCAAGAGAGCCATAAGACAGGTAGGGGATCAATTGGTACGGGGTCGTCCTCTTGCTGGGGCTATGGCAGCACAAATGGTATTTACCCCACCGCTCGTTCAAATGGTGGCGGTGGGAGAAGAAACGGGTAAGCTTGAAAACACTCTGGCAACTATCGCCCAGGCCTATGAAACGGAAGCCGATGAAAGAACGGCGACGTTAATAGGTTTCATCGAACCGGCGATGACAGTTATTATCGCTCTGGTGGTTGGATTCATCGCCCTTTCGGTAGTGATGCCAATGTATAGCCTTATCGGTTCTCTTGGGTGATATATGGGTGCTGGCGTTCCTCATAGAATATACCATTGTAGCCGGATCAGGAACATCATTCGTCGGCTTGTTCGGGGAAAGAGCAGTGGTATGACGATGATTGAAACCGTAATCACGTTGGCTATGCTGGGCATTATTGGCGTTGCTGCACTGTCCGGGTTGGCCTCATTGGTTATTAGCGGCGGTGTTGCGGTTGACCGCGCTTCCATAATAGCAATTGCACAAAGGCAGCTCGAATACGTCAAGACACTTCCTTATCAGGCCGCGCCGACGGCATATGCAGTTATCGAAGTGCCGTCACCTTACCGGGTCACATGCGAGGCGCAACCTCTACCTGACGGTAATATGCAAAAGGTGGTGGTTGCGGTTACAAAGGGCGGCCGCTCGTCACTGGTGATTGAGGATATTAAGGTCAATCGTTAGGAGTGTGGACCGATGAAGTTCGGGTTCGGACTGAGAATCGGCATCACTGTAGGTATCGTTTTGCTGGCGTGCGCCTATCTTGGCATGGGATACGCCGGTGCCATTAGCGATTACGATGCCTCTCGTGGACAGATGAACATGACTCTGGAGGTTTTGAATAAGTCATCAGCGCAGCAAGCGGGTAAGAATCCAGCAGACATTCAGGCTAAGATTGACGGTATTATAGCCGAGTTGAGGCGGGTGCAATCAATCTATCCGTCAGCGCTTGACAAAACGAGGACGATCAGTGTGCTTCTGGATATTGCGGAATCAAATGGTATAGCTGTCTCTGTGGTGTCATGCAGTGAAGGCACTAAGAAGACGGAAGAAAGGATATACCCTGTGATTACTCTGGGGCTTGAGATGGAAGGTTCCTACAACCGTATCCTTGACTTCTTGAGTGATATTGAGGGGGTACAACCGGAAAGCCGACAGAAATGGCTGACCAGCATGGCAATTGACAGCGTTAATCTGTTAGCTAAGGCGACACAACCGGAGAAGTTAACGGATGGGGCTGCCGAGATTACTATCGGCGGTGTGCCGCTATCAGATACCGACCAGAAATATGAAGGACGTGTCGTGGTCATGGTATATGGTATGCCGGAGCCGATACCTAAAAAGACACCAGCAGCATCTCCTGCAACGCAATCGAAAGCGAAATAATGCTGCAGCCTCTTGAGGTTGAATAATGTCGGAAACACTGACGGTCAGTATCGAATCGAAGAGTGTCCGTGCCGCAGTTATTTCTGGTAAGAATATTGTTAGATGGGCCGAAGCGCCGTTGCCTGCGGGTGCAGTCTCAGGTGGCGTCGTGGTCGACCCTAATGCGGTATCCGGCGCACTGAAAGGGCTTCTTGTCTCTCTGAAGATAAGCCGCGTCAAACCAATTGTCAGTGTGAGCGGCGTACGTTCCTTCTATCGTTATCTTACTATCCCAAAGATGGAAAAGGCGTTGCTCGATAGAGCGGTGCTTCATGATCTGGAGGATTCGATACATGTTCCGCAGGATCAATTGTATATAAATTGGGTGCGAGTGCGTGGTTCTGGTGACGAAGAGAATGTTTTCGTGGTTGCCTCTCCGCGCAACGCTATTGACAGTGCTGTTGATTCTATACGCTTGGCAGGTCTCAAAGTGCCGGTCTTGGACTGTAAACCTCTGGCGCTGGCACGCCTGGCCCGTTTCCAGGATGCTGTTATCGTAGATGTAGAACCAGATGTCATGCATCTTGTGGTAATAAAGCGCGGTCGCCCAACGGTAATCAGGACTGTGCCTTTAAGTAATTGCAATGCGGCCGAACTACCGGGACAATTGCGTGAAGAAGTTGACGCGACTTTAAGACTGTATGAGAGCATATATTATGAAGACCCAACTAATGTCGGCATGCTGGTCTACCTGAGCGGATCATGCATACGCTTAATAGAATCGTTACAGGCGCTTTCTGACGGGTTACAACGCCCCGTAGAGCTATTGCCCCCGGCTATGAAACATCCTGCCGGAATGCCGTGGCCGGACATGGCTGTTAACGCAGGACTGGCTTTAAGATTGACCGAAAGGCTTTGGTCAAGACATAGTTCGGTGCCTAAAGTTGACCTTCTTCCATTGTCCTATCGGCCGGCTCAGCGACCAGTAACACAATTGGTGTTTGGCCCGGTCGTTGCCGTTGGAATACTGATGATAGCATCTGCATATCAAGCGTACGATCAGGCAATGGCCAGGAGTGAACTGGCATCGGCGGAAGTTAAGGTGATGCAGGGGAAAATGCGGGTCAAACAGGCGGAGGTGAAGAGGTTGAACGACCTGCAGCAGACATTGGCTCAGAATGAGATTGCACTGCGAAGAATTACAGAGGAACGGAGTATGCTGGTTCCAGAAACCCCTGCCTTTCTGGACACTCTTAGAACCGTCTATACTCAGACTGATAACAAAATACTGTTGAGTGCTGTAAGCGAGAGTGGTGGGAAGCTGCTGATCAACGGTATGGCGTTGGATCATCGTGGGGTGTTAGACTATGCCGACAGACTGACAGCGAGTAAGGTTTTTGCGAAGGTAGACATTCGCGAGTCAAGCACTGCTCTGCTGACGGATGACAAACAGGATGGTATCTATCGGTTCATAATAGGTGGAGAGGTCAGGGCGCTGGTTAAAGGCGATTCCGTGACCAGTTTTACTATTGCGGCAACCAGGTAGTTTATGACTGTCGATATTTCACGGCTCTTAAAGCTTATGGCAGATAAAGGTGCCTCCGACCTTCACCTGGTGGTACCAAGCATGCCATTTTACCGTTTGGGTGGTGTTCTCAGACCGGTTGAGGGCTGTGATTGTATTCAGGCACAGGATACTGCAGCCATATTCGGCGAGATAACTAATCAGGAGCAGCAGCTCAGGTTCGGGAGTGAGCAGGAACTTGATTTTGCCTACGTGTTACCAGGTGTTGGGCGTTTTCGCGTTAACGCCTGCCGGCAAAGGGGCAGTATTAGTCTGGTATTTCGCCTCATCCGGGAGACAGTTCCGACGCTGAAAGACCTCCGTCTACCACTGGTTTGTCAGGACCTGGTTATGAAACCTCGTGGTCTGGTGCTCATAACCGGTCCCACGGGGTCCGGTAAGTCAACAACGCTTGCGGCGATGATTGAGTATCTCAATGTGAATGAAGCCCGTCGTGTAGTTACAATTGAAGACCCCATAGAGTTCATGCATGTTAATAAGAAGTGCATTATCTCGCAGAGGGAAGTCGGGGAGGACACAAAATCGTTTGCTGCGGCTTTGAGGCACGTGTTGAGGCAAAATCCTGACGTCATTCTGGTCGGTGAGATGAGAGATGGTGATACGGCGGCGGCAGCGCTCACCGCAGCTGAGACTGGACACTTGGTTCTAACGACGGGACACGCGCCCAGTGCCGACCAGGCGATTGAGCGCGTGGTTGACCTATTTCCACCTTACCAGCAAACGCAGATAAGGTCTCAGCTTGCCTCAGTCCTGGAAGGGGTGTTATGTCAGGTGCTCGTGCCGAGAGAGGATGGGAAAGGAGTTGTTCCGGCAATTGAGGTCATGCTGGCAAACGCAGCGGTTCGGAACCTGATTCGAGAAGGCAAGATATACCAATTGCCAAACGTGATTCGTACCAGTTCCGATGCTGGCATGCAAACTCTGGACCGGGCACTTGCTGATCTGGTCCGCACAAACGTAATCAGCAAGAGGGAGGCATTCTTGCGGTGCCGTAGTTCTGAGGAATTAGAGCTTCTTATCAAAGGTGGCTGATGGTGTTGTGCTGCGGGTTCGATAGGAGGGGCATAAAGAGTTTTCGGAACGGGCAAAATGGCTTCACCGCGCTCGAGCTGCTCTGTGCTATTGCCATGCTGGGTCTAGTTACCGCCGTTCTAAGCATTTCCGTTGTCCAGATTAAGACCGCAACTCCTAAGGTCAATGCCCGTACCATGGCAGCTCAGGATACGGTGTCAGCGGGGCACTTGTTTTACCACGATGTGATGATGGCGCAGACCTCTGACTTGCCTGATAACGGTCAGACGGCACCGTCAGTAACACTGACCTGGTTAGACACATTTGAAGATCAGTATACGTTTCATACGGCACATTATCATCTTGTGGATGGTCAGTTAAGGCGAGAGTATGACGGTATTCCCCGGGTGATTGCAAGACATGTCACCGCAGTTGCCTTCTGTTTTGATGGCACGACAGTTTACATGTCGCTGACCAGTCAGGTGAATGACCAGCGTCCGGAACTTGCGATGACGCAGACGTATCAGGCCAGGATGAGGGCTGTAGAATGAGGCGGAGTCTGTGTTCCGAGTTGCGCAAGGAATCCGGAAGTGGTCTTCTACTGGTTACTATACTTGTGGCTTTGCTCGGCCTGTTGATTGTTCCCAGTCTTCAGTTTATGTATGCCGGCGCACGAGCGTCACGGGTGTATGAGATTTCGATGGCGGACCGCTATTCGGCAGATAGCGGCGTTGAACACGTGCTTGGACGTCTCAAGTATGAATCTGGATTTGCTGATTCCATAAATCAGTCAATGCCGGTTCTGGAATATGATATTGAGGCAAACGGGCGTCAGGTGCATGTCGTAACCGAGTACGTGGACCATGACTCAGGTGAACCTCCCGAAGGAGGAGGCCCGCAGAGCTGGCGCATCGAGATAAGTAAAGAGGCGAATCCTTCCGGTGGGCTCCCGGGGCAGCAGTTAACTATAACCTATACGATCACTGTCAGAAACGTAGGCACCAGTACGATTCATCTGAATGAAGTAGGCGACCGGCTTCCCGCAGGGTTCCAGTCGGTTGAGTATGTGGCAGGCTCGAGCTCAGGCATAAAACCATCTGACCCGCAAATATCCTGGGTCGATGGCCGGCTACAACTTGTCTGGCCACTGGGGAGGACTCCTGGCTACCGAATTAATGCAGGCACCGTGCACCAACAGCAGTTTCAGGTGCTGGCGACACTTGGATGGGATACGCATCTTAATCTTGCCTGGGTATTAGCCTCGCCCAGCAGTATTGGTTATGTGAGCACCGGGGACACCGCTCCTGTGGAGGGGGCCAGGCTTTACGACGTTACGGCGACGGCGGGCAATGCTACGGTGAAGGCACGGGTTGGTCTTGCCAGCGATTCGTCTGTGGCCATCATCTCCTGGAATAATACGTAAGGTCAGGTAGTCCAGTTTCCCCCGAGATACCACCTCAGTATTTCCTGGCCGTAAACGAGCGCAACCCACCCGCCCAGAGCGAGAAATGGGCCGAAAGGGATTCTGTCCCTGCGCCCCCTGAGCTTCAACGCCAGAAGGATTGCCGCAGTCAGTCCTCCCGCCACGACCGCGATGAGCAGTCCTAGAAGTACCACCGGGAAGCCCAGCATCGCGCCGAGCATGGCGGCCATCTTGGCGTCGCCCATGCCCATGCCGCCGCGAGAGCAAAGGATGATGAGAACGATGAGAGCCATGCCGACCACACTGCCAAGAAGCGACCGTAATATCCCAACATCGGGAAGAAACGTTGAGAGAAGGAGCGCTAGGGCGATGCCGGGATAGGTAAGTCGGTTCAAAATCAGACTGTGCTCGACGTCGATGACCGCGATGACGAGGAGAAGGCAGGTGTATACTGTGGCTATCGCCAGATGTGAGCCCGGGTCAAAGCGCCACATCAGGAATGTGAACAGGGCGGCGGAGAAACATTCGACGAGAAGGATACGCCTGGGGATTGAAGCCCGGCAGATGCGGCATTTCCCATGTAGCCGGAGATAACTAACTATAGGAATAAGGTCACGCGGTTTCAGTCTATATCCGCATGATGGACAATGCGACGGCGGCTTGATTAATGATTGACCGGATGGGAGGCGGTCGATGCAGACATTAAGAAAACTGCCGACGGTTGCTCCCAGAAGCGCATAAACGGTGATGAGTAAGGCCGTTTCCATGCTCAGCATCAGTATTTAGCGTGATAGGGTAGCACAATGCACGGCGCATGACCACAGTTGGCAACTTTGAGTGAATCAACTACAATTCGGTGTCGCCGCAACTGGCTGTGTGTCTGAATGATGCTTTATTGAGGGCTTCTGTATTATGTCTGCAGACAAGATTATCACCGCCGCGCGTAAAGAGGGTAGATCGCTTCTTACTGAGGTGGAAGCTAAAGAGATTCTCGCCGATGCCGGGATCCCGGTGGTGTCGACGGTACTCGCCCGCACACGGCGTGAGGCCGTGTCCGTGGCGAAGAATATCGGTTTCCCTGTCGTGCTGAAGGTCGCCTCATCACAGGTGGTTCACAAATCGGATGTCGGTGGTGTAAAGCTGGACCTCAGGAATGCCTCGCAGGTCGAAGCGGCATATAGAGACATCGTGTCATCGATCCATGCCAGGGTTCCGAAGGCGCGAGTGGATGGCGTGTCGGTCCAACAAATGGCCCGCCCGGGCATCGAGGTCATCATCGGGATGTCGAAGGACCCCCAGTTCGGGCCGGTTATGATGTTTGGGTTGGGTGGTATACTGGTGGAGTTGCTCAAAGACGTTTCCTTCCGTATCGTGCCGCTGACTAAGAGGGATGCGGCGGAGATGGTCCGCGAAGTGAAGGGTTACCCGCTTCTGGAGGGGTACCGGGGACGAGAAGGTGTAGATGTCAACTTTCTGGAAGACCTCATCGTTAAGATTTCGGCTTTTGTGGATAAGACCCCAGACATAAAGGAGCTTGACCTTAATCCGGTCATCGCCTACAAGAATGGTGCGGTAGTTGCAGATGCAAGGATAATCCTGGAGGGTTAGGTGCAACCTGTACGCCGAGCGGTTGCTATCGCTATCTGACTGGCGCGGTCGGACAGATTCAAGGTGGGTGAGGATGGCAGCGCCGTTTGTGCTCGTTAATTCAAACATCAGTGAGCCACCCGTTAGTCCCGTTGGGCTCGAATATACCGGTCATGCCTTGAAGCACTCCGGAATCGATATTGCTGTTATTGACCTCGCCCTGGCTGACAATTGGCGTAATGCGATTCAAGATGGGCTGTCCGGCATCAGTCCGGTTGCCGTTGGCATATCAGTAAGGAATACTGATGACGTATGCTTCGCGACGAAGAAATCATTCCTGCCCTGGATCCGGGATTTAGTCACTGAAGTCAAGAAGACCGTCGGAGCACCGATAGTACTGGGCGGCGTTGGCTATTCAATTTCGCCTGTCTCAGTCTTGAGACAGACTGGTGCTGACTTCGGGATTGATGGCGACGGCGAGCTGGCCGCGGGGTTCCTCGTCAAGGCCCTGCTGGCTAAAGGGGATGTCTCCAATCTGCCCAATCTGGTGCATCGGCGGGGGGATATGGTGGTCTGCAATCCAAGGGCTTATCATGAATTGGAGAACGTTCCTTTGCCGGAACGCGGGTTGTTCGACAACATGGCGTATGAGAAAGCCGGTGCCATGGTTGGGATTGAGACTAAAAGAGGATGTCCTCAGCAGTGTATCTATTGCGCCGACCCGGTTGCCAAAGGGTCACGTTTAAGACTTAGGTCACCGGCTGTCGTAGTTGCGGAAGTCAAGAACCTTCTCAATAGTGGCGTCTCCTGGTTTCATCTGTGTGATAGCGAGTTTAATCAGCCTCTCCGTCATGCCAAGGATATCTGCCGCGCAATTATCGATGCCGGCCTTGGTAGTCGGATTCACTGGTACTGCTACTGCTGCCCGATCCCTTTCGATGCAGAGCTGGCCGGTATGATGGTGAGAGCAGGATGTGCCGGTATCGGGTTCGGCGTGGACTCTCTGGTCGACGAGCAGCTGGCGCGTCTTGGCCGCGCGCATCACCTGGGACATATCTGGACGCTGGTTGACATTCTGAAACAGGCCGGCCTCAACTTTCTGTTCGACTTCATTGTTGGTGGCCCGGGTGAGACACCGGATACGGTTAAGTTGACCGTGTCCCGTATTAAGCAAATGGCGATACCGGTTGCCGGAATGTCGGTCGGTGTAAGGGTCTATCCCGGGACTCCACTCGGGAATACCGTATCGAAGGGCCTGCTACGGGATGGGGTGAGGCTGGAGGTAGTTGGGGAGGGATTTGATCCGCTGGTATTCTATTCCGCGCCAGCGCTTGGCGATGACCCGCTGGCAACGGTTCGGAATATTGTTGGCGATGACCCGAGTTTTCTGCTCCTGTCCGGACCTTCTGATGCTGACAGCTACAATTACGCTGACGATGCAGTGCTCGCGCAGGCGATTCTGGATGGAGCGCGTGGGGCCTATTGGGATATCCTCGTCAAAAGGCGGAGACTCGGTCCTGAAGCCTGACGTAAGGAGAGGAGCAGGTGCCGGCTAACCTGACGCCCCAGTACTTCGAGGCAGAGAAGGCCTTTCGCTCAGCCAAAACCATTGAAGAGAAGATAGAGGCTCTTGAAGGCATGTTGTCGGTCATGCCCAAGCACAAAGGCACTGACCATCTCCGGGCAGAACTGACGGCGAAGATTGCCAGGTTCAAAGAACAGTTAGAACGGGCACCGGGTGGTGCCCGCAGGCACGGTGGCTATCATGTAAGGAGGGAGGGGGCGGGCCAGGTCGCACTGGTCGGGCTTACGAACTCGGGTAAATCAGCTCTAGTCGCCAGTCTAACGGGAGTTTCTCTTCGGATAGCCGACTTCCCTTATGTTACCCGTGAACCCTCACCGGCAATGATGCGCTACGAGAACGTGCAGATACAACTTGTTGATATGCCAGCGGTAGAATATGCCGAAGCGCGTGCCTGGCTGTCAAGCGTGCTCAGGAGTGCTGACCTCTTGCTGGTAACGATTGACGCTGGCCCGGACACGTTGGGCCGTTTCAAGAGCACGATTAATGCGCTTCACCAGTTGCGGATCGCTATAGAAGGAGACCCTGAGCCGTACACAGGTATTTTGACCGCCTGGAAGAAATGTCTGGTTGCGGCAACCAAGTACGATCTTCCCGATGCGGGGGAAAGATACCGGGAACTTCGGGAGGCTTATGGGAGATGGTTGACTGTTATACCGGTTTCGGTACTGTCACAAACCAATCTGGACGTCCTGAGAGCCGCACTCTACAGGGCGTTGGCGGTCATAAGAGTGTATACCAAGCCGCCGGGCCAGCAGGCGTCGCTGACGAATCCGACGATACTGCCTGTCGGCAGCCGTGTCATTGATGTCGCCGCCGCAGTACACAAGGACTTCGTTGCCAGAGTCAGATTCGCGCAGGTCTGGGGGTCGGCGAAGTTCCCCGGGCAGAAAGTATCAAAGGACTACGTCCTGAGGGAGGGTGACATCGTAGAGCTGCACGTGTAGGGCTAGCTAAACGCAATTGACAGTGCACGTGATTCTTGGTAGACTCAAGGCGCTTCAGGAATCAGCGGCCCCGTGGTGTAGCGGATTAACATGCCACCCTGTCACGGTGGAGATCGTGGGTTCGAATCCCATCGGGGTCGCCATTTGTGCGTTACTTACACCCCCATAACTTTATCAGCCACTACTGCCTGGTGATTGGTGTTGGACGTTGCCTCGCGGGGAAACGGGCCTCTCGCAGTCAAAAATGACCTAAATCTGGATGAATTGTCCCTTCTTCATTTGCAGGCAAATGTATGTCTCGGTGTCTCTGATCCCATCTATACCGGCGAGGCCCTTTTGCAGGAACTCGGACAGCTCATCAGTCGAACGGAAACAGGCGAGTGCGAGGACGTCATATCGGCCAGTGGTGATGGCCACCCACTTTACCTCCGGCCTTTTGGCAAGTGACTGGGTAACTGTGTCAATAGTATCGTGAGCGACATCAAAGGCGATGACTGCCACGAGCTGATAGCCGACCTCGGCGGGGTGTACCAGGGCTGCAACTTTGAACACCCTTGACTGATTGAGCCGGTGCATGCGGCGTCGTATGGTGCTCGGACTTACGTTTAATTGTCTAGCAAGACTGTCGCTACTTTGAAGGGCGTTCTCTCCGAGCTTCTCCAGCAGTTGTCTGTCCAGTGAATCGAGCATGCCCATACGTTGATTGCGTACTCCTGCTTGGACTGTTCCGGACGTTCTGGCTATTCATCATTAGCTTACCGCAATTGAGACAAGACAAAAGGTATGGCAATGATAACGTATGGTGCTCCGTCGATGCAATGTATGGTCGTCAGGTGGCGGTTGGCAGTCGACCATTAGACGGCTAAACGCTTTGCCGAATATAATGCAGTCGTGATTGTTACTCTGGTGAGAAAGCATCACCTGGCGGCGTTAATCTGGCTTCTGGCGCTTCTGTCCTTTGCCTTACCCATGGCCGGTTGCTCTGATGTGCAAACCGGCAGCGTTGTGGCAAAGATTGACGAGATTGCCCGGCCGTATGCCTTTGACCTCTGGGGGTGGGAGACAAGGGCCCTGTTAGATAAGGCAACAACTTCGGTGAGGGAATGGCATACAACAGGTTCATGCACTGAGTCGGACGTGGTCAGGTATTTTAGTCTTTCGGCTGAAAAGCAGCGGATTATTGAGACTCTTGGAGAGAATGCGACAACACGTCCAAGACTGGAGTCCATCAACCGCGAGCAGGCGGTGCTTGCCGGGTGCGTTGAGAAGCTGTTAGCAAGCCAGGTCCATAGAGCTCTTATTGCCAATGGAATAGGCAATCCCTTCGGCTCCTGGGCCAGACCTGAGGTGTTCCCACCGGTGCTGTTCCGGCTTGATGAGCCGCCGAAGGTGCTGATAATTTCTCCACGAGAAAGAATACTTGTATGGCACCGGGTCACGCTCCGTCAGGATTTGACACTGCAACAGAGGGAGCAAATTGAAGCTAACTGTGACCGCCTTGGCATTTCCTCACTGGTTGAAGATACCGGCGGCATGGCCACTTACCCGTCCATGGTCACGGCGAACGGTGACATCAGGTACACTCTGGACACTGTTATTGAGGAGTGGGTTCATCAGTACCTCACCTTCAAGCCGCTGGGGTTTCGTTATCTTCTGGATATTTGGGGAATAAAGCGTGATCCGGAAGCGGCCTCCATCAACGAGACGCTGGCTGGAATGGTCGCCAGGGAGCTGGCCGACATAGTATATCGTGAGCATTATATGGGGCAGGAGTCGGCACCAGGCCGAAAGCCGGCATTTGACTTTAACCGTGAGATGCGGGCGACAAGGGCAAAAGTGGACGAGTTGCTCGCCTCGGGCCAGATAGCGACCGCGGAGCAGTACATGGAGGAGCGGCGGCAGTTCTTCGTTAGAAATGGCTACTACATCCGCAAACTTAATCAGGCCTACTTCGCCTTTTATGGCGTCTATGGGCACAATCCAGCTTCGGTAAGTCCGGCGTATGGTGACTTGCAGAGGCTGCGTTTAAGGAGTCTTTCCCTGGCTGACTTCCTTGAACGGGCAGCATCGATTACCAGTTACTCCGAACTGCGGGCTCTGGTTTCAGACTGAAGTCCTGACCGTCTCTCAAGATGAAGATAACGACTGCGCAGTTGACCGCAGCCAGCTTCGATGTCGGTGCCAAGGCTCTCCCGTATGGTGGCATTTATGCCATGCCGGTTTAGTTCTCGTTGGAATTGTTCCACACGCCTAACGGACGTCTGTTGAAACACTCTTGATGGCGTCGGGTTTGCGCGGATTAAGTTAACGTGGCAGTTTGTGGTTTTAAGAAGCTCCGCCAGTGCAGTCGCCGTCTCGACGGAATCGTTGATGTTACGGAAGAGAATATATTCGAAGGTGACACGGCGACCGGTCATCCGGGAGTATTCCTGGCAGGCAGGAATGAGTTCTTCAAGCGGGTACTTGCGGTTGACCGGTACCAGTCGATTCCGGAGAAAGTTCTCTGGAGCATGAAGGGATACCGCAAGACCAACCTGGAGGGACTCTCGAGCCATACGCTTAATGGCAGGCACTATCCCAGAAGTTGAGATGGTCATGTTTCGGGCGCCGAGACCAAGCCCATGGGGAGAGTTGAGGATACCGATGGCTTTCCAGAGGGACTTGTAGTTGAGTAATGGCTCTCCCATACCCATGAAGACGATGTTGTCGATGAACGGCGGCTGGCGCTGAAGTTCAGTCTGGATAAATCTGGCGAAATGAAGCACCTGCTCGACTATCTCGCCAGCATCAAGGTTCCGTTCAAATCCTTGCCTGCCGGTAGCACAGAAGGGACAGCGCAGCGGGCAGCCGACCTGTGTTGAAACACAGACACTGATGCGGCTTCTTGGAAGATTGCGCCCGTAGAGCATCAGCACCGATTCGACTGTCTTGTCGTCATGCAGTCGAATTAGCTGCTTTCTAACCCTACCGTCATGCGCAACTGATGTGGCAATAACTGACGAGGCCGATATTACTGTCTCTTCCTCAAGACGGTTGAGGAGCGGCTTCGGCAGGTTGATCATCTGGCCAGTCGATCCGGCAAGTCGGCGGTAAGTCCACGTCCATATCTGCCGGGCACGGAACGGCGACTGTCCCCACGACTCGATCAAAGATGTCAACTCGGAGAGGTCGAGGTTAGTGATTGGAGTTCTCATTACGGATATATCTTACCACCAGCATTGGGCTGGGGTGGAACGTGTTGGATCCTCTTGAGGGGACGGCAAACCGCTTGAAAACACGAGTTTCATTCACTACAATAGGCAACGCGCTGCGAGTAGAAGCCGACGTCGCGATTACTGATTCTTTGAATTTATGGTGAGGCTAGTATGTATGAAGCTGGAGAACTCAAGAAGGGTCTGAGCATTCAGATTGACGGCATTCCATACGTGATCACCAACCTTGAGTTCGTCAAGCCTGGTAAGGGGCAGGCGGTTTATCGGTGCCGGCTCCGCAACCTTATTGACGGCTCGGTCATCGATCGTACATTCCGCTCGGGCGATAAGTTCGAACCGGCCAACACCTCCCAGCGTGAGATGCAATACTTGTACTCTGAGGGTGACCAGTATTACTTCATGGATACTAAGACCTTCGAGCAGATCTTCGTGAATGCTGACCTCATTGGTGACGCCCGCAAGTTCATGCTTCCGGAGACGGTCTGTATTATTACCTTCTTCGGTGAAAAACCAATTTCGGTGCAGTTGCCCAACTTTGTTGAGCTCAAGGTTACCAGCGCAGGGTCGAGTTTTGTGGGCGATACCGTGAGCAGTACCTATAAGACCGTCACCGTCGAGACCGGCGCCACCATTCAAGTGCCTCCGTTTATCAAAGAAGGTGACCGAATCAAGATAGACACCCGCAGCGGCACCGGCGTTTACGTGGAGAGGGTATAGAACCTGCTGACAGTCGGCCGCTCCGATATCTGCCGTTCGATGTGATATGCCAACCCCGGGATTCCTGAGGCGTAACCTCGAAACACGCGCCCGAATTGTAGAAGCAATCCGCTGCTTCTTTCGCGACGAGGCTTTCCTCGAAGTTGAGACGCCTGTGCGCTATCCGTGTCCGGCTCCGGAACTTCATGTTGAAGCCATGAGAAGCGAAGACTGGTATCTTTCTACTTCCCCCGAACTACATATGAAGCGCCTGCTGGCAGATGGCTATGAAAGTATTTTCCAGATTGGCAAGTGTTTTCGCCGCGCCGAGCGCGGCCGCATCCATAATCCGGAATTCACGCTGCTTGAGTGGTACCGTGCGGGTACTGACTATCTGGGAATGCTGGCCGACATGGAGAGACTTATTCCGTTTATCTGTTCCTACTTGGGACGACCGGCGCATGTTGAGTACCAGGGAACAGCCATTGACTTCTCACCACCATGGATCCGTATGACTATCAGAGAAGCCTTCCAGCGGTTTGCCGGCTGGTCTCCTGGCCCATGCCCCGATTCTGACCGGTTCGATGTTGACCTTGTCGATAAGATAGAGCCAGCGCTGGATAAGAGACACCCGACAGTGTTGCTCGATTACCCGGCATCGATGTGTTCTCTGGCGCGTCTGAAACCCGGGGATCCGGATGTGGCAGAACGGTTGGAGGTCTATGCCGGAGGATTGGAGTTGGCCAACGCCTTCTCGGAACTTACTGATGCGGCTGAGCAACGCCGAAGATTTGTAGTAGAGAATGAGAAGCGATGCCGTCTGGGACGGGAACCGTACCCGATACCCGAGCGATTTCTCTCGGTCGTGGGACGAATGCCACCGTCGGGTGGTTGCGCTCTCGGCATAGACCGCCTCGTGATGCTCTTCTGTGATGCCCAATCAATTGACGAAGTGGTCTCGTTCACTGTCGAAACTGCCTAGACGGTAGTAATCTTAAACTCTGAGGCAATGGGTACTGCAGGGGTCGGAGCCCGCGACAATGATGTTCCTACGTAGCTTCATCGCCAACATTTTCCCTCTGGAATCGGCCGTGGTATGTCTTTCTGGTGGCGGTCTCCAGACGCAGAAATACAAGCTGTAGAATGCGGGCGTTTTTCTGAACCATGAATCCGGCGGGGTTATGGATAACTAGCAGGGACTGTGAGCGTCCAGAATAGCCGGCATCCCAGACGGCCGTACCGATTGAGACGCCGCATCGTAGAAGGCTTGAGCGTGGCCGACCAATTGCCATTATATCTTTCGGCAGATTGACTATCTCGTTGTAGGTGACGAGGTAGGTTCCCTGAGCCAGGCGGACCCAGTCGTCGGCACCGAAAGCTAGGGAGTTCGCCTTTGAAAGCGTTCGTTTGTTTCCGGCAGAAAGACGGCCCGGACTGGTCAAACTGGCGATGTCTCGCAGCGTGAGGTCGAATCCGTTGGCTTGAATTTGTTCATTGAGACTGATGAAATCTTCAATCAACGGCGGCGAGGCCTTTATCAGCTTCCATAGTGCCTGCATTGGTAGTACCATCCTGGGACTTTACCTCCGTGAATTAGTTGCCAAGTACCTGTTGCACCATGTGTGATACGTACCTTGCAATAGCCGGAGCGGCAGTAAGACCAGGAGACTCAATACCTATAAGATTGATCAAGCCCTGCATTCCCCTGTCGGTTTCGTTGCAAATGACAAAGTCGCGGGTAGGGCCGCCGGGCTCTTGAAGTTTCGGGCGGATGCCAGCGCTCTCAGGTTCAAGGTCGTCGTAATCAATGAACGGCAGGAATGGTCTTACTGAGTCGCAAAATGCCTTACGGGCACCATCGGCGACCGTGTAATCTATCATTGGGACGTACTGAGCATCCGGACCTAGCCGCATACGTCCATCCAGGTCCATAACCACATGGACGCCGATGCCGGGGCCGAGATGTTTTGGAACCGGGAAGATGAGCCGCTTTAACAGCCGGCTTTTTGCCTGGTTAACGCTGAAATACTGGCCTTTGCAGTAGTGGAGACGATAGCCGGCTGCATCTACATCGATACCAGCCATTGCCGCAATTCTGTCTGAGTACAGACCGGCGGAGTTGATTGCCACTTTCGCATCAATGCTTGCTGTTCCTTGAGTATCTTTGAAAGCTACCCGGATGGCACCCCGCACCTTTGAAACCCCCGCTACCTCGGTGCGACAAACTATTATCGCTCCCCGGTCTCGGGCTAACGCGGCAAAGTAATTCACAAGGCCGTGAGCGTCAATGATTCCGGTATTTGGCGAAAAGAGACCAGCCGTCCCTTCTACATTCGGTTCAAGCCGCTTGAGGTCACTACGTGATAGCCACCGGAGTCCGATTACTCCACTATCCAAGGCATTCTTATAGAGTGCTTCCAGGTCGTGAATCTCGGCATCATTGGCGGCCAAGACGATTTTACCAAGTCGGCGGTGACCAATACCGGCCTCATTGCATAACTTGTACAATAGAAAGTTGCCTTCCAGGCAGAGACTTGCTTTGAGGGAACCGGGCGGATAGTAAAGGCCGGCATGAATTACTCCGCTATTGCGACTGCTGGTCTCGAGTCCGAGGCGCTCGTTCTTCTCAAGGACATAGACAGCACGCTCGGGGCGTGCCAGTTCGGCGGCAACGGCCAGCCCGACTACTCCAGCTCCAATAATGACTATATCCGCGTCGTACATCGGCTTCACGCAATTTTAAAACCGTCGTGAGCGGCATTAGTGGCAACATATCACTTGCGGCTTAACGGCGTCAAATAGTCTATAATACGCAATCGTCATGAAAAGCAACACGGCAAAGGACCTGAGGTCTGAAGTAGCATCTTATCTGGCGGTACATAACAGCATGGTACTGGCTGTGACTGATGGAAATAGACCGTGGGCCGCGGCGGTTTTTTATGTTCACGATCGTTCACTAAATCTCTATTTTCTCTCGGAGGATACCACCAGGCATTCGAGTCTCATCATGTCAAATCGACTGGCGGCCGCGACCATAAACGAAGACCCTGACGAGTGGCAAAAGATACGCGGTATACAGCTGGAAGGGACAGTAACCAAAGTGTCATCGACTGTAGAGAAGGTCAAGGCTATGGGGTTGTATTTGCGTAAGTTCCCATTCGTTCGTGACTTTTTCATTTCACCGGGGAAGTTGCTGTCAAAGATGGCAATTAGAGGAAAGGATGTAGCCTTTTCAATCTACCGGCTGACGCCAGAGCGAATATTGTACCTGGACAACAGTAAAGGGTTCTCGCATCGTGAAGAACTTCGTCTGCACAATGGAAATTGACGCTGGTTGAGTTGCGGCGGTATACTCGACAAATTCTAAACCGGTGGACGACAGCAAATCTAGAGGAGATATGGATGAGCAATATGAGCCACGGGCACCGGTCTGGGCATGATGAGCATCATGAACATCCGGACGAGGATACCGGTCACGATGGGCATGGTCATAGTGGCCACTCTCATAGCCACATTGACGTGACCTCGCAATCCAATCAGCGACGTCTGGTGCTGGCACTCATCATAACGGCCGTTGTCTTTGTGGCTGAGGTTGTTGGCGGCATTATCAGCGGAAGCCTTGCCCTCATCAGTGACGCCGGCCACATGCTCACCGATACCCTGGCACTGGGGTTGGCCTTTGTTGCCTTAAGACTGGCCAGAAGGGCTCCGACTTCGACCCGTACGTTTGGTTTCTACCGTGCGGAAATCATGGCGGCGCTGACCAATGGCGCTATCTTGGTTCTGGTAGCCGCTTACATCGTCTATGAAGCGTATCACCGTCTTTTCGAACCGACGGAGGTAAGTGGTGGGCTAATGCTTGTCATCGCCGTCATCGGTTTGATAGCCAACGGTGCCGGTATTGCCATTCTGCACGGAGGAAGCCGGCGTAACCTGAACATTCGCGGGGCCTTCTGGCACATGCTGAGTGATGCCATATCGTCCGTCGGTGTCATCATTGCCGCGGCTATTATCTCGTTTACCGGTTGGAACATCGTTGACCCGATAGTCAGCCTTGGCATTACGGTCATGATTCTTCGCGGCGCCGTCAGTTTGCTGTGGGAGTCGAGCAACATCCTTCTTGAGTCGGTACCGAAGCATGTCAACATCGACAGAATAGCTGATGAGGTTAAGGCTATTCCCGGAGCCAGGGACATGCATGATATCCACGTCTGGACCATCAGTTCCGGTGTTTATGCCTTGAGTGCACATGTGCTGACTGACGACCGGCATCTGGGAGAGTGTCAGCAGCTTGTCGATGATATCGGCGACATGCTCTGGGAGAAATACTCTATCGGCCATACGACGCTTCAGCTGGAGTGCGAAGCCTGTGAAGAGGGCCAGGAGTGCCGACTACGCCGGGGCGCGATGTGATGACTTGCTGTGTTTTTCTGATGCCGGACTTTAGCGTATTTGAGGGATGGAGTCGGGTTTAGTTGTCCGACGGCGTTATAGAGTATTTCCCGTATGCTTATGCTGTGATTGCCGGCATGTTGACAATGTTTAGCCCGTGCAGTGTAGCCATGTTGCCTTCGTACCTGTCCCTGTATCTTGCTGAGACCGGGGTGGAGAGGCAGTTAAGGTCGAGGCGGGCACTTCGGGCTTTGTGCTTCAGCCTGGTGGTTACCGTCGGCTATACATTGCTATCGGTGGCGGTTGGGCTGCTTGCCGGCACTGCGGGGCAGGTAATACTTCCAGCAGTGCCATGGCTGGTCATTACTATCGGGCTGGCGTTGATCGGTCTCGGAGGCTGGCTGTTATCAGGAGGCCATTTCAGTCTTGGTATTCTTGGCCAGACCGCAATTAGAATGCGGGGTGTGCATGTCGGACTGCTGCTTGGCTATCTGCTCTTCGGTATAGCATACGGGCTGGCCGCGTTGAGCTGTACTCTGCCGGTCTTTCTGGTAGTAGTCGTCAGTGCCTTTGCCGCCCGAGGATTTGTCTCTGGTGCCATACAGTTCCTGTTCTACTCGCTAGGAATGGCAATCATTTTCATCGGAGTGGCTATGGCGGCCACATTCTTGGAAGAAGCCTTAAGACGGTGGCTGGTGCGTTTTGTGCCATTTATGGGCAAAATCATGGGCGGGTTGCTGGTGGTGTCCGGCAGCTATATCGTCTACTATTGGCTAGGTATTGGCGGTCTGCTTGGATCTGCGAGTGGATAAATCAGCCAAAAAGCCATTTATGCTTGAGAGCGACTGATGACCGGACCAACGGATGCCATGGCTGATTTTGCCTCTAACGATACGGCGGTGAGAGTGCCGGTTGTTAAGTTTGACGGGGGAACGAGGACAGAATCAACAGACTTGGTTGTGACCGAATTCCCGCTGACCATTTATCTGAATGGTGATGAGGTCGTGACTCTCCTTTGTACGCCGGAGAAACTGGACTGTCTGGCGCTCGGATTCCTTGAGTCTGAAGGTCTGCTGGCCAGCCGTGACGAAGTGGCGAAGCTGGTCGTGGATAAGGCTAAGGGCAGGGTCTGGATTGAATCGCCACTGGAACGGAAATCTGCCAAGGATTTGTTAGGACGAAGGTTAGTGCCGTCCGGCTGCGGGCGGGGCGCCTCGTTCTATAGCATCACGGATGCCGCCGGCCGGCCAAAGGTGTTGTCGACGGTGACGGTAAAGGCAGATGTAATCATGAGCCTCATGCGGGAGTTCCAACGGAGATCATCCCTGTATCATGCTACTGGAGGCGTTCACAGCGCGGCTCTATGCGATGGTGAACGGATAGTTGTCTTTTGCGATGATATTGCCCGTCACAACGCGGTGGATAAAGTGTTTGGCGAATGTTTGCTCAGTGGTGTTATAGCTGCCGACCGTGCTCTGCTGACCAGCGGTCGTGTCTCATCTGAGATTCTGCTGAAAGCGGCGAAACGCGGGGTACCGTTTGTAGTCTCCAGGTCAGCGCCGACCTCGCTCGCGCTCAGGCTGGCCGGGGAGACCGGAGTCACCGTGGTAGGCTTCGTGCGGGGGAGCCGGTTGGCCGTGTTTGCTAATACATGGCGTATTGAGTCTTGACATAATACTTATAAGGGGCGAAGAGATTCAACAGGTAGTTCCTGTCCGTGGGATTCGGTGATGAAAGCTACACCGGAGTGTCGTCTCTGTCTCCAACGCCTTGCGCGCCAGGCGGTTGAATTGGCGACGCCCGACAAAGGCGTCAGAAAGATGGCGCTCGAAAGGTCTTTGCAACTTCTTGACGAGCAGTTTTCGACCGAGAAGGTTTCCATCGTCGTCGCCACGGCAGTACATCGGGCAATCCGTGAAGTAACGGGCAACTCAGACCCGTACTGGGGGATGAAGGTGAAGGAGATTGAACTGGCCCGTGAGCTCTTCCCCGTAATTAGCCGCCAGTACGGTAGTGGGTTGTCGGACTGCGTCAGGCTTGCCGCGCTCGGCAATACCGTCGACTTTTTCCGCGATATCGAAGCGATCAAGGCAGACATGCTGCGGCCCCTTGAATTTACGGCTGATAACACGGATGAGTTCGCTCTGGCTGCTAGAGGGGCGCGGAATATTCTCTTTCTTGCCGATAACGCTGGTGAGATGATATTCGACCTCCCCTTGCTGAAGATGCTCCGTCAGACCGCTCGCGTTATCTATGTCGTCAAATCGTCTCCTGTTCAGGACGACATAACGCTTGAGGAAATCCGATATGCCGGTCTGCAAGACGAGATTGGCGAAATCATGACAACCGGCACAGCCACGCCGGGAGTTGACTTCAGCGCCGCCTCGGTCGAGTTCCGCGCGGCCTTTGACGCCGCAGACCTTATCTTTGCCAAGGGTATGGGCTATTATGAATCGCTGACCGAATTGCCGGCGTGGGGACGGACTTTCCATTGTCTGATGGCCAAGTGCAAGCCGGTAGCGGAGAGCCTTGGCGTTCCCCTGCATAGCTATGTGATGAAGCGCCGATAGTCTATTCTCGAGCTGGAAACGGTAAGTATCGTGTGAAGAAGAATCCTCAAAGAAGGCTGGCGGTCGTCTGGTTTGTAATAGCCGCGGTCGGATTCCTGATGATTGTCCTGCCGATTCCGCTCGGGCTGGACGAATTACATGGCGGTTTCGCTGTGGGATTCCTCGGCTTTATTCTCTTGCCGGCATCGGTTATGACCGGAATCATTTGTGTGCAGCGGGCGAGACAACTTGACCGGCTGGTTTCTGGAGAAAACCTCATTGCACACTGGAAGTACTCCGCCGAAGAATGGAAACAGTATATCGAGACAGAACATCGCAGTGGTAAGCGCGAGCGATGGCGGCTCTTCTACCTGATTACTGTTATTACTGTCATTGTATGCTTTGCCTTTGCGATCTTCAGGCCGGAATCGTTGATGGTAGTGCTGGTTATCTTGCCCTTGCTTCTTGCTCTCCTGTTGCTGGTGGTGCTGGTTGTTACCACCATGCGTTACCGGCGGAGCCGCAACCGTGTCGGAGAAGTCTTCATTGGCAAAGACGGTGTTTACTTGAATGGGTTGTATCATTCGTGGAAGACGGTTGGAGGAAGGCTGGAGAAAGTCAGCTGTGTATGGGGCCGTGGGGCGTATATTGAATTCCGGTACTCAAGTCGGCGTGCCTATGCCAGAGGTGGTTATATGGTGCGTGTTCCGGTACCTCAGGGTCAGGAGGACTCGGCCAAAAAAGCAGCAGCGCAGTTCGGCGAGTTCAAGAAGGAGATGTAGGCGGGTTGCCATGTGTCAAAGTCTTCAATACGCTGGCATAGGCATGGAAGGTTGCCCCATCGAAGAGAACGAATGCTACTTCACGAAGAGATGACCGCTCACTCTTTATATAGGAAATCACAGTCTTCAAGGCTGTCTCAGCCGCCGACGAGACCGGGTAGCCGTAGGCTCCGGTGCTGATCGATGGGAATGATACACTTCGCAGACCGTACTCAGAGGCAAGCCGGAGGCTCTCACGATAAGCACTGGCAAGTACCTCAGGTTCGCCGTGATTACCGCCGTTCCAGATTGGCCCAACGGTATGAATGACGTATCTGGATTTGAGCTTACCGCCGGTGGTGATTACAGCCTTTCCAGGTGGTAGACGGCCCTGGCGTGCAACAATCTGCTTACACTCTTCAAGGATGGCCGGCCCGCCTGCACGGTGAATGGCGCCGTCGACTCCGCCGCCGCCCATCAGGCTAGAATTGGCAGCGTTGATGATAGCATCGGTTGTTTGCCGTGTGATATCACCCTGTACAAGTGTAACCCTAACGCCGTTGATGATGACCTCATGCCGTTTTTCTTCCACTGGTTCCCTCAGATAAAGCCGTCCTTGAGTAGCGATACCGCTTCGAGGACTTTCTCCGTGGCGTCTTTGGTGCCGCGCTCGATTTCATTAAGTGCCGCCTGTACCTTCCCGTCAATTTCTGGCGGAAGTCCGCCGTACACATTCAGATATGAGCGAAGACGGCGTTTTAACTGGAACTTGAGACGGTCACCTTGAGACATGGTCTGATAGCGTCGAATGGTCTCGAGCATGCGAGGTTTATCCTCGGGCAGTTTCCCCTCGATCTCAAGAAGAAGGTTGGACATGTGATCACTTGCCAGATAGGAGCGGCAATTGATTAGTTCAAGAAGAAGTTGGACTTCAGCCACGACTTCATCGTCCGAAAGAGGCTCGAACTCGCCCCTTTCCAACTTACTGTGAAGCGGCGTATTGCGACGGACGATAAGACTGCGAAGACGAATGAAATCAGGCCCGATTTGGTTAAGCACCTCGGCAGTATCTCTGGCGTGCTTTTCCGAAAGTCGCCGGCCTCCAAGACCAGGCATTACATACTCTGAAAGCTCGATGCCGGCCTTCATGACTTTGTTGCCAGCCTCAATGTGCTCACGAGCGGTCACACCCTTCTGAATATAGGCGAGGACCTCGTCGCAACCGGATTCAAGTCCGACGTGTAGTCGGGTAAGTCCTGCCTCATGCAGGGCCGTAAGTTCTTCAAGGCTCTTTTTCGACAGTGTCTTGGCGCGGGCATAAGAGGTAATACGCTGGATTTTGGGGAAAGCGGCTTTCAGATGACCAAGTATTTCTACCAGCTCCGGCGTGCGCATGATAAGACTGTCGGCGTCCTGTAGAAACACCGTGGCGCCGCCGGAGATAAGCCAGTTAGCCACGTTCATCAAGCTCTGAAGACGGCTTTGCTGTATTTCCTGACTGATACGCCCCTTACCGTATAGCTCGGGATGACTGTGAATGAAGTCGGCGATGACAGCGTCGTTAACGGACCCTCCGTATCCGGCTTTCCAGGAAACGTCCTTGAGAGCGTCGGCAATCGCCTTGATGGTATCGATATCGGCTTTTACCCGGTCGACGCCGCGGTATTCGAACTTGGAGTCCTTGTAAGTCGGGCAGAACTCGCACCTGTTCCACGGACAGTTACGGGTTACCCTTATCAGTAGTGAAGACTCGCGGCCTTCGTTTGGGGGCCGGATAGGGCCGATGTCAAAGCAGTATCCGGTTCCGTCGGACGTTGTCAAATTGTCGCTGTGTGTCATTTCGGGGAAACCGTAGCATTTGCCACACGGTATGTCAAGCAACTTGAGCGGGGTGCTAATTGATTACGGCTGTGCCCTGTGCTAGACTCATGAAGTCAGGCAAGAACGTCGAAACAGAACGGAGCCTGGAAAGCGATTTTAAGATGAGAATCAAGCTGAATCAGGAACAACTGAAGAAGCTCGCGGTGCGCCTTCCCTACGAGGTGGTTGTGGATCAACCACGGGATGTTAGAGGCCTGCTTGAGGTTCTCGGACGCAGTATGCCCTGGGATGAGACCGGACTGAGCAAGTTCGGGACCCCATCACGGAGACCGGGAAGGGTGACATTCTCCGTCGAAGCCGCCGGTGATATGTTTGTTTGCGATGTGCATCCGGCGCTGGCGCATTACATCCGCGACATCCTGTCCGAACCGCCTGGACAGCCCGGTCAGACCAATCAGCCAGCTCAGCCGTCCAATGCTCAGCCCTGATACGGAAATAATTAGGTTGGACGGCGGCCATTCCGGTTGGCGGTAAGATTCTAAGCTTAGTCGCGACCGTTGAGATTTGGTACGGGCCTGGTTGCCTTTAGGTCTTTCGCTGGAATGCGTTGGCAGGCTTTGCATTGAGAGCATACGGGTAGCTTGTGTATAATTCACCGCCAGCCCGTGGGCCGTTAGCTCAGCTGGCAGAGCAGCAGACTTTTAATCTGTTGGTCGAGGGTTCGAATCCCTCACGGCTCACCACCCACCTGATTGCTTTGACAGTGTGTTACGGCTAGGAAGGATTTCCCTATGAGAATAATCGCTCTCGAAGTCGGCCCCTTTTTTTCTAATTGCTACGTTGTTGGTGCAGATACCGGCGACGATGGTATGGTCATCGATGCAGGAGCGGAACCGAATGACATTATGGTCGCCATTAGAAAAATGAGGCTGAACGTGAAGTACATCATCGCTACTCATGGCCACATGGACCATATCGGCGCCGTAAGCGAACTGAAAAAGGCTACTGGTGCACAGTTCGCAATTCATGAGGCTGATGCAGCTTCCATTTCCCGGCGCGGTTTCTTGTTTGGTGGAGTTGGCCTGAATGCTCGGCCGGACCTGCTCCTGCGCGGTGGCGAAATTATCAGCGTCGGCGGACTCTCATTCAAGGTACTGCATACACCCGGACACAGCCCCGGAGGCATTTGTCTTGCCGGTGATGGCGTCGTGTTTACCGGTGATACTCTGTTTCGTGGGAGTATCGGGCGATATGATTTCCCCGGAGCCAGCGGCCGACAGCTTCTGGATAGCATACGGACCAAGCTTCTTTCTTTGCCAGACAGCACGGTCGTCTATCCAGGGCATGGCCCGCAGACTACCATCGGTGAGGAAAGGGAAGGTAATCCCTTTCTAACTTCTGATAACTGGGGCTGAATAGATGATTTCTGGGGTCGGGATGTTTTACGATAATTTGCGTCGAGAGTGTGCGATGTAGGTGCCGGTGCTCCCGGCCTTTTCAGGAGATAGTGGGGTGACTGAGCCACGTAATCTCAGAATTGGTTATGCGCTTGGTGGAGGTGGGGCCAGGGGACTATCTCATATAGGCGTTTTAAAAGTTCTTGAGGCAGAGGGTATTCGTCCCGACGTAATCGCCGGTACCAGCATCGGCGCCCTGGTTGGCGCTCTTTACGCCAGCGGTCTTACCCCGGATGACCTTGAGCGACTCGCATTGAGTCTTAATCGCCGCCAGCTAACGATGTTCCTCGACCTTACCTTCCCGTTCAGCGGCCTGATTCAGGGCAAACGTGTGACTTCGGCTGTTGAGTCACTTGTCGGTAAGATGGTCTTTGCCGATTTGAAAGTGCCTCTGGCATGCGTTGCAACTGATCTTAATACCGGCAAGGCGGTGGTTATAAGAAAAGGTTCCGTAGCCGAAGCGGTGCGGGCCAGCATCGCTATTCCTGGCATTATGACCCCGGCCCTGTTCGGCAACAGATGGTTAGTTGATGGAGGCATCGTCAGTGAGGTTCCGGCAGGTGTCTGCCGGCGAATGGGTGCCGATTATGTGATTGGCGTCAATGTTATTCCTGATCCGGCCAGGGTTGTACAGCGGCTGGAGTCGCTGCGGGAGTCCACCTTACCGTTGGCGGCTGCTGAACAGAAGAGGAACGTCAAGCGGTTGAAGCCGCCGCGGGTAATCGATATCATGGTGCAGACTTTGCTAATATCCTGCTACCGGGTGGCAATGCAGAACCTGAAGGGGACCGATTTGGCCATTAGCCCAGACCTGGCCAGCATCGGCTTCTGGGACTTTCACAAGGCGTCTGAGGCAATTGCACACGGTGAAGCCGCCGCCTGGGCGGCCCTGAAACAGGCCAGAAATATTCCCAGCCGGCAGGTTCATCTCCGCAAGGCCGTTAGGTGAAACAGGAGCAGACCGGCTTCCGCCACAGCATGGGGATGCTCAAATTAGACCTCGCCGTCTCTGCTGGTCTCCTTTTTTTCTTCGTTTCAGTTGGTTTCTACATGTCTCCTACCACCGGTGCTGACACGGTAAATACGATGCGTCAGTGGGTAGAGCCTGTGGTTCAAATGGGGCCGTGGGGCATTCTTGCTTTTATTGTAGTGAACAACGTTGTTAAGGCTCTGGTGGTCACTGTCTCCGGGGTTATGCTCGGTCTGCCCTCGTTGTTGTTCATTGCCATCAACGGCATAACCATCGGAAGCTTGGCTGGCGCCGTCGGCGCTAAGGCGGGATATGTCATCGTTGCCGCAGGTCTCCTACCGCATGGGATTATCGAACTGCTGGCGCTGGTGCTGGCGACGGCGCTTGGCTTCTCTCTGGGGAAGGAAGCGTTGTTCTGGATGCTGAGGCGCGAGAGTCATCTGAAGGCGCAGTTCCGCAACGCCTTTTCAATATATTTGATGGTGGTCTTGCCACTGCTAGTGATAGCGGCGGTTATTGAGGTAACGATAACTCCGTGGCTGACGAGGATGGTAGGGGGATGAAGAAAAAACGCTTACCTTCACTCCTGCCCCAACGCCCGGCATGACCACGACCCATCAACCGGTCTACTCACCGGATGCTGGCATCCCGTCGAGGTTTGCCAACGCAGCCGACGGAGCTCGTGCAGGTGAAACGGTCACGGTCGAAGTGCAGACGCTGGCAGGTGGGCGAATGGGTGGGTGATATCACAACTCAGGATCATGGCCACCATTGCTGATGAGACTGCCAGCAAGGTGGCGACCGATGCACAATAAGCGCCATGCCTATGGGGGAAGCCGCGGTGTTGACGATTCTTGGCCCTGTAGTGGTTACGGGCCGGACGTCTGGCTTTTTTCGTTCTCCAGAATGTCGATGAAGGAGTCTATCCGCTGGTGAGTCTCCGACTCATTATAGGAACCGATGTCCACCATGTCGCTCTCGAGCACCAGCGTCGGAATGTCCCGATATATCTTCTTCAGAGTATTTAACTGGCAGATAAGGCCAGGATGCCATGTACGGCACGAGAACGCTTCATGGATGACAATTCCATCGATTTGATAGTCATCAATATAGCGGATCATTCTTTCAACTTCCGGATATGAGCCGTTACGTTTTCGGGCCGCGTCATACCAGTAAGTCAGGTATTTGAACCAGCGCCATGCTATATGCTCGATTGGGTCGCTGGTACGGGGTAGATTAAGATTATACAAAGGCTCGGCAAGCCTGTAGCTGATCTCTACGGGAAATGAGGCGCCCTTGGCGGCAAAGTAATCGAAGTCGGATAGAGCAAACCACGGCGCCAAGCCGCCACCCCACATCAAACGGTATTTTTCATCAGGTACACTTGCCATCCGGTTATTGATGCGGTTTTTCAGTTCCTGATTTAACGCGGTATAGAAATCCAATGCCTGCTGGGTGCCGAGCATGAAAGCTAAAGGCACCATAGTATTAAAGGCGTCGCCGGTACCCATAGGTGTTGGTACAGCGCGGCGTAACTCGTGTGTTTCCCAGAACAGATTCCATGTGCGGTCAGCCAGATCAACCAACCCGGCAAGCCGGTCCCAGTCCATTTTCCGGCCGGTCCGCTGTTCGAGAAAAGCTACCAGGTCGCGGAGTTCGCTAACCATGAACCTGATGTAGTAGTCCTGGACTTCCCTGTGGTCAATATTCTGTTGGTATGCTGGCCACAGGACATTTGTCATGTGGATAGGGACATCCGGCATATACTGTCTGGCGGCCTGGAACCATTTAACCCGTGGGTCGCATATCATGGTGCCGGTGCCAAGCATCATATCGGGGCGTGGCAAGCCCCCCCAGGGCGCATTGGAGGGCATACCGCCGGATTCCTCACGTAAGGCATCAAATCCAAGACAGCACAGAGCATAGGTGCACATACTGCGCGAGAAATAGTGGGACTCTGCTTTCTCCAAAAATGGCATAGCGTTACGTTTGGCGCTGCATATTCCGGCAAAGTTCTCGACCCACAACGGAACGATATCCATGGCGCGGATGATCTCGTCATAAGCGGATGCAATTAAAGTGTAGGCTGTCAGCTTACCTTCTTCATGTGCACGCTGTCCTGCAGCCAGCATGTCCTTGACCATCCGGGGGATCAGGGTAGCGGCTACAGTAGCGTGGCTTCGGGATTTACCCGTCTGGATATCAGGGTTTTCAGGCAATGTTTACTCCCGTTTCAGGACTACCGCTAATAACCTCGATAAACGCCTGAATCCTGGTGCGGAGCCTGCCGATGTCCATGATGGAATAGTCATCCTCGATGTACAGGACTGCCAGACCGTGATTTGCCAGATACGACCTGAGTGCCGGTACTTCAAGACCGTATGGGTCACAGTAGCGATGGACGCGAATGATGACTCCACGAACGCGAAAATCCGCGGCGAGCCTGCCGATGACGCCGAACCTCTCCTCTAAATCGTCTGCCTGTTTGCCGGTTCCCCCGCGGTAAGTCCTGGCACAGTTCAAATTAAGGTACCGTCCGGCAAGGCCTACTAGTGGGTCAGCGCACGTCTCAACATCCTGCCCGTATTCTCTGAGTCCCGGGCAGGTGAAGTCAGAAACCACGGCGCCGCCACATTGCTCCACGATACTTGCCAGTCCATCATCATCCTGTTCGGAGGAGACAATCATGACCCGCGGAGTGCCCTTGCGGAAAGCCGGCCCCTGCTTTGAGCCCTCGATGGTTATGCTTTCGACCATGGGTATTGCTTCGTCAACGGGTAGACTCATGGCCGCTACAAGAGTCCTTACGGTCGCAGATCCGGAGATGCGCGGTTCATCGCCCCGCCGGAGTCCGTAGAGATGCCTGACGGCTTTCCTGAGAGCGTTATACTTTTCGATTTCTGCCGCGATCGCTTCGTTGCTTATGGTCCTCCCCGCATACCTTTCTATGCTGGTACGGAAGGTGCGCAGACAATCGACGAAAAATTCTCGTGAGTTATCGCTGATTGTGTGAGGTACGTTAAGAAGATGGAAATAAGGCAGGTTCAAACTGGTACGCCAGATGTCACGGGTTATGCACATGCTATCGCAGGAGTGGGGTAGGACAAGGCCTTCAATAAAGTCCCAGGCACCCTTCAGTGTTTGGTCGAAGTAGCTGCGGACCATAGGGCACACGATGGTTTCCATCTGGGCGTCTGCCGCAGAAATCGGCTCGTGCACGTTGCCTTTTACGCGGAACGGAATGAAACCGGCGGCACTTATAATTTCAAGAGGAACATAGGCACAGAGGTAACCGATAAACCTTCGACCTTGTTCTTTAAGCTCCCTGGCGCGACTTCCGTAGTCAGAGTAGTACCTTTCAACAAGTGCCAAACCGGACGGTGTACAAGTGTTCGCCATCTTCTTTAACCGTTACTAAGGGTTAAGCAGTGGGTATTTTGGGGGTCTGGCGTCCCTGGAGAGATTCGAACTCTCGACCGTCTGCTTAGAAGGCAGCTGCTCTGTCCGCTGAGCTACAGGGACCTGTGGGAAGTGTAGCACATTACCGGCAGCATCGGCTAGCGGTCAGGACGGAGTATTAAATCGCCAATCGGACGCAGTAACCAGTCAATTGGCTCAGGTGGATTTTGAAGTGCTCGATTTGGTCTCGGACTTGGACGTAGCAGAGCTGGCCTCAACCGGGGACGGCTTTGGTGTTGTGGTTGTTGGGTTCTCTGGCGGCCGGTGGTCAGTTACATAAAAGCCCGGCCCCTTGAAAATTATGGGGACGGGTATGAATAGGCGGTTGGCCTTCGCCCCGCATTTAGGACAGCACGAGTCGCCATTATCCCTAAAGCTCAGCTTCAGCTCGAAACCATAGCCGCAGGCAGAGCACCTGTAATCGTAAACCGGCATCCTTGACCTCCGTTGTTACTGTGTTCTCGTAGCTATGAAATTAGCAGTCACTACCACCGACTGCTAACTGCGTATTGTAAAACCCGCTGGCCGTCGTGTCAAGAGGAGTCAGGGTGCTCTATACCTTTGGTTAGCTTGACAATCATTCGCACCAGCTACTAATATTGGGGACTCAACAATCCAGATTGACGCTTATGGTCAGATTGCTTGACGCGATAAATAGTCCCGAAGACCTGAAAAAGCTGAATGCCAGAGAGCTCCCGCAATTAGCCCGGGAAATCCGTCAGGAGTTGATATCCACTGTAACCATTTCGGGCGGGCATCTGGCTTCTAATTTGGGTGTTGTTGAGCTAACCATTGCACTTCATCGCGTCTTTGACAGCCCGCGTGACAAGCTCATCTGGGATGTCGGTCACCAGAGTTATGTCCATAAGCTTCTGACCGGACGGAAAGATCGTTTCGGCACCCTTCGCCAGCTGAACGGTCTATCCGGATTCACCGACCGGTCTGAGTCGCCGCATGATCCGTTTGGGAGCGGTCACGCCAGCACCTCGGTATCGGCGGCGCTTGGTATTGCGACTGCCCGTGACCTGAAGGGTGAGGAGTTTTCGGTGGTGGCGGTGATTGGCGATGGAGCATTGACCGGCGGTATGGCTTTTGAAGCATTGAACCATGCCGGTCATATGCGGACCAATTTCAT
>Ga0315298_1002438_pt1 | contig 31547 bp, 32 predicted proteins | sample WHS_1_MG_FD_203077 | JGI IMG/M metagenome (GOLD analysis project Ga0315298, IMG submission 203077) | Extremophilic microbial mat communities from Washburn Hot Springs, YNP, Wyoming, USA - WHS_1_MG | ecosystem: Environmental > Aquatic > Thermal springs > Hot (42-90C) | place: USA: Wyoming... | reverse complement strand
AAAAGTTTTGAAATCTTTTCATGAAGAAATTCAAACATTTTTTCTCCCTGTTTAGAAAGAAAATTATTATTTCATAAAAAATTTAATGTCAAGGGCTTGTAAGTCTGGTGTTGAGAAAAAAGTTAAGAAATTAAAGAGCTGGGGAGTTGGGGGAAAAGTTGAGAAGTTTAGGAGTTATGGAGTTGAGGAGTTGAGGAAATCTGGATAGGTCATGGATTTCTACAGCACAATAACTATGACTGTAGGTAGCTCAACTTTAACAATCAATGGTGGAGGTACATTTGGAGTAACAGGCACAACATCATCTGCTAATGTTGAAGGCAGGTACAGTACACTACTTTCTAATGTTAAGTACGATAATAATATCTGTTCTGGTTGGTGGCCCGCAGATGGAACACTTACCATTACAGCCAATCATGTATTTGTACTTGATTTCTCAGTTAATTCAAGTGGGACAGAATGTGGATATGCTAATGTTACTGTTGATGGAACGCCAGCTTCTGGAAACCCGATCTATTTATACTGAAAAGACTTATAACTGACAGGATAAGGGACAGCTTCTGGCTGTCCCTTATTTTTAAGGCTGATAGATCGTTCTAATGTTTTAGAAGTATGCCAACCAAAAAATGTAGTAGGAAAGTTGTTCCATATTTTGTAAATACATTTTTTGGGTTAACCGCGGTTATTAAATTTTCTTGCCAATTTAGATTTTTTTTGTCAAAAGAAGACATCATTTGTAAAAAAGGAGCAAAAAATGAAACCAAAATTAGTTTATGTGCTTACGATTGTAAGCATGTTTATAGCATCCAATGCTATGGCAAAGGACCTTGCATTAAGGCTTGGGCTCGGATTTAACTCGCAGATAGGATTGGCTGAACGACTTGACTCTGCATCTGTACGATACTGGTTAAACAAGGATATGGGTATTCAGGGAGATTTTGCCTTTTTAAATTTCTCTCCAGAACATGGAAGCAGTCAAACATCATTTGGATTGGGTGGTAAGTTTCTCTATAATCTTATACAGGAAACCAACATGAATTTTTATATAGGTGGTGGTTTGAATGTTTTTACCCAGCCTGATCCAGTGGATACAGAAACAGGTTTTGGTCTTTATGGACTTAGTGGCATAGAATTTTTCTTTCAGGGATTGCCGAATCTTGGGTTTGATCTTGAGCTTGATCTTGGTTTAAGGTATCTCCATGACTATGGAACCGAATTTGGCATCTCAGGTGATTCAATAAACGCTGGATTCCATTATTATTTTTGATTAGTGTTCTTTCTCCAACATATGCGTGACTACCACTTGCATGTGTTGGTATAGTAGCGGAGGGTTGATATTATTTGCAATTTTGATAAAAACAGTATACATAAATCAAATACTGAGGAACACATGAAGCATGTATATATTATACTATTATTGATTGTATTTATTTTTGCCGGGTGCGGTACAAGTGAACTTAACACAACCAATTCATGTAAGGCATGTCATACCAATGCAGAAATGTTGCAATCTGCTGATCCCTCTATAAATCCTTCTGATTTTCTTGTCACACAGGATTTCTTAAATTCTCCTCATGGCATCCTGCAATGTGCAGACTGTCATAAAGGGAATCCATCAACTACTTTGATGAACCAGGCACACGCGGGTATGATCAAAGATCCATCATTTGTTCCAAATATGGTATGTGGTCATTGCCATGCCGGTATTGTCCAGAGCTATACAACAAGCCTGCATTACACCCTCGCAGGTGAACAATCATACTTTGACAGGGTTTCATGCCCCTATAATAATAATCTTAATACGCCATATCAGGTAGATTGTCAGAGGTGCCATGCTTCATGTGGAAACTGCCATGTGGAAAAACCCCTTACAGGCGGATTGATATCAGGACATACATTTTTACCTGTACCTCCAATGCAGCAAACCTGTCTTCAGTGCCACAAAGATCAGGCAAATGAGTTCCTTGGATTATCAGGTGAGGCACCAGATATTCATTATTCACTTGGAATGCAGTGTATAGATTGTCACGGTAACGGCATACATGGAGACGGAATAACATACACGACAATGTGGGATGTCAAAGAGATGCCTCAATGTGGTATGTGTCATACCGATGTTACTAACGGGAGCTCAAATATAGCAGAACATAATATACCCCAGATGAAGGTGCTCAACTGTACAGTATGTCATGCACAGCCTTATACAAACACCTATAATTACACAAGTATGTTTGTAGGTGATCAATATGTTGGTTCTGCGGGTATGACAGTTACCGATTTTAGAATTGGCGTTAATACAATTCCTTCACAGCCTTATCTTTATACAACAGTGCGTCATTATCCTGTAACAAAGGATACATTTGATTATTTTGGTATGAACTTATTGAACGGATTTGATCTTGTGCCTACCTGGCAGACAACTTCTCCTCATAATATACAGCTCTCAACCCCTCAGAATGCAAGCTGCAACAGCTGTCATACAAATACAAATTATTTTCTGACCAGGGATGTGCTTAACCCGGATGATTCTCTTGCAAATCTTGGTGTCGTTGCTAAACCACCACCAGCTGTGAAGTAAAGTGGATGTTTTCTCATCTTGAGAGAGAGCCTGGATTAGTAAATATTATTTTTCGCTTGCTAAATCAAAAACTGGTTTATCTGTTTTGTTTTTTATATACTATTGATGCGTAATTCACGAACATAGAGAATTTATAATAAGAGGTGTAATTGAAGGTATGTTAATTAGAGAGCTGCTGGAGCAACAGGAAAGACAGATTTTGCATCCAAAGGCAATGTTAAGTGTAAACTCAAAAGGAAGACAAAAATCAGAGCCTTCATGCGATGTTCGCCCTATATTTCAGCATGACAGGGATAGAATCTTGCATAGCAAGTCTTTTAGGAGGCTTATGTATAAAACCCAGGTATTACTTTTGCCAAAGGGTGATCATTATAGAACAAGACTTACACATACACTTGAGGTTACGCAGATCGCAAGAACAATTTCAAAGTCTTTAATGTTGAATGAATCACTTACAGAGGCAATTGCCCTTGGTCATGACCTCGGGCATACACCTTTCGGGCATGCTGGAGAATCTATCCTTGATAGACTAAACCCTGAAGGTTTCAGGCATTATCAGCAAAGCCTGCGTGTTGTAGACCTGCTTGAGAGGGATGGAAATGGATTGAACCTTTCTTTTGAGGTAAGAGATGGAATTGTAAAACACTCTAAAGGTAAAGGTCCCATTATAACTACCTCACCTGATGTAACCGCGGTTACTCTTGAGGGTAGGGTTGTAAGACTTGCCGATATTATTGCATATATAAATCATGACATAGATGATGCTATTCGTGCAGGTGTTATAAAGGAAACCGATTTACCGAAAGAGGCTGTCAGGATTCTTGGTCAAACCTATTCCAAGCGTATAGATACAATGATAAAGGGTGTAATAAGTGAAACAAAACATCTGGATTATCAAACGATTGGTATCACAGAAGATGTGTTATTTGCCTTAAACACAATGAGAGATTTTTTGTATGAAGCTGTTTATGAAAGTGAAATTGTTCATGGGGAACTTGTAAAGTGTGAAAAAATACTTGCAGAACTCTTTCATTATTACAAAACCCATCCTGATATTTTTGATAAAGAAGCTGGTTTTAACATTGTAAATGATACACTTGAGAGACGGATAACAGATTTTATAGCTGGTATGACAGATAGGTATGCCCTTGATAGGTTCAACGAAATATTTATGCCAAAGCCCTGGAGCATAGTTAAATAGATGTTTTATTGAATTTATGGATCAGAAATAAACTATTCCGTTGAGCAATCTTAACACAGGGAACCTTCTATGAAATTCTATGATATTCAGACACGCGAAATCCTGTTCAATCCTAAATATGTTGTTAAGCGGCAGACCAAGGATCTCTGCTATTATAATTCTGTTAACAGCACCGTGAGCTACAATCGCTATGTTTTGATTTTTATTAGTTGATAATATTTGATTTACAGATTCCATTACCCTGTCCCTTACCTCTGTAATTGTTTCGCCGTTTACAGGACCTTGTTTTACTGGATCAGTTGCCCACAAATCAAACTCCTCAGGAAATTTCTGTCTTATCTCTTCAAAATTCATACCTTCCCATGAACCGAAATGTATCTCTTTTAATGGTTCAACAACGATTGTCTGGATGTTGTATATCCGGGCAATAATCTCAGCACTGTTTTGAGCTCTACTTAATGGCGAGGTATATATTGCATTCAATGTTGTATGCTTTTTTAAAAACATACCAACCATTTCAATTTGCCTGATCCCGGTATCTGAAAGCGGTACATTTATACTACCCTTATATCTTTTTGCCTGGGCATCCTCAGTTTCACCATGTCTTATTAAGTATAGTTTTGTTGACATACGCATCCTTTTTATTGATTTTGAATTAACCCAGAGAATGCATTAAGGAAGTTCGTTTGTTCGTTAGAGGTACCACCCCATCACTAACTGCACAAACTTCATTATTTTCAAATGCAATTTTTGGGTTAATCAGGTATGTTTATATATTAAGTTGGTTAAAAAATGCAATATGGAAGTTTGTTTACCTGAAATGTAAGAAGTACTATTTCTTTTTTAGAATAGATAACAAATATTTGACATAATAATAATATATCGTTTACTCTTTTATTATGGATAAATTGGTTATAAAAGGACATAATAAACTTTATGGTACCATTGAGATAAGTGGAGCAAAAAATGCTACACTACCTGCGATGGCGGCTGCAATATTAACATCTGAAAAGGTTCAACTTAACAATGTGCCTTATCTTGCTGATGTAGCAACTATGGTTGAACTTCTTGAGAAGATGGGAATAAGTACGACCGGATATAATAAAAAAGATACTGATGACTTTGGTGATAAAAAGATTACCATAGACACATCATGTATAAATACATACGAAGCACCTTATGATCTCGTTAAAACCATGCGGGCATCTGTGCTTGTTCTTGGTCCATTGGTAGCAAAGTATGGCAGTGCAAAGGTTTCTATGCCAGGCGGCTGTGCTATTGGCAGTAGACCTATAGACCTGCATCTTAAGGGTCTTGCAGCACTTGGCGCAGATGTTTCAATTGATCATGGCTATGTGAATGTTAAGGCAAAAAGATTAGAAGGTGCACGAATAGTGTTTGACAACATTACAGTTACAGGTACGGAAAATATAATGATGGCAGCAACACTCGCAAAAGGAGTAACTGTTTTAGAGAATGCAGCGAAGGAGCCAGAGGTAGTAAGCCTTGCAGATCAGCTTATAAAGATGGGAGCACATATTGAGGGTGCTGGAACAGATACTATAGAGATACAAGGTGTTGAACAGCTTCATGGTTGCAGTATTGACATTATCCCTGATAGAATAGAAGCAGGTACTTATATTATTGCAGTTGCAGCAGCTGGTGGTGAGGTGGAAATAAAAAACTGTAACCCAAGACACCTTGATGCCCTCCTATTTAAGATAAAAGAGGCAGGTGTAGAGTATATTGAAAAAGAAAATAGCATTATTGTAAAAAGAAATAATGACGGGTGGCTTAAAAGTGTTAATGTGAAGACAATGCCATATCCTAATTTTCCAACAGATCTCCAGGCACAATTTATGGTTCTCATGACGCAGGGAGATAATACAAGTATTATAACAGAGACAATCTTTGAAAACAGATTCATGCATGTTGCAGAATTAAGAAGGATGGGAGCTGACATAAAGGTTGAAAATAATGTGGCAATTGTAAAAGGTAGAACACATCTAATGGGTGCTCAGATTATGGCTACAGACTTGAGGGCAAGTGCTTCGCTTGTCATTGCCGGGCTTATAGCAGATAATGTTACAGAAATATCAAGAATATATCACCTTGATAGAGGGTATGAATTTATGGAAAAGAAGCTATCAAATGTTGGTGCAAATATAAAAAGGATAAGGGCATGACTATAAAAATAGGTTTACCGAAAGGTAGAATGCTGGAGGACTCAGTTTTAGCTCTGAAACGGTGTGGCTTTGATTTTTCGCCTGCTCTGGGCAAATCAAGAAAACTGAGGTTTCCAATATCAGAAAAAGATGTAGAAGCCATTGTTATAAGAGCTGTAGACTTACTTACCTATGTTGAATATGGTGCTGTTGATATAGGTATTGTTGGCTATGATCTTATTATGGAGCAAAAAAGGGATATTATTACCGCAATTGCTCTGGACTTCGGGAGATGCAGGCTTTCAGTGGCTGGTGTAAAGGGAAGCGATGTTATGAAGAGGCCAGATCTATCCGGTATAAAGGTGGCTACGAAATATCCATATCTTACATCAGAATATTTTAAGAAAAAGGGTTTCCAGGTTGATGTTATAAAGCTTTACGGTGCAATAGAACTTGCACCACTTTTTGGTATATCGGATTTGATAGTTGACCTTGTTTCAACCGGGGAGACTTTAAAAACCAATGGACTTGAAGAGTTAGAGGTTATCATGCACTCTACTGCAAGACTTGTTATAAATAAGGCTTCTATGCGGACAAAGCACGAGAGTATAGATAGAATTATATCACAACTAAGGAAATTGCATGATTAGCATTATTAAAAAGGAAGATATAAAAAAGGTTCTCCTTAAAAGGAAGGGATCTTATGAGGATATCTACCAAACTGTAAAAGATATTTTAAATGCGATAAGAAACAACGGGGATTCTGCACTGTTAAAGTTTCGTAGACTTTACGATAACATAACATCAAGGGATCTGCTTGTTTCTAAAAAAGAGATAAAATCTGCTGAAAATAGATTAAGTGCTGGTGAAAAGAGGTCCTTTGAACTCGCTATAAAAAGGGTTAAAGCCTTTCATATGCAGGAAAAAGAGCGAATAGTATCATCATGGAGACTCAACGAGAGTCATGGCATCTTGTATGGAGAATTTTTCACCCCTATTGAACATGTTGGTTTGTATGTGCCTGGAGGAAGTGCTTCATACCCTTCAACAGTTATTATGAATGTTATTCCAGCACTTGTTGCCGGTGTAAAAAAAATAAGTATGGTAACACCTTCTCGCGATTACCGCGTGCTTGCTGTTGCCGGGATGTTAGGTATAGACAGGATATTTTTGATGGGTGGAGCCCATGCAATAGCAGCATTAGCTTATGGAACAGAGAGTGTTGCTAAAGTAGATAAAATTGTAGGACCGGGTAACAGATATGTGACACTTGCAAAAAAGCTTGTATATGGTGATGTTGGGATAGACATGATTGCTGGTCCAAGTGAGGTTGTTGTGGTCACGGATGGAACTGTGAATCCAGCCTTTATTGCAGCAGATCTTATGGCACAAGCTGAACATGATACCCAGGCAATGAGCGTGTTAATAGCCCCTGATAAGACCTATGTAAATAATGTAAATGAATATATCGCCTCATTAAGTGATTCCATCAGGCGAAAAGAGATTGTTAAAAACAGTATGGAGCAGTATGGGTTTGCTGTTATTTCAAAAGGTGTTAAACAATCAATGGAGATAGTTAATACAATAGCCCCGGAACATCTTGAGCTTGCAGTAAAAACGCCTTATCAATACCTTAAATTTTTAAAACATGCAGGTGCGGTATTCCTTGGTAGTTATACTCCGGAGGCTTTAGGGGATTATGTTGCTGGACCAGATCATGTACTGCCAACTATGGGGGCTGCAAGGTTTTCTTCAGGACTTGGAGTCTATGACTTTATGAAGAGAACCACCTTGCTTGAAGTCAAAAAGCAAGGGTTTATTAAACTTGCACCTTACGCTGAGAACATTGGTATGTTAGAGGGGCTTGATGCCCATGCCCTTTCAATAAAAATAAGGAGGTAATGCTATGGAAATAGCTTTAGGCAATACTGTTCTATCTATTGTTAAGGGTGACATTACCCAGCAAGAGACAGAGGCTATTGTAAATGCTGCAAACTCAAGGCTTGCTGGCGGAGGGGGCGTTGATGGCGCCATACATAGAGCTGGTGGTCCAAAGATCATGGAAGAGTGTAGAAAGATTGGCGGATGCCCAACAGGTGGTGCAGTGATTACAACAGGAGGGAATCTTAAGGCTAAATATGTGATACATGCTGTTGGCCCGATCTATAATGATGGTAAACATGGCGAAGAAGAATTGCTTGCAAGTGCTTATAGATCAAGCCTTGATCTTGCTTTAAAACACAACATTAAGAGTGTCGCATTTCCTTCTTTAAGTACCGGTGCATATGGATATCCGGTTGACAAGGCAGCAAAAGTCGCTTTAAGTACAGTGGTTAAGTTCATTAAAGCTAACCAGTTTCCTTTGCTTGTCAGGTTCGTGCTTTTTTCAGATAACGATCTTAAGGTTTATGAAGATGCTGCAAGGGCTATAATAAAAACAAATTAGCCAAGAAGTTTTATACACGCTACATTTTGGGGGTAACCGTAAAGATAGTTGGTATCAAAATAACTCAGTTACTATACCATCCATTACGCACATTCCTTTTACAGTTAAGGTTAGTTTCTCATTATTAATTTTGATCAGTCCATCTTCAATAAGATGGCTTAAGAGGTTTTTATTTTTTACAAGGGCTATATCAATACCCTTCCATGTTCTTAATGAAAGAAATATATTTTCAAGTGTTTCAGCATCTGTGTCAAGAACCTCAACCCTGCTTATAGGAAAGTTGATACTTTCACTGCTGTTGGTGTTTAAAACCTTTTCTATGTATGCTGATGGTGGATATGCATTTTCATAACGTGCCTGTGCTGTCATTCCTATCCATGGTAGCCCTGTTTTGAAAAATCCATGCGCTCCAGACCCTATACCAAGATAATCTCCTCTCTGCCAGTAGTTCATATTATGGATAGACTGAAAGCCTGGTTTTGCAAAGTTTGAGACCTCATAATGTTCGTATCCTGCGTCAACCAATGTTTCATGCACCTTCGTATAGATTTCTTGAAAGGCGTCATCATTTAGCGGTGTAAATAGTTTGTCCATGGATAAAGGAGTGCCTTGCTCAATTGTAAGATAATAGAATGAGACATGCTCTGGCATAACAGCCTTTATACCATCTAACTCTTTTGTTATATCCTGTGAAGGTATACCATAAATGATATCTACATTAATATTTTTAAATCCCACATTCCTTGCCTTTTCAATTGCTGACAATGCTGAAGAGGCATCATGCAGTCTTCCCAGTGCATTTAACACATTATCATCAAAAGATTGTAGACCAATACTGAGTCTGTTAATGCCAAGATTGTACATGGATTTTAGTTTTTCCTTTGATATGCTTTCAGGATTAGCCTCCATGGTAATTTCAATGTTATCCTGCAACATCAAGGATACACTTGCTGTTGCTATAATCTCTTTAATCTGTGGTGGTTCTAAAAGCGATGGGGTACCTCCGCCTATGTATATGCTTTTTACCTTCCTTCCGGATAAAAAGGGCTTGTAAAATTTAAGCTCGGACTTTATAGCCTCTATATATTTTTCCATTTCTTCTGGCTGGGGTGGTATTGACAAAAAGCTGCAGTATTTACACTTTTTCTTACAGTATGGTATATGTATGTAAACAGAATAAGGTTCCATAATTAATGTGTAATATAATAATATTTAATGGTAATGCAAGTTAAAGTTAAACTTGATATATTAAAAACAACACTTGACAGCTTTTATGAACAATTCAATGCAAATCAGCACATTGCTCACGACCCTGTGGAATTTCCACATAGGTACGAAAAACAATGGGATATAGAAACTGCCGGGTTTATAGCATCATGCCTGTCTTATGGAAAGGTGGAGCTTTTTAAACCAGTGATCAACAAAATACTTCAGATAATGGGCAATAAGCCGTATGAATTTGTTCTGAGGTTTGATCCTAAAACCGAGACTGATAAATTTGAAGGTATAAAATACAGGATGAACACAACAGAAGACATCATCGCATTTATTTATCTATTATCATCTTTTTTAAGGAAGTATAATACCATTGGGGATTTTTTTAACCAAAATTTTATGCCAGACTCTCCCAACCTTATCAGTACACTTTCAAGGTTTGTGAAAACTTTTTATTCATACGATACATCCCCTGTATACGGAAGGCATATTTATCCATTTGGTTTGTTGCAGATGCTGCCATCACCTGAGAAAGGTAGCACATGCAAGCGTGCACACATGTTCATAAGATGGATGGTTAGACAGGATGATGGCGTGGATTTTGGACTATGGAAATTTATACCACCGAGCAAACTTATCATACCTCTTGATACACATATAGCAAGGATATCAAGGCATTTAGGTCTTACTGAAAGGAGAACAATAGATATAAAAACAGCTATAGATATTACCAACACCTTAAGATATCTTGATCCACGCGACCCTGTTAAGTATGATTTTGCTCTATGTCATTTAGGAATATCCGGCAAATGTCCTATCAAGAAATCGCATATAACATGTCTTAACTGTTCGTTGAAAGATGTTTGTATTTATTAGGTCTGGTAATTTTAATTATTATAAAATACCGGACCCACGCCTTTTTCAGTTCAATTATGAAAAAAACTTTGCTTTTTCTTGACAATTAATTTTTTGAGTTTGTATACAATATTCAAGTTCACCATAGTAATATATAGTGAATAAAAGAATAATTTTATGGAGGCAATATGGGTCAAAATGTTGTACAAAAAATAATTTCATCCCACCTCGTTTCCGGCAGGATGAATGTGGGCGAAGAGATCGCAATCAAGATAGATCAAACTCTTACACAGGATGCTACAGGTACTATGGCTTACCTCCAGTTTGAAGCAATGGGGATACCAAAGGTGAAAACTGAATTATCTGTTAGTTATGTAGATCATAATACCCTGCAAACAGGTTTTGAGAATGCAGATGATCACAAATTCTTACAAACTATAGCTGCAAAATATGGTATATATTTTTCTAAACCTGGTAATGGAATATGTCACCAGGTGCATCTTGAGAGATTTGGGGTGCCCGGCAAAACACTGCTTGGTTCTGACAGTCATACTCCAACAGGTGGTGGTATTGGGATGCTCGCAATAGGCGCAGGTGGTCTTGATGTCGCTGTGGCAATGGGGGGTGGTCCATTTTATCTTAACATGCCCAAAATAGTGCTTGTTAAACTCAGCGGTAAATTAAAGCCATGGGTAAGCGCTAAAGATATTATACTTGAGTTGTTAAGAAGATTAACTGTAAAAGGTGGGGTTGGAAAGATCTTTGAGTATGGGGGAGAGGGTGTAAAAACGCTTTCTGTTCCAGAAAGAGCTACTATCACTAACATGGGAGCAGAACTTGGTGCTACCACTTCTGTGTTTCCGAGTGATGATATGACAAAGGCATTCATGACAGCGCAGGGGAGGGGTAAGCAGTGGAAAAGGCTTGAAGCGGACAGGGACGCTACCTATGATGAAGTTATAGATATAGATCTCTCAAAGCTTGTTCCTCTTGTGGCACAACCTCATAGTCCGGATAATGTTGTTGAAGTCAAAGCCATAGAGGGTTTAAAGGTTGATCAGGTTGCTATTGGTAGTTGTACGAATTCTTCTTACAAGGATATGATGACTGTTGCCAGGATCCTTAAAGGTAAACATGTACACCCTGATGTTAGCCTTGTTATATCTCCTGGCTCAAAACAGGTACTTAATATGATCTCCAAATCCGGTGCACTTTCTGATATACTTGCAGCAGGGGCAAGGATACTTGAAACAGCTTGTGGCCCGTGTATTGGTATGGGACAAGCACCTGCAAGTGCTGCTGTATCAATCAGGACATACAATAGAAATTTTGAAGGTCGTAGTGGTACACCTGATGCAAAGGTATACCTTTTAAGTCCAGAGACAGCAGCTATCTCGGCAATAAAGGGCGTGATTACAGATCCAAGAAAGATCGGCAAACCTTACAGGTTTGTGATGCCAAAGAAGTTTCTTGTGGATGATAGCATGATTATTCCACCTTCAAAACATCCTGAAGATGTTAATGTGGTAAGAGGTCCAAATATCAAGCCTTTACCGAGGAAAGAACCACTTCCTGATAGTATCTCAGGGATTGTGATACTAAAGGTTGGCGACAATATAACAACAGATCACATTATGCCTGCAGGAGCAAAGATTTTACCTTTAAGATCCAATATACCTGCTATAGCAGAACATGTGTTTGAAAGGGTAGATCCGGAATTTGCTAAAAGGGCAAAAGCGAACAATGGGGGATTTGTGGTTGGAGGTGTTAATTATGGACAGGGTTCAAGCAGGGAACACGCAGCACTAGCCCCGATGTATCTTGGTATAAAGGCTGTTATTGCGAAGTCCTTCGCACGAATACATTATGCGAACCTTGTCAACTTCGGGATTATACCATTTGTTTTTGCAAATGAATCAGACTATGAGATGTTGTCGCAGGGAGATACAATAGAAATCAAGGATATAAAGGCACAGATAAAAGCAGGTAATACTATCAGGGCAACATTGGGTACGGGCAAGGAACTTATTTTAAGGCATAGCTTGACACCTCGTCAGGTAGACATCATAATTGCAGGTGGGTTGTTGAACTATACAGTAAAAAATAACGGATAAAAGGAGAATGTATACAATGGCAAAAGAAGGAACAAAGATAGGTTTTGAAAATGGTAAGTTAGTAGTTCCAGATGATCCGATAATACCATTCATAGAAGGTGATGGAACAGGACCTGATATCTGGCGTGCTTCTGTAATGGTTTTTGATGCAGCTGTGCAGAAGGTCTACGGTGGTAAGAAAAAGATCGTCTGGAAAGAAGTTTATGCAGGGGAAAAGGCATTTAAAAAATTGGGTACATGGCTTCCTGATGAAACACTTAAAGCAATTGAAGAATACATCGTGGGTATAAAGGGCCCGTTAACAACGCCGGTAGGTGGTGGTATAAGGAGCTTGAATGTTACTTTGAGACAGAAGCTAAATCTTTTTGCGTGTGTGAGACCAGTTAAATATATACCAGGTGTACCAAGCCCGGTTAAACATCCTGAAAAGATGGATGTTATAATATTCAGGGAGAATACAGAAGATGTTTATTCTGGTATAGAGTGGGCACAGGGAACACCGGAGGCTCAGAAGGTTATCAAATTCTTAAAGGAAGAAATGGGTGCCAAGCTCAGAGATGATTCTGGAATAGGCGTAAAGCCGATAAGTATTACAGGGACAAAACAGTTGATGCGTATGGCAATAAAATACGCCCTTGATAAGAAAAGAAAAAGTGTAACCATAGATCATAAAGGCAATATTATGAAATACACTGAGGGTGCGTTCAGAGAATGGGCATATCAGGTGGCAAAAGAGGAGTTCAGGGATCAAATTGTAACAGAAGAGGAAATAGAAAAACAGTACAATGGAAAGGCTCCAGCAGGGAAATTAATAATAAAAGATAGAATAGCTGATAATATGTTTCAACAGGTTCTTACAAGGGCTGATGAATACGATGTGATTGTTACGCCAAATCTCAATGGTGATTTTCTATCAGATGCATGCGCTGCCCAGGTAGGGGGGCTTGGTATGGCACCAGGGGCAAATATTGGTATCCCTTATGCTATGTTTGAGGCAACACACGGTACTGCACCAAAGTATGCAGGACAGGATAAGGTAAATCCAGGTTCAGTAATACTTTCTGGTGCTATGATGTTTGAATATCTGGGCTGGGATCCAGTTAGCGAGCTTATAAAAGAGTCTCTTGCAGAAACAATAAAGCAAAAGAGGGTTACCTATGATCTTGAAAGACAGATGGAAGGTGCAACGCTTTTGAAGTCTTCTGAGTTTGGTAAAGCAATCGTTGAAAATATGGATATAGTGATAAAAAGGTTAAAAATTTAAAGTTAAAAATAAAAATTAAGCGTGTAGCTTAAAAAGGAGGTTTTATGGCAAGGAAAAAAATAACAGTGGTGGGAGCAGGTCATGTTGGTGAGACAACCGCGGAAAGGCTTGCAGAACGCGAGGTGGGAGATGTTGTACTTGTTGATATTGTTCAGGATATGCCTCAAGGTAAGGCATTAGACCTGATGGAGGCAAGACCGGTTTACAAATCCGATGTCAATATTATCGGTACAAACGGATATGATGAAACCAAGAACTCTGATGTTGTCGTGATCACATCAGGTATACCAAGAAAACCTGGTATGAGCAGAGAAGATTTGCTGCAGACCAATGTGAAGATAGTAAAGGAAGTTACAGAGAATGTAGCAAAGAAATCGCCTAATGCTATTATAATCGTTGTATCAAACCCTGTTGATGGGATGACCTATGTGGCATATAAAGTTAGTAAGTTCCCAAGGGAAAGGGTGATGGGCATGGCAGGCGTACTTGACTCCGCAAGATTTAGAACATTTATTGCAATGGAATTGAATGTATCAGTGGAAAATGTGAATGCATTTGTTATTGGTGTACATGGTGATGAAATGGTGCCGTCTGTTAGATACACAAATGTGGCTGGTATTCCTGTATCAGAACTTATTCCTAAAGAAAGGCTGGATGCTATTGTTGCGAGAACGAGAACAGCAGGAGGCGAGATTGTCAAATTATTAAAGACAGGGAGTGCATACTATGCACCAGCGGCATCCATTGTTGATATGGTTGAGGCAATACTTAAGGACAAGAAGAAGATATTGCCAGCTATTACTCTGTGTACCCACGAGTATGGATTAAAGGATGTGTTTATGGGTGTGCCTGTGAAGTTAGGAGAAAAAGGTATTGAACAGATTATAGAGATAAAGATGAGTGATGAAGAAGCAGCTGCGCTTAAGAAATCAGCAGAGGCAGTGAACAGGCAGAAGAATGAGATAGATAATTTAAAGATACTGTAAGAGAGACATTGACGGAACCGGTAATCCCGGTTCCGTCAAAGGAAGGTAAAAGAAGATGAGAGAAATAAATGCAAAACAGATTACTGATGCTGTTAGCGATCTCTGTATGAAGGCTAATTTTGATATTCCAGATGATGTCATGAATGTGTTGAAAAGGGCATATAAAGAAGAGGTTTCACCGCAGGGTAAGGATGTGCTTAAGCAGATCATTGATAATGATGAAATAGCACATAATGAACAAGTTCCAATGTGTCAGGATACAGGTCTTGCAGTGTTCTTTGTAGAGTTAGGGCAGGATGTTCACATAACAGGTGGTTTACTTAACGATGCAATAAACGAGGGTGTGAGAAAGGGATATAAGGAAGGCTATCTCAGAAAATCAACATGCCATCCTTTTACAAGGAAGAATGTGGGTGACAATACGCCAGCCATTATACATGTTGAGATTGTTCCGGGTGATAAATTAAAGATCACGATGGCAGCCAAAGGTGGTGGCAGTGAGAATATGAGCAGGGTTATGATGATGAAGCCTTCGGATGGAGTAGAGGGTATAAAGAAGTACATAATTGATAGAGTAAGAGAATCTGGTTCAAACCCTTGTCCACCAATAATTGTAGGTGTTGGTATTGGTGGTACATTTGAGCGTTCAGCACTGATTGCGAAAAAGGCATTATTAAGACCTCTTGGAACACCTAATCCTGATCCAGAGCTTGACAAACTTGAAAAAGAATTGCTTACATCTATAAACAAACTCGGTATTGGTCCAATGGGACTTGGTGGAAGAACAACAGCTCTTGCAGTGCACATTATTGTTGAACCATGCCATATTGCAAGCTTACCGCTTGCTGTAAATATTCAGTGTCATTCGGCAAGACACAAAGAAATAACATTATGAGGCGGTTATGACAGATATAATAAGAATACAAACCCCTTTAACTGATGAGATTGTTTTAAAGTTAAAAAGTGGTGATAGCGTATTGATAACTGGTGTCATGTACACAGGCAGAGATGCAGCACACAAAAGGATGATAGATGCCCTTAACAGGGGAGAAAAATTGCCTTTTGATATTCAGGGTCAGATTATCTACTATGTTGGTCCATCTCCTGCAAAACCCGGTAAACCTATTGGTTCGGCTGGTCCTACTACAAGTTATAGAATGGATGCCTATGCTCCAACATTGATAAAGCTCGGTTTGAAGGGTATGATAGGCAAGGGTTGGCGAGCCAAAGAGGTCATAGACGCTTGTATAAAGTATAAGGCAATCTACTTTGGTGCTACTGGTGGCGCTGGCGCCCTGATAGCAAGGGCAATAAAAAAGGCTGAGGTAATTGCTTATGACGATCTCGGACCTGAGGCTATAAGAAGAATAGAGGTTGTGGATTTTCCGGCTATTGTTATCAATGATGCTTATGGTAACGATCTCTATGTAAAAGGAGTTGAACAATATAAACAAATATAGGAGGCAAATAGATGAAAAAGAATATTTATGAATTGAAGTATAGATATCACACAGGTACAATAGCATGGATACTTCACAGGCTATCTGGACTTGCGTTGATACTGTACCTTGTTCTTCATATCTGGGTTATACATAACCTTGATAACCCAGCAGGCTTTGACAAGGTGATGGCTTTTTTGAACGAACCGCTCTTTAAGGTATTGGAGCTTGGACTGTGGGGTGTTATCATATACCATGCAGTAAATGGATTGCGTATTATCCTGGTAGATTTCTTTGGTGGTTCCAGGGAGCAGAAAAAACTGTTCTGGGGTGTGGTAGTAGTGGGTATCATTATGTTCATTGCAGGTGCAGTTCCATTTGTTGGACATTTAAAATAGGAGATTGTTATGAATATAAAACTTGTTGCAGGTGATGCAGGTATAAAAAGGTGGTTTTATCAGAGGATCACTGGTATCTTTTTAGTGGTCCTGTTACTGGTGCATTTTACAATAATGCATTTTATAGGCAGTGGTGAAACAAATTATCAGACAGTTGCTCCAAGGCTTGCTTCTCCATACTGGAAGACCTTTGATCTCGCATTTCTTGTGTTTGCACTGTACCATGGGATGGCAGGCTTATGGGTTGTAATTGATGACTATGTTCACAGGGATGGCTGGAGGATATTTATCTATTCAATATTGGTACTTGCTGGTGCGCTCTTATTGATACTCGGGACATTAACAATTATAACATTTTCACCACAAGCATTAACAGTAAAAATGTAAGGAGAATAAATATGACAATAAATGTTGAAACACATTATCATGATGTGCTGATCATAGGTGCAGGACTCGCTGGTACAATGGCAGCCTTAAAGGTTGCACCTATAGCAGATGTGGCAGTGCTTACAAAGGTCTTTCCAACGAGATCACATTCTACCACAGCACAGGGTGGTATGGCAGCAGCATTGAATAATAATAAATCTAAAGGCGAGGATTCATGGGAACTCCACATGTTTGATACTGTAAAGGGTAGCGATTACCTTGGTGACCAGGATGCCATAGAAACCCTTGCAAAGGATGCAATAGAGGTTGTTTATGAGCTTGAGCATATGGGTACACCATTTTCGCGAACCCCTGACGGTAAGATAGCACAGAGACCATTTGGTGGTCATTCAAGACCAAGGATAGCTTATGCAGCAGACAGAACAGGTCATGTTGCGCTGCATACACTTTATGAACAAAGCCTTAAAGAAAAGGTAACATACTATCCTGAATTTTTTGTAACAAAGCTGATCATAGAAAACAATACATCTAAAGGTGTTGTTGCAGTGGAATTAAGGACAGGAACAGTGCATGTATTTGCATCAAAGGCTGTTATGATAGCGACAGGTGGAGCGGGTCGTATTTATAAGATCACATCAAATGCCCATGAATCTACAGGTGATGGATTAGCACTTGTGTATAGAGAGGGATTGCCCCTTATGGATATGGAATTTACACAGTTCCATCCTACCGGTATATATCCTTTAGGTATACTGATCACAGAAGGTGTAAGAGGTGAAGGTGGGTATCTTGTTAATAGTAAAGGTGAAAGATTTATGGAAAAATATGCCCCTGATATGAAAGACCTCGCACCAAGAGATATAACATCAAGGGCTATTTACACAGAGATTCAGGAAGGTAGAGGTGTAGGACCAAAGAAGGATCATGTATTGTTGCAGATACATCATATAGGTAGAGAAAAGATCCTGGAAAGGTTGCCAGAAATTTATAAGTTTGCACTTACATATGCGGGTGTTGATTGTACGAAGGAACCCATTCCTGTAGCACCAACCATACATTATTTTATGGGTGGCATACCTACGAACTCTCATAGTAATGTGATAAGGGATGAAAAAGGTACTCCTGTGATAGGATTGTATGCCGGTGGCGAGGCATCGTGTGAATCTGTTCACGGCGCAAACAGGCTTGGAGCTAATTCACTGGTAGATACAACAGTTTTTGGTAGACGGGCTGGTAAACACATGTATGATTTTGTTCAACAAGCAGATAGACCGGTCCTTCCGAAGGATGCTGCAGAAAGTACTATAAAGATGATGGAATGGCTATTGAGTGGAAAGGGTAAAGAGAGCGTATCAAAGTTAAGAGAGGATATGCAATCATTATTGTGGGAAACAGCAGCAGTATTCCGGGAAGAAAAGCTTTTAAAGAAAGGTTTGAAAGAGATAAAGGTATTGCAGGAAAGATACAAGAATATAGGCATAAATGATACCGGCAAGAGTTTCAATATGCAGTTAAAAGATGCGATAGAGCTTGGTAATATGCTTGATTACGCTGAGGTAGTGCTTGCATCAGCGGATTTCAGGAAAGAAAGCCGTGGGGCTCATTCAAGGATAGATTATCCAAAGCGTGATGATGTGAATTTTCTCAAACATACCCTCGCCTTTAAAGGTAAAGATGGTAAACTGGAGATAAAACAAAAGGATGTTGTTATTACAAGGTATCAGCCACAAGAAAGAAAGTACTGAGGAGGTATTAAAGTGAAGGTAACTTTTAAAATACAACGGTTTATCCCGGAGAAGGATACAAAGCCATATTTTAAAGAATATGTTGTAGAAGCACAGCCCAATACAACGATATTGGACTGTCTGAATGATATAAGGTGGCACCAGGATGAAACACTCTCATTTAGAAGGTCGTGTGGTCATGCTATCTGCGGTTCCTGTGCGATGAATATAAATGGTAAGAATGGTCTTGCATGTCAGACTCGTATACAGGATTTAAAGCCAGGAACAATTACAATAAAACCACTTCCTTCTTTCCCAATCATTAAGGACCTTGTGGTAGACCTGGAGAAGTTTTATGAGAAGTTTAAGAAGATAAAGCCTTATCTTATTAACGATGGTCCGGTACCAGAAAGGGAAAGATTGCAAACACCAGAACAGCAGAAGATAATAGAAGAGTCTACGACATGTATCCTGTGCGCTGCGTGTACATCTTCATGCCCATCATTCTGGGCTGATGATGAATACCTTGGTCCATCTGCCCTATTAAAGGCATATAGATACATCTTTGACACAAGGGACACTGCTGCTGAAGAGAGGTTAAGAATAATAAATGATAAACACGGTGTTTTCAGATGTCATACAATATTTAATTGTAATGAGGCGTGTCCAAAAGAGATAAATATTACCAACCATATAGCAAAGTTGAAGTCAGCTCTCGTTACTATAAAACTTTAGTAAAAGAGGTTAATTATGAATATACATGAATATCAAGCGAAAGAATTGATGTCAAAATTTGGAGTATCAGTACCAAAGGGTAAACCTGCATTTAGTGCGGATGAGGCGTATAATGTGGCTCAAGGGCTTGGCGTAAGCAAGTTTGTTGTAAAGGCTCAAATACACGCTGGTGGTAGAGGGAAAGGAGGAGGTGTTAAACTTGCGAATTCTCCAGAAGAGGTAAGAGATATTGCTTCAAAGATGATAGGTATGACCCTTGTTACACATCAGACTGGTCCTGAAGGCAAGCTTGTAAAAAAGGTTTATATTGAGGAGGCAGGTGCAATAGAAAAAGAACTGTATCTCGGTATGATTATAGATAGGACATCAAAACAGATCGTTGTGATGGCGAGTACAGAAGGTGGTATGGAGATAGAAGAGGTAGCAGCCAGAACACCTGAAAAAATCATAAAAGAATTTATTGATCCTGTAGCTGGTATACAGGATTTCCATGGAAGGAAAATAGCATATAAGTTAGGGCTAAGTGGTGATCTTGTTGGTAAATTTACAAAGTTTGTAAAAGCCCTTTATAAAATGTTTTTAGAGCTTGATTGCAGTCTTGTAGAGATTAATCCACTTGTGATCACAAAAGACAATAATATTTTTGCCCTTGATGCAAAGGTTAATTTTGATGATAATGCTTTGTTCAGGCATAAGGATATTGAAGCACTGCGAGATATTGATGAAGAAGACCCAAAGGAATTGGATGCGAAGTCACATGGACTCAGTTATGTTAGTCTTAATGGAAACATTGGATGTATGGTTAATGGGGCTGGTCTTGCAATGGCAACGATGGATATAATAAAATTTTATGGTGGTGAACCAGCTAATTTCCTTGATGTGGGAGGCAGTGCATCAAAGGAACAGGTCACGCATGCATTTAAAATTATACTATCCGACGAGAAAGTGAAAGGCATACTGGTCAACATATTCGGTGGTATTATGAAGTGCGATGTTATAGCAGGCGGTATTATTGCTGCTGCAAAAGAGGTTAACATACAGGTTCCTCTTGTGGTAAGGCTCGAAGGAACAAACGTAGAGCTTGGCAAAAAGATGCTTGGCGAATCTGGATTGAACATAATAGCTGCATCAAATATGGCGGATGCTGCAGAGAAAGTAGTTAAGGCTGTAAGAGGTGAATTATGAGTATATTTGTGAATAAAAATACAAGGGTGATAGTTCAGGGTATAACAGGAAGTAATGGATTGTTTCATACAAAACAATGTCTTGAGTATGGAACAAAGATTGTTGGTGGTGTAACCCCGGGCAAAGGTGGTATGAGTGTAGAGGGTATACCTGTTTTTAATACGGTCTCAGAGGCTGTTGCTAAAACAGGTGCAAATGCATCCATGATATTTGTACCTGCACCATTTGCTGCAGACGCAATTATGGAAAGTGTGGATGCCAATCTCGATCTGGTGGTTTGTATAACAGAGGGTATACCTACACTTGATATGCTAAAGGTATCAGCCTATCTTAGGGGTAAGAAGACAAGGCTTATAGGACCAAATTGCCCTGGTATAATAACACCGGGTGAGGCAAAGTTGGGTATAATGCCAGGTCATATACATAGGCCCGGAAGTATTGGTATCATGTCAAGGAGTGGTACATTAACATATGAGGCAGTTTACCAGCTAACAAACCTGGGGCTGGGTCAATCAACAGCTATTGGTATTGGTGGTGACCCTATAATAGGTACGAGTTTTATAGATGTACTTGAGGCATTTAACAATGACCCCAAAACAGAGGCAATAATTCTTATTGGTGAAATTGGTGGGACCGCAGAGGATGACGCTGCACAGTATATAAAGAAGTATGTTAAAAAACCAGTGGTTGCATTTATAGCAGGACAAACAGCACCAAAGGGTAAGAGAATGGGGCATGCAGGTGCAATAATAACAGGTGGTAAAACTACTGCACAGGATAAAATTGAGGTGCTTGAATCAGTTGGTGTGAAGGTTGCAAAAAGCCCTGCAGAGATTGGACAAACGATGTATGATTTGCTTAAAAGAGTAAAGGCTAAAAAGATTTCCAAGGGGAAGCCACAGGCAAAGAAGACTAAGTCTTCAGCTAAAAAAGCTTCAAAAAAGATTATCCGAAAGGGGAAGAAATAAATGGCTGAAACACAAACAGTAGAAAAAAAGGCACAGGAAAAACATAAAATTAAAATTATAGAAGAACGGTGTAAGGGTTGTGAGATATGCGTTGTTTATTGCCCTGAAGATGTTCTTGCAATGAAGGATCTAATAGTATCAGTTGTTAATCCGGACAAATGTACAGGTTGTATGCGATGTGAGTTGTTTTGCCCGGATTTTGCAATATATGTGGACCTTCCAGAAAAATCTTAATGTGAAAAGGCTTGTTAGAAATTCTTAGGAGGAACAATGGAAAAAAAGGCTTTACTTTTGTCAGGTAATGAATCTTGTGTAGAAGGTGCGTTGTATGCTGGTGTTCAGTTTTACGCTGGGTACCCAATCACGCCTTCATCAGAAATAGCAGAAGGACTTGCAAGAAAGCTGCCAAAGTACGGTGGTGTTATGATTCAGATGGAAGATGAAATAGCATCAATGGCTGCTATTATTGGTGCTTCGCTAACAGGGAAAAAGTCCATGACAGCAACAAGTGGTCCTGGTTTTTCTCTAAAACAGGAAAACTTAGGTTTCGCTTCTTTTAATGAGGTGCCATGCGTTGTTGTGAATGTAATGAGGGGTGGTCCGAGTACAGGGGCGCCAACAGGACCTTCTCAGGGTGATGTTATGCAAGCAAGATGGGGAACACACGGTGATCATCCTATAGTTGCCCTTGCACCAAATTCAATACCAGAAATATTTACAGAAACAGTAAGGGCTTTTAACATCTCAGAAAAATACAGGATACCTGTTATACTTTTGCTGGATGAGATTATAGGGCATATGAGGGAGCGTATAGTTATACCGGAGAAGGGCGAAATAGAAATTGTAGAAAGGCTTAAACCAACGGTGCCACCAGATCAGTATAAACCCTTTGATGTAACAAATTCACCACTTCCTCTTGTTCCACCTATGGCTGCTTATGGAACAGGATATAGATTTCATGTAACAGGATTAAATCACAGGATAGATGGATTCCCAACTAACAATGGTGAGCTTATAGAAAAAGAACTTCGCAGGATCATGGAGAAGGTAGAACTTTACAAGAAAGAGATGTTTAAAACAGAAGAATACATGCTTGAGGATGCAGAGATTGGTATAGTGGCTTATGGTTCTACATCAAGAGCTGCCAAGTACGCGGTAAATGAATTGCGTAAAGAAGGTATAAAAGCTGGTATGCTTAGATACATAACCATCTGGCCATTTGATAATAGTGCGATAGAAAAACTTGCACAGAGGGTTAAGTTTATAGTGGTTCCAGAACTTAATCTTGGTCAGCTCATTTTAGAGGTAGAGCGTGCTGCTAAAGGTAAGACAAAGATATATGGTGTGAATCGTGTAAATATTGAGATTATACATCCACACGATATAATAGAAAAAACAAAGGAGCTTTTACATGGGATTTGAATATGAAAAATATATAAGAAAAGGTACTTTACCACATATATGGTGTCCTGGATGTGGTCATGGGATTGTAATGAAATCCCTTTTAAGGGCTATTGATGGGTTAAAGCTTGACAAGAATGACATAGCTGTAGTTTCAGGTATAGGGTGTGCTTCAAGGTTGCCAGGGTATCTTGACATGAATACACTTCACACCACGCATGGAAGAGCACTTGCATTTGCAACAGGTATCAAGCTTGCGAATCCAAAGTTAAAAGTGATTGTGGTAAGTGGCGATGGTGATGCTGCTGCAATCGGAGGTAATCACTTTATACATGCCGCGCGAAGAAACATTGAAATAACATTACTTGTTTTTAATAATTCCATATATGGTATGACAGGTGGTCAGGTTGCACCAACGACACCACTGGGAGCTATTGCAACTACAATGCCTTATGGAAACATAGATCCACCATTTGACATTGTTAAGCTTGCTGAAGGTGCAGGTGCAACATTTGTGGCAAGAACAACATCCTATCATACTGCACAGACGGAACAGCTTATCAAACAAGCTATAATGCATAAAGGCTTCTCGGTGATAGATATCATAGACGCATGCCCTGTTCAATTTGGAAGAAGGAATAAACCTAAAGAGGCACCTGATATGATGCAGGTACAAAAGGATAATGCTATACCAATACAATTGGCTCAAAAGAAGAAACCAGAGGAAATAGCAGGTAAAATCATTACAGGTGTATTTGTGAAAAAGGATCTACCATCGTATGTGGAAACATACTACAATACGATTATACCAAAGGCTCAGGCTAAATAAATACGGAACAGGAGTAATCAATGAATAAAAATATAGAAATTAGATTAAGTGGAGAAGGTGGTCAGGGGCTTATACTTGCAGGAGTGATACTTGCATCTGCCGCTTTATTGGAAGGCAAAAATGCAGCACAGTCTCAGTATTATGGTCCTGAATCAAGGGGTGGCATAAGTAAGTCAGAGGTTGTTATAAGTGATGGAGAGATTATATATCCTGAGGTTGCAGATCCTGATCTGGTACTTGTACTTTCGCAAGTAGCTTGTGCACCTTACACAAAAGATATAAGGCGCGACGATACATTGGTGATATTTGATTCAGATACAGTAAAGCAAATTCCAGATCTCAAACATGGCAAGATCTATAAACTACCGTTTACAATGGTTGCTCATGATAAACTTGGTAAACCATTTATAGCCAATATAATAGCATTGGGGACCATTGTAGAGTTAACTCATGTTGTAAGCAAGGAATCCATAGAAAAGGCAGTACTTGCAAGGGTTCCTAAGGGAACAGAGGAGTTAAACAAGGCTGCTTTATTAGAAGGCTTTGAACTTGCCAAAACAATAAAATAAGATAGAAAGGAAGACGTATGAAAAAGTATTTATTAACACCAGGTCCAACAGAACTACCCCCAAGGGTTCTGCTTGCTATGGCACATCCTATAATTCATCACAGAGCCCCGGAATTTTTGCCTGTTCTTGAGCAGGCAAGAGAGGGGTTAAAATGGCTTTTCAAAAGCAAGAATGAAGTGATTATATTAGCATCATCTGGCACAGGGGCTATGGAAGCTGCAGTAACAAACTTTCTATCAAAAGGTGATAAAGCTATAACTGTGAATGGAGGCAAATTTGGCGAAAGATGGGGACAAATATGTAAGGCTTACGGTGTAGAAGCAAATATTATAAATGTAGAATGGGGACAGGCAGTAGATCCTGAACGGATCAAAGAGGAGCTGAAGAAACACCCGGATACAAAAGCAGTTTATTTTCAAGCAACAGAAACATCAACCGGTGTTGTTCATCCAGTAAAGGAAATTGCAAAAATCGTACATGAAAATAGTAATGCCATTGTTGTTGTAGATGGTATAACCGGGGTAGGTGTGTTTGAACTTCCAATGGATGATTGGGGGATAGATATACTTATAACCGGTTCACAGAAAGCACTTATGTTGCCACCAGGGCTGGCTTTTATAGGTGTTAGTGACAGGGCATGGAAGCTAAATGAGACATCAAACCTGCCAAGGTATTATTTTAATCTGAATAAAGAACTTAAAAACATTGTTAAAAATCAAACAGCATATACACCGGCTATTTCTCTAATTATAGGGCTCGGTGAATCTTTGAAGATGATGAGAGAAGAAGGACTTGAGAATGTTTATAAGCGTCATGCCATGCTTGCAGAGGCAACAAGAAAAGGTGTACAGGCAATGGGGCTTAAATTGTATGCACCCATATCTCCATCAAACTCATTAACAGCTGTGCTTGCTCCTGAGGGTATGGATTCAGGCAAGGTTATAAGCGCCCTTGAAAAGGATTTTGGTATAAGGGTTGCTAATGGTCAGGATCAGGCAAAGGGGAAGATATTCAGGATTGCACACATGGGCTACTATGATAAATCAGATATACTTTTTGTACTTGCCTCTTTAGAGATTGTATTGAACAAGCTTGGTTATAAAGTAGAGCCAGGTGTTGGTGTAGGAGCAGCAGAAAAGGTTTTCATGGGATAATCAGATTTAGGGTATTGCTGATTATCTTTTATGTAGTTAATAATCTAATGTTTACAACAGTCTATAAGGCTGTAGGTAACAGGTTTTAATGTAAAGTGGAGGTATCAATGATAAAGGTACTTATAGCTGATGGTATTGCGGACGAAGGTTTAAAAATCCTTACATCATCAAATATACAGGTTGATGTGCGAAAAAAGACATCACCTGAAGAACTCGCATCACTTATCCCTGATTACGAAGGATTGATTGTTAGAAGTGCAAGCAAGGTTACGAAAGATATTATAGATAAAGGGAAAAAACTAAGGATCATTGGAAGGGCAGGTATAGGTGTTGATAATGTAGATGTTTCTGCTGCAACAAAGCGTGGTATTGTAGTTATGAATACACCAGGAGGTAATAGTATTACAACAGCAGAGCATACGCTTGCGATGATAATGGCTATGGCAAGACGTATACCTCAGGCGACTGCATCATTAAAGGCAGATAAATGGGAGAAAAGTAAGTTTGAAGGTGTTGAGCTTTACAATAAGGTTCTTGGTATTATCGGGTTTGGTAATATAGGAAGCATACTTGCGGATAGGGCATTGGGATTAAAGATGCAGGTGCTTGTTTATGATCCATTTATATCAGAGGAAAAGGCTATCAACCTCGGGGTAAAAAAGGTTAATACACTGGATGAGATATATGCTAATGCTGATATTATCACAGTACACACGCCAAAGACCAAAGAGACTGCAGGTATGATAAACAAAGCAGCATTTGAGAAGATGAAGAAAGGGGTAATGGTAGTAAATTGTGCAAGGGGTGGGATCATAAATGAAGCTGATTTGCTTGAAGCATTACAGTCTGGTAAGGTTGCTTCAGCAGCACTGGATGTATTTGAGGTAGAGCCTCCTGTAGGTAATCCATTACTTAAGCTGGACAATGTTATAGCAACTCCTCATCTTGGAGCCTCAACTCATGAGGCTCAGGTTAATGTATCAGTAGATATAGCAAAACAATTTGTGGATTATTTTACAAGAGGAGCTATAAAAAATGCTGTTAATTTCCCGAGTATAAGTGGTGAGATGTATACATTTCTTGAACCTTATATAAAGCTTGCAGAAAAACTTGGTAAGTTTATGGGACAACTTCATAAAGATCATATAGAAGAGATTGCCATAGAGTATAGTGGAGATATAATTGATTTAAATACGCAGCCATTGACGCTCGCTTGTGTGAAGGGTGTTTTGCAACATATATATGGTGATGATGTTAACTACATAAATGCAAGCGTTATAGCTAAAGAAAATGGCATAAATATAGTTGAATCTAAAACAGCACAACCAATCGATTTTACAAATTTGATTACTGTTAAGATTAAATCAAAAGAAGGTATAAATAGGGTTTCTGGTGCTGTATTTGGAAAGAAACACATGAGACTTACCATGATAGACAACTTTTATATAGAGGCTATCCCGGAGGGACATATATTGGTATTGAAGAATATAGATAAGCCTGGTGTAATAGGAAGATTAGGAACATACCTTGGGGAACATCATATAAACATAGCAAGAATGGAGCTCGGGAGAGAAGCCATTGGAAGTGAAGCTATAGCATTACTGAATATAGATGATGAACCTTCAGAAGAAATAATGCAAGGACTAAGAAAGCTTGAGAATATCATATCTGCTGAAAAGGTTACCCTTTAGATGCCGATAGGCAGGGAAAGAAATAAGCATCCATCTAATAATCGTCATGAACTTCCTTTTGGAGTAAAGGATTACATCCCACCAGCCTCATATAAAATAAAGGAAATAGAAAGTGTTGCCTTAGATATATTTAAAAAGTGGGGGTACAGCTATGTGATAACACCGCTACTTGAATATCTGCCTGTATACAACAATGGCGACATAGGTTTTGAAGACGACGAGCTTGTTAAGGTAATAGAAAGAGAGAGCGGTAAAACCATGGTCATAAGGGCAGATTTTACTCCACAACTTGCAAGAATTGTTAGTTCAAAAATGCGAAATAATAAAGGAAGTATCAGATTATGCTATAGTGGTGCTGTTATTAAGCATTATAAAAACAAAGGTAAGAAGGAAATATATCAGGCAGGTATAGAGCTTATTAATTTAGATGGTAAACATGCTGATGCTGAGATAATAAAGATAGCGATTGATGTTTTAAATGGTGTTGGAATAAAAGACTTTGTTATTTCGCTAAGTCATGCTGGGTTTATAAAGATTTTTCTTGATCAACTAAAATTAAACAATACACTGGATACGGTGGTGAGCTTTCTTATACAGAAGGATTATTCTTCAGTAGAATCGCTTGAAGGTTTAACAAAGGATCAAAAAAGCATGTTGCAAAAATTATTTAATCTTTACGGAAATCCAGATGATGTGTTGTATAAAGCTTTAAGAACATTCAAAGAAAAAAAATATATAGTACTTATAAAGCAATTAGAGAATATTGTTAATATTGTTAAAAACTTTGATCCAAAAAGCAAATTTATACTTGATCTTCGCGGAATGTATAGTATAGATTATCACACAGGACCTGTTTTTCAAATATTTGTACCAGAATACGGTGAAGAGATTGTAAACGGTGGAAGGTATGATGGTTTCTTGGCGAAGTATGGTTATGATGTACCAGCTACAGGATTTGGTGTTAATATATCCGCTTTGTTAAATGTAGTCCCAAAACAATAAACACATATATGTAAGGAGACCAAGATGAGAAATGTAGCAGTAATAGGTGCGCAATGGGGTGATGAGGGAAAAGGCAAAATTGTGGATTTGCTGACAGAATCAGCTGATGTAATTGTTAGGTTTCAAGGTGGCAGCAATGCCGGTCATACCCTTGTTGTAAACGGGGAGAAGATTATCTTTCATCTTATTCCATCTGGTATGTTACATAAGAATAAAATATGTTTGATAGGACCAGGTGTTGTTATTGATCCAAAAGGTTTAATTGAAGAGATGGATAATTTAGAGAAACATGGTTATACAGTAAAAAAATCGTTGAAGATAAGTGGTACTACACATGTAATAATGCCCTATCATAGAGAGATGGATGTACTCTTTGAGCAAAAAAGGGGTTCCAAAAAGATAGGAACAACAGGGAGGGGTATTGGTCCTGCTTATGAATCCAAGATAGGTAGACGGGGCATAAGGGTATGGGATCTTATAAATCCAGCGCAATTTAAACAAAAACTTGAGGACATATTACCTGATATTAATGCCTATGTAAAAGCAGTATTTGGGCATAATGGATTTGATGCAGGGAAGATCTATGACGAATATATTGCTTATGGACAGGCTATAAAAGAATTTGTTGTAGAAGGATCATTATTTTTAAACAATGAGATCAAAAAAAATAAAAAGATATTATTTGAAGGTGCTCAGGGAACAATGCTGGATGTAGACCACGGTACCTATCCATTCGTTACAAGTTCTAATACAACATCAGGTGGAGTGTGTACAGGTTCTGGTGTACCACCGACAAAGATCACTGAAATCATAGGTGTTTCAAAAGCTTATACCACAAGGGTGGGAGAAGGTCCTTTCCCTACAGAGTTGTTTGATGAAACAGGTAACAAGATCCGTGATGTTGGTGCAGAGTACGGGGCTACAACAGGTAGGCCAAGAAGATGTGGCTGGCTTGATCTTGTTGCTTTGAAGTACTCAGCTATGATCAATGGATTAACAGGTATTGCTATAACAAAGGCAGATGTTCTCAGTGGTCTTGAAAAGATTAAATTTGCAACATCCTACACACTTGATGGAAAAAAGATTGATTATGTACCATCTAATCTGGCTGAGTTTGAGAGATGTAAACCAAATTTTGAAGAAATTGATGGATGGAAAACTCTTGAGGGTGTAAAGGATGCGGAATCTTTACCAAAACAGATGAAAAAATATATAAAGTTTATAGAATCATATACAGGCGTGAAGGTATACATATTGTCCATCGGTCCCGAGAGAAAACAGACGATAATTTTCAAAAACCCGTTCAAAGGTTAAGCTTAAATATCGCAAAAAAGAGGAGATAAAAGGTTTTGCAAATGCATTTTTTGGGGTGAAAGCGGAAAGCCGATATCTTATCTTTTTATGGTGGTACACAAAGCTTTGTTTTAATGACCATCTACCTTTGAAACAGCCTCTTATTTTTTTATGACAATTTTATAATTTAGATTTTTATTGTATTTATATTGGTAAAACTATATACAGGCAAATATAGGAGTATACATATGTCTGAATTGAGATTTAATTTCGTAACAGGTGATTGGGTTGTTATTGCACCAGAACGAGCAAAAAGGCCAGAGGATTTCAAGATCACGACAAAAAAAGAAAAGTTGCCCGCTTATGTTGCAACATGTCCATTGTGTGCTGGCAACGAAAAAGAAACACCGCCAGAAACTTTTAGAGTAGAAGAAAATGGCAAATGGGTTGTGAGGGTTGTACCTAATAAATTTGCTGCTGTTAATCCGGAAACAAATGTAATTCGTGAAAGCAGCGGTATTAAGAAGTTTATGACGGGTGCAGGTATGCACGAAGTTATAATAGATAGTTCGTTACATAATGTTTCTATTGCAACATTACCTGTTAAAGATGTTGAGAACATCTTGTTTGTTTACAAAAAAAGGTTTTGTGATCTTTATAAAATAGACTACATAGAACATGTGATCATATTTAAAAATCATGGTATAAGGGCAGGCACTTCATTGCAACATCCACATTCACAGATTGTTGGAACCCCTGTTATACCTGGCAGGCTAAAAGATAGGATAGAAGGGGCATTGAGGTATTATGATGATTTCGGGCAATGTTTATACTGTTTGATCCTTAAAGAAGAACTTAACGATGGTGTAAGGATTATATCGCAAAATGATTCTTTTGCAGCATTTATACCATACTCAGCGTTATCACCTTTCCATATATGGATCTTTCCCAAGAGACACAGTGGTTGTTTTGGGAGTATTACTGATTCAGAGTTACACGATCTTGCAAAGATTTTAAAAGAGATATTGGAGCGATTGTATGTAGGACTTGGTGACCCTGATTTTAACTATGTTATACATTCTCTTTCTCCTTCAGAGTGCGCTGTTAAATATTTTCATTGGTATTTGTCTATTGTTACAAGGGTTACAAGAACTGCAGGGTTTGAAATTGGAACCGGCATGTATATCAATCCTTCAATACCTGACAGCAGTGTAAAGTTCCTCAAGAATATTAAGCTTTAGATGTATCATACCTCTAAAGTCTCAAATCCCCTTTGACATTTGTAATAACCCAGAACATGCATTTGCAAGGATGCATGTAGCGGTTTGATTCATCAAACAAAAACACCGTCGCATACACTCACTGCACAAACTTCCTTATTTTTAAATGCATTTTTGGGTTAAGCCTTAAGCTTTGCTATTGTAGTAAAAACCGCAGACATATCCATATTCCCTTTACCCTCATTCACCGCAGTCTCAAAAACAGCATTCACAGCCTTTGTTAAGGGCAGCATAATATTTAATTTGTCTGCAAGTCCCACTACAAGATTGAGATCCTTGTATTGGTGTTTTAAAGGGAATGCCGGAGTAAAATCATGCTGGAGTATGTTTTTAGCCTTGAGCGTATACAAAGGGGACGATAGAGTACTTGAGTCTATCATATCAAAAATGATCTCAGGAGAAATTCCATTTGCAGTACCAAAATGCACAGCCTCCGATAGGATTCCCATCATACCGCCGAGAAGAAGATTGGCAGTGAGTTTAAGCTTTGTGCCCATTCCTGCTTTTCCGACGTATATAATTTTTTTACCCATGGTAAGCAATAATGCAGAATACTTATCCACGTACTCCTTTTCACCTCCGCAAAGGATAAGCAATGTTCCCTGCTCTGCAGGTTTTTTGCTTCCAGAAACAGGGGCATCAATAAAAACGCCACCCTGAGATATTAT